>WNFW01001437.1_pt1 | contig 39056 bp, 37 predicted proteins | sample 5400131 | NCBI WGS metagenome assembly WNFW01 (sample SAMN13153362, study PRJNA577476) | soil metagenome | isolation source: 20 cm soil or saprolite under grassland replicate 1 | place: USA:California | collected 2016-06-15 | reverse complement strand
CGACCATCAGCACGCCGGCGATCACGAACGTGAAGCCACCGGTGCGATGCGTCTTCCGCCACACCGTGTCGCTCGACAGCGTCCACGGCGTGCGGATCCCGACGAACCAGGTCGGTTGCACGCGCGCCAGCGAGTTGCCGAGGACGATGAAGAGCAGCCCCACGCCCACCGGCATGAGGCGGGACATCGCGACGGGGTGCCCGAGCCCGTTGACCATCACCAGCACGTGCATGCCGAGCAGAAACAGCGCCACCGCGTTGGCGATCAACCAATAGGTGTCCTGGAACTTCTCGTAGTTGACGCGCCGCGGGTCGAGCCGGGGCAGAATCCGGAACAGGCCGTTCATCGCCACGACGATCGCCGGCACGATGAGCGCGGCGGCCAAGCGCGACGAGTAGCCGTCGGGGACGCCGTGCACCTCCCAATGAGTCGGCACGCGAGCCGGCAGCCGCGGCCACGCCCACACCGAGACCGCCAAGGCCACCGCCGCGATCACGAACCCGAGCCAGCGATTACGCATCGGACCCTCCCGCGAACTTGGCCATCAGATAACGAACGACGTCCTGAAATACGGTCGTGTTGAGGCGGTAGCGGATGCGTTGGCCCTCCCGCTCGGTGGCCACCAGCCCGGCACCTTTGAGCACGCCGAGGTGGTGAGAGACCGAGGCGAAGGCGATCGGGAAGTGCCCGGCGATCTCTCCCGCCGTATGGTCCCGCTCGGCGAGCAGCTCGAGGATCCGCCGCCGGGTAGGGTCCGCCAGCGCCCGGAACAGGGCGTCCCGCATGGCAGGATTATTTAGACAGATGTCTAAATATTGTCAAGTCCGTTGACTCCGCCGCCGCCATTTACAAGCTTGCACGCCATGCCGATGCAGCAGCCCACAACCCCCGACCGGACCGGCCGCATCCGGCGCGTGTTGTTCGGGTTGCTGTTCGCCAACCTCGTCGTCGTCGCGGCCAAGGTCGGCGTCGGGCTCCTCGCCCATTCGCTCGCCGTGCTCGGCGACGCGCTGCACTCCGGCGTCGACGCGCTGAACAACGTGCTCGGCTTGGTGGTGATGCGGGTCGCGACCAAAGCGCCCGACGAGGACCACCCGTACGGCCACGGGAAATTCGAGACGCTCGGCGCTCTCGCGATCGTCGGCTTCCTCTCGATCACCTGCTTCGAGCTCGTGCGCCAGGCGGCCAACCGCTTCTCCGGCGATCACCGCACGCCGCTGCTGTCGGAAGTCCAGTTCGCGATCCTGCTGGCGACGCTGGCGGTGAACGTCCTGGTGACGCGCTACGAGCAGCGCCGCGGCGAGCAGCTGGGGAGCCGCCTGCTGATCGCGGACGCCGCCCACACCCGCACCGACGTCGTGATCACCATCGGCGTGGTGATCGGCATGCTGTTCGGCCGGCGCGGCTGGTGGTGGGTCGATCCCATCCTCACGTTCGTGATCGCCGTCCTCATCGTGCGCGTCGCCTACCAGATCCTCAGCAGCGCCGTGCCGGTGCTCGTCGATCAGCGCGCGATCTTCGCGGGGGACATTCAGCGGGCGGCGGAGGCGGTGGCGGGCGTCAAGGGCGCGTACGGGATCCGCTCCCGGGACGGCGCGGCGGCGCGCTACGCCGAAGTGACCATCGCGGTGGACAAGGACGCGAACGTCGCGGCCGCGCACGCCATCGCCGACGAAGTCGAGGAGCGGCTCAAGCGCGACCTGCAGCTCGACGAAGTCACGGTGCACGTCGAGCCGTGCTGACCTCGCTCTCACCCGAATCGCGCGGCGGGCTGCGGCGCCCGCCCCGATCGCTCAAGCAGGAGTACCAGGAGTTCCTGCTCGAGCGCATCGAGGAGTACAAGAACACGGTGTCGCGCGAGGAGCTGCTGCGCATCGGCGACGAAGCCGTGCGCGAGCTGGAAGCGAACGCCCAGGACCAGTACCTGCTCACCGAGGTGCTGCTGCTCGAGCACGTGGACCGCCTCATCGCCCGCCGGCTGCGCCTCCCGTCGTTCCAGCGCTGGCGGCAGAAACACCGCGCCCTGCGCGACGCCCAGCGCCAGCCCACGCATTGGGGACTCGACGCCGAGCATCCGGTCGTGGCGTGGGCCCCGCGACTCGAGGCGGGCGACCTGGCGCTCGTGATCGGCGCGGCGACCCTGCCGGCGGCCCTGCTCATCGCGGCGCACGACGTCGCCGTGCTGCTCCTCGATCAGGAGCTGGCCGCCGTCGAAGGCGCCGAGAGCCGCGCGGTCAGCGAGCAGCTGGCGGCCCGGTTCGAGTCGCTGGTCGTCCGCTTCGGGAGCTGGCTCCCCGACGTCCTCCCCTCGCTCGTGGTGATTGACCCGGGCGCCCTCGCCTCCGCCCGCGCCAAGGATCGCCGCACCTTCCTCACCGACCTCCAGGCGCGGACCCGACCGGGCGGGGTGCACATCATCCTCCCCGGGCCCAAAGGCGAAGCCGTCATCCCGCTCGCGTTGAAAGGCCTCCAGGCCGAGTACGACGGCTGGCAGGTCCAGCGCCACCGGCGCGGCAAGGGCGGAGGGTTCACGGCGTTGAAGCCGGCGCGTCAGGCGGACACGCGGGCGAACGTGTCGGAGTAAGAACTCCGCCCTCCCCCGCCCCGCCCTGATTGTCGGTAATCGGTTGTCGGTAAAAGGGTTGTCCAAGGACCCCACCATGGCAGGGGGCTTGCCTTGGCAAACCGATAACCGACAACCGAAAACCCATCATGACCAGCCTGCCCCTCGTACTCGACGACGAACCCCTCGGCATCATCCTGCGGGCCGGCCAGTTGGCCCTGCGTCCGGCGAAGATCTGGGCCTATTGCTGGTTCGCTGATGAGGGCGAAGACGGCGATCATACCCACCGCCATCTGCCGGTGGATCCGACGCGGTAGGAACCAGGCGATTGACGAAACGACAGGGGCCGGCACGCAGCCGGCTCCTTTCGTTTCAAATGGGGTACTTCACCACGAACCCCCAGATCGAGGGCGTGTTTATGCGCCTGCGTCTCATGTTGGTCGCCTTGCCGGCGGCCGTCGCCTGCAGTCCCATCCCCTCTTATCAGTGTCCGTCCTGTCTCGGGTCCGTAGTTGTGCTCGGCCAGGTCAGCGCGCCGGACGCACGTCCTCTCCGTAGCGCCACCGTGATCCTCTCCGCCAATCGTCTGGACGAGGCTTGGGGGCGCGTAGCGACCAAGACGGACGCTGCGGGCTTCTATCGCGTTGACGTGCCGACGTCCCCGCAGCCGGGGTACGGCAGGGTCGATCTTCGCGTCCTACCGCCTGCCGGCAGCGGCCTTCGGGACACGGTGGTCTACAGCCCCATCGTCCGAGTGGGCATGACGCCCCCGGACACCGCGCGTGTCGATATCAGGTTGACGGCCGCAACGCCCTAACCCGTCACCTCGACGGTCGTCTCGGCCTGATAGTCGGGGACGCCGCATAACGAAGCGCGCACCGTGTAGCGCCCCCGGTCGGGCAGGGCGCCCCGCGGCAGCGGGACCATCGCCCAGAACACGGTGCCGACGCGGACGGTGAGCCGCGTGTCGGCGGCCGGATAGCGCCACTGATAGCTCCAGACCTCATCGCCATCCGCTGAGAGCACCGACACGCACACAAACTCGTTCGACGCGAACTCGAACTGCAGCTCGGTCTCGCCGTGGTTGCCAATGCGGAACAAGGCTACCGGCGTGACTCCGCTGGGGCGGCCCTCAACTTGCCACGCGAAGCGCGGAGGCAAAACGGCCAGTGACAACAAGGCCCGCTGCGAAAAGCTGAGCGACACCGTCTTGCCGACGGATCCCTCGGGCTCCACCTCGCGCACCCGCTGCGGATAGAACGGCACGCCCTCGGGACCCGGCGCGCTCACCGCGCCTGTCGCCTGGACGTAATGACTGTCGTAGCGTCGCCAGCGCGTCGCGTCCCCCTGGATGACGAGCGCGTTGACGGAGTGACCCTCCAGGACAATCGGCACCGGCACGACGATAATCGCCCGGGGCGGGCGGCCGGCGGAGTCGAGCTGCAGCTGCAAGATGCCCCGCACGGTGATCGTCGTGTCCACCGGTACCCTGGCCGTGAGCAGTCCGGCCGCCAACGCGAGTATGGTGTGCATCGTGCATCCTCCGTGACCACAACATGATGCGACGGTTGCCGCCCGCAGCGTAATCCTCTATATCTACCGGACGATGCCCACCCTCGCCATCGACGGCCGCACCCTCACCGCCAACGCTGACGCCACGATCCTCGACGCCGCGCGCGCCGAGGGGATCGACATCCCCACCCTGTGCTGGTATCCCAAGCTGCCCATCGTCGGCAATTGCCGCATCTGTCTCGTGTCGGTGGAGGGGCAGCCGAAGCTGGTGCCGGCGTGCGCGACGAAGGTGGCCGACGGCATGGTGGTGACGACGGAGTCCCACGCCGCGGTCGAAAACCGCCGCGGCGTGCTGCGGCTGCTGCTCGAGCGGTACCCCGCCGACCACCTGCGCAACGGCGGGCGGGCGCGGCCGCGCAACGAGTTCGAGCGGTATGTAGTGCGCTACGCCGTCGACCCCACCCCGCTCGCGGGCCGCGACCTGCCGCTGCGCAGCGGTGATGAGCGCCCCGGCGACCCGATGATCCGCCACGACATGTCCACCTGCATCCTGTGTACCCGCTGCGTGCGGGCGTGCGCGGACATCCAGGTGGTCGGCGTTCTCGATGTCGCGTGGCGCGGGGAGCACGCTGAAATCGTGGTTGGAGCCGACGGCGACCCCGATAAGGCCGGCTGCACCTGGTGCGGCGAGTGCGTGCGCGTGTGTCCCACCGGGGCGATCTTCGAGGCCTTGCCGCGCCAGCGCTTCACGCCCGAGCAGATCCGGACCCCCGAGCGCGTGGTGCGGTCGGTCTGCCCCTACTGCGGCGTGGGATGCCAGGTCGACCTCCATGTGGCCGGCGGCCAGGTCTCGCGAGTCACGTCACCGGACATCGAGCTCGACACGCCGAACCAGGGCTCGACGTGCGTGAAAGGGCGTTTCGGCTACGACTTCCCGCAGCACCACGACCGGCTCACGAAGCCCCTGATCCGCAGGGGCTGGGAGCGAGAGGGCGGACGTTGGGTGTGGAAGGGCGGTCGGGGCGCGGAGCGCCGCGGCGGCCCGTGGCAGACCATCGAAGGCGAGGGCCAGCGGTCCAAGCCGGGCACGCCGCCGCGCGCGACGGGCAAGTCGGTGCGCGAGCTGCCGCTGCTGGAGCGCCTCGACATGGACATCCGCGACCGCGTGGCAACGCCGCCTTCGTGGTACGAGCCGTTCCGCGAGGCCACCTGGGAGGAGGCAATGGAGCTCACCGCCCAGGAGCTGCTGCGCATCAAGCAGTCCCGCGGCGGCGACGCCCTCGCCTGCTTCTCCTCGGCGAAGTGCTCCAACGAGGAAAACTATCTCCTCATGCGGTTGTTCCGCGGCGCGCTGGGGACGAACAACGTCGATCATTGCACGCGGCTGTGCCACTCCACATCGGTCGCCGCGATGCAGCGGGCGCTGAGCACGTCGGCGGCGTCCGGCTCGATGCGCGAGATCGAGGCGGCGTGCAACGTTATCTTCATCGCCGGCGCGAACACGACCGAGTCGCATCCGGTGTTCGGCGCCGCCATCAAGCGCGCGCACGAGCGCGGAGCGACGCTCATCGTCGCCGACCCGCGCCGCACCGAGCTCGCCGGCCGCGCCGACATCCACCTCCAGATGCAGCCCGGCACCGACGTCGCTCTCTACTCGGCGATGCTCCAGCACATCATCGCCCAGGGGCTGGAGAACCGGGCCTTCATCGCCGAGCGCTCCCACGACTTCGACCAGGTCCGCGCCGCCGTCCAGCCGTACGCGCCGGAGCGCGCCGCCACCATTACCGGCGTCCCGGCCGACGTGATCCGCCGGGCGGCCGAGACCTACGCCCGGGGCCCCAACACCAGCACGTTGTGGGCGATGGGCCTGACGCAGCACGCCAACGGGACCGACATCGTGACGTCGCTGCTCAATCTCATGCTGGCGTGCGGCATGATTGGCCGCTGGGGCGCCGCGATGCTGCCGGTGCGCGGACAGAACAACGTGCAGGGGGCATCCGACGTCGGGGCGATCCCCTTCGTCTACACCGACTACCGCTCTGTGAAGGACCCCGCGATCCGAGCCGAATACGCCAACGCCTGGGGCGTCGCGCCGGAGACGCTGTCCCTCAAGGAAGGGCTGATGGTCACGGAGGTCGTCAAGCCCGAGAGCGGTGTGAAGGGCATGTACATCATGGGGGAAAACCCGATCATCTCGGACCCCGACATCGCCCACGCGGAGCACTGGTTTCAGGATCTGGAGTTCCTGGCCGTTCAGGACCTGTTTCTCACGGAGACTGCCCGGTACGCCGATGTCGTCCTCCCCGGCTCGAGCTTTGCTGAAAAGACGGGCACGTTCGTCAATACCGAGCGGCGCATCCAGCTCGTGCGCCGCGCCGTGGACCCGCCCGCACAGGCCCGCGAGGATCTCGAGATCCTCCTCGAGCTGTCGAACCGGCTCGGACTAAAGACCGCACACCGTACGGCGGAAGAGGTCATGGGGGAAATCGCGACGGTGACGCCGAGCTGGCGAGGGGTCACGTACGCGCGGCTCGAGGGCCCGGGCCTCCAGTACCCGGTGCCGACGGCCGACTCACCCGGCACCGCGTTCCTGTTCGCCGACCGCTTTCCCACGCCCGACGGCCGGGCCCGGTTCGTGCCCGTCGACTACACCGACCCCGCGGAGCTGCCGGACGACGCCTACCCGTTCATCATGAATACCGGCCGCCAGCTGTATCACTGGCACACGGGGACGATGACGCGGCGCTCCACGGGCCTCGATGCCCGCGAGCCCACCGCCATCGTGGAGATCCACCCGGCCGACGCCGCCGCGCTTGGCGTCACCGAGGGCGACCTGGTGCGGCTCACCTCTCGCCGCAACTCGATGGTCACGGCGTGCCGGGTCTCCGACCGCGTGGCGCGGGGCCAGGTATTCGTGCCGTTCCACTTCCGCGAGGCCGCGGCGAACCTGCTGACCAATCCGGTGCTGGACCCCTACGCCAAGATGGCCGAGCTCAAGATCTGCGCGGTGCGAATCGAACCGGTGCACGTCCCCGCACCGGTGTGACGACGTCGGACCCTTCCCCTTCCCCGTCATTCATGCAAGCCATCGTCAAGGAGCAGCGCGCCCCCGGTCTGACGGTCACGACCGTCCCCAAGCCCTCCGCCGGCCCCGGCGAGGTGCTGATCCGCGTGCGCCACGCGGGTGTGTGCGGCACCGATCTCCACATCGCCGACTGGGACGCCTGGGCGCAGGGGCGCCTCAAGCCGCCGCTCGTCGTCGGACACGAGTTCGCCGGCGAGATCGTGGCGTTGGGCGACGGCGTCACGGAGCTCAACGTGGGGCAACTGGTCACCGCCGAGGGGCACATCATCTGCGGCCACTGCCTGCAGTGCCGCACCGGGAACGGCCACATCTGCCGCAACACGCGCATCATTGGCGTCGACCGTGACGGCGCGTTCGCGGAGTTCATCGCGATGCCCGCCACCAACGTCCTCGCCCTCGACGGCATCCCCACGGAAATCGGCGCGATCATGGACCCCATGGGCAACGCCTTCCACGCGGTGTTGGCCGCCGAGATCCCCGGCAGCACCGTGTTCGTCGCCGGGTGCGGACCGATCGGCTGCTTCGCGGTCGGCATCGCCCGGGCGGCCGGGGCGTCGCGCGTGATCGCCTCGGACGTGAACCCCAAGCGCCTCGCGCTCGCCGCGAAGATGGGCGCACACGTCACCGTGAACGCGGCCAAGGACGACGTCGTGCGCGCGGTCCTCGGGGCGACGGCCGGCGAAGGCGCCGACGTCGTGTGCGAAATGTCCGGCGTCCCGGCGGCCGTGCATCAGGCGTTCGCCGCCGTGCGCATGGGCGGCCGCGTGCAGCTGCTCGGCCTCCCCACCGGCGCGGTGCCCGTGGACTTCGCCAACGAGATCATCTTCAAAGGCCTCCTCGTCTACGGCGTCATCGGCCGCAAGATGTACCAGACCTGGCACCAGATGCGCCGCTTCCTGTCGGCGGGCCTCTTCGATCCCCGCCCCGTCATCACGCACCGCTTCCCGCTCACCCGGATCGACGACGCGCTCGCCACGATCCGCGCCGGCGACGCCGGCAAGGTCATTCTGGAGATCGCATGAGCCTCGCCGCCCAGCTCGAGACCGAGCTCGCCCAATTCAAGAAGGAAGGCGTCTACAAGCGCCTTAACTACCTCGACGCCCCCCAGGGCGCGCGTACCGTCATGGAGGGGCGCGGGGAGGTCGTCATCCTCTCGTCCAACAACTACCTCGGGCTGTGCAGCGTCCCCGAGGTGGTCGCGGCCGGGAAGGCGGCCCTGGATCGCTACGGCGCCGGGACCGGGTCGGTGCGGTTCATCTGCGGCACGTTCACGATCCACCGCGAGCTCGAGGCCGCCCTGGCTCGCCTGGTCGGCTGCGAAAGCAGCCTCAGTTACGTCAGCTGCTGGAACGCCAACGAGGGCCTCTGCCCAACCCTGCTCGGCGAGCAGGACATCGTCATCTCGGACCAGCTGAATCACGCGTCGATCATCGACGCCATCCGCCTCGCCAAGACGATCACTAAGTGCCAGACCGCCGTCTACCAGCACTCGGACATGGCGGACCTCGAGGCGAAGCTCAAGGCGGCCACCGATCGCCGCCTCAAGCTGATCTTCACCGACGGCATCTTCTCAATGGAGGGGGACATCGCCCGGCTGCCGGAGCTCCTGGAGCTGGGTCGCAAGTACGACGCGGTGGTCGCCGTGGACGACTCGCACGCGACCGGCGTGCTCGGCAAGACGGGACGCGGCACCGCCGAGCATTACGGCGTGCTGGGTGACGTGCCCATCATCACGTCGACGCTCGGCAAGGCGCTGGGCGGCGCCGCGGGCGGCTTCACCGCCGGCGCCGCCGCCCTGACGGATTACCTGACCCAGCGCTCCCGTCCCCAGCTGTTCAGCAACGCCCTGCCCCCGACCGTCGCCGCCAGCGCACTCGCCGCTGTGCGCCACCTCGAGGCGCACCCGGCGCTCGTCACCCGGCTGCGGGAGAGCGCGACGTATTTCCGCGAGCAGCTCGCCGCGCTCGGCTTCCGGCCGCTCCCGGGCGCGACGCCGATCATCCCCGTCATCCTCGGTGAGACCGCCAAGGCAATCCGCATGAGCGAGATGCTGCTCGACGAAGGGGTGTTCGTCACCGGCTTCGGCTATCCCGTCGTACCGCAGGGCCACGCCCGCGTGCGCTGCCAGATCTCCGCCGCCCACACCAAAGACGACCTTGATTTCGCGCTCGGCGCCTTCAAGACAGTCGGCACCAAACTGGGGCTCATCTGATGAAGACACTGCCCATGCTCGCGCTGCTGCTGGCGGCCCGGCTCAGCGCCCAACAACTGCCGCTCCCGTCACCCTACGCCGGCCTGGGCTTCGAGCCCGGCACGGATTCCGTGCTCGCCGACTGGGGCCAGATCACGACGTACCTGACCTCGGTGGCCCAGGCAAGCCCCTTCGTGCGTTTGGACACCCTCGGCCGGACGACGCTCGGCCGGCCGTTCCTGCTGCTCACGATCACCTCACCCGCCAATCAGCGGCGGCTCGAGGAGCTGAAGCGCGGCCAGCGCCTGCTCGCGGACCCCCGCGGGCTCACCCCCGCGACGCTCGCTGAGCTGCGAGTCATGCAGCCCGCCGTGGTGCTGATCGACAACAACATCCACTCGACGGAAATCGCCTCGAGTCTGATGGGCCTGACGCTCGCCTACCAACTGGCGACCGATCCGGCCCTGACCCGCTTGCTCGATTCGGTCGTGGTGCTGATCGTGCCCTCGATGAACCCCGACGGCCTCGACACCGTCGTCGCCTGGTACCGCAAGTACAAGGGGACGGCGTACGAAGGGGGGCCGCTGCCGTGGCTGTACCACGCGTACGTCGGCCACGACAACAACCGCGACTGGTTCATGCTGACGCAGGCGGAGACGCGCCTCGTGACGCGCGTGCTGTACCACGAGTGGTTCCCCGAAGTCGCGTACGATGTGCACCAGATGGGGAGCAACGGCCCGCGCCTGTTCCTGCCTCCGTTCGCAGATCCCGTGAACCCCAATCTGGATCCGATGCTCGTCGAGGGCACGAACCTCGTCGGCACGACGATGGCGAGCGCCCTCTACGACTCGGGGTACACCGGCGTCGCGCACCAGGTGAGTTTCGACCTGTGGTGGCACGGCGGATTCCGCTCGGTACCGGCGCGGCACAACATGATCGGCATCCTGTCCGAAGCCGCGAGCGTCCGGCTCGCGTCCCCCATTACGCTGTCCACGGAGGCCCTGCGGCAACCCGGTCGGGGGGTGAACTATCCCGGCCCATGGCCGGGCGGGACGTGGCGCATCGGCGACATCGCGCGCTACGAGCTCGTGGCCGCTGAGGCGCTGGTGCGGTTCGCCGCCCATGACCGCGTGGCGTTCATCGACCGGTTCGTCGCCCTGGGCCGGCGCGCGGTCGAGGCCGGTCGGGAGGGCGATCCCTTTGCCTATCTGCTGCCACCGGGCGCGCGTGACCCGGAGGCCCGCGCCCGGCTCGCCACCGTGCTGTTGCAGACCGGCCTCGAGGTGCAGCGCGCCGAGTCGGCCTTCACCGCGGACGGCCGGGCCTATCCGGTCGGCACCCTGGTGGTCCCCATGGCGCAGCCGTTCCGCGCGCATGCCAAGGACCTGCTCGAGCCGCAGCAGTATCCGATGATCACGGGACAGCCGCCGTACGATGTGGCGGGCTGGACGCTGCCGCTCACGATGAACGTGCCCGCGGTGGCGGTGCGGGCGCCATTCACGGCGCGTCTCACGCGCGTGGACACCGTGACCGTGCCGCCCGGCCGCCTAGTGGGGAGCGGCGATGTCTTTGCGTTGGACAACCAGAGCAACGGCGAGTCGAGCGCCATCGCGGCGCTGCTCGCCGCCGGTCAGCAGGTGACAGTTGAGGGCGACAAGGTGGTGGTGCAGGGCTCGCGGACGAGGGCGATTCTTGCCGATTTCGCCGCTCGTCGTGGGTTCTCAGCGGAGCGGCCGTCGCCCGCGATTGTCGGGACTCGCGGCATCATTCAGCGCCGGCTGCCGCGGATCGCGATCTACCAGCCCTGGACGGCGGCGATCGACGAAGGGTGGACGCGGTGGCTGTTCGAGCAGTATGGGGTTCCTTACACGACCATCCACGACGGCGGCACTTTCGGCATTTGTTCGGGATGGGGGAACGTTGGTGTGTCTCGATGGCGCCAGCGACCTCGCCATCGATCAGCTTCAGCTTCCCGTCACCAACGTTCTCCGAGGGGACGCCTCGGGGCCGCAGAGCTCCCGGTTTTACGCCCCGGGGTCGGTGTTCGCGGTCACGCTCGAGGGCCCGCGCGGTCCGGTCACCGTCGGCGTTCCCGACTCCCTCAACGTCTACTTCCAGAACGGCGGGGCGTTCGACGTTCGCAGCCCGGCTCGCGCCCTGGCCCGTTACACACCCGACCCGCTGCGTTCCGGGTACGTGCAGCACGCCGAGCGTATCGAGGGGAAAGCGGCGTTGGTCGAGGTGCCCGTGGGCCGTGGGCGGGTGATCCTCTTCGGCTTCCGGTCCCAATTCCGCGGCCAGACCCAGGGCACGTTCAAGCTGCTGTTCAACGCGGTGCTCCTGGCAGCGCCGTGACCGTGCAAACTGTCGCCACCATAGCGACAGTATGCCCCAGGAAGTGGACTTCAAGTAGTTTCACGATCTAGTGCCTTAAAATGCTTGTGTGCAACAGGCTAGCATCTTATCTTCGGAGCCTCTTAGTGGCAGCCCCTTTGAGCGGCTGCGGGAGGATGTCCGATGAAGCCGGTGTCGCGTTTCCTCACGAGCGTTCTGCTGCTCGGTCTGCTGGCCGGCCCCGCGCTCGCACAACGCGCCGAGCAGATCGAGATCAGCGGGTTTGGCTCGTTTACGCGGTATGACCGCGCCTTCCTGCTCAAGAGCCAATTCGGGGGCGGCGTCCGCATCGGCTACTACACGAGCAACCGAATCGGGATCGAGCTCGAAGGCGGCTACCAGAACCCGATCAACGTTTCCGGTACCCAGACAGCCACCCTCTCCCTGGCAAGCGCGAGTCTCGTCCTGAACTACCCGGCTGGAAAGACGAACGAGTTCTACATCCTGGGTGGGTACACGCGTCTGACCTTCGGCGACGCCGCGCCATACAGCTTCACCGACAACGGCCTGCACGGCGCCATCGGCGACCGGGTGTTCTTCGGCGAGCACTGGGCGCTGCGTCTCGAGGGGAAGGCGATCTGGTCGCCCAAGACCAACTACCCCGGTGGCACCTGGGGGGGGCAGGTCATCGGCTCGGCGGGGGTCTCCTACTTCCTGATCCCCCCGCAGGGGCGCAACCGGACCGTCGCGAACAACTACCAGTGGTTCTGGGGAGCGCAGGGCGGAGCCTTCATCTCCAAGACGAACGTGCAGGGCACAACCTACGACCCGATGATCGGGGGGCACTGGCTGATCACCGCGCGACGCACCGCACTGTACGTGGCGTACGAGCAGGCGGTATTCCTCGGGGACGATCCAGCCATCATCGCAGATCCCAACTCCACCACCGGCTTACGCGACGTCACGTTCCACGACATGCGGCGGCTGATGTTCGGCGTGCTGGCGTTCCCGACCCAGAAGGTGATCGAGCCCTTCCTCGGGGGCGGCTTCGCCCTGATGCAGGTGCTCAATCCGGTGGTCGATTGCAGCGGCGGGTCCCCCAACGCCGACTGCCCGACGTTGTCGGACGTGATCACCGCCCAGGACCGTGCCGACGAAGCGTCCAGCAAGGCATTCTTCTGGCTCTCGGGCGGCGTGCAGATCAGCTACGGCAAGCTGTCGGTGTTCGGCCAGTACATTCTGACGTCGTCGGCGCGCGGCTTCCTGCTCGATGGCACCACGCACAGCCTGCAGGGTGGGATTCGCTACACGTTGGGCACGGCGAAGGAAGGGATCACCGAGCGGAACTGAGCACCCGCAGGAAGTTCTCGCCGAGGATTTTCCGGACGTCGCTGTCGCTGTAGCCGCGGGCCTCGAGGGCCCGGGTGAGGAGCGGCAGCGACGTCACGTCGTTCATGGGGGCCGGGAGGACGGCGATGCCGTCGAAATCGCTCCCCAGGGCGACGTGGTCCACGCCCATCACCCGCACTGCATGGTCGATGTGATCGACCAACCGCTCGATGCCCGGCACCTCGAGGCCATCCAGGTGCGCGGCGCGGAACTTGTCCACCTCGAATTCCGCCAGACCCGGCCGATCCTTCCAGTGCGCGCGGATGGAATCAAGTTGGGGCCGCAGGCGCCGACCCTGCGCCGCGTAGCGCGCCCGGAAGCTGTCGTCCAGGAACGCGGGAAAGAAGTTGATCCCGACGACCCCGCCGGTCCGGGCCACGGCGCGCAGCTCGTCGTCGGTCAGGTTACGCGGGTGGCGGGCGAGGGCCCGGCACGAGGAGTGCGACGCGATCACCGGTTTCGTGGTCGCGGCGATCACGTCCCAGAACGTCGAGTCCGAGACGTGCGAGATGTCCACCAGCATCCCCAGCTCGTTCATGCGGTGGACGACCTGCCTGCCGAAGGCCGTCAGGCCGCCGCGCCGGTGGGGGTCCATCGACGCCCCGGCCCAGTCGTTGCCGTTGTTCCAGGTGAGCGTCATGTAGCGCACGCCCAGGTGGTAAAGGCTGTCGAGGTTGGCGAGGGAGTTCTCGATCGCGTGGCCGCCCTCGACCCCCATGAGGGCCGCCACGTGCCCGCGCGCCACGGCGGCCCGCACGTCCTCGGCCGTCGTGGCGAGCTCGACGGCGGGATTCGTGTCGGCGAGCTGTTTCACCGCCGCAATCAGCGCCAGCGCGCGCCGGAAGGCAGTACCCGGGCCGTAGCTGTCGCCTACCCAGATCGAGAAGAACGCGGCGCTGAGCCCACCGGCCTGCATGCGCGGGATGTCGATGTGCCCATCGGGCAGGCGCGCCGAGACATCGGCGCGGGCGTCGAGCATGCGCTGCGGCGTGTCGATGTGGCCGTCCACGATGATCGGTGCCTGGAGCATCACGAGCAGCCCTAGCGGGAGACCCACGGGGATTCCTCGAGGAAGAAGCGCAGCGGCCAGTCCGCGGCCCGCGATACGCCGACTCGCGGGCCGACGCGGACCGGGCCCCGCGAGCGGCGTCCGTCATCCACGATCTGGAGGGCCCCCCGCCACAGCGGCGCGCCGTTCAAGCGTCCGGTGATGCCCAGGGCGGCGCACAGCCGGGCGGGGCCGGCGCACAGGGCCGCATCGGGGACGCCGCGGCGGCGGCGGCGCATTGTCGGCACGCCGTGGAGCGGCTCCAGCGCCCGGATCAGCACGGCGGCCGGGTATCCATCCGCTTCCGTGACCGCGTTCAGGCACCAATGCATGCCGTAGGTGAAGTACACGTAGGCGGTGCCGGGCGGGCCGTACAGGGCCTCGGTGCGTCGGGTGCGCCGCGCCCCGAAGGCGTGACAGGCGGGATCGTGCGGGCCGACGTACGCTTCCGTCTCGACGATGCGCCCGGCGGTGCGACGATCGCCGACGCGGCTCACGACGATCCGCCCCAAAAGCCGACGCGCGACCTCGGGCGTCGGTCGCGCGTAGAACCGCGGTGAGAGCGGCCGGCCGGTCACGCTCCGCCGGTAAGCCCCCGCTTCACGCGGGACCAGAAGGACTCCGAGTCATCCTGCGGCTCCGGCTGGGGAGACGGCGGAGGTGAGGAGGGCGGCGCCGACTCGCGCGCCGTGGTGTCCGGCATCGCGCCCCCTTCTCCGTTCTCGTGTGTGCGACCGCGCCCGCCCCGACCCCGGCCACCGCGCCGGCCGCGGCTGCGGCCCTCTTCACCGTTGCGCTCCCCGCGTTCCCCACGCTCCCGCCCCTCGACTGCTCCCCGCTCCGCACTCCCGCCGCCGTGCCCCCGGCCGCCGCGGCCGCGCCCGCCCCGACGACGACCGCCGCGGTTCTCGCCGCGCTCGCCGCGATCAGGACGGTCGGACGGGACGTCTCCGTGCGGAGCCCCGCCCGGCACCGGGGCAGGCGTGCCCAGCACTTCGACCTTTGGGGTCGTGGGCGGCCCGACGCGCGGCCGGTAGTTGGGATCCACCTCGACGACCCCGACTTTTGGGATCTCCGGCGACCCGGCGCGCGGACCCCCACGCGACCCGCGCCGGAAGCGACCGCGGGAGACCGCGGCTGTGTGAGGTGGAGACGGCTCAGGAGCCGGGGCCGGGGTGACCGGTTCGCCTGCGGAGATCGCCGGCTGCTCCGCCCCGTCCCGCAGCCGCACCGAGTACCCGCCGTCCTCTTCCTTGGCGAGGTCCACCAGCTCGCGATCGTGAGCCTGCCGCAGGATTTTGTTCACCTGCGCGGGCGCCACGGGCTCATCCCCCTTGATCTCGGCGACGGCGTCGCGCAGCTGGTCGGAGCTGACGGGGTGCTCCGAGCCGCCGAGGCTCTGGAGCGCCTGCTTGATGAGTCCGAACCCGAGCGAGAACCCGCCGCGCTTCGGCGCCGCCGGCTCTTCGGCAGGGGCGGGTTCGACGCGTGGCGCTTCGCGCTCGCGGCTCGGTGCGCCGCCGCGCCGGCCGCGGTCCCCGCGGTCGCCGCGCTCGCGCGCGGCGGGCCGCGCGATCCCGCCTTCGGGCTGCGCCCGGGCGCCGGGCACGTCCGGGCCCAGGGCGATCTCGAACTGGCCGTTGTCGCGCTTGGTCAGCGCGAGCAGGCCCTTGTTGGCCGCCTCGGCGACGAACTTGCTGAAGCGCGAGAACCCCGCGTCCTTTTCGTCGAACGTCGGGTCGATTTCCTGCATCACCTGCTTCAGCCGATCGGAGCGCATCACGTCGTTGTGCGCGGTCATCTGCTTGACCGCCTCCACGACCAGCTCCCACGGATCGCGCCGCGGGTGCACGATGTCGCTCTCCTTGGTGAGCCCGGCCAGCTCGCTGTACGAGTAGTACTCGTCGCAGTTCTGGATCAGCAGGTCGCTGGACGACTCGCGGATCCCGACACCGATGACGTACTTGCCGTACTCCTTGAGCTTCAGGACCAGCGAGGAGAAGTCGCTGTCGCCCGACAGCAGGATGAACGTGCCGATCTCCGGCCGCGTGAACACCAGCTCCATGCCGTCGATGGCGAGCCGGATGTCGGTGGCGTTCTTCTTGTTGGAGCCGTAGGCGGGAGCGAAGATCAGGTCGATGGAGGATTCGGAGAGCGGGACGATGTATTGGGGATAGCGGCGCCAGTCGGCATAGGCGCGCTGCACCGCCACTTTCCCGCGCACGATCTCGGACTGCAACACCTTCTTCAGCTCGGTTTGGAGATCCGAGCGAACTCCCATAGTGACGTTGTCGAAATCGATGAGAAGCGCCGCATTGGCGGCATGGGCCGTGGGTTCCTGACGGACCGACCGGGCCAGATGGGGCGGCTGCGGATTCATATCGTTGTACTCAGTTCCAGCCCTGCCGCGCGAGCGGCCGGGCACATGGCGGGCTGCGACGGACCCCGGCGGAGGGCCGGCGGCGCGTCGTCAACCTCGGGTTCGCGGCGCCTCCGGGGCGCACGCGGTGCCGATGTGTGGGGGGGCTGGAGAACAGCGGTTGGGCGCCGCGCGGCTTCCTGATCGCGCTGGCGCAGAGGAGATCCGGCGGCTCTTGCCTCTCTGCGAGGCGCAGAGCACCGCCAGATGACCCGTCACCACGTCGTCGTCCACCCCTGCCGCAACATTCGGATGCGTTGAAACTAAACGACTTGCATGGAAAGTGAAAGAGCGTACCGGCCCGGGGTGGCGTAACGTTCGGCCCCCCAACGGCCTTCCCGGCTCTAGCGCCGATATACGCCCACCCCGTACCAGCAGGGACTCACCTGACACGCCGCCATCACGACCCGTACGCGATACGCCACCGTCGTCCTGGGCGTGACGTGGAGCACGGGAAAGTTCTCGCTCGAACGGTCGGCCGCGATGTCGTTGTTGGACATTGTGGCGAGGGTGAGACCGAGACTCGTGCAGTCATTGTCGCAGACGCCGACGATTTCGTACGACACGCCCGCCTGCAGCGTGACGGCGAACGATTCCGACTCCTCGGCGTTCAACGTCCCGGTCCGGGTCAGCTGGGCCGCGCCCGCACGCGCGTTCTGCAGCGTCGCGGCGGCGCGCTGCAGCTGCTCGCGAACCTGCCGCTCCCAGCGATTGCCCTGGGCGCAGAGCGGTGCGGCCGGGGGAAGTGCGAATACGGCGATCATGACGAATGTCCGGGCGTGGGTCATCGCACTTGCCGGCGTCGCACCGTGACCGCCGTGCTCGCCACAGCAACCGCCCCGAGCAGGAACGCGAGCAGGGAGGCACCGGGTGGTGCGGCGGCGCCCAGCGGCACCTTCGGGACGTAGCGGCGCTCCCAGCGTTCCGTCCATCGCCCCACCGGCGTCTTCAGCGCCTCCGCCAGCGCGGTATCGACCGGCTGGGCCGAGCTCCAGAAGCGGAGAAAGCGCTCCCGCCCGACCTCGCGCGCCACGTCGGCCAGATAGCGCTCCCCCGGCACGAGCCCCTGCCGCAGCCACCAGCGACGCTCGGGCGCGAGTACGCGTGGCAGCGAATCGTCAAACCCATACCCCACGCCCTGGAGAACCGCGTCCCGGCAACCCGCGGGCCGCCCGCCAAGGCACGCGACGGTAGACGGCGGACTGCGGTAGATCATTTCCCACCACCAGTGGCCGGTGCGGTAGTCGGTCAGCCACCACGTGGACTGTGCGAGGTTCCCGGGGGCGTTCCAGCTCGGGGACAGCGCCACGTCGAAGTTCCGATTGGCCAGCCAGTGGCGCACCGGCTTGCCCGGGTTGCCGTACGCCGCATAGAAGGCGCACGGGCCGAGGCTGTTCTTCAACGACTCGCGGAACTGCTCGAGGCGCTCGAGCCGCCCGGTCCGGACGAGGGTGAGGATCAAATACCCGGCTGGGAGGAACACGCCGCAGGTCGTCCGGTCGGTGGAATCGGGGAGCAGGTAGGACGCGCCTCCCGCCAGCGCTTCGGCCGGCGTCTCCGCTCCGGAGGTGCGGAGAACCGTAGTCGGCAGGGACACGATGACGACGACATTGACCTTCGTCGCACCGAGGCCCAACCGACGCCACGCGGTGTCCAACTCCGCCCGCAGCACCGGGCGGACCACCGACACGACGGAATCAGCCCCGGCCGCCAGAAGCAGCGGGCCACCCTCGGCGGAGTCCCCCCGATTCAGGTCGCTCGCCACGTGATACCGGGATTCCCGCAACCGCACCTCGGCCTCGACGGCGCGCCAGGCGTCCGCCAACTGCTGCGCCCGCAGCCGCGCCGGCGTCGGCTGCGGTATCTGCAGGCGGAGCGGCTCGGGCGCCCGCACGCCACCGCGCGGCGGCAGGTACGCCAACGCGACGACGACGCACGCAGCGGGCGCCGCCGCGAGCCAGAGTCGCAACCTCAACCCACGCGCCATCGGGAGCTCCGCAGGCCGCAGCCTGCGAAGATTGCGACCCAACCGAGGGCGAAGAGGAACGCCCACGGCGGGAGCGCCACCGCCGACGGGCGGGCGGCGATGACCTCCTCCCGCCACCGCGCGAGGAGCGAGTCCTGGCTCACGCCCGCCGCGGACGCCAAACGCGCACCGATGGGCGCGTCCCGGCCCGCCAGCAGGCGGTGATAGGCCTCGCGCCCGCCGAGCCGCAGTGCGAGGTGGACGAGCGTGACGCGGGCGTCGGCCCCGAGGGGCCGCGGCAGCGTCCCCTTCGGGAGCGATCGCAGCAGACCGGTACAGGCCGAGTCGCTCCCGGCGGTGCAAGAGTGGTACGCCGCAACAGTCGCGCCGTGATCGAAGTAGTCGGTGAACGCCGTGATCACGAGGGACCGGCGTTCGGCCGCGCTCGGATACCAGGCCTCCAGCGTCGGCGCCGTCGCGAGGCCTAGCGCGAGCGCGCAGCTGTCGAGTCGTCCCTGGAAGCAGCTGCGGGCGGCCTGGGATGGAGCGGTGACGAGCTGCACGTACACCCCGACACGGTCTTGTGACGCGTTCACGGAGGGTCGCACCGGTCCACCCAGCCACTCCTGGAGCGCGGCGTCCGGCGGCGCGACGGGAACGTTGGAGATGAGGAGCAGGACCAGCGACTCCTCGGTCATGTTCCACGGCACTTCCATGCCGACGTGGAGCCGGGCGCGCGGCACGGTCGTATCCGGATCAAAGGCCCGGATGATGTAGGCCCGTTGCGCCAGGTCCTGTGCCGCCCTCCCGTAGAAGCTGTCGATCACCGGCCAGGCCTGCACGGCGGCCTCACGCAGGGGCAGCGGCGAAGGATTCGCGACGATCCGCAGAGCGCCCACGGCGATCGTGTCCCGCCCCGTGACGGCACGCTCATGCTCCAGGCTGTCGGCGAGATCGGCGACCGCATTCGCCCGGCGCCACTCGCCCGCGAGACTATCGGCGCGGCGCTGGAGCTTCGCCAACACGCTGTCCTGAGCGGACAACGCCGGCGACAGCAACAGAAGGAAGAGCGGCGTCCGGAGGTTACACATCCACGAGCATCCAGCGGCCGGTGAAGACCGCGAGGGGGCCGGGCCAGTTGAGAATGACGAGCGCCAGCTTCCCCCACAGGTCCAGCTCGACGTTGGCGACGCCTGCCACGATCTGCACGACGATCACCGCCGCGATCACGCCGAGGATGATGCCGGCGGTCCGCGTCGTGCCGGCTGAGACGGCGAAGAACACCGCGTACGCCACGAGCAACGCCAGGGCGAAGCGCAGCGCCAGCGCGAGCGGGTACCCCTGCAGCCCCGGCGGGATGGTCGCGAGCGCGGTCGCCAACACGGCCCCCAGGAGGACCGCGACGATCGGTCCTACGAGGACGGTGACGCCCGCCGCAAAGCGGAGCAGGACGTAGCGCCAGCGGGGCAGCGGGAGCGAGAGGGCGTGAATGTGGCGTCCGCGGTGGTCGGGCGCCCAGGTGGCGATCGCCACGAGCAGCCCCAAGGTGGTGGCGAGCACCGGGTAGAGCGTGCCCCACGACTGCACCGCGCGCAGCAGCTCCTGGGCCGCGAGCGGATTGCGGTCCGCCGCCGCGGCCCCCTGCAGGGAGATGATCGGCAGGGCAAACCCGGCGATGGTGCCGAGCAGCACGATCAGGCGGGACCACTTCCACTGGCTGTAGAGAATCACGTGGTACATGGCGGGCTCCTAGCGGCTCGACGAGCGGAAGGTGCGCAGCAGCTCCACGAAGCTGTCCTCGAGATCCAGGTCGATCACGTCCTCCAGCGCCGCGCCGACGGACCCGAAGTACGCGGCCATCTCCTGGTCCCAGCCGCGCACGACCCACGTTTCGACGCCGCCGTTGCCGGGGGAGGATTCGCGCGCCAGCAGGGCGAACGGTGCCGCTCCCACGTCGGCCGGAGGGCGCGCCACCCGCAGCCGCTTGATTCCGTTCTTGAGCTGCTCCATCGGGGACTCGGTGACGAGCCGGCCGTCGTCCAGAACGGCCACCCAATCACAAATGCGCTCGAGCTCGTGGACCAGGTGACTCGAGATGAAGACGGTGGCTCCCCGCTGGGACACGTACTCGAGCAGCGCCGCGAGGATGTCGCGCCGCACCACCGGGTCGAGGCCATCGGTGGGTTCGTCGAGCACCAACAGCTCGCCACGCTGCGCCAGGGCCAGGAGAATCATCAGCTTCGCCTTCTGCCCCTTGGACAACCGGCCGAAGAGCCGCCGTTCGTCGAGCGCGAACTGGCGGAGCAGCTGCTCGGCGTGCGGCGCATCCCAGGTCCGGTAGAACGCCGCCTGAAACCGCAGCAGCTCGCGCACGGTGAGCGTGGGATCGAGGTGCGGTTGCTCGGGGACGTAGCCGATGCGGCCCAGGACGACGGGCGCGTGCTCGGGCATCGGCTCGCCGAGCACCGCAATATGGCCGGCATCCGGACGGAGGAGGCCGAGGGCCAGGCGGATCGTCGTGGTCTTTCCGGAGCCGTTGGGACCCAGGAAACCGTAGACCGAGCCCGCGGGAACGCGCAGGTTCAGGTCGGCAAGCTCAAATCCCTTGCCGGGGCGGTACCGCAGATTCTTGGTCTCGATCGCGTTGCTCATGGCGCCTTCACCCCCATCTCCGTGTCGAAGGCCCCCTGCAGGTCGGCCGGCGAGACCCCGATCCGGCGGGCGTCGGCCAGCAGGCGTCGGACGAGGGCCCGCGCCTGGCGCGAGCGCTCGCGGGCTTTCCGCCCCGGCGCGAGCTCCCGCACGAACGAGCCGGTGCCGTGCCGGATTTCGACAAAGCCTTCGTGCTCGAGATCCCGGTAGGCCTGCACGACGGTGGCGGGATTGACCCGCAGTTGGGCCGCCAGGTCGCGGACCGACGGCAGCGGGTCGGCCGGTCGCAGCTCGCCGGCCGCGATCGCGCCGCGAACGCGCTCGGCGATCTGCGCGTACAACGGCGTGGGACTCCGCGGGTCGATGCGCTCGAACAGGGAACCACCTGGAGTATTACTGTAGTAATACAGTGACTACCCTGGCCACCGCTGTCAAGGGCTACTCTCCCAGCACCTTGATGATCATCCGCTTCTTGCGCCGGCCGTCCCACTCGCCGTAGAAGACGCGCTGCCACGGACCGAGATCGAGCGCGCCCTTGGTGATGGGCACGATCACCTCGTGCCCGATGGTCAGACTGCGCAGGTGCGCGGCGGCGTTGTCCTCGCCGGTCTCGTTGTGGCGGTAGCGGTGCGGCTCCCACGGCGCCACGGTGTGCTCCAACCAGTAGAGGATGTCCTGCCATAACCCGGGCTCGTGATCGTTCACGAACACCGAGGCGGTGATGTGCATGGCGCTCACCAGCACGAAACCCTCCCCGACGCCGCTCTTCTTCACCTCCTCCGCCACGGCATCAGTAATGTCAATGATTTCCTGACGCTGCTTCGTGTTGAACCACAGGTAGTGCGTGTGGGACTTCATCCCGAGTCTCCCCGTGTCGAATTGTCACGCCGCGGCCAAATCCATAGATTGACGCTTCAATATGGCGCTGCCGTTCCACCGCCGGATCTTCGTCATCCTCGTCGTGATGACGGCCGTTCCCACGATTCTGGCCGTGGCGGGCTGGGTGCTGTCGGTGCGGACGCTGGCCCCGTCGGCGGGAGCGCGCGCGTCCCTGGAGGAGGTCGTGAACTCCGCCCGCGTGGTGTTGCAACGCGTGGACACCACGCAGCTCCCGCCCGACGCCCGCGCCGCCCTGCGCCATCATCTCGAGAGCGTCTCCAGCTCGGCGAGCCTCGCGCGCCGCGGCGAGACGTACCTCCGCTACTACACGGCAGGCTTCGCGATCGTGATCGTCGGCCTCGGCGCGGTGGTGTTGTTCGCCGCGGTGCGGCTCGCGGGGCACCTGTCGCGGCAGCTGTCGCGGCCGATCGACGAGCTGGTGGGATGGACCCAGCTGATCCGGGTGCACCAACCGCTGCCGGCGGGGTCGCCGGCGCGCGGGGCGCCGGAGTTCGAAGCGCTGCGCCAGGCGCTGCGCGACCTCGCCACGGCGCTCGACGTCGCGCGCGACCAGGAGCTCGAGGCCGAACGCCTGCGCGCGTTCCGCGAGGTGGCGCGCCGCGTGGCGCACGAGATCAAGAACCCGCTGACGTCGATGAGAATCGCGGTCGATACGTTGGCGCGGACAGGGACGGACAAGGGCGGACAGGGGCGGACGGAGATGGCCATGCAAGTCATGGCCGCGGAAACCGACCGGCTCGAGCGGCTGGCGCGCGAGTTCGCCGATTTCGGACGGCTCCCGGAAGGGCCGCAGAGCGAGGTGGACGTCCAGGAGCTGCTGGAGGAGCTGGCGCGCACCGGCGTGCCCGACGGGGTCACGGTCACCGTGCGGGGCAACGGTGGCCGGCGATTCCTGATGGGGCATTACGAGCCGCTGCGGCGCGCGTTCGCCAATCTCTTGCGCAACGCGGCCGAAGCGATGCACGGCACGGGGGCGATCGACGTCGGGGTCTCCAGCGACACGCTGGGCGGGGGGCGGGGGCTCGTCGTCACCATCGCGGATCACGGGCCGGGGATCGAAGAAGAGCTGCGCCTGCGGGTGTTCGAGCCGTACTTCACCACCAAGGCCGACGGCACCGGCCTGGGGCTCGCGCTCGTGCGCCAGACGATGGAAGCCCATCGCGGCACGATCAGCGTGGGGGAGACGCCCGGCGGCGGGGCGACGTTCACCATCGTGTTCGCGACGTGAGCCCGCGCGTCCTGCTCGTCGACGACGAGGCCAACATCCGGCGCATGGTGGGGGCGCTGCTGCAGGCCGAAGGATTCGAGACGGCCGAGGCCCCCAACGGGACGGCGGCCCTGGCCGCGGTGGAGCAGGATCCGCCCGACGCGATCCTCCTCGACCTGATGATGCCGCCGGGTCCCGACGGGCTCGCGACGCTCGAAGCACTGAAGCGCCGCGACCCTGATGTCCCGGTCATCATGATGAGCGGCAAGGCGACGCTCAGCGACGCCGTGAAGGCGACGAAGCTGGGCGCCTTCCAGTTCCTCGAAAAGCCGCTCACGCCCGAGGGCGTGCTCGTGGCGATCCGCAGCGCGCTCGAGCTGGGGCGCACGCTGCAGCAGAACCGCCGCCTGCACGAGCAGCTCGGCCACGCGGACCCGCTGGTGGGCGTGAGCGCGGCGATGGACGAGCTGCGCGCGTGGATCGCGCGGGTCGCGCCCACCGAGTCGCGCGTCCTCATCACCGGCGAATCGGGCACGGGCAAGGAGCTCGTCGCCTCGGCGATCCACCGGCAGAGCCGGCGCGCCGCGAAGCCGTTCGTGACCGTGAACAGCGCCGCGATCCCGAAGGACCTCGTCGAGTCGGAGATGTTCGGCCACGAGAAGGGCGCCTTCACCGGCGCCGCGGAGCGCCGGCTGGGGCGGTTCGAGCTGGCCGACACCGGCACCCTGTTCCTCGACGAGGTCGGCGATCTGGGCGCCGAGGCGCAGGCGAAACTGCTGCGCGTCCTGGAGAGCGGCGTCATCGAGCGCGTCGGCGGCGAGCGGCCGATCCAGGTGGACGTGCGCGTGATCGCGGCGACCAACAAGGAGCTGCAGCAGGCGGTCCGGCAGAACCATTTCCGGGAGGACCTGTTCTTCCGCCTCAACGTGCTCCCGGTGCACATCCCGCCGTTGCGCGAGCGGCCCGAGGACGTGCCGCCGCTGGTCAAGCATTTCACGGCGCGGCAGGCCGCGCGCCTCGGGCGCCCCGTGCAGGTGGACGCGGGCGCGCTGCAGCTGCTCGCGGCCCACGCGTGGCCCGGCAACGTCCGCGAGCTGGCCAACATCGTCGAACGGCTGGTGATCCTGTCGACCGAAGCGACGATCACCGCGGAGCAGGTGGTGCGGGTGCTGCCGCAGGACGGCGCGAGACCGGCGACGGGGGGCGGCGACGCCGGGGAGTGGCGCGACGTGGCGCTGGCCGACGCGCTCGACTCGTACGAGCGGACGCTCATCGCCCGCGCGCTCTCGGCGGCGCAGGGAAACGTGGCCGAGGCGGCGCGCCGCCTCGCCACCGACCGGGCCAACCTGTACCGGCGGATGCGGCGGTTGGGGCTCGAACCGCCGCGCAACGTGACGGGATGACACGCTTCCTCTCCGCCCGGACGGGCCGCGCGGCGCGGCCCGGCACCCGGCGCGCGGCACGACCATTGCACGACCGGCTGTCGCCTCCAACGCGGACCCCATCCATGCGTGCAGCCCTGCTCTTCTTCCTCGGCCTCACCGGCCCCGCGGCGCTCGCCGCGCAGGACACGGCCATCGTCATCCACCCCGAGAGCACGGGAGTCCACCTCGTGCCCTCGGAGCTGCCACGCGTCGTGGCTGAGGAGGCGATCCGGCTGTACAACGCGCCCGGCACCACGCGCCTGGCGGGGTTCGCGCACCTGCCGCGCGGCAACGAGTGGCGCGGCGACGTCGCGGTGCGCAGCGGCCCGGTGCTGATCGAGGGCCGCGTGCAGGGCGCCGTGCTCGTCGTTAACGGCGACGCCGCGCTGACCGGGACCGCCGAGGTGACCGGGGACCTGTTCGTCGTCGGCGGGACGGTGAGCCGCGCGCCCGGCGCGCGCGTGGGCGGCGAAGTGCGCGAGTACCGCGACCCCCTGCCCTACCGCATCACCGGCGAGACGCTGGCGTACGCGCCGAACCTGCGGCGGCGCTTCCGGAACCCGCAGGCGCAGCTGTCGTTCGGCACCGCGGAAGCCCGCTCCGCGCTGACGCTCGCCACCGGCGGCACGTTCAACCGCGTCGAGGGCCTGCCGATCGTGTTCGGGCCGGTGTTCGATTGGCAGCTCAGCAGCCAAACGCATCTGCGCTTCGACGCCCTCGGCGTGTTCCGGACCGCGGGCGACCTCTCCGACAAGCGCTCGGACCTGGGCTACCGGCTGCGCGCGGAAGTACGCACGGGGGGAGGGCCGGGCGAGATTCCCACGATGGGGTTCGGTCTGCGCGCCACCGACGTCGTGACGCCGATCGAGGACTGGGGGCTCCACGCCGAAGAGGTCGGCTGGGCGGCGTTCCTGTTCCACCGCGACTACCGCGACTACTTCCTCAATAAGGGATGGGCGGCGCGGGCCTACTTCCAGCCCGAGCACCCCCTGACGGTGAGCCTGGAGTTCCGCCGCGAGTGGATGACGTCGGTCACGCCGCGCGACCCGCTCACGATCACGCGCAACGATCAGGTGTGGCGGCCCAATCCGCCGATCGACGACGGTCATTTCAATACCTGGACCGCCACCGCGATCCTCGACACCCGCAACGATCACGACAACCCGACCTCCGGTTGGCTGGTGATCGCCACTCTCGAACGGGGCGGCAGCAAAGACGTCGCTCCCCAGCCGGGCATCCCCGTCGCTGTGCGGGACAACGTTCCGACCGACGGCTCCTACCGGTTCAACCGCGTCTGGCTCGACCTGCGTCGCTACAGCCGTGTGAGCCCAAGCGGCCGTCTGAACCTGCGGCTGGTGGCGGGCGGTTGGGCGGGAGGGGACCCGCTGCCGGTGCAGCGTCGCGTCAGCCTCGGCGGGCCGGAAGTGCTCCCCGGTTATGGATTCCGTCAGGTGGCGTGCAACCAATCGATTATCGCGGTGGAGTATTTCGACACGCGGGTCGCCGCCTGCGACCGGGTGCTCGCCGTGCAGGCGGAGTACCGCGGCCACATCTCCCTGCACTGGAGCTACAACCCCGGCCGGGAGGAGGCGGGACGCGGCGAGACGCTGATCCGCCTCGAGGGCCCGGACCTCGTCGTGTTCAGCGAGGCCGGGCAGGCGTGGCTGGTCGGCAGCGGGCCCGGCAGGGTGCCCTCCGGCAGCATCCCGGGCCTTTCGAGCTGGCTCGCGGACATCGGCCTTGGGGTGGACTGGGGCGGATTCGGCGTGTACGTCGCCAAAGCCGTGACGGTGGGGCAACCTCTGCGCTTCACGCTGCGCCTCGAGCACCGCTTCTAGCGTGCGGCGCGGGCCGGCGGTCCTGCCGCTCGCCCTCGCCGCGGTCGCGCTGACCGGCGCGGCCGCGGCCCAGAGCCCGTCGTTGTCGCTGACCGTGGAGCGCTCCCAGCCGCGCGTGCAGGTCGCTGGCCTGCTCGCCGATGGGAAGTTCATCGGGCTGATGCGGTCCGGCTTCCCGCTCCGCCTGCACTACCGGCTGGAGCTGTGGAAGGTGCGCTCGGGCTGGTTCGACCAGTTCGTGCGCGAAGTCTCCTGGGATGCGCTGGCGCGCCACGATCCCCTGGCCGACGATTTCGTCCTCATCCGCACGGGGGGGAGCGTCACCCGCTATCCCTCGGCCGAGGCGCTGGAGCGGGCGATCGAGCTGCCGTACCTCATCACCCTCTCCCCGCAGGGGAGCGGGAAGTTCTATTTCCTGTGCCGGCTCGAGGTGACCACCCTCAACGACACCGATCTCCAGGAGCTGGAGCGCTGGTTGAAAGGCGACGTGAGCCCGGCGGTGTCCGGGGGGCGGATCGCCGGGCTACCCCGGCTCAACCTCGAAGCGCGCTCGGCGGAGTTCCGCCCGGGACCCTAGGCTAGCTTCCGAACTGCCGGTCGATGGCCTGGCGGATCTGTCGCAGGGTGCTGCCGCGAGCCGCCAGCTGCGACGCCAGCAGCGCTTCCCCCGTGCAGATGTCGCAGTAGGCGCCGTGCTCGCTCTCGAAACACGTGAGCAGCGAGCGGTGGCCGACCGTCCGCGAGCAATTGCAGTGGCAGTAGATCCCATCGAGCACGGCGGGGGCCCCGCGCGCCGCCGCGTAGGCTTCTGCAGCGGAAGGGGTGTTGGGCACCATGAGGGGCGCCAGGACCCGTTCGGCCGTTACGCCGGGCCGCGAGTCGGGGTGGTTTGCCCCCTTCGCGCCATGCACCACCACCAGCACCGCCACCAGCCCCAGCGCCGCTCCCCCGGCGATCAGCCAGGGGAGCTTGCCGCCGGTCACATCGCCTCGAGGGTGGCGAGCACGTCGGCGCCGTAGAACAGCCGGATGTAGCGGTTCTGGATCGGCGTGAGACGCCGCACCGCCCAGGAGAGATGGACGAAGTGCGGCTCGAACGGCACGCGGATCGGGTGCATCCCCGCCTCTTCCGGGAGCAGGTTGCCCTTGCGGGTGTTGCAGGAGCTACAAGCCGTGAGGACGTTGGTCCAGGCATTGGTGCCGCCGCGCGACAGCGGGACGAGGTGGTCGCGGGTGAGGCACTCCCGCGGCTTGAGCTGCAGCTGGTGGCGGCCGCAGAACTGGCACTGGTACTGGTCGCGGGCGAACAGGAAGGTGTTGGTGACCTGACGGCGGAAGCGCCTCGGGACGTGAACGAACCGGACCAGGCGGATGACGGCCGGCCGGGGAATCTCGAGGCGCTCGCTTCTCACCACCGCGCCCTTGTCGGCCTCGACGATGACGGCCTTGCCGTCGATCACGAGGCGCAGGGCGCGGCGCACCGGTACCATGGTGAGAGGCTCGAATGAGGCGTTCAGGGCGAGGCAGCGCATGGCCCTGATATGCTACCTAGGCGCCTAACGCACGGCAAGACGGGGCCTTAGAGCCCTGCGGCGGGCGCGAATGCGCGCTTCAGCTCTTCGATTTGCTCCTCGACCGAGGCCCGGGAGGAGCCACCGGGGGTTCCCCGCCCTTCAACGCTGTCCTCCCACGTGCCCAGCTGGGCGACGGCCACCCCCAGCTTGGGGTGGATCCCCGCGGCCACCGCCGACGGGATCTTGTCCAGCGGCACCCCCGAACGCTCGGCTTCGCGGACCAAGCGGCCCACCAGACCGTGGCTTTCCCGGAACGGGATCCCCGCTTCCACGAGCAAGTCGGCGAGATCGGTGGCGCGCAGGGAGGCGTCGAGGGCGGCGGCCATGCGCTCGCGGTCGACCGTCAGGGAGGCCACGGCGCCCGTCGCCGCGGGCAGCACCAGCCCCAGGGTGTCGAACGCGTCGAACAGCAGGCTCTTGTCCTCCTGCAGGTCCTTCTGGTAGCCCGCCGGGAGGCCCTTCAGGGTCGTGAGCATGGCGACGAGGTCGCCAAGCAGGCGTGCCGACTTGGCGCGCGTGAGCTCGAAGACGTCGGGGTTGCGCTTCTGGGGCATCAGGCTCGAGCCGGTGGAGAACGCATCGGAGAGGCGCACGAATCCGAACTCGCCGGAGGCGTAGGTCACCAGCTCCGCCGAGAGGCGCGAGAGGTGCGTGCCCACGAGCGTCAGCACGAACAACACCTCGGCGACGAAGTCGCGGTCGCCGGTCACGTCGAGGGCGTTGCTGGAAACCGCGCGGAAGCCCAACGCCTCCTTGAGCAGCACCCGGTCCACGGGGAATCCCGAGCCGGCGAGCGCGCCCGAGCCGAGCGGCAGCTCGGCCACACGGCGGCGGGCGTCGGCGAGGCGCTGGCGGTCCCGCACCAGCGGCCAGGCGTGGGCGAGCAGCACGTAGGCCCAGCGCACGGGCTGCGCCCGCTGGCCGTGGGTGTACCCAGGCAGCAGAACGTCGACCCCTTCCTTCGCCTTCTCGACGAGCACGCGGCCGAGGGTGGCGAGGTCGGCGTCGACCTGGTCGACGGCGTCGAGGGTCCATAGCCGCAGATCGGTGGCGACCTGGTCGTTGCGGGAGCGGCCGGTGTGCAGCTTGCCCGCGGCGGCGCCGACTTCTTCGTAGAGCAGGCGCTCGACCAGCGTATGGACGTCTTCATCCGGGGCGCCGGCGGCGGCGCCGTCGGCGAGGCGCTCGGCAACGCGGTCCAAGCCGTCGAGCAGCTGGGCTTCTTCTTCGGCCGACACCACGCCGACACGGCCGAGGGCGTGAACCCACGCCTTGCTGGCCGCGACATCCTGCGGCCACAGCCGGTGATCCACCGGGAGACTGCGGTTCAGGGCGTCGAGCGCTTCGGCGGGACCGAGCGCGAAGCGGCCGCCCCACATCTGATAGGGCGGAGTCGCGGTCTTCACTCCGCCTCCGCGCCAACCTGTGGGCGGCGCTGCGCCTCGAGCCCGGCGGCGATCTTGATCGCCAGGCCGTAGAGGTGAATGAACCCTTCGGCGTCCTTCTGGTCGTAGACGTTGTCCTTGCCGAAGGTCGCGTAGGAGGGTTGATACAGCGCGAAGGGACTCTCCCGACCCGCGACCCCCAAGCCGCCCTTGAAGAGCTTCAAGCGGACCGTGCCGGTGACGTGCTTCTGCGTCGCGCTCACGAACGCGTCCAGCGCCTCGCGCTCGGGCGTCCACCAGCGGCCGTCGTAGACGAGGTCGGCGTAGCGCAGGGCCATCTCGTCCTTGAGCCGCAGCGTGCGGCGGTCGAGGACGAGCTGCTCGAGCTCGCGGTGCGCCGCGTGCAGCAGCGTGCCGCCGGGGGTCTCATAGACCCCGCGGGACTTCATCCCAACCAGGCGGTCCTCGACCACGTCGGCCCGGCCGACGCCGTGCTCACCGGCGATCTCGTTGAGGGAAGTGAGCAGCTCGACCGGTCCGAGCGGGACGTGATCGACGGAGACGGGGGTGCCTTCCTCGAAGCCGATCTCCACGATCTGCGGCGTGTCCGGCGCTTCGAGTGGATTCGACGTCATTACGAAAATGTCTTCCGGCGCTTCCCGGGACGGATCTTCGAGGATGCCGCCCTCGTGCGAGCAGTGCCAGAGGTTGCGGTCGGTGGAGTACGGCTTCTCCGCCGTGGCCAGCACCGGCACGCCCTTCGCCTTGACGTAGGCGATGAGATCTTCGCGGCCCTTGAAGTCCCATTCGCGCCACGGCGCGATGACGCGCAGCTCGGGGCCGAGGGCCGCGTACGTCAGCTCGAAGCGGACCTGGTCGTTGCCTTTGCCCGTGCAGCCGTGGGCGAGCGCCTGGGCGCCGACTTTTTGCGCGAGCGCGACCTGGCGGGCGGCGGTGAGCGGGCGGGCCATCGAGGTGCCGAGCAGGTAGGTGCGGGCGTAGACGGCGCCGGCGCGGAGCGCGGGGAAGACGAAGTCGCGCACGAACTCTTCGCGCAGGTCTTCGACGACGCAGTCCTCGGCGCCGGAGCGTTTGGCTTTGTCCGCGAGGCCGTGCAGCTCGCCGCCGCCCTGCCCCACGTCCGCCGCGAAGCAGAGCACGCGGGCGCCGTAGCGCTCGCGCAGCCAGGGAACGATCGCCGACGTGTCGAGACCGCCGGAGTAGGCGAGCACGACGAGCGGGCCGGTGCCCGCGGCTGGAGTTTTATGCATAGATGTGCATAAACATACAGGCACCCGGCGGGAGGTGTCAAGCCGGCAAACCGGCGAGCTCCTGGAGCCGCGTCCTCACCGCGCGGCACGCCCGCTCCGAGCGGGTGATCACGAGCACGGTGTCGTCGCCGGCGATGGTGCCGATGATTTCGTCCCAGCCCGCTCCGTCGAGCGCGAGCCCCAAGGCCTGGGCGCCGCCGGCGGGGGTCTTGAGGACTAGGAGCGCCCCGACGCCTTCGAGCGAGACCAGCGTCGCGGGGAGCAGCTGCTCCAAGTGCGGGCGGATCGCGGCACCGGACTCGGAGGCGGCCGCGTAGTGGGAGCCGCCGTCCGGCGCGGCGACCTTGGCGAGGCCCAGCTCGCGGATGTCCCGGGAGAGGGTGGCCTGGGTGACGTCGAACCCCTCCGCCTGGAGCCGCTCGCGCAGCTGCTCCTGGCTGGCCACCGACTCGCGCCGCACGATCTTGAGGATGGCGGCGTGGCGCTGGGTTTTCATGGGGCTACAATCTAGCGCGCCCTTGGAGAGACGGCCTCGGCGCGGTGCACGACGCCCCCCGCAACCAAGGTCAACAGGGACGGGCGGGGGTCTACAGGGGCGGACAGAGACGGACGGGGACGGACGGAGGCGGACGAAAACACCGCCACGTCCGCGGCTTTCCCCACCTCCAGCGAGCCGATGTCCGCGTCCCAGCCGAGGACCCGCGCGTTGTCGAGAGTCAGCTGCCGCAGCGCATCGTCGCCAGCGAGGCCCGCCGCGGCGGCTTCCGCCCAGAGGTCGATGCTTCCAACACTGACCACCGAATCCGTCCCCAAGCCGACCGGGACGCCGGCGGCACGAAACGCGGCGAGCGGCGCCGTGCCGTGGCGGTGCGCGCGATTGGAGAGGGGGCAGTGCGCGACGACCGCCCCCGCCTCCCGCAGCGACCGGATGTCGGCGTCGTCCACCTGGACGCAGTGAATACACAGAACCCCCGACGCCAGGACGCCACGTTGCACGAGAAACTGCACCGGGGAGCAGTGGTGTGGTTCGACGGCGATGCCCCGCGCCCGCAGCGCGTCCGCGAACGGCCCGGCGCCGTCCCGGATCAGCTGAGTTTCTTCCGGCGATTCCGCCAGATGTACGGCGACCGGCAATCGCTCGCGGCGCGCGAGATCGGCGACCGCGCGGAACAGCGGCGCGCTCACAGTATAGGGCGCGTGGGGGGAAACGCCGATCCGAAGACGCGGAGAGGCCAAGGGGCGGAGGTGGTCCAGAGCATGTCTGAGGTCCGCGAGGCTGTCGTCACATGCCGCCGGGTCTGGTCCGAACACCTCCTGATAAACGACGCCGCGACCGCCGAGCCGCGCGATCGCCACGGCGACCGCGCCGGTGCTGCCGGTGTCGGCGACGGTCGTGACCCCCGCCGCCCAGCCCTCCCGCAGGCCCCGCTCGGCCGCCGACGCCAGGTCGTCGGGCGCGGTCGCGTCCTTGAGCTCGCGCACCCGCCGCAGCCACTTCGGGAACTCGACTTCGTCGTTGCGGCCTGCGAGGTGGGTGAGCTCCAAGTGCGTGTGGACGTTGACGAGGCCCGGCACGATCACGGCATCGACAAAATCGAACGACTCCACATCGGAAGGCGTGGGGACGTGGGGATGTGGGCCGACCGCTGTTATCCGACCGTCGTCGCCAACCAAAACGGCGCCATCCGGAATGGGTGGCGCCGTCACGGGGAAGACCTGTCCGGCGCGGAGACGCAGCACAGCGGCGCGTTACGGCGAGATCGGGCCCAGCCCGCTGTGGATCGGACAGAGCTTGGTGGGCTCCGTCCCCGGATAGAACCAGTCCACGTGGTAATCGTTCTGCGGGCAGAACGGCGTGAACAGGTACCCCGTGCTCCAGTCCACCTCGCGCGAGATCAGCGAATCGGGCCGGATCCAGTCGGCGGGCGCGGGGCGCCGCTCGTAGACATCGCGCATGAGCGCCGTCCACGCGGGGGCGACGAGCCGGCCGCCGCTCGCGTTGCTCATGATGCGCTGCGGCGCATCGTAGCCGACCCACAGGCCCGCCACGATCTCCGGCGTGTAGCCGACGTACCAGGCGTCGGTGTAATCGTCGGTGGTGCCGGTCTTGCCGGCGGCGGGGACCGTGAACCCGGCGCCCCACACCGCGCTGGCGGCCGTGCCGCGTCGCACCACGTCCTTCATCATGTCCACCATGAGCCAGGTGTGCTCGGGATCCATCACCTGCTCTTTGTGCGGCGCGCTTTGGTAGAGGATGTTGCCCTGCCGGTCTTCCACGCGCTGAATGGCGTAGGGGACCACGCGGGTGCCGAGGTTCGCGAACGCGGAATAGGCGGCGATGATCTCGATCGGGTACACGGCCCGCGCGCCGAGGTGGATCGACGGGTACGGCGGCATCGGGGTAGTGATGCCGTAGCGGCGCACCTCGCCGATCACCGTCTGCTCGCCCAGGGCCATGCCGAGCTTGATAGTCGAAAGGTTGCGCGAGAGATACAACGACCTGCGCATCGGGATCAGGCCGAGGGTGGTGTCGTCGTAGTCCTTGGGCTGCCATAGCGTGCTGTCGAGCTGCAGCACGGGGGGGTTCAAGGGCGAGTCGTCGAGCAGCTCGGTCACGGGGTGGCCGGCGCGCACCGCCGCCGAATAGACGAACGGCTTGAACGTCGAGCCGGGCTGGCGCGTGGCCTGGGTGATGCGATTGAACTTGGAGTCGGCGAAGTCCCGGCCGCCGATCATCGCCAGGATCGCCCCCGTCTTCGCGTCGATCGCGAGCAACGCCCCCTGGAGGTACGGCGTGAACGGCCCGTGGTCCTCTTCCGCCGCGCGGTTCGACTCAATGTACTCCCGGTAGGTGGTGTGCCCCGGGAGCTTGCCGTAGACGCCCGCCTCGATCGCGTCGAGCTGGTTGCTCAGCGCCCGCTCCGCCGCCTCCTGCGTGTCGAGGTCCAGCGTGGTGTAGATCTGCAGGCCCTTGTTGTAGAGGTCGCGGCCGAAGCGCTGGTTGAGATCCTGGCGGATCATCTCGACGAAGTACGGCGCGACGTCCCCGTAGTTGGTGCGGTTCGACGTGAGCACCAGCGGGTACGCCTTCCACAGCTCGCACTCTTCCGGCGTGATGTAGCCCTGGTCGCGCATCAGGTTGAGCACGACGTTGCGGCGCCGCACGGCGCGCTCGGGGTGGAGCCGGGGATTGTACGCCGTCGGGGCCTTGGGGATCGCGGCGAGCGTCGCGGCTTCGGCGAGGTTCAGGTCGCGCGCCGACTTGCCGAAATAGATCAGCGCCGCGGACTCGACGCCGTGCGCGCCCGCCCCGAGGTCGATCTGGTTCAGATACATCTGCAGGATCGTGTCCTTGGGGAAGTTGCGCTCGATCTCGATGGCGACGCGCGCTTCCTTGAGCTTGCGCGTGAGCGTCTTCTCGCGGCGGATCTCGTCGGGGAAGATATTGCGGGCGAGCTGCATCGTGATCGTCGAGAAGCCCTGGCTGTAGCCCAGGGTCACGATGTTCGCCTTCAGCGCGCCGATGATGCGCCAGTAGTCGATGCCGTGATGCGAGTAGAAGCGCTTGTCTTCGGTGGCGATGAACGCCTGGCGCACGTGCAGGGGGATCTGCGACAGCGTGAGCACCGTGCGGCGCTCGGCGCCGAGCTCGGCGATGAGCCGGCCGTCGGCCGCGTAGACCTTCGATGTCTGGGCGGGGCCCTCCGAGCCCGGCTCGAGGCGCGAAATACTGGGGCAGCGCTCGGCGGCGCAGACCCGCGTCCACGAGCCGTAGGCAAGGCCGAAGCCGTACGCCCCGCCCAGCAGCGCGGCGACGAGGACGCGGCGACGCGTGAGCCAGCGCCGCCAGCGGGCGTCGAGCCGACCCGGGAGCGGTCTCGTCAGAGTGGCCATCGGTCGCTTACAACCTAGTCGCGGGTCCCCGTGCTTGCCAGCGTTCGGGGCCTCTCGTACGATTCGCTGCCATGACCGACCTCTTCGCCGAATTGGAGTGGCGGGGCTTCGTCCACCACGCGACGCCCGGCCTCAAGGCTCACCTGGCCAAAGGGCCGGTGAGCGCGTACTGCGGCTTCGATCCGACGGCGCCGAGCCTGCAGCTCGGCAACCTGATGCCGATCATGCTGCTGCTGCAGCTGCAGCTCGCGGGGCACCGGCCCATCGTGGTGATGGGGGGCGGCACCGGCCTGATCGGCGACCCGTCGGGGAAACGCGCCGAGCGCCCGCTGCTCACGCCGCAGCAGATCACCGAGCACGTCCAGCGCATGCGCGACCAGATGTCGCGGTTCCTCGACTTCGACCCCGGGCCCGCGGCGGCGCTGCTCGTCGACAACGCGAAGTGGCTGGTGCCGCAGAGGCTGGTGGATTTCCTGCGCGACATCGGCAAGCACTTCACCGTCAACGTGATGCTGCAGAAAGAGTCGGTGCAGGCGCGCCTCGAGAGCGGCCTGTCATACACCGAGTTCAGTTACATGTTGCTGCAGGCGTACGACTTTCTGCACCTGTACCGCAAGGAGCGGTGCACCCTGCAGGTGGGCGGCAGCGACCAGTGGGGGAACATCACCGCGGGAGTCGACCTGATCCGGCGTCTCGAGAGCGGCGAAGCGCACGGTCTCGTGCACCCGCTCATCACCACGGCGACCGGCGCCAAGTTCGGCAAGTCGGAAGCGGGGGCGGCGATCTATCTCGATCCCGCGCTCACGTCGCCGTACAAGTTCTATCAGTTCTGGATGAACACCGACGACCGGGACGTGGAGGGGTACCTGAAGTTGTTCACGCTCAAGGCGCGCGAGGAGATCAAGCAGCTCCTGGTCGAGCACAAAAAGGACCCGGGCGCGCGGACCGTCCAACGAGAGCTCGCCCGGGACGTGACCGAGCGGGTGCACGGAGCGGCCGCGGTCAACGGCGCCACGGCCGTCAACGCGATTCTGTTCAGCGATCGCGATCCGCGGCAGGTCGAGCCCGGCGCGTTCGACGTCATGGCGCAAGAGATCCCGACCTCCACGGTGACCGCGCGAGACGGCATGAGTCTGGTGGATGCCCTAGTGCAAGTCGGCCTGGTGAAGTCCAAAAGCGAGGCGCGGCGCTCGATCGAGCAGGGCGGGGTGTATGTGAACCAGCAGCGCGTGAAGGAAGTGGACCGCACGCTCGAACCCGGTGACTGGCTCGCGGGTCGCAACGTGCTGCTGCGGAAGGGGAAGAAGGACTACGCGCTGCTGCGGCTGTCGAGCTAGGCCAGACCCTCCAGCACATCGACGACCTTTTCCATCTCCTCCACCGTGTTGTACCAGTGGGGAGAGAGGCGGATCGCGCCTTCCCGCAGGCTGCACACCACGCGGGCGCGCTTCAAGGCGTGGTACGCCTCGACCGGTTTGGGCGGGGCGAGGCACAGCGTCGCCGAGCGGTGGCGGTCGTCGCGCGGGGAGACGACGCGCGCGCCGTGCTCGTCCGCCCAGCGCAACGCCGGCTCGTGCAGCGAGCGGGTCACGTCGGCGATGCTCTTGATGCCGATGTCGAGCAGCAGATTCACCGAGTAGCGCATGCCGTGGAAGTCCTGGTACGGCAGCGTGATCATCTCGAAGCGGCGGGCGTCGGCGCGGAACGACGGGTTGTACTCGGTGAGCCGGGTGAAGTCGTCGGTACCCTCGAACGCCATCCAGCCGGTGACGGCGGGCTCGAGCGTGGCGGCACGCCGCGCCGAGGCGTTTCAGGTCGGCGCGGTAGCCGTTGGCGAACTGGACGAACGACACGGCGAGCACGCGGACGCGCGGGTCGCGCAGCCGCTCGCAGAGGCGGTCCTCGTCGGGCCAGCCCTGCGGGCCCACGGGGGCGCGCTCCACGGTGATGCCCTGCCGCTCGAGCAGCAGCCACGGGTACACGTTCGCCGGAAACTCCTTGTCGGAGAGCAGGACGATGTCCCCGGGCTCGAGCGGCAGCGCGCGGGCGGCCATGGAGAGCCCGAAGCTCGTGTTGGTGGCGAGGGCGATCTCCGACGGCTCGGCGCCGATGAGCCGGGCGAGCACCTCGCGCGTCGCCGCCAGCCCGGCGAACAGGTCGCGGTCGGGGAGCAGGTGCGGCGCGGTGCGCTTGGCGTTGAATTCGTCGAGCGCGCGGCGGGTGCGCTCGGGGATGGGGCCGATGGAGGCGTTGTTGAAATAGACGGTGTCGGCGGTCCAGGGGAACTCGGTGGCGCGCAGGCTCCGCAGCTCCTCGCGCAGCGCGCGGACCTTGGCCGGATGGGTCAGGACGTCGGTCATCGCGCCCGCACGTCGAGGGCGTCGCGGAGGCCGTCCCCGAGGAGGTTGACGCCGAGCACGGTCAGCCCGATCGCGAGGCCGGGGAACAGCGAGACCCAGGGCGCCACCCGCAGCAGGTCGCGCCCGTCGGCGACCATCGCGCCCCACGAGGGGGTCGGCGGCTGCGCGCCCAGCCCCACGAACGACAGCGCCGCTTCGGCCATGATGGCGCCGCCGATCCCCAGCGTCGCCGCGACGACGACCGGCGCCAGCACGTTCGGGAGCAAGTGCCGCGCGACGATGCGCGCGTCCGAGGCGCCGAGCGCGCGCGCCGCCTGCACGTATTCGAGGGCCCGTACGACGAGCACCTGCCCGCGCACCAGTCGGGCCATGCCCGCCCAGCCGACGATGCCGATCACCACAAAGACGAGCGGCAGCGAGGGGCGGACGGCGGCGGCAATGGCGATGAGCAGGAGCAGCGACGGGAAGGCAAGCGTGACGTCGGCGAGGCGCATGATCGCGGCGTCCACCCAGCGGCCGGCGTAGCCCGCGACCAGCCCCAGCAACAGCCCCAACGCGCAAGCGATCGTTTGACTCACGAGGCCAACTGAGAGCGACAGCCGCGCGCCGAAGAGCACGCGCGAGAGCACGTCCCGTCCCTGCACGTCGGTCCCGAATAGGAACGCGCGGGAGGGAGGGTGCAGGCTTTCGGCGAGCGCACCGCGCAGGGGATCCCCGGGAGCGACCCACGGCGCGGCGAACGCGAGGGCGACGAGGCCGGTCACGAGGATCAGGCCGGTCATCGCCCAGCGGTCGTTCGCGAGGCGTCGCGAGAATAGTGGCGCGTGCATAGGGGATGCGACTACGTTACCCGGGGACTCACCTTCCGGGCAAGCGCTCTCGCGTGATGAAACCAGGTACCCGATACACACTCGTCCTGGGCGGCGGCGGGATGAAGGGCCTCGCCCACATCGGGGTGCTGCAGGCCTTGCTGGAGCGCGGGCTGCGGCCGGCCCAGATCGTAGCCTCGAGCGTGGGCGCGCTCGTGGGCGCGGCATGGGCGGCGGGGCGCAGCATCCCCGAGCTGCACGACCGGGCGGTAAGCCTCAGGCGCAAGGACGTGTTCGTCGTGGCCCACGCCGACATGGCGTTCAAGCGCATGCGCTCCCCGGCGCTGTTCCGGCGCGAGCCGCTGCTGGCGTTGATCAACAGCCTGGTGGGCGGCGGCACGTTCCAGGACCTGATGCTCCCCACGGTCGTGAACACGGTGGACATCAACTCGGGGATGCAGGTGTTCTGGGGCCTCCCCGGCGTGGACGAGGTCGAGGTCGCCGACGCGGTGATGGCGTCGTGCGCGTTGCCGGGCTACCTGCCGCCGCACGAGATCCGCGGCCGCTACTACATCGACGGCGCGACGGTGGACAACCTGCCCTTCGGCGCGGCGCGGGCGCTGGACACGGAGCTGATCCTCGCCGTCGATGTCTCCGCCTCAAGCGCGCTGCGCGCCGACACGCAGGACGAGGGGTTCGCGGCAGTGTTCGCGCGGGCCACCGAGCTGGCGATGCAGACGCAGCTCGAGGTACGGTTGCGCACCTGGACGCTGCCGCCAGTCTACTACCTGCATCCGCGCGTCGAGCACATCTCAATGTTCTCCTTCGATCACCTGCGCGAGGTCGTCGAGGAAGGCTACCGCTCCACCAAGGCGGCGCTGGACCGCGAGGCCGAATGGCCGCAAACCGGAGACGAGGGCGTGTTTCCGCGGCGGCGCGTGGCAGTGCGCGTGGAGCGGGATCGCTGCATCGGGTGCGGCGCGTGTCTGGTGTTCGGCCCGCCGGGGATGTTCGTGCTGGACGCGGAGGGCAAGGCGGTGGTGACGACGCCGGACCAGGAGTGGGGCCCGACCGGCGGGGTGTTCATCCGCAACTGTCCGACGTACGCGATCAGCGCGCGGCCGGCGGCGCCGGTCGCCGAGCCGCTGCGTCGATCCGGATGAAATCGCGCGCCACGCGGTCCCAGTTGTAGTAGGTCTCGACCGCGCGTCGTCCCCCCGCCCCGAGCCGCGCCCG
>WNFW01000169.1_pt1 | contig 39335 bp, 35 predicted proteins | sample 5400131 | NCBI WGS metagenome assembly WNFW01 (sample SAMN13153362, study PRJNA577476) | soil metagenome | isolation source: 20 cm soil or saprolite under grassland replicate 1 | place: USA:California | collected 2016-06-15 | reverse complement strand
CCCCTGCCTCGTCCCCGGCGCCGACTCCAGCGGCGCTCGGGATTTCGCCGCGAGGTAGTCGTCGTAGTTGCCGGGGTGACGCGTGAGAGTGCCACGGCCGACTTCGACGACGGTCGTGGCGAGACGGTTGATGAAGTAGCGGTCGTGCGAGATGAAGACGATCGTGCCCGGGAACTCGACGAGCGCCTCCTCCAGCACCTCTCGAGAGGCGAGATCGAGATGGTTGGTCGGCTCGTCCATGCACAGGAGCGCGGCCGGGCGCACGAGTGTCTTCGCGAGCGCGACGCGCGCCTTCTCGCCGCCCGAGAGCACGGCGATCCTCTTGCCCACCGCATCCCCCGAAAAGAGGAAAGCGCCGAGGATCGTCCTGAGCCGCGTGTGGTCGAGCTCCGGCGCCGCGCGCTCGAGCTCTTCGAGCACGGTGAGCGCAGGCGTCAGCGCGTCGAGCTGGTGCTGGGCGTAGTAGTGCACGGCGACGTGGGCGCCGAGCGTACGCTCGCCTCGGTCGAGCGGGAGGACGCCCGCGAGCAAGCGGAGGAGCGTCGACTTGCCCGCGCCGTTCGGGCCCACCAACGCGACGCGCTCGCCGCGCTCGACCTCGACGTCGACGCCGCCGTAGACGACGTTGTCACCGTACGCCTTGTGCGCGCCGAGGAGCGCCACGACGCGCCGGCCCGTGCGGGGCGGCGCCGGGAACGCGAAGCGGATCCCGCGCGTGCGCCGCTCGACCTCGACGCGCTCCGTGCGCTCGAGCATCTTGATACGGCTCTGCACTTGCCGGGCCTTGGTCGCCTGGTAGCGGAAGCGCTCGATGAATCGCTCGATCTCGGCGATACGCTTGGCCTGGTTCCGGGCCTGCGCCTCGAGCAGCAGCTGCCGGGCCTCGCGCTGCAGGAGGTAATCGTCGTAGGCGCCCGGGTACACGGTGACGCCCGACGGGCCGAGCTCGGCGATCGAGGTCACCATGCGGTTCAGGAAGTAGCGGTCGTGCGAGACGAGCACGACGGTGCCGTCGTAGTCGGTGAGGAAGCCCTCCAGCCACTCGAGCGACTCGATGTCGAGATGGTTCGTCGGCTCGTCGAGCAGCAAGAGCGACGGCCGGAGGAGCAGGAGGCGCGCGAGCGCCGCGCGCATGCGCCAGCCTCCCGAGAACTCCGCGAGCGAGCGGCCAAAGTCGGTTGCGCGGAAGCCGAGGCCGCCGAGGATCGCCTTGGCCGCGGTCTCGAGCCGGTAGCCGCCGAGGGCCTCGAACCGGTGCAGCAGGTCACCGTAGCGCGCCGTGAGTGCCTCGCTCTGCGCGCCGTGGGGGGCGCCGCTCAGGGCGGCGGCGACCTCCTCCATCTCACGCTCGACCCGCCAGACCTCGTCGAAGCCGGAGAGCGTCTCGGTGAGGACCGAGCCGTCGGCGCTCCCGGCGACCTCCTGGGGCAGATAGCCGACCGTCGTCTCGCGCGGGCGGCTGATGCGCCCGGCGTCGGGCTCCTCGACGCCGGCGAGGAGCCGGCAGAGCGTCGTCTTTCCCACCCCGTTCGGGCCGACGAGCCCGATCCGCTGGCCGTCGGGGATCCGCCACGACAGCTCACGAAAGAGCTGCTGCCCGGCGTAGGCCTTCGCGACGCTCTCGACCTGGATCATCGTCGGGGGTGGCGGCGAGGCAGAGGGGCACGGGGGGCGCTCCGAGCGAGTGTCGTTCCGAGCGGAGGAGTGCCCCCCGTGCCCTCTGCCTTCTCGGTCATCCCAGCGTCTGGACCTTCTCGGGAAGGATCCTCACGAGCACGCGGACCTCTCCAGCCCGGCGGTTCGGGTACGAGTCCTTGCCGAGATATTTCTTGGCGAGCGCATCGATGTGCGCATCGGCCCCCTGCTCGGTCATCTCGGCGACGCGCCCGCGCACCTGGATGTACCGGTACGGGTTCTCAGGGTCCTGGATCGAGAGCGCGACTCTCGGGTTCATCTTGAGGTTCCGCTCCTTCACCCGGCCGCGCGCCGTGTTGATCCTCACGTGGGTGCCGTCCCAGTCGCACCAGACCGGCGTAACCTGCGGCGTGTTGTTGGCGCCGACGGTCGCCAAGTGGGCGAACGCCTTCTTTGTGAAGAGGTCGCGGTAGCGCTCCGGAATCGCTGCCATAGTCACTCCCCCTTTGCCGTCTTGAGCTGGTCGAGCACCGAGAATGCGTGGCGAACAGACTTGGCTGCGAGCGTGCCGCCCATCAGGAGCCCGATGTCGAGCGTCTCCGCGATCTCCGCGTCCGTCGCCCCCTGGTCGAGGACCTCCTCGACGCGATGGTCGATTCAGTCGAAGCAGTTCTGCGATACCGCGACGGCCAGCGCCGTGAGCTCCTTGTGTTTCTTTGAGAGCGCCCCGTCGGCATAGACCTTCTTGCCCAGCTCGCCGAACGCCGCATAGACCTTCATCGGCGACCTGAGCATGTGCGCGTTCAGCCGTTTCTTCTCCGCGTTCCGCTCGTGGACGTGCATGGTCTCTCCTCGGCGTCCGCCCTATCCGAGTTTCGTCGTCAGGTCCGCCGCCCGCGCCTCGGCCATCGTGCGAAGCGCCAAGAGCATGCGCACCACGCATTGCTGGACGAGCAACGCGTCCTGGGTGAACGGGTCTGCGAGCCACTCGCGTGCCCACTCCGGATTCTCCGCCGCGAACCCGAGCGTCGGTGACAACGCCCCGAGGCGTAGCAGGAGGTCGTCCGGCGGCAGCCCCGACGCGCGCAGCCGCGCCACGACGGCGGCACGCACCGCGGCGTTCCAAATCCCCGTCAGCCCCTCGAGCAGCGCCGCGTAGCACGTGAGCTCGGCCTTGTCCTGGAATGCCTTGAGGACGGCGGGGACGAGCGGGTTGGCGACCAGGTCGCCCTCCTCGTCGATGCCAAAGAGCGGGCCGACCACCGGATCGCCCTGCGGCGGCACAAGCCGCTCGACGAGCGCCGCCGCCTCGGCGGCGGGCACCGGCGGCAGCTGAGCGAGACGCTCGAGCAGCGGCACGTCAGGAGCCATGGCTCACCCTCCCACCCGTGTCGGTTCCGCCCGCGCGAGATCACGGGCGCGCCCCGCCGGCACCAGCAGCGCGGAGGCGACGGCGGCCACGCAGACCACGAAGCCGACCCGGAACACGCCGTGCAGCGCGTCGGCCATCGGGAGCCCCGCGTGGAGCCGCTGGGCCATGACGGCGCCCATGACCGACAGCCCGACGGCGCCGCCGACGGACATGAAGAACTGCGTCATCGAGGTCGCGGCGCCGAGATCGCTCCGCGAAACGGCGCTCTGGACGGCGATCAACATCGGCACCACGACCATGCCCATGCCGACACCGCCGAGCAGGACATCGCGCATCGCCTCGCCCTGCGTGGTTGTGGTCGACCAGCGCGTGAACAGCAGGAACGCGCCCGTGAGACACGCCATGCCCACCAGCACCACGGCGCGGTAGCCGATCCGGAGGACCAGCCGCGCGCTCGTCACCGACATCGCCACCCACCCGAGGATGAACGGCGTCAGGACCATGCCCGCGCCCGTCGCCGTGGTGCCCGTGACGGACTGGAGGAAGAGCGGGACGAACGAGATCGCGCCGAACATCGCCATGCCGGCGAGGAAGCGCGTGACGACGGCGGCGACGACCATCCGGCTGCCGAAGAGCCGGAGCGGCACGATCGGCTCGGACGCCCGCTGCTCCACCACCACGAACAGGACGAGCGCGGTCACGCCGAACCCGAGCGGGGCCAGCACCGCGCTGCCCGACCAGGCCCCGGCGCGCCCCGCCTCGACGACGCCGAGCAGGACCGCGGACACGCCCGCGGCGAAGAGCGCGACGCCGCCCAGGTCCATGACGGGCCGGCGCGGTGAGCGCGCCTCCTCGAGGAGCCCGGTGGCGATCAGGGCCATCGCGACCGCCCCGAACGGCAGATTGACGTAGAACACCCACCGCCACGACGCGTGGTCGGAAAGCACACCGCCGAGCCAGGGGCCCACGAGCGACGAGACGCCCCAGACGCCCGAGATCCACCCCTGCATCTTCGCGCGGCGCTCGAGCCCGAAGAGCTCGCCGATGATCGTGTAGCCGAGCGTCATGAGGGACCCGGCGCCGAGCCCCTGCACCATCCGAAACGCGATCAGCTGCCCCATGCTCTGGGCGCTCCCCGAGAGCGCGGAGCCCGCGAGGAACGTCGTGAGCCCGATCAGGAAAACCGGGCGGCGGCCATAGAGGTCCGAGAACCGCCCCCAGAGCGGCATCGTGACCGTCTGGGTGAGCAGGAAGCCCGAGAAGACCCACGAGTAGATCTGGATCCCGCCGAGGCTCGCGACGACCGTCGGCATCGCTGTCGCGACGACGGTGGATTCCATCGCCGCGAGGAAGATGGACAGCATGATCCCGACGAGGACGCGGCGCTTCGCGCGCTCCTCCATCAATGGCCGCCGGTGCAGCCGGCGCAGCGGCACAGCCCGCGCAACACGGGATAGGCGTAGAGGCTCATGTGGGCATCGCCCCACGTCACCCTGAGCCCGTCGTCCGCCCGCTTGATCTCCTGCGGCCACGCCATCGGCGGCGTGAGTGGACCGAGGGCCGCGCACGTCCCACACGCGCAGTCACGCCGCAGGCGGTCGAAGGGGTAGATGGAGCCGTGGTTGTCCGCCCAGTCCACGCCGAGCGCGTAGCGCCCGACCAGGTGCACGTCCTTCGGGACGTTCGGGTCGGGCTGGCCGAGGATCTTGAGGCCGACCTTCGCGGTCATGCGCCTCCGCCCGCCACGCGCCGCGCGAGGCGCATCCCCGCGAGGAGGTAGTGGATCGCGAGGTTCTGGTACTCGCCCCACGCGCGCGCCCTGCGTCGGATCGCGTCCTCGCTGAGCGTCCGCCCCCGGCCGTAGAAGTGCTCGAAGGCCCGGCGCACCGCGAGATCGCCCGCCGGACAGACGTCGCCGCGCCCGAGGCAGCGGGCGAGGAACCAGTCGGCGGTCCACCGGCCGAGCCCCCGCTGCTGGGTGAGCCGCTCGATCACCGTCTCGCTCGGCGCCGCCGCCAGCGCGTCGAGGTCGAGCCGACCGGCGACGACGGCGCGCGCGAGGTCGCGGATGTATTCGCCCTTGCGGCGCGAAAACTTCATCGAGCGGAATTCTCTCAGTCCCACACGCGCCAGGGTCGCGGGATCGGGGAACGCCCAGACCGTGTCGCGGCCGACCCTCACGGGCGTCCCGTACCGGCGCACGAGTCGCGCGCGGCACGCGAACGCAAACTGGAGGTTGACTTGCTGCGCGCTGATCGACCCCACCAGCATCTCGAGCGGCGTCGGCGCGAGCGTCGGTCGCATCCCGTAGAGCGGCTCGACGAGCTCGGCGAGCACCGGATCGCTCTTCGCGAGCCGGTAGAAGCCGGAGAGGTCAAAGGGGAAGCCGAAGATCCGGCGCACCTCCGCCGCGACGGCCTCGCCCGTCGCCGCGTCGCGCACGCCGGGGATGCGCACCGCAAGACGCGCGTCGTCCACCGCGCCGGTCACACGGACCTCGTAGGGCAGGAGCCCGCCGCGGCACCGGAGCACGCGCAGGAGCGCGCCGTCCGCGAGGCGGTTCGCGGGATCTTCTCCCCACAAGTGGTAGCGCGCGAGCGTCGCGCCGGCGTGGAGCGGTCCGTCCGGAGCGAGAACGATGTTCATCGCGTGGTCACGCGGCCATCAAGTGTACCAGAGTTGCTACGCGCGTCGCCGCCGCGTCGGCGCGCGTCGGAGCAATCGCCGTTCGAGCGCCGGCTTGCCGGCGCAACCGAATCCGGGGGAAGGTTTCGGAAGGGGGGCGCAGCCCCCTCCGAGTCGCATTAGTGTGTGAGGTGATAAGGGACGTCGGTGACGATGACGTTCTTCCGGAAGAGCATCGCGCCCTTGATCAGCAGCGCCGTCTGGTTGTGCAGGCCGAGCTGCCACCAGCGGGCAGGGATGAACTCCGGGATCACGATGGTCACGACGTGGTTCTCGTCTCGCATCTGCAGGTGGTCGATGTACTCGATGAGCGGTCCGAGGAGTGAGCGGTACGGGGACGCCAGGACGATCAAGGGCACGCCCATCCCCCACTTGCCCCACTTCTCCTCGAGCTTCCGCGTCCGCTCGGGGTCCGTCTCGACGAACACGGCCTTGGGGTTGGGCGAGAGCGTCTGCGCGTACTGGATCGCCTTGACCACGCCGCGGTGTATGTCGCCGGCCAGGACGAGAACCGTGTTGGTCATCGGCGGCGGCGGCGCGAATCCCTCGAGGGAGAGCTGCGCGGCGACCTCATCGTAATGGCGGTGGACGACCACGAACCCGAGCACGAGCGCCGGAATCAGGACGACGACGATCCAGGCCCCCTCGGTGAACTTCGTGACCGCCAGCGTCAGGAGGACGACCCCGGTGACGATGGCGCCCACACCGCTGAACCACACCCGCCACCACCAGCCCTCCTCCCGGAGGCGGAGCCAGCGGCGCACCATGCCGCTCTGGGACACCGTGAACGAGATGAAAACGCCGATGGCGTAGAGGGGGAGCAGCGCGTGCGTGTCGCCCTCGAAGACGACGAGGAGCAGACTCGCCGTCCCGGCGAGGATCACGATGCCGTTCGAAAAGACCAGCCGGTCGCCCTGCGTCGCGAACTGGCGCGGGATGAAGCGGTCGCGGGCGAGGAAGAAGGAGAGCCGCGGGAAGTCCGCGAAGGATGTGTTGGCGGCCAACAACAGAATGAGCGTCGTCACGGCCTGGATCTCGAAGTACACAGGGCCGGTGCCAAAGAGGCGGCGGGCGATCTTGGAGACGACCGTCTCGTTCCCGCCGGGAACGATGCCGAGGTCGTAGGCGAGGTAGGTGATACCGAGGAACATCGCAACCGAGATCACGCCGAGCCAGGCCATCACGATGCTGGCATTGTGCGCCTCGGGCGGCTTGAAGGCCGGCACCCCGTCGGAGACGGCCTCCACGCCGGTGAGTGCCGTGCAGCCGGCGGAAAAGGCGCGGAGGAACAGGAAGAGCCCGATGCCCTCGAGCCCGGGCGCGTGCGGCGCGTACGGCGCGGCCGGCAGCAGGCCCAAGGCGGCGCCGCCGGCGCCCCACCCCACCATGACCAGGATGCTGACGACGAACAGGTAGGTCGGCGCGGCGAAGATCTTGCCCGACTCGCGGACGCCACGCAGGTTGGCGATGGCGACCATGACGACCGTGAGCAGACACAGCAAGACGCGGTAGGGGAAAAGCTCGGGAATCGCCGACGTCACCGCCGCGACCCCGGCCGCCACCGACACCGCCACGGTCAGCACGTAGTCGATCAGCAGCGCCGCGCCCGCGATCAGCGCCGGGTAGACGCCGAGGTTGCTCTTGGCGACGATGTAGGCGCCGCCGCCCTGCGGGTACGCCCGGATCGTCTGGCGATAGGAGCTGACGACGATCAAGATCAGGACGGCGATTCCGATCCCGATCGGGAGCGAATAGCTCAGCGCCGCCGAGCCAGCCAGGATCAGGACCAGCAGGATTTCCTCGGTCGCGTACGCCACCGACGAGAGCGGGTCCGAGGCGAAGATCGCGAGGCCCGTCGCCTTGCCGAGGCGCTCGTGCCGTTGCTGCGCGGTCGGGATCGGAGAGCCGACGAAGAGCCGCTTCAGCCAGTGCTGACGCACGAGGCCAATATTACTGCGGGCGGTGCGGCTACGCCTAAAACGGCTGGGGCTGGCGGTGGTAGTCCGCGACGTTCTCGAACCGCGCGAACTGGGGGAGGAACACGACTTTGACCGTGCCGACGGGGCCGTTGCGCTGCTTGCCGATGATCACGTCGGCGATGTTGACCTCATCGGGCGGGAGATCCTCCTTGTACAGCGACTGGCGGTAGAGGAACAGGATGAGGTCGGCGTCCTGCTCCAACGCGCCAGATTCGCGGAGGTCCGAGAGCTGCGGCCTGAAGTCGCGGGTGGCCCGCGACTCCACCGCGCGTGAGAGCTGCGAGAGGGCGACGACCGGCACGTTCAGCTCCTTCGCGAGCGCCTTGAGCGACCGGGAGATCTCCGAGATCTCCTGCTGGCGGCTCTCCATCGCCGCGCGGCCCCGCATGAGCTGGAGGTAGTCGATGATCAGGAGCTCGAGCCCGTGCTCGGCCTTCATGCGTCGCGCCTTCGCGCGCGCCTCGAGCACGGTGAGCCCGGGGCTGTCGTCGATGAAGATGGACGCCTCGCTGAGGCGGCCGGCGGCCGCGGTCAGACGATGCCAGTCCGACGAGGAGAGGTAGCCGGTACGGACAGCCTGTGAGTCTACCTTGGCTTCCGCACAGAGCATCCGCTGGACGATCTGCTGCGCGGACATCTCGAGGCTCAGGACCAGCACCCGGCCGCGCAGATGGATGCCGACGTGCTGGGCGACGTTCAGCGCGAAGGCCGTGTTGTGCGTGACGACGTAGTCATCGGTCACGTAAAGCCGTGAGGGATGGGTCACGGAGATGCATTGGGTTTCCGTCACTCCGACGGGCACGATCGAAACGAACACCGGTCGCCGCTGCCGTCGCGGCGCCGTGAGTGCTCTGCTGCGCTTGACCGATGACTGGAAGATCGCCTTCGGCTCGGGGAACTGGACGTTGCAGACAAAGGCCGGGCGGCCGGCTTTCTTCGTGCCGCCATACGTGTACGTCGTCTGTCTGCCCCGAACCGAGCACCACCCACCGAGGGAGCGCACAAGGTCGGCCACGTGGCGGGCGAGCCCCTCGCTCGTCGAGCAGAACCGCGCGCTTCCCCAGCGCTCGACCCAACCATCCGTATCCATGAGGCCGCGTAAGACATCGAGACGCGCTTCACGCGAGGCGTTGAGGTAGATGTCCGGGATGAACTTCTCATCGCTCCGAATGGACCAGAGGCCGAGCCCACGGAGCGCCTCTATGAGGCGGTTCGGTGAGACGCCCTGGAGGCCTCGGCGATGCGCGCCAGTCGCTTGGACGATGCGCCAGTCGTAGCCCCCGGCGGCCCGGAGCGCGAATGCCGGTGTGGCCCGCTCCAGGATGCGCTCCAGCATCTCGCCCTCGGACGTCGAGAACCCGAGGCTGCTCCCAGAGAGCGTCCCATCTCCGAGCAAGGCGCCCAGCACGTACGGGTCTACGGGAAGCGCCTCGGAATGCCCGTACCTCCCGGACGGCACATCGATCCACAGCCGGTGCCGATAGCGCTTGGCCCGCAACATCTGCGCCACGCGCTCGGTCGTGAGCGTCCGTGCCTCGTGCCAGCCGCGGTAGTAGACGCGCCACAGATGCTCGCCGGTGCAGCGGGTGGAACGGCCATCAGAGAACGTCACTCGGAAGATCGGTCTGGCGCCCTGAGGAAAGATTCCGCTCACGAGGGAGCGCCGGCCGTCCACTGAAGCGAGCTCGTCACCGAGCCGCAGATCACCCATTCGCTTCCAACCCATGAGCGTCTTGACCCCGGCGTCGAGAGGCTGCGCCTTCCCCATGCTCGGTCGGCCCGCGATGATGATGAAGTCGGAGGGCTGGAGCCCCGAGGTCTCGAGGTCCAGCTTCTCGAACCCGGTCGCGACCCCGGTGACGTGTTCCTTGCGCTCGTAGAGTCGCTCGATGTACTCGAACGTGTTCTTGAGGATCTTGCCGATCGGAAGGGCGCTGCCCAGGAGGCGCCGTTCGGCGAGGCTGAAGATCCGGCGCTCGGCGTCGTCCACGAGCCCCTGCACGTCCTCCTTCGCCTCGAACGCCTGCGTGATGATCTGCGTGGAGGTCTGGATGAGCTCGCGCAGCACCGCCATATCGCGGACGATTTGCGCGTAGGCCATCAGGTGCACGGCGACGGACGCCTGCTCGACCAGGAGCGCCAGCGAGGCGGGCCCCCCGACGAACTCGAGCTGATCGCTTCGCCGCAGCTCTTCCTGGAGCGTGAGCAAATCGACGGGCTCGCCGCGGTCGAAGAGGCGCAGCATCGTCGAGTACGTCGCGCGATGCGCCTCGGTGTAGAAATCGGAGGGCCGGAGGACCTCGATCACGCGCGGCAGCGTCTCGCGGCCTTCGAGCAGGATGGCGCCGAGGACGGCGCGTTCGGCGTCCAGGTTGTGTGGCGGGATCCGCGTCGGCAACTCCAGGGCGCTCATAGGCATGCCTCACCGCAAGCGGCCAACATGTGGCTCGATGGTGGGCGCGCCGCTTCGATTCGGTCAAGAAAAATCTGCACAGAACACCGCCGGGGTGAAGAACCCGTGGATAGGCGGTGGATATCGAGTGAAGATGCCGTGAATGAAAAACCGGACCCCGCGAATTGCTGATCCCGAGCGTGCGGTCCGCGCGCGCGCGGCTCGGGCTATTCGCGGACGATGTTGACTTTGAGCTGTGCCGCGACGTCCTGGTGCAGGCGGACCGGCACCACGGTCTCGCCGAGCGTCTTGATCGGCTCGTCGAGCCCGACCCGGCGGCGCTCGACCTTGATCGTGTGCTGCTCCAGGAATTCCACGATGTCCTGCGCCGTCACCGAACCGAAGAGCTTGCCCTCCTCCGAGGCTTGCCGGCGCTCCTCGTACACGAGGGCCTCGATCCGGTCGCGCAGCGCTTCGGCCTCGCTCTTGATGCGGCCGGCCTTGGCGTCTTGTTGCTTCTGAATCTGCCCGAGGTTCTTCAGGTTGCCGGCGGTCGCGCCGAGGGCGAGCTTCTTCGGGATCAGATAATTGCGCGCGTAGCCGTCGGAGACGTCGCGGACCTCACCGCGCCGGCCGACCTTGGCCACGTCGTCCAGCAGGATGACTTTCATCGCTCGCGCTCCTACTCCGTCGCCAGATACGGCACCAGCGCCACCGTGCGCGCGCGCTTGATCGCGTGCGTCAGTTGGCGCTGGTGGCGTGCGCAGCTCCCCGAAATGCGGCGCGGGATGATCTTGCCACGCTCGCTGACGAAGTTCCTGAGCCGGCGCACGTCCTTGTAGTCGACGAGGTCGACCTTGTCAGCGCAGAACTTGCAGACCTTCCGCCGGCCGAACCGCCGACGCTTTACGGGCTTCTGAACTGTCGGAATGGGTCGCCCCTCCCTTACGCCCCGCTAGAACGGGACGTCGTCGTCCTCTCCGGACCGCGTTTCCTCACCTAACGACTCGGCGGCCGGCACGGCGGCTGACGCTGTGGGCTTGCCGCGCCCCATGAACTGGACGCGCTCGGCCACGACCTCGACCACGCTCCGCTTCTGGCCGTCCTTGCCTTCCCACTCGCGGGTCTGGAGCCGGCCCTCGACCAAGACCGGGCTGCCCTTGTCGAGGTACTCGCCGCAGCTCTCCGCCTGCTTGCTCCAGACGACGACCGTGAGGAACGAGGTCTCTTCACGCTTGTCGCCCCCCTGCGTCGTGTAGTTGCGGTTGACCGCCAGCCGCAGGTCGGCGACGGCGGTGCCGCTCGGCGTGTAGCGCAGTTCCGGGGGGCGAGTCAGGTTGCCGATCAGGAAGACCTTGTTGAGGCTCGTCATCAACCGACCTCCTCGAGCACCTCTGGCGTTTTCGCCGGCCGAGCCTTCTTGCGGATCGGGACTCGGGTCGAGAGGAAGCGCAGCACGTTCTCGTTGAGGCGGAGCTGCCGCTCGAATTCCTTCACCATCGATGGCTCGGCCGAGACCTCGAAGACCGCGTACGTGCCCTCCCGCTGCTTGCGGATGTCGTACGCGAGCCGGCGCTTTCCCCAGTTGTCGACCTTGGTCACCTCGGCGCCGAGCGTCTTGAGCTGCTCGCCCAACTGCGTGAGCAGCGCGGCGATCTCCTCGTCCGTCGGACGCGGATCGACGATCACCAGAATTTCGTATGGCCGCAGTTGACTCACCTCCCTGGGGCTCGAACTTGAGCGCCTAACGGTATCAAACATCCAAAGCCCCCGCAACGTCAACGCCGCAAAACAGATACGGCCCGGGCCATGGCGAACTCCACGACCCGGGCCGCGGTCCGCGCATCGCGCGGACACCAAGCGACAGAGACGCTCTCGCCGCGCGCTAGTACATGTCTCCGTGCGGCATCGGCGGGGCGTCCTTCTTCTCCTCCGGCAGGTCGGTGATCAGCGCCTCGGTCGTCAGCAGGAGCGAGGCGATGGACGCCGCGTTCTCCAGCGCCACGCGCTCGACCTTCGCCGGATCGATGATGCCGACCTGCAGCATGTCCACGAACTCCATGCTCTCGGCGTCGAAGCCCCGGGTGACCACCGTCTCGGCCTTGACCTTCTCGACGATGACGCTGCCCTCGAGGCCCGCGTTCTCGACGATCTGTCTGATGGGCTCCTCGAGCGCCCGCTTGACGATGTTGGCGCCCACCTTCTCGTCGCCCTCGACCTTCAGCTTGTCGATGGCCTTGGACGCGCGCAGCAGCGCCACGCCGCCGCCCGGCACGATGCCTTCCTCCACCGCCGCGCGGGTCGCGTTCAGCGCGTCCTCGACCCGCGCCTTCTTTTCCTTCATCGCCGTCTCGGTCGCGGCGCCGACCTTGATCACGGCCACGCCGCCCGCGAGCTTGGCCAGGCGCTCTTGCAGCTTCTCGCGGTCGTAGTCCGAGGTGGTCTCCTCGATCTGCGCCCGGATCTGCTTGATGCGCCCCTCGATCGTGGAGGCCTTGCCCGCCCCCTCGACGATCGTGGTGTTGTCCTTGTCCACGACCACCTTCTTGGCCCGGCCGAGGTCCTCGAGCTTGATGTTCTCCAGCTTGATCCCGAGGTCCTCGGTGATCGCCTTGCCACCCGTGAGGATCGCGATGTCCTCGAGCATGGCCTTGCGGCGGTCGCCGAAGCCCGGCGCCTTGACGGCGCAGGTGTGCAGCGTGCCGCGGAGCTTGTTGACCACGAGCGTGGCCAGCGCCTCGCCTTCGACGTCCTCCGCGATGATCAGGAGCGGCTTGCCCGCGCGCGCCACCTGCTCGAGCAGCGGCAGCATGTCCTTCATCACGCTGATCTTCTTCTCGTGAATCAGGATGAGCGCGTCTTCCAGAACGCATTCCATCCGCTCGGCGTCGGTGACGAAGTAGGGCGAGAGGTAGCCGCGATCGAACTGCATGCCCTCGACCACGTCCAGGACCGTGTCGGCCGACTTGGACTCCTCGACCGTGATGACCCCGTCCTTGCCGACCTTCTCCATCGCCTCGGCGATCAGGTTGCCGATCGTCTTGTCGTTGTTCGAGGCGATCGTGGCGACCTGGGCGATTTCCTTCTTGTCCTTCGTGGACTTCGAGAGCTTCTTCAGCTCCTCGGTCACCGCGCCCACGGCCGCCTCGATGCCGCGCTTGAGCCCCATCGGGTTCGCGCCGGCGGTCACGTTGCGGAGCCCCTCACGGAAGATCGCCTGCGCGAGCACGGTCGCGGTGGTCGTGCCGTCGCCCGCGATGTCCGATGTCTTCGAGGCGACCTCCTTCAGCATCTGGGCGCCCATGTCCTCGTAGGGATCCTTCAGCTCGATTTCCTTGGCGACCGTGACGCCGTCTTTGGTGATCGTCGGGCTGCCGAACTTCTTGTCGATGACGACGTTCCGGCCCTTCGGACCCAGCGTCGCCTTGACGGCCTCGGCCATGATATTGATGCCCTTGAGCAGGCTCGCCCGGGCTTCCTCGTTGAACTTTAACTGCTTCGGCATGGATCGATTTCCTCCTTCGCGATGAGCTGTGTAGTGGGGTTATTCGAGGATGGCGAGGACGTCCTCCTCGCGCAGGATCAGGTACTCCTTGTCGTCGAGCTTCACCTCGGAGCCGGAGTACTTCCCGAAGAGGATCTTGTCGCCGGCCTTGACGTCGAGGGCGATCTTCTTGCCCTCGTCGGTCACCTTGCCGTTGCCGACGGCGATGACCTTACCCTCTTGGGGCTTCTCCTTCGCGGTGTCCGGGATGATGATGCCGCCCTTTTTCACTTCCTTCTCTTCGAGTCGCTCGACGAGGATGCGGTCATGCAGCGGACGAATCTTCATCGCTTTCTCTACCTCCTCCGTGTTGTTTGTTGTCCGTGGACCCGGTGTTTCGCCACGGCCGGCTGCCGCTCCGGCCGCCTATTTCTATTTCTATCTATTAGCACTCAGTAAAAGCGAGTGCTAATATAGCCGCGCCGCGCAGGCCAATCAAGCGAAAAATCCGGGGGGTGTCGATGGCGAAAAACATTTTTATTTCAAATGCTTTGCCTCAGGAGGCCGTAGGCCTGATCCCAAAGGACTTTACGCTTGACTACAACGACACGGACAGCCCCCTCTCGAAGACGGAGCTGGTTTCCCGACTGAAGGGCAAGGACGGCCTCGTCTGCCACATCATCAGCACGATCGACGACGAGGTGCTGGCCGCCGTCCCGACACTCAGGGTCGTCGCGAACGTCGCGGTCGGCTACAACAACATCGACGTCGCCGCGGCAAAGCGCCGGGGCGTCACCGTCACGAACACGCCGGACGTCCTCACCGAAACCACCGCCGACTTCGCGTGGACACTCCTCATGGCGACGGCCCGCCGCATCGTCGAGGCCGACCACTACGCCCGTTCCGGCCGGTGGACGGCGTGGAAGTGGGATCTCCTCTGGGGGGCCGACATTCACGGCAAGACGCTCGGCATCGTGGGGTTCGGGCGGATCGGGCGCGCCGTCGCCCGCCGCGCGCTCGGGTTCAGGATGCGCGTCCTCTACCACGACGCCGTGAAGGCCGACGCCGCCGTCGAGCGGGAGCTCTCCGCGACCGCGACCGATCTCGAGACGCTCCTGCGCGAGGCCGACTTTGTGACGCTCCACACGAACCTCACCCCGGAGACCCGCCACCTCATCGGCAAGCGCACGCTCCGCCTGATGCGGCCGTCGGCGGTCCTCGTGAACGCCGCCCGCGGGCCCATCGTGGACGAGGCCGCGCTGGCGCAGGCACTCGGAGAGGGCTGGATCGCTGGCGCGGGGCTCGACGTCTTCGAGGAGGAGCCGAAGATTCACCCCGACCTGCTCCCGCTCCAGAACGTCGTGCTCGCCCCGCACATCGCGAGCGCCTCACGCGACACGCGCATCGCGATGGCGACGCTCGCCGTCCGCAACTGCGTCGCCGTTCTCGAGGGGAAGCCACCGATCACGCCGGTCGCGTGATGGACCTCCTCGTCCTCGATTCGGTCACCAAGCGCTTCGCCAGCGGCCCCGAGCCCGCGATCGAGCGCCTTACGCTCGCCGCCGCGCGCGGCGAGATCCTCGGGCTCGTTGGTCCATCCGGCTGTGGCAAGACGACGACGCTCCGCCTCATCGCGGGCTTCGAGGCGCCGGACGAGGGAGAGGTCCTCATCGGCGGGCGGACCGTGGCGAAGGCCGGCAGCCGCGAGTTCGTGCCGCCCGAGGCGCGAGGCGTCGGCATCGTGTTTCAGGACTACGCGCTCTTCCCGCATCTCACGCTCGAGGATAACGTCGCCTTCGGCCTCGCCGACCTCCCGGCGGCCGGCCGCCGCGTCCGCACGCGCGAGGTGCTCGAGCTCGTCGACCTGGGAAGCTTCGGCGCGCGGTACCCACACGAGCTGTCGGGCGGCCAGCAGCAGCGCGTGGCGCTCGCACGGGCGCTCGCCCCGGCGCCCGCGCTCATCCTGCTCGACGAGCCCTTCAGCAACGTCGACGCCGAGCTCCGCGCCGAACTCCGCGAGCAGGTACGCGAGGTGCTGCGCGCGACCGGCACGACGGCGGTCTTCGTCACCCACGATCACGAGGAGGCCTTCACGCTCGCGGACCGCGTGGGCGTGCTCAACGCGGGGCGCCTCGAGCAGCTCGACACGCCCGAGGTCGTCTACCATCGGCCCGCGACGCCGTTCGTCGCCGAGTTCGTCGGCGACGCGGACTTCCTGGCGGGCACCGTGACCGAGGCCGGGATCGCCACCGAGTTGGGCGCGTTCCCGAACCCCGACGGACTGCGCGCCGGGACGCGCGTGCGGCTGATGATCCGCCCCGATGACATCGGGTTCGCGCCGGAGCCCGGAGGCCACGCGCTGATCGTCCGCCGCGACTTCCGCGGCCCGGTGAACGTCTACTGCCTGCGGTTGCCCTCCGGGCAGCGCGTGCATGCCTCGCAACCCTCGACGGCGATCTTCGAGCCCGGCACCCGCGTGCGCGCCGAAGCCGAGCTCCTGCACGTCGTCACGTTCCCGGCGGCGTAGCCAACCCGCTCGCGCGCATCGTGATGACGACGGGCAGGAGCCCGGTGATCACGATCGCGAGCCCCGGCAGCGCGGCCTCGGCCCAGAGCGACTCCGAGGTGCGTGTCCAGATGTCCACGGCGAGCGTCGTGACGCCGAGCGGCCGGAGCAGCAGCGTCGCGGGCAGCTCTTTGATCGTCTCCACGAACACGAGCGCGAGCGCGGTCAGGAGGCCGCGGCGCAGCAGTGGCAGGTGCACGCGCCGCAGAACGGCGCCGCTCGAGGCGCCGAGGGAGCGCGACGCCTCGTCCAGGTGCGGCGACACCGTGCCGAGGCTCGCGTCCAGCGTCTGGAAGCCCACGGCCAGGAATCGCACGACGTAGGCGAAGAGCAGGCCGGCGGCGGTGCCGGTGAGCAGCAGCGGCAGCGGCCGCGCGAGCATCGCCCACGCCAGCGCGTCGAGCGCGTGATCGATCCACGCGAGTGGCAGGAGCACGCCGACCGCGATCACCGCGCCGGGCACGGCGTAGCCCATCGCCGCCAGCCGTGTCGCGAGCCGCACCGGCCGCGAGGGCGAGAGTCGCCGCGCGTAAGCGAGCGCGAGCCCGAGCGCACACGTCATCCCCGCGGTCACACCGCCGAGCAAGATCGTCACGCCGAGGTGCTCCACGAGCGCCACGCCGATCCGCTCCGGTCTCCCGGTCTGCACGGCCCAGACGACGAGCTGGCCGACCGGAACCAGAAAGGCGACGAGCAGGACGAGGGCGCACGCGACCGTCGCCACGAGCGCGCGCCCGCCGGCAAGCGCCACGGGCGCGACGCCGGGGCCGCGGCGCCGGCTCTGGGTGAAGCGAGCGCGGCCGCGCAGGCTCCGCTCCAGCGCGAGGAGACCGAGCGCGAACAGGAGCAGCAGCGCCGCGATCTGGGTCGCCGCTGCCCGGTCGAACATCCCGTGCCAGACGCGGTAGACGGCCTCGGTGAGCGAGCGGTAGCCGAAGGTCGCCACGGTGCCGAAGTCGGCGAGCGCCTCCATCATCGCGAGCGCTCCACCCGCCACGATCGAAGGCCGCGCGAGCGGCAGCGTGACCTCGTAGAACGCCTCCCACGACGAGCGCCCGAGCGCTCGCGCCGTCTCGAGCGTCGCAGCGCCCTGCTCGAGGAACGCCGCGCGCGCGAGCAGATACACGTACGGGTAGAACGCCAGCGTCATGACCGCAACGACCGACACGTACGCGCCCGGATCCGCCAGTCGGAAGCCGTGGCCGAGCCGACCGCGGAGCCACGTCTGAACCGGCCCCGCGTAGTCGAACATGCCGAGGAACGTGAAGGCGAAGACGTAGCCGGGCGCGGCGAGCGGCAGAACGAGCGCCCACTCGAACAGGCCGCGCCCGGGGAAGCGGTGGTGGACGCAGAGCCACGCGAGCGCGGTGCCGAGCACGACCGCGCCGACCCCGACCCCCGCCACCAAGGCGAGCGTATTCACGACCAGCTCCGGGAGCTGCGTCAGCCAGAGGTGGCTCCAGATCTCCCCGCGCGGCGTCGCGAGCGACAGCGCGACGGAGAGCACCGGCACCGCGACGGGGCAGGCGATGGCCAGGGCGGCGGGCGTCCACCAGCCCGCGCGAGCGGGCCGCGGCGCGCGTGGCACCCGCGCTTACTTGTAGCCGGCGCGGTCGGCGAGACGAGTCGCCGCCGCCTGGAACTCGCCGGCCGCCGCGATGTTGATATCGTCCTGCTTGAACCGGCCCCAGCGCGCGACGATCGGGTTCACGGCCGCCTGTGGGTTCGCCGGGTACTCGAACCCCACGTCCGCGAACATCTGCTGCGCCTCGGGACTCGACAGGAACTCGAGGAGCTTGAGTGCGTTGGCGCGGTTCTTGGCGTGCGCGGTCACGCCGGCGCCCGAGACGTTCACGTGGGTGCCGGTCGTCTGCTGGTTCGCCCAGAAGGGCGCCACCGGGAACGCCGGGTCCTTCGCGACCAACCGCGCGAGGTAATAGTGGTTCGTGAGTCCCACGTCACACTGCCCGGCGGCGATCGCTTCGAGGATTTTTGTGTCGCTGTTGATGATGGTCGGCTGGTTCTGGGACCAGCCGCGCACGATCGCCTCGGCGTGGGCCTCGCCGTGGCGGCGGGTCAGCGTGGCGATCAGCGACTGGTTGTAGATGTAGCCCGACGTGCGCAGGCAGAGGCGGCCTTTCCACTTTGGGTCGCCGAGCGCCTCGTAGGTGGAGAGCTCGGCAGGCGTGACCTTCTTCGTGTTGTACATGATCGTGCGTGCGCGCACGGTGAGGCCGACCCACCGCATCTCGGGATCGCGCAGGTGCGCGGGGAGGTTGGCCTGAAGCTCCGGCGAGTCCACCTTCTGGAGCAGACCCGCGCGCGCGGCGTTCCAGAGGTTGCCGGCGTCGACGGTCAGCAGCACGTCGGCCGGCGTCCTGTCGCCCTCGGCGCGCAGCCGCTCGAACATCTCACCGGTGCTGCCGTTCAGGATCTTGATCTGGATCCCGGTCTTCTTCGTGAACGCTTCGAACGCCGGCTCCTGGCCGTAGTGACGCGCGGAGTAGATGACGACCTCGCCCGTCTGGGCCGGCGCCGGTAGCGCGCCGGCGGCGAGGAAGCCTCCGGTCAGGATCAGGCCGACCGCGACACCGCGGAAGCCGAGACGAATCGGTCGCATGGCACCCTCCCTCGCCCGGAGGGGACGGCATCACATCCCCGGGGGTGCGGTTAGGTATACCTAACAGGCGGTGGGGGGTCAACTTAAACGTAGCGCCCCCCGCCCCACGCGGGCTATACGCGACGGGCCAGCCTGCGCTCGAGGCGGGCGAGACGGTGCTCGAGCGCGGCGATCACGCGTTCGGGCACCGCCGCCCCGCGCGCGAGGGCCAGCGCCTCGCCGGTGACTCCCCGCGCCGCGGCGAGGTCGCGGGCGCGGTGCTCGTGGAGCTTCGCGAGCTCCTCCCAGGGCTCCCGATCGAACCCCGCGCGCTGCCGCGCGACCTCCCAGAGCGCGCGCGCCGCCTCCCAGCGCGCGGCGCGCTTTTCCCAGCGCGCCAGACGCAGGCGCACTCCGTGGGCGGCGGAGCCCGCGAGGTCGGCGGCGAGCGCCGCCCGGTAACACGCGAGGGCCTGCTCGAGATCTACCGGCTCCCAGAGCCGGCCCAGCCCCGCAAGGTCCTCCGCGCCCAGGTGGTCGTGCGCCGCGAGGGCACGGCCGAACCAGCCGAGGAGCGCGACGAGCGACAGGATATCGTGGCGGTTGTGGTCGAAGACCGGCGCCAGCGGTGCGGCCCGGCGGGAGCGGAGGAAGTCGAAGTAGAGGGCCGGGATCGAGGCGCGCGGCACGTCGTCCAGGCGCTCGAGTCCGATGACTTCGCGCTCGAGCGTCGTGAGCCGGCAGTCGGCGCAGCGGGCCGTGAAAACGCGGCGGGCCGGCCGGAGGAGGTCGAGGTGGGGCAAGAGGGCCGGCCAGCGCCGGCGCGCGAGGACGAAGCGCGTCTCCAGGAGCGGCAGATCGAACCCCGAGCCGTTAAAGGTGACGACCCCCGTCGCCCGCTCGAGGAGCGGTACCAGCGCGGCGAGCAGCGCCGGCTCCTCGTCGAGGTCGCGCATGAAGTACTGCGCCACGACGAACCGGTCGCCGTCGAGGCGCCCCACGCCGACGAGGAAGGCGTAGGTGCCCGTGCCCCCCGCGAGCCCCGTCGTCTCCGTGTCGAGGAAGAGGAGCCCGCGCGGATCCCGGGCCGGCGTCTCGGCGCGCGCCACCGCAGAGAGGAGATCGAGCGGCGCCGCGAATGCCGATGCGAGCGGGTGACGGCCGTGGGTGTACGTCAGCGGGTATGCGCGCCGCACAACGAGGAGCGTCCCCGATCCCGTCTCGACGAGTTCGCCGCCCAGCACCTCGTGCGCGGGCGATGCGGGGGGACGCGGCGGCCGGCGCGTCTCGATGCGCCGGATCACGCTGCGGAGCTCGTCGAGCGACGGCATCGGCCCTGGGATCAGCCGGCGAGTGCCTGCAGCAGCGCCTGGGCCGTCGCCTTGGCCTTTCGGCCAACCTCGTTGACGGGCCCGACGCAGGAGGGGCAGCCGAAGCGGCACGGGCACGCGTGGAGCGTCTCGAGGCCGCGTCTGAGGAGGTCCGGCAAGACCTCGAACAGCCGCTCGGCGAGACCGATGCCACCCGCGTGGGCATCGTAGAGGTAGATCGTCGGGTTGAAGCGCTCGGCGCTCATGAGCCGCCGCTTCGCGGACTCGCGCGTCGCGACCACGCCGGGCTCGGCGGGCGTCGTGTCGCCGAGCCACGAGCCCACGTCGCGGATGTCACAGAGGAGGAAGATCGGCGCCAGGTGGTGGAGGAGGTATGTCACCGCGCGCAGCCCGTCGATCAGCTCCTCGCGCGAGGCGCCGACGCCCGCGAGCGTCTCGGCCGTCACCGTGAGCCAGGCCGCCGTCGTCTGCATCTCCTGCTGCGGCAGCTCGACCTCCCCCGAGCCGACGTTCTCGAGCGTTCCCATCTTGATCTTCTTGAAGCCGACGACCTTCTCGGCAACGAGGACCTCGCCCTGCTCGGCGAGATACGCCGTGTGGGCCCGGTCGGCCAGGCGCTGGATGATCCACACGCCTTTGGCGCTGATCGCGTCCGTGAAGTAGTCCACGCGGACGCGCTTGACGTAGGCGACCTTCTCCTCGTCCTCGCGCCAGTGCAGCTCCTGGACCTCGTACGGCTCGCTCTCCACGAGGTAAATCGCCTTCGGGTAAATCGTCGCGAACGCGCTTCCCCAGTCCACTTCGGCGATGATCTGCCGCCGCTTCGTCTGCGTCGCGTCGCGCGCGCCCGTGTCGATCACAAGAAAGTTGTCGCTCGTCACGGTCCGGAGCGAAATGTGGTCGGCGGGGTAGGTCTCGGCCGCCCAGTGCCAGTGGGAGCCCGCGTGATGGAGAACGCCCTCGTCCTCGAGCGCGGCGAGGAAGCGCCGCACGTCGAGCTCACCGAACCTCTCGACGTCGTCGCCGGCAACACCCGGGCCCAGGGGCAGCTCGAAGGCGGCGCACTTGAGGTGGTTCACCAGGACGAAGGGGTTGTCGGGGTTCACCCGCGCGTGCTCGGGGGGCGTGCCGAAGAGGTAGTCGGGGTGCGTGACCATGAACTGATCGAGCGGCGCACTCGTCGCGACGAAGATCGCCGCGGACGAGCCCGATCGGCGCCCCGCACGCCCCGCCTGCTGCCAGAGCGAGGCGATCGCTCCCGGGTAGCCGGCGAGGACGGCGACGTCGAGATGGCCGATGTCGACACCGAGTTCGAGCGCGCTCGTCGAGACGACGCCGAGCACGTCGCCGTCGCGCAGGCCCTTCTCGACCGCCCGCCGGCGCGTCGGGAGATAGCCGCCGCGGTAGCCGCGAACGATCCCGCTGTCGCCGGTCTTGTCGGCCACGCCGGTCTTGACGGACGCCAACAACACCTCGGTCGCGAGGCGGCTCTGGGCGAAGACGATCGTGGGGATCCGCTCCCGGAGGAGCCGAATCGCGAGCTTCGCCGCCTCGCCCAGGTACGGCGCGCGGATGCCGAGCTCGGGGTTCACGACGGGCGGGTTGTAGCAGACGAACGTCTTGTCGCCCGTCGGCGCGCCGCTCTCGGCGATCTCCTCCACGTGCTCCCCGGTGAGCCGCCGGGCCAACTCCGCCGGGTTGGCGATGGTGGCGGAGGCCATGATGAACTGGGGGTCCGAGCCATAGTGACGACAGATGCGACGGAGGCGCCGGAGGACGTTGGCGAGATGGCTGCCGAACACCCCACGGTACGCGTGGAGCTCATCGATGACGACGTACCGGAGATTTTGGAAGAGGGTCGCCCACTTCGTATGGTGCGGCAGGATCCCGGAGTGGAGCATATCGGGGTTCGTCAGCACGAGGTTCGCCCGCGCGCGGACGGCGCGCCGCGCATCCTGGGGCGTATCGCCGTCGTACGTGAACATCCTCATCTCGGGTAGGGCCTTCGCCAGCGCCTCGAGCTCCGCGAGCTGGTCCTGGGCGAGCGCCTTCGTGGGAAAGAGGTACAGGACGCGCGCGTCGGGGTGCTGCAGCAAGGACTGGAGCGCGGGGAGGTTGTAGCAGAGGGTCTTGCCCGACGCGGTCGGCGTGACGACGACGACGTGGTGACCCTTCTCGATCAGCTCCCACGCGCGCGCCTGGTGCGAGTACAGCTCGTGGATCCCCCGCGCGCGCAGTCCGTCGGCGATCCGCGGGTCGAGCGAGGGCGGGAACGGAACGAGCACGGGAGGCTTGGCGGCGAAGTGCCGGGTCGCCGTGATGCACGGCCCCGTCGACGGTGAGGTCAGCAGATCGTCGAGGATCTCGCCGAGCATCGCGCCAACTCTACCACGCCGGGCAGACCCCGACCGACCTCTACGTTAAGGTTTTCGCGTAGGCCTCCTCGTTGAACCCGACGACGAGGGTCCGGCCGGCCCGGAGCGTCGGCGCCCGGAGCCCCCCGGTGGGCCCCAGGAGGAGCTCGAGCAGCTCCGCCTTGGATGGCCGGGACGTCCTGAGATCCACGTAGACGGCCGTCTTGCCCCTGGCGACCCAGATCTCGTCGACGTCCCTCGTCACGGCGAGCGCCGCCTCGCCGGTGATCGGCGACCTCCGCGTGTCCACTTGCTCGACGATGCTGATCTTCCTCTTCGCAAGAAACTCTCGCGCGCGGGCGCAGGCGTTTCACCCTTTGCGGTGATAGGTCCAGTCCGCCCTGGCCATGCCCGGTATCATAGCAGGCGATGCGTCCCACCGACTGGCTCCCCCCGGTGCTGTGGATGGGAGTGATCGTGGGGCTCTCGACGGACACCGCCAGCGCGGAGCACACGGGCCGGCTCCTCCTGCCGGTGCTCCGCTGGCTCCTGCCGTGGGCCACGCCCGGCCAGGTCGACACCATCCACGGGCTCGTGCGCAAGGGCGCGCATCTCACCGAGTACGCAATCCTCGCCGCGCTCTGGTACCGCGCGTTCAGGCGCGGGCCCACTCTCGGCCCGCGGGCGGCCGGTCTGGGCACGCTCGTGATCAGCGTCACGTGGGCGATCCTCGACGAGTGGCATCAGTCGTTCATGCCGGCCCGGACCAGCAGCGCAGTGGACGTCGCGATCGACGGCGCGGGCGCCGCGGTCGCCCTCCTCGTGGCCTACAGGGGCTGGCGCGCGGTGCTCGACGGCGCGACTCCCATCCTCTTGTGGCTCGCGGCCGTGGGCGGCGCGGTCGTGATCGCCATCAACGCGTGGGCCGGCGTGCCCTCCGGCCTGCTCTGGATCACGACGCCCGCCGCCGGCCTGATGCTGCTCGCGCGCGCTCGACGTCGCCGGCGCAAGCCCGGCGCGGGCGAAAGCGGGAACGGCCGGAGGCGGGGGGCCGTCCGAGACCCGTAGCTTCTGGGCGCCGTCTCGCCGCCGAGCGGATGGCTGGGCTCGCGCAACGAGTGCGAGCGTGGTCGAGGAGGGCCCCCCGCCCCGGGCCGGCCTCGCCCGCGACTCGTGTCAGACTTTGAGGCGTGGGTCGAGCGTGTCGCGCAATCCGTCGCCGAACAGGTTGATCCCGAGGACCGTCACGAGAATGGCGAGCCCCGGAAAGGTCGCGAGCCACCAAGCCGTCGAGATGTAGACACGACCGTCCGCCAGCATGCTGCCCCACGTCGGGGTCGGCGGCTGCACTCCCAGCCCGAGGAACGAGAGCGCCGACTCGATCACGATGACGCGCGCCATGTCGAGCGTCGCGACGACGAGCCACGGCGTGAACGCGTTTGGCAGGATGTGGCGCAGCAGGATCCGACCATCGCGACTTCCCAGCGCGAGTGCCGCCTGCACGAACTCCCGCTCGCGTAGCGAGAGCACCGCGCCACGCACGACGCGCGCATACACGACCCAGCTCGAGACTCCGATGACGACGATGATGACGGGCAGGCTCGGCCCAAGGACACCGATCACGGCGATGGCGAGCAGGATGAACGGGAAGGCGAGCTGGATGTCCGCGAGCCGCATGAAGACATCGTCGACGCGGCGGCCAAAGTAGCCCGAGACGAGCCCGACGACCATCCCGATGATCCCCGAGATCGCCACCGCCGCGAAGCCGACCATCAGTGCCGGGCGCGCGCCGAAGATCACGCGTGCTAGGAGGTCCCGACCGAGGTGGTCGGTGCCGAGCATATGCAAGCGACCCGACGGATCTCGCGAGCCAGGCGGCGTGAGTCGGTTGGTGATGTCCTGCTCGACGGCGTCCCAGGCGCTGAGCCACGGGGCTCCGAGCGCGGCGACCAACACGAGCGCGACGACGACGAGACCGAACAGCGCCGTCCGCCGACGGGCCAGACGTCCGAGGAACGTCAGCCACTGGCGCCGCGCGACGAACCGATCGGCGGGGATCGCGATCGTCGTGGCGGTCACTGTATCGAGAGCCGCGAGGCCGCTGTCATCGCGGGGTGGCCCGAGACGAGGTGCGCCCCGGCTGCGTTCCGCCTGGCGGCTTTCATTCCATCGGCAGCCGAGGCCGGGGTCATCGGGGGGTGGCCCGAACCAGGTGCGACCCGACTGCGGTCGGCATGGCGCTTCTCATTCCACCGGCAGAGCACGGCGGCTTCATCGCAGACGGATCCGGGGGTCGAGGTACGTGTAGAGCATATCCACGACCAGGTTCACGAGCACGAAGGTGCTGGAGAGCAGGAACACTGCCGCCTGGACCACAGGGTAGTCGCGGTTGTAGATCGCCTGCACCGACAGGCGCCCGACACCCGGCCACGCGAAGATCGTCTCGGTGATCACCGAGCCGCCGAGCAGCGTCCCCAGCTCAATGCCGACGATCGTCACGATCGGGATCGCCGCGTTCTTGAGCGCGTGCTTCCAGATGACCGGCGGGTCGCTCACGCCCTTCGCGCGCGCCGTCCGGATGTAGTCCTGGTTCAGGACCTCGAGCATCCCCGACCGCGTGAGCCGCGTGATGCGCGCGGTCGTGAACAGGCCGAGGGTCACCGCGGGCAGGATCAGGTGCTCGAGCCCGCCGCGCCCGGACGACGGGAGCAGGTTGAACTGCACCGAGCAGATGAGGATGAGCATGATTCCCAGCCAGAAGGTCGGCATCGACTGGCCGAGCAGGGCGACGATCGTGGAGACGTAGTCGAGCAGCGTGTTGCGCCGGACCGCCGAGACGATGCCCGCAGGGATCGCGAGGGCCAGCGCGACGCCAAGGGCGGCGCCCGCCAGCTCGAACGTGGCCGGCATCCGCTCGACAACGAGATCGAACGCGGGCTCGCCGTGGCGCACCGACTGGCCGAAGTCGCCGCGCAGCGCGCCCGCGAGGAAGCGCGCGTACTGGACGAAGAACGGATCGTTGAATCCCATCGCCTCGCGGAAGCGTTGCACGTCCTCGGCCGACGCATCCGGCGGCAGCAGGACGAGGGCCGGGTCGCCCGTGAGGTGGAGGATGAAGAAGACGACGAACGAGACGCCGAAAAGGACGAGCAGCGACTGGAGCAGCCGACGGGTGAGGTACGTCCTCATGGGGCCCGTCGAAGACGGGCCACGGCCTCGATGTGCGGCGTCTGCGGGAACATGTCCACCGGCTGCACCCACTCGAGGCGATACCCCTCGCGCACGAGGTCGCCGAGGTCGCGCGCGAGCGTCGCGGGGTTGCAGGAGACGTAGACGAGCCGGTCGGGCCCGAGTGCGGCGAGCGCATGAAGGGCCTTTGGATGGAATCCTGCGCGCGGCGGGTCGGCGACGACGACCTCCGCCTTGACGCCCTCGCGCATCAGCGCCGGGAGCACGTGGCGGACCTCGCCCGCCAGGAACGTGCAGTTCTCGATCCCGTTCGCGCGAGCGTTCCGGACGGCGTCGGTGACCGCCGCGGCCGCCACCTCGATGCCGTACACCCACCGCGCCCGGCGCGCGAGCAGCAGGCTGATCGCGCCCGTGCCGGAGTAGAGGTCCATGACGGTCTCGCCGCCCGAGAGGCCGCACGCCCCCTCGACGACGCCAAAGAGCCGCTCGGCCTGGAGGGTGTTGGTCTGGAAGAACGAGTTTGCCGAGACCTGGAAGGTGAGCCCGCCGAGCGACTCCCGGATGTGATCCCGGCCGACGAGCACGTGCTCCTCCGTCCCGACCGCGACGCTCGCCTTGTTGGCGTTCACGTTCAGCACGACGCTCGCCGTCGCAGGCACCCGGGCCGCGAGCCGCTCGGCGACGGAGCCGAGCGCCTCCACGTCCGGCGTGCTCGCGACGATGTTCACCATCACCTCGCCGGTGCGCCGGCCCTCGCGCAGCGACACGAAGCGCAGGAGCCCCGCGCCGGCGTCCGCGTCGTAGACGGAGAGCGCGCGCTGCCGGACCTCTCGCCGGAACTCGTCGAGCAGCCCGTTCAGGGTCTCCGACTCGAGCAGGCACCGCTCGATGTCGAGGACCACGTCGTACCGGTCGGCTTGGTGCAGGCCGACGATTATTCGAGCGGGGTCCGCGAGCCCGCGACCATCGTGGGTGGCCGGAGGGAGACGCGCGATCGTGAACTCCATCTTGTTGCGGTACCCGTACGGTTCGGGGGCTGGAAGGATCGGCCGGAGCTCGAATGCGCCGAGGCCGCCGATCCGCTCGAGGCAGTCGCGCACCTGCTTCTCCTTGGACGCGAGCTGCGCAGGGTAGGCGACGTGCTGGAGCCGACACCCCCCACAGCGGCCGAAGTACGGGCAGGGCGGCTCGACCCGGTCGGGGGACGGCGCCTCGATCGACTCGATGACGGCGCGGCCGAACCGCGAACGGGCGTCCACCAGCTTCGCGCGGACGCGGTCGCCCGGCACCGCGCCGCGCACGAACACGACGTAGCCATTCACACGCCCCACGCCCTCGCCCCCGAACGCGAGGTCGTCGATGACGAGCTCCAGACTGTCGCCGCGCCGCGGTTTCGCCATGACCGACGCCACTATAGCACCCCGACCTCGCGGCCCTCGCGCCGACGGAGTATGATACAGATACATGAGAGTCGGAGCGCCGCGCCCCGTCGCCGACTTGCTGGTGAGCGCGATTCCGCAACTCGGCGACCGACTCGCCGAGCACCACATCAGGCGCGCGTGGAGCGCCCTCGTCGGCGCCGACGTGGCGCGGCGGGCCCAGCCCCAGGCGCTGGTCGACGGCTGCCTCACTGTTGTCGTCGACAACTCCCCGTGGCTGCACGAGATGACGCTTCGTGCCGACGAGTTGACCGCGCGGCTCCGCGAGCGATTCCCCTCCCTTCGCGCGCTCCGGTTCACCCTCGGCACGCTCGAGGCGGTTCCGCCCGCGGCGTCGCCGCGGAGGGACCCACGCTCGTCGGCGCCGCTCGGCGCCGCTGACCTGCGCGCGGTCGACGAGGCGACCTCCACGATCTCCGATCCGACCCTCGCGGCCGCCGCGCGGCGCCTGCTCACGAAGGCGTGGCGCTCCGCCGCGGCACGAGGCGCCGGGCGATGATCCAGCGCCTGCTCGCTCGAATCGGTCTCCTCCTGGTCGGCGCGATGCTCGCCGGGTGCGCCGCCGGGACGGTCACGACGTCGGCCGGCGCGGCGTTGCGGCGTTCCGCGCAGGCTTCGGACCGGCGCGCCGAGGCGTATTACGGCTACACCGTCGCCCAGATGGCGGCGCAGGCGGGTCGGCTCAACGATGCGGTCCCCGCCCTCCGGGACGCCCTCAAGCGCGATCCAAACTCGGCGCATCTCTGGATGACGCTCGCGCAATGGCTCGTGCGGCTCGACGCGGCCGACGAGGCCCTCAACGCCGCGCGACGCGCGGTCGAGCTCTCGCCGGACGACGCCGCGACCCACACGACGCTCGCCGAGCTGCTGCGCGCGCAGAAGAAGTGGGCTGAGGCCGAGGCGGAGCTGGAGAAGGTCATCGCGCTGAACCCGGACGCGGAGGAGCCCTACCTCACGCTCGCGCGCTACCAGGTCGAGCAGAAGGCGTACGACCGGGCGCATGGCGTGCTGCTCCGCCTCATCGAGAAAAGCCCGCGGCTGGCGCAGGCGCACTTCCTGCTCGGACGCCTCGCCGTCGAGACCGAGTCGTGGGACGAGGCCGTCGTCGAACTCAAGAAGGCCGTCGAGCTCGACCCCGACCACGACGGCGCATGGACTGCCCTCGGCTACGTCTACGAGACGCGCCGCCGGCCCGACGAGGCCGTCGAGGTCTACCGGCGCGCCGCGAAGCTGAACCCGGACAACCCGGCGTTCGTCGAGCGGCTCGGCGACCTCTTGATCCGGCTCGGCCGGTTCCAGGAGGCGCAAGCGGAGATCGAGGCCCTCGCCGAGGTCGCGCCGCGTGACGCGCGCGTGTGGATGAAGCTCGGTGCGGTCTTCTACGAGCAGAAGCAGTGGGACCGCGCGGCCGACGCCTTCCGGCGGGCGGTCACGCTCGAGCCGACGAACCTCCGTGCGCGGTACTTCCTCGCCACCACGTATATGGACGCCGGCAAGGACGCCGAGGCCCGCTCCGAGCTCGAGCGCATCCTCCGCGTCGACCCGCGCTCGATCGACGCGCGCGTCCAGCTCGGGTTCCTCCACGGGCGGGCCAAGCGCTATGACGAGGCGGTCGCGGTCCTCCGCGAGGCCGTCAATCTCGAGCCGAAGCGGTCCGAGCTCTTCCTCTACCTTGGCACCGCGTACTTCCGCGCCAAGCAGTACGACCGCGCGCTGGAGACCCTGCAGGAGGGGCTGAGCCTCGACGAGCAGAACAAGGACCTCCACTTCCAGCTCGGCGTCGTCTACGAGAAGCAGGCGAAGTTCGACGATGCCGTCCGCGCGTTCCGGCAGGTCATCACGCTCGATCCCAAGCACGCCGAGGCGTACAACTACGTCGGCTACATGTACGCCGAGCGCGGACAGAATCTCGACGAGGCGATCCAGCTCATCACCCAGGCGCTCGCGATCGAGCCGGACAACGGGTACTTCATCGACAGCCTCGGCTGGGCGTACTACCAGAAGGGTCGCTACCCCGAGGCGCTGACGGAGCTCAAGCGCGCGGCCGAGAAGACGAAAGAACCGGACCCGATCATCTACGAGCACCTCGGCGACGCCTATCTGAAGAATGCACTCGAGGCCGAGGCGCTCGCCGCGTGGCAGAAGTCCCTGCAGCTCGACCCGGCCGCCGAGGGGGTCAAGAAGAAGATCGAAGACCTCAAGGATCGCGCGCGCCGGGTGAAGAGTGGCTCGAAGGCGCCTCAGTAGCCTCCTCGGGCTGCTGGTGCTCTGTGGCGGGTGCGCCACGGCGCCCCCGCGCCGGCCTGTCGCCGACGACGCTCGCCGCGCCCTCGCGCTCCTCGACGCGCGCCGGCAGGAGTTCACCGACCTCCGCACCCTCGCCGACATCGTGCTCACGCGCGACCGGGAAACGCTGCGATTCACCGGCGCCCTGCTCGTGAAGGGCCCAGATTCGGTGCGCCTCGAGGCGCTCTCGCCGCTCGGCCAGCCCTATTTCCTCGTCACCGTTCACGAGGGCCAACTCACCGCGTACGACGCGACGAAGAACGCGGCGCGCGTAGGGCCGGCCACCGCGGAGACGATCGCCCGCGTGCTCGGCCTGCCGCTCGACGCCGACGCGCTCGTCGCGGTGCTCGCCGGGCACGCCGTGCCGCCGAAGGACCTGCGCGTCGCTGAGCTCGTGCCCGACGACCGTCTCGGCCCTTCGCTGACCCTCGTCGGCGCCGACCGGCGCCAGCGCGTCTGGATGGACTTCGAGACGGGCGCGGTCCGGCAGCTGGAGATCGACGGCGGACCCTTCCCGGTTACGATCACCTTCCGGCGCGACGGCGAGGCTCTGTCGGGCTTCGACCTCCGATCCGAACCCGCCGATGTGGCCGGATCGGTGACGTACCGGAACCTCGTCGTCGGAGGCGGGATCGAACCCGAACGGTTCACGTTGGCGCTGCCGAAAGGGGCGAAAACACAGAGCATCCGTTGAAATCGGCCGGGCCGCATGCTAGGCTCTCATGTCTTGTTGAAGAGGTCGGGGGGCGCCCGTCGCCTAGTGCTCAGCGCCGCGGCCAAGATCAACCTGGCCCTGGAGGTTCTGGGAAGGCGGGAGGACGGGTATCACGAAGTGGCCACGGTCATGCAGGCCGTGGACCTCTCCGACCGGCTGGTGATCGAGGACGCCGAGGTCCTGGAACTGCGCGTCAGCGCTCCCGATGTTCCGAGCGACGGGAGCAATCTCGTCGCGCGGGCCGCGCGCGCGTTGCGGGAGACGGCGGCGGTCAGCCGCGGGGCCCGCATCACGCTCGTCAAGCGGATCCCGGTGGCGGCGGGGCTCGGGGGCGGCTCGGCGGACGCCGCGGCGACGCTCATGGGCCTGAGCCGCCTCTGGCGGCTCGGCTGGCCGAGGGCCCGGCTCGCGGAGCTGGCCGCGACGCTGGGAACGGACGTCCCGTTCTTCCTGCGCGGCGGCGCCGCGCTCGGGACGGGGCGGGGCGAGCGCGTCGAGCCGGTCGCCGGCGCAGCGCTCGCGTTCGTGCTGGTCAACCCCGGCGTCGGTACCAGCACGCCGACGATCTATGGGAGCGTGACCCCCGCGATGTATTCTGACGGCAGCCGCGTCGATCAGATGGTCGCGGCGCTCCGGAGCCGCCGCCCGGCCCGGGTCGCCGAGAGCCTCCACAACGCTCTCGAGGGCGTTGCCGCCGCGGCGTACAGGCAGGTGACGCAGATGAAAGCCGCGCTCCTGGCAGCGGGGGCGCTCGGCGCGGGGATGTCGGGGAGCGGGCTCACCGTGTTCGGCGTCGCACGCTCGTTCGACCACGCCCGGCAGATCCGGGCGCGGGTCGCGCGGGGCTCCTGGTCGTGCTGGGCGGTGCGCGCGATTCGAGGTCCGGCGATCCGGATGCGGCGGGAACGCTGAGGAGAAGCCAACGATGGGGCGTGGCCAAGCGGCAAGGCGCGGGACTTTGGATCCCGTATTCGGAGGTTCGAATCCTCCCGCCCCAACCACACCGTGAGTGAGGCGCCGATGGCCTACGAGATGAAGCTCTTGACGGGAAACGCGAACCGGTCACTGGCCGAGGAGATCGGGCAGTACCTGCACCTGCCGCTGTCAGACGCGGAGGTCACGCGCTTCTCGGACGGTGAGGTGTACGTGCAGATCAACGAGAACGTCCGCGGCGCGGACGTGTTCGTGATCCAACCGACGTGCCCGCCGGTGAACGACACGCTCATGGAGCTGCTCATCATGATCGACGCGCTGAAACGCGCGTCCGCGCGCCGCATCACGGCGGTTCTGCCCTACTACGGCTACGCGCGCCAGGACCGTAAGGTCCAGCCACGCGTGCCGATCTCGGCGAAGCTCGTCGCCGACCTGCTCGAAGCCGCGGGCATCGACCGGCTGCTGGCGCTCGACCTGCACGCCGGGCAGATCCAGGGGTTCTTCAAGGTCCCGGTGGACCACCTCTTCGCGAACCCGATCATCATCGACTACCTCGGCAAGAAGGACCTGCGCGAACCCGTCATCGTCGCGCCCGACGCCGGCGGCGTCGAGCGGGCGCGCGCGATCGCCAAGCGGCTCAATGCGAGCCTCGCGATCATCGACAAGCGGCGCGAGGGGCCGAACTCGGCGGTGGCGATGCACCTGATCGGCGACGTCCGCGGAAGGGACACCGTCGTGATCGACGACATGATCGACACCGCGGGCACCCTCATCCAGGCCGTGGGCGCGCTGGCGCGCGAGGGCGCGCGGCGCATCCTCGCGTGCGGCGTCCACCCGGTCCTGTCGGGCCCCGCGGTGGACCGGATCACCACGTCGCCTCTCGAAGAGGTCGTCGTCACCAACTCGATCCCCGTCCCAGCCGGCAAGCGCACGGGGCGCGTCACCGTGCTGACCGTGGCGCCGCTGCTCGGCGAGGCCATCCGCCGCATCCACGACGAAGAATCCGTCTCGACGCTGTTCGTATGACCTTCGCAGAGGGAGTCTGACGATGGAGATGCGGGAGCTGACGATCACGCGGCGAGAGGCGACCGGCAAAGAGGTCGCCAAGCGCCTGCGCCGCGCGGGCCACGTGCCCGCGATCCTCTACGGCGGGGCCAAGCCCGAACCGGTTCTGCTCGACCCGAAGGCCGTCCTCAAGATGATCCACGGCCACGAGGGCACGACCCAGCTGCTCACGCTCAAGTTCGACGGTGAGGCGGGCGGCGGCCGTCGCATGGCGATCATCCGCGACCTCCAGTTCGATCCCGTGACGGAGGATCTCCTCCACGTGGATCTGCAGGAGGTGTCCGCCGACCGCACGATCACGGTGCGCGTCGCGGTCCGCCCGGTGGGTGAGCCCGCGGGCGTCAAGGAGCAGAAGGGCATCCTCAACATCGTCGTCCACGAGCTCGAGGTCTCATGCTTGCCGACCGCGATCCCCGAACGCATCGAGGCCGACGTGACGGCCCTGATGATCGGCGACGTGCTGACCGTGGCCCAGCTCCGGGCACCCGAGGGCGTCCGGATCCTCACCCCGCCGGGGCAGGCGGTCGCCACGGTGGTGCCACCGATGGCCGAGGAGGCGCCCGTGGCGGCGGCGCCCGCGGCGGCGGCGGTCACCGAGCCGGAGGTGCTCACGGAGCGCAAGCCGAAGGAAGAGGAGGCCGCGCCCGAAGAGGGCAAGAAGGCCAAGAGGCCCGAGAAGACGGAAAAGGAGAAGTAGCGGAGCCAGACCCGCGTGGCCCACGTCGTGGTGGGGCTCGGGAATCCCGGAGCGGAGTACCGGGACACCCGCCACAACGTGGGCCAGCGCGTTCTCGACCTGCTCGCGCAGATGCTCAAGCGTCCGTGGCACCGCGAGGGTCAGACCCTCGTGGCTCAGGGTCAGTGGCGGGGCGAGCGGATCCACCTCATCAAGCCGCTCGCGTTCATGAACGTGAGCGGCCCCGTCGTCGCCCGGTCGCTCCATCGGATCGGCGCCACGCCGTCCGATCTCATCCTGGTCTACGACGACATCGACCTTCCGCTCGGCGCGGTCCGCATGCGGATGAAGGGCAGCCACGGCGGCCACAACGGTGTGCGCTCGGTCATCGAGACGCTCGGCACATCGGACGTCCGGCGCGTCAAGGTGGGCATCGGGCGCCCCGACCGAAAGGAGGACGTCGCCGACCACGTGCTCACCACCTTCGCGCGAGACGAGCTGCCCGTGGTCGACGCCGCGGTCGCCGAGGCGGCGGAGCGCGTGCTGGGACTCCTCGCCGAGCGCGCCCGGGCGGGCTGACTTAGCGGAAGAAGACGACCGTCATCACGGCGAAGAGCGGCAGCAGGACCAGGCCGCTGTAGAGCATGTAGCCGACGAAGCTCGGCATCTTCACGCCCTGCTCCTCCGCGATCGACTTCACCATGAAGTTGGGCGCGTTGCCGATGTACGAGTTGGCCCCCATCGCGACCGCGCCCACGCTGATCGCCGCCAGGATCGTGTGGGGGACGCCCACCACCTCGCGCGCGAGGCCCAGGCTCTGCGCCAGCGCGAGGAACGTCAGATAGGTCGGCGCGTTGTCGAGAAATGACGAGAGCGCGCCGGCCACCCAGAAGAACTGCCACGGCGCGCGCACGCCGAGCTCACCGCCCCGGAGCCGCAGGAGCTCGAGCGCGGGGACCATCGTGAGGAAGAGACCGAAGAAGAGGATCGCCACCTCCACGATTGGGTAGGAGGTGAAGCGGTTCGCGCGGCGGATCTCGCGCGGCGTCCGCCAGAGCGAGACGGTCGCCAGGGCCGCCATGACACCTTCCCGCCAGGGTCCGCGGAGGAGCGCGACCGCGAGCAGCACGCCGGCGAGCCCGAGGCCGTTCAGCGTGCCGCGGATCTGGAGTGGCTCGAGCTGAGCCCGGTCACGCCGGATCGCCCCCAGCGGCTCGCGCGTGTAGTGGATCGTGTCCCACACGAAGTACGTCGCGAGCAGCGCGCCGACCATCAGGAGCCAGTGCGGCCAGAGCCGGAAGGTCCAGGTGAAGGGGACGCCCTGCAGGTATCCGAGGAACAGCGGCGGATCGCCGAGCGGCGTCAGCATGCCGCCGATGTTCGAGACGAGGAAGATGAAGAAGATGACGGTATGTCTGACGCGCGTACGCTCGCGGTTGGTCTGGAGCAGCGCGCGGATCAACAGCATCGAGGCGCCGGTCGTGCCGATGAACGACGCGAGCACGGAGCCCGTCGCGAGGAACGCGGTGTTCACCAGCGGCGTCGCGACGAGGTCACCGCGCATACAGATCCCGCCGGCGATCGCGTAGAGGGCGGCCAGCAGGACGATGAACGAGACGTACTCGTACGCCATGTGGAGGAGCGCCCGCGGCTCGCGGACGAGGTAGAGCGCGAGCACCGGCAGCCCGAGCGCGATCGAGACGACGAGTTTGTTGCGATTCGACTCCCACCAGTGAGGCGCCGCGAGGGGAAGGACCGCGATGGCGAGGAGCATGACCCCGAACGGGAGCACGGTGTAGACGGGCAACAGGGCGGCATTCGTCACGGCTTGGCGTCTCCCGGGAGGGGATGTCGGCGCACCTAGTGTAGCAGCCCGTGCTCGATTGCCGGGGGGTGGGGCGCGTGTTATATAGTTGGTGTTTGTCCCGCGGTGCGGGGTTCCCGAGGGGGGAGCGGAGTGACCAAGGTCATCATCGAGCCCGACGAGTCCTTCGAGAGCGCGCTCAAGCGATTCAAGAAGCAGTGCGAGAAGGCCGGGCTCCTGTCAGAGTTCAAGAAGCGCCAGCACTACGAGAAACCCAGCGTCCGGCGCAAGCGGAAGGCGCTCGCCGCCCGCAAGAAAGCCAAGCGCCGGGAGCGGATGGCCGATTAGCTGGAACACGCCTGGACGTGACGCCGACACTCCCGTGGTCCCGAGCGGGAGCAGATGAGGCGGCGCGTGGCGGCAGGCCGCACCTGGGAGCGACCCACCGAATGGAACGCGGTGCGCGCGCTCTTGGCTCACGAAGCACGAACCGATATGGGTCGCGAGCTGGCGGCGGCCGCAGAGCCACTCTCGGACCCTCTCCGAATCCACACCGAGCTCGAACTGACGCGCCAGGCTCGGGTCGCGCGCGCGACGTCCGGCGCCCTTCCGGTCAACGGCTTCCCCGACATCCGACCGACGCTCGGACGCTCCCGGGCGGCCGGGAGCGTCCTCGACGGCGTCGAGCTGGTCCGGCTGGTGCCGGCCCTCCAGGCGGTCCCCACGCTCGCCGCGTACGGTCAGTCGGTCAGGACCGTCGCTTCCGAGGTGGCCGCGATCACTGACTCCCTGCCCCGCTTCCCCGAGCTCGCCGACCGACTCGGCCGGTCGCTCGACACGGACGGCACGGTCACGGACGACGCGAGCGCCCGGCTCCGCCACCTGCGTCGCGAGATCCGCGAGCGACGGCGCCGGCTCACCGCCGAGCTCGAGCGCGCCTTCCAGGATCCGGATGCCGAGCGGCTCTTCGCCGACCGGTACGTCACGATCCGCCACGGGCGCTACGTTCTCCCTCTGAGGGCGGAGGCTCGGAGCCGAGTGCGTTGCATCGTCCACGATCGTTCGCAGAGCGGCCAGACCCTCTTCGTCGAGCCGGAGCACGTCGTCGAGGCCAACAACGACCTGGTCCAGGCGACGCACGAGGAAGCGCATGAGACTGCCCGAGTTCTGGCCGAGCTGACGGACGCGGTCCGCGGGCGGATCGACGAGCTCGGGCGGCTCGCCGCGACCGTCGGGCGCCTCGACTGGATCTTCGCCCGCGGGGAGGCCGCGGACCGGATGGGGGCGATCGAGCCGCTGATCGACACGGGGCGCGCCCTGTCGCTCAAGAATGCCCGCCACCCACTGCTCCTGGCCCAGAGCTGGACGGACCCCGAGCGTCCCGTCGTTCCAATGGACATCGAGCTCACGGCTCTGCGCCCACTGCTCCTGATCACCGGCCCGAACGCGGGCGGCAAGACGATCGCGCTCAAGACGGCGGCGCTCCTGGTGTTGATGGCCCAGACGGGCTGCCACATCCCGGCCGCGGAAGGCTCGCGGCTGCCGGTCGTCACGGACCTTCACGCGATCGTCGGCGACGACCAGTCGGTCACGGAGAACCTCTCGACTTTCTCAGCGTTCGTGAAGCGGATCCGCGAGGTGCTCGACCAGGCCGGCGAGCGCTCGCTCGTGCTCCTCGACGAGCTGGGCGCCGGGACCGACCCCGACGAGGGGGCCGCGCTCGCCCAGGCGATCCTCGAGGAGCTCGCCGAGCGGGGCGCGCTTGTGATCGCGACGACCCACCTCGAGCCGCTCAAGGCCTTTGCCTCCACGCATCCCCGTGCCCGCAACGCCTCGGTCGAGTTCGACACGGCGACGCTCGCTCCGACCTTTCGCCTCCGCTACGACCAGCCAGGCCAGAGCTACGCGCTGACCATCGGGGCGCGGCTGGGCCTCTCACCCGAGCTGATCGCCCGAGCCCAGGCGCACCGCTCCGGCCACGCCGCGCGGTTGTCGGAGCTCCTGACGGCGCTCGACGCCCGCGCGCGCACCGAGGCCGAGCGCGCGCGCGAGATCGAGCAGACTCGGACCGACGCCGCGGTGCAGCTCGCGAAGGCGCACGCGACCGTACAGGAGGCCGAGGCGAAGGCGAAGACGATCATCGAGCGGGCGAAGGCGGAGGCGGCGGCGCTCCTGGTCGACATTCGCCGTGCGATCGCCGCCGAGTGGGACCGGCTCAAGCGCGCCGAGCGCTCGCGGCGCACGCTCGAGGACGGTCGCCAGCGCCTGCACGACGCCGCTGGCCGCGTGGACGCGGCGGGGGCGGCTCTTTTACCGCCGCGCGCCGGGGACGGGATGACGCTCACGCCGGGTCAGACGGTGGCGGCAGAACACCTGGGGATTCGGGGAGAGCTCTTGACCATCACCGGCAGCACCGCGACCGTGCGATCAGGGAGCCTCACGGTCCGCGTCCCTCTTCAAGCGCTCCACCCAGTCGATGAAAGCCCGGGCGCGAGTGCGCGGGGGGGCGGGGCAGGCTCTGTGCGAGTGGGGTACCGAGCAAAGGAGGGTGCCCCCGCCCCCCGCTCGATTTCCCCCGAACTGCTCCTGCTCGGGCGCACGACGGACGAGGCCCGCGACGCCGTCGAGAAGTACCTGGACGACGCGTTCGTCGCGGGCTTGCCGAGCGTCCGACTGGTCCATGGCAAGGGCTCGGGCGCCCTCCGCAAGGCGGTGCGTGACCTCCTCGCCGGCCACCCCCTCGTCGATTCCTTTCGGGACGGCGAGCCCCGGGAGGGCGGCGCCGGGGCCACCGTAGCCGCGCTGAAGGTGAGCTGAGCATGGCGTCCTATTCTCAAACGGTGCTCGACGAGATCCGCGCGGCCACCGATATCGTCGACTTCGTCAGCCGGTTCGTGAATCTGAAGAAGGCCGGTCAGAACTGGAAGGGCCTCTGCCCGTTCCACATGGAGAAGACGCCTTCCTTCATGGTCAATCCCAGGAAGGGGATCTTCCATTGCTTCGGCTGCGGCGTGGGCGGCGATGCGTTCGGCTTCCTGATGCGCCAGGACAAGCTCTCGTTTCCCGAGGCGGTGCGCGCGCTGGCTACGCAGGCAGGCGTGGCCCTCCCGGAGGAGCGCGGCGGCCAGGCAGGCGAGCGCGGCCGTGAAGACCTCCTCCGCGCGATGGAGCTGGCCTGGCGCTTCTACGTCGAGCAGCTCGCGAAGCCCGCGGGCGAGCGCGCGCGGCAGTACCTGGCCCAGCGCGGAATCGACTCTGAGGTAGCGCGGCGCTTTGGTCTCGGGCTGGCGCCCGAGGGCTGGGACACGCTCTCGGGCTTCATGAAATCCGAGAAGGTCACGGAGGACGTCCTCGTCGCGGCGGGCCTCGCGATCCCCCGCGAGGGCCGGGCGGGCGTGTACGATCGCTTCCGCGGCCGGCTCCTCTTCGCCATCCGCGATCTCCAGGGCCGCGTCGTCGCCTTCGGCGGCCGCGCCTTCGGCGACGAGCAGCCCAAGTATCTCAACTCGCCCGAGACGCCGCTCTACACGAAGGGCAACCTGCTCTACGCCGCCGACCTCGCCCGGCCCGCGATCCAGGCGAAGAACCGCGCGCTCCTGGTCGAAGGTTACGTGGACTGCCTCATGGCGCACCAGCACGGTTTCACGGAGACAGTCGCCGCGCTGGGCACCGCCTTCACCCCCGCACAGCTCGGGCTCCTCAATCGCTACTGCGACGAGGCGGTCCTGTTCTTCGACGCCGACGCGGCCGGGAGCCGGGCGGCCGAGCGCGCGGAGGAGCTGCTCGAGCCCACGCGCTCGAGCATGGCATGGGCCGTCAACCGCACCGGCACCATCGAGGCCTCGGGCGCGCTGCGCCTGCGCGTCGCGCTCCTGCCGGCGGGCCACGATCCCGACACGTTCCTCCGAGAGAGCGGCGCCGCCGCCTTCGAGGAGCGGATCGGGGCGGCGCGGAGCCTCCTCGCCTACGCCCTCGACCGCGCGATCGCCGACCCGGACGGTGCCACGGGGCCGCGCGCGCGGACCAACGCGTTCGCCCGCGCGGCACTGATGCTTGCCAAGGTCGGCGATGCCCAGGAGGCGGCGCAGCTCTCGCGCGAGGCGGCCCAGAAGCTCGGCGTGGACGCGACGCAGCTCTGGATCGAGGCCCAGCGCTTGCAGACCGCGCTGCGCCGCCCGGTGCCGTCCGCGCCTGCCGCGACACCGGCCGCGACGCCTCCCCCCGTCGAGCGCGACCTGGTCGCGCTCCTGCTCCACTCGATCGAGGCCCGAGACGCCCTTCTGCCCCTGGTCGTGGAGGTGGAGGACTTCGCGTATGTCCCGTTCCGCACGATCGTCGCGGCCCTCCGGCTCCGGCCCTCCGACCCCGCGGAGAGCCTGATGACCGACCTGGCTGCTGCCGAGGCGCGAGGCGTCCTGGCCGCCCTCCTCGTCGAAGAGCGCACGGAGCTTGACGTCCGGGTTAGCATTGAACAGTTCAGGAGGCGTCTCGAGCGCAGCCAGCGGCTCCGGCGGGCGCGCGAGATGAGCCAATCTATCGCGGACGTCCAAGCCAAAACCGGCGCGGCGGCGCCGCTGCCGCCTGAAGAGCTACGCGTGCTCCACCAGGAGACCGCCGTGGTCTACGAGATCACCGGGGGTGTCGCTCAGTCTCTCGAACCGAGGACTCCAGGGTCCGAAGGAGCGCAGACGGATGAGTGAAGAGCCCAAACTGGAGGAGCTGGACCGGCTGATCACGATGGGGAAGCAGAAGGGCTTCCTCACCTACGACGAGGTCAACGACGCGCTGCCGTCAGACATCGTCTCGCTCGACCAGCTCGACGACATCATGA
>WNFW01000219.1_pt1 | contig 39390 bp, 41 predicted proteins | sample 5400131 | NCBI WGS metagenome assembly WNFW01 (sample SAMN13153362, study PRJNA577476) | soil metagenome | isolation source: 20 cm soil or saprolite under grassland replicate 1 | place: USA:California | collected 2016-06-15 | reverse complement strand
CGCCATCAGACCGAGTGCGATCGGCAGATCGTAGTGGCTGCCTTCCTTCGGCAGGTCGGCGGGGGCGAGGTTGACCGTGATGCGACGGGCCGGCAGCGCCAAACCCGAGGCGACCAGCGCCGCGCGCACGCGCTCGCGCGCCTCGGAGACAGCTTTGTCCGGCAAGCCAACGACGTTGAATGCGGGCAGCCCCGGGGCAACCTGAACCTGGACATCAACGGCGCGGGCTTCGATACCCTCGAACGCCACGGTGGCGACGCGCTGGACCATGTTGCCCCTACTCGACACCACACAGTAGCGCAACGTTGCCTAGCGAGCAAGAACAATCCAAGAACAAAACCCGGCGGCTGGCATATGCTAGAACTCCGTGCGGGTGGGATTGCCTCCCGGAGAGAGGTCGATGCTGCTGAGGAACCTGCGGACTGCTCTTGCCGCAGTCGCGCTGACGTCGGGCGCTGCATGCCCCGGTGGATGGGTGACGGCAGCCTTCGCGCAACAAACGCCCGCGGCCCAGCAGATCTGGACCGTGCCGGAAGTCGGTGCCCTGCCGAATAACGCCTATGGGCGCCTGGTGCGCCGGGGGCGCGACCTCATCACGGCGACCTACGCCCATATCGGGCCTGAGGTGGCAGACCGCTCAAAGCGCTTTGCCGGGAACAATCTCGCATGCAGCAACTGTCATCTTCAGGCAGGGACCAAGAAATTCGGTATCCCGCTGTTCGGGTTGTTCGGCGAATTTCCGCGCTACAGCGCCCGTTCGGGGGCGCAGATGACAATCGAGGATCGTTTCAATTCCTGCATGACCCGCAGCATGAATGGGCGGGCGCTGCCCGTCAGCGCGCCGGAAATGCAGGTAATGGTGGCGTACATCAAATTTCTGTCGACCGGCGTGCCGCCGGGTGAGCTGCTGCCCGGCTTGGGCACGGGCAAGATGCCGGAGCTTGATCGCCCGGCCGATCCGGTACGCGGGAAGGCGAGCTACGCTAATGCCTGCGCGGTGTGTCATGCCCCGAATGGCGCTGGTATTCGCCGCAGCCTACCCACCACCGATCTGGGCTACATGGTGCCTCCGCTGTGGGGCGGGGATAGCTTCAACGACGGCGCTGGAATGGCACGCCTGATCACGGCGGCAAATTTTCTCCACTTCAACATGCCGCACGGCGTCGACTATTTGAACCCGCAGCTTTCGCCAGAGCAGGCCTGGGACATTGCGGCTTACGTCATATCTCAGCCGCGGCCACACAAAGCCGGCCTCGACAAGGACTTTCCCGATCTTTTGGAAAAGCCGGTGGACGCGCCGTACGGCCCGTATGCGGACGGCTTTGGCGAACAGCAGCACAAATACGGGCCGTTCGCGCCGATCCGCGCCGCGATCGCAAAGCTCAAGGCCGAACAGAAAGGCCCGTCCCCCCGCTGACCCAATCAGACGTCGCTCGGGCGCACATGAGATCGGCACAAGAGCGCCGCTCCCCGCGCAATCAACCTTCGCCGGCCATGTTAACTGCGTTGTTCATGATCCCGCCGATTGGCCGCGCCGCTTAGCCTCGATCTTGTCCCAGATGAGTGCCGCCACGTCCGCGCCGCCGAGCTCCTTGACCGCGCGAATCCCGGTCGGCGAGGTGACGTTTATCTCGGTCAAATATCCATCGATCACGTCGATGCCGACGAAAAGGAGCCCACGATCGCGCAAGGCCGAACCGATGCCCGCGCAGATCTCGCGATCCCGCGCGGAAAGCTCGGTCTCCTTCGGAATGCCGCCGCGCACCATGTTGGAGCGCAGATCATCGGGCGCGGGCACCCGGTTCACTGCGCCGGCGAATTCACCATCGACCAGCAGGATGCGCTTGTCGCCATCTTTCACGGCGGGCAAGAACTTCTGCACCACCCACTGCTCGCGAAACGTCGCGGCAAACAGGTCATAGAGGGAGCCGAAGTTGAGGTCCTCCTTGGCCAACCGAAACACCGCTTCGCCGCCCTTGCCATAGAGCGGCTTCATCACGATATCGCCGTGCTCAGCGCGGAAGGCCTTGATCTCCGCCAGATCGCGGGTGATCAGCGTGGGAGGCATCAACTCAGAAAATTCCATCACGAACATTTTTTCCGGCGCATTGCGCACGGCGCTTGGGTCGTTGACCACCAGCGTGCCTGGCTGAACGCGCTCGAGCAGGTGGGTGGTGGTGATATAGGCAAGGTCGAACGGCGGATCCTGGCGCAGTAGGATCACGTCGAATTCGGCGAGCTCGGAGCGACGCGTCTCGCCAAGCGTGAAATGGTCGCCGTGCTGGTCGCGAACCTTGAGCGGCTGTACCGCCGCGACCACGTTGGACCCCCGCAACGCCAGCCGGTCGGGCGTGTAATATGCGATCGTGTGGCCGCGTTTCTGCGCCTCCAGCAGCAGCGCGAAACTGGAATCGCCGCGGATGTTGATCCGCTCGATCGGGTCCATCTGTACGGCAATGCTCAGGCTCATCGTTGGCCCGACAATATTTCGCTAACGTAAGCTCTCACGCGATCGCATCAGCCGCCCGTATCAAAAGCCGAGGGGATATGCCGCGGAAGCCGCCCAGGTGCGATCAGGACGGCATCAAAACGGATATCGCGGATGCGGTCATCAGCATATCGCGCGAGCCAAGCCTCGGCAGCGGCGGCAATGCGCAAACGCTGACGATCGGTGACCGACCATGCGGCGTCGTCCAATTGATCACGCGCCTTGACCTCGACGAATATCAGCAGGGCTCGGCGTCGCGCGATGATATCGATTTCACCGACCGGGCTGCGCCAACGCCGCGCCAGGATGCGAAAGCCTTTGGCGATGAGAAACGCCGCCGCTCGGCTTTCGGCGGAAATACCCGTCCGAAACGCGATCTGACGCTCTGGACGCGGGGCTTGGATCGGGGTTGCGCGGAACCTCTCATCGGGCATGGCCACGCTCCTTGCTCAGTTCGATCGCGCGTCGATAGACTTCCCGGCGGGGCATGCCACTGACGGCGGCGATTTCGGCCACCGCATCTTTGACTGACAGACGGTTGAGCGCTTGCCGGAGCAGCGCGTCAAGATCCGCCGCCGTCACTTCCTCCTCGCGATCGGGCGGCGCCACGACGATCACCATCTCGCCGCGCGGCTCGCCGGCTTCTGTAGCTTCGCTTGCGAGCGTCGCGAGATCGCCGCGCCGGGTCTCTTCATAAAGTTTGGTGAGCTCGCGGCAGAGGGCAGCCTCACGCGGACCTAGGCCGGCGGCGAGGTCGGCGAGCGAGGCCGCAACGCGTGCTCCGGTCTCGAACAGAACGAGCGTTGCCGGAATGCGCGCGAGCTCGGCGATGCGGGCGCGCCGTGCTGCTTCCTTTGCCGGCAAGAATCCCTCGAACAAGAACCGGTCAGTGGGAAGCCCGCTCACCGTGAGCGCAGCGAGTACCGCCGACGCTCCCGGCAGTGCCGTTACGTGCGCCCCCGCCGCCTGCGCCTCGCGCACCAGCTTATAGCCTGGATCCGACACGAGCGGGGTTCCGGCGTCCGAGACGAGCGCGATGGCGGCGCCGTCGGCAAGGCGTGCGAGGAGCTTCGGACGCGCCTGCGCGGCATTGTGTTCGTGATAGGACGTCAGCGGGGTTGCTATTCCATAGCGCTCGAGAAGCTTGCGGGTGACGCGAGTATCCTCGCAAGCAATCAGATCGACAGCAGCAAGAACCTCCAGCGACCGCACGGTGATGTCGCGCAGATTCCCGATGGGAGTGGCGACCAGGTAGAGACCAGGCGTCAACGGCGGTCCCAGCGTGGTGCGGCCGTCCAGAACGTAATGCCGCCTGGTGCGCTCGCCGGGCGAGCGTGGGGCGATGGCGGGCGCGGTCGTCCTCATGCTCCTTACTCTAACGGCACGACCTTGCCCCGTCATGGCCGGCGTAAAAAATCATTATCCTTTTCATTTGGTTAACCAGTCACCGACAAAATGCCCGATTGCCGGTCTGGACTGGTATGGACAAGCTGACGTCCCGGTCGAGGAGACCGCTTCCCATGTTCGCAGGACTGCAGGCCTGGCGATCGTGGCCTGCGCGCGCTGCTTCTACGGGGCTTGCCGCGCTCGCAACGATCCTCTTGCTGGCGGGCTGCTCGGGAAGCCTTCCCGATCTGGCCGCCCCGTCAGGAGCGCCCTCGCAACCCGCCGCCCATATCGGCGAAGGCGCCGTCAAGGTCGCCCTGATCGTGCCGTTAGCGGCGAGCGGCAATGCGGGAGTCGCCGCGCAGTCCATGCGCAACGCAGCCGAGATGGCGCTCGCGGAGTTCAACAATCCCGATCTCCAGCTGTTGGTGAAGGACGACGCAGGCAGTGTGCCGGGCGCGCAGCAGGCGGCGCAGCAGGCGCTCGATGAAGGAGCGGAGATCGTCCTGGGGCCGCTGTTTGCGCTCACGGTCGCTCCGGTTGCACGCGCCGCACGCGCTCGCGGCGTGCCGGTGATTGCGTTCTCGACGGATACCAATGCGGCCGCGCGCGGCGTGTATCTCTTAAGCTTTCTGCCGGAGTCCGACGTCGAGCGTATCGTGAGCTATGCGGCGAGCCAGGGCCGGCGCTCATTCGCGGCGCTGGTTCCGGATAATGCCTATGGCAGCGTGACGGAAGCGGCCTTCAAACAAGCGGTGGGGCGAAGTGGCGGCCGGGTTATCGCGCTCGAGCGGTACCCGCTCGACCGGGCGCAGATGCAAGCTCCGGTGCGCAACGTAGCGCAAGCGGCGAGCCACGCGGATGCCATCTTCATCCCGGACGGCGCCGACGCCGTGCCCAGCGTGGTGCAGACGCTGACTGCGAACGGCATCGACACTAAACGCGTGCAGCTCCTCGGCACGGGCTTATGGGAAGACGCGCAAATCTTCTCCAATCCCCTGCTCGATGGCGCCTGGTACGCGGGGCCCGATTCAACCGGTTTTCGTAATTTCTCGGTCCGTTACCGCAGCAGATACGGCAGAGACCCTGTGCGCACGGCTTCGCTTGCCTACGACGCCGTCGCCCTTGTCGCGGCGCTGGTCAAGACTCAGGGCAGCCAGCGCTTCGCGGATAACGTTCTGACGAATTCCTCAGGTTTCACCGGTATCGACGGGCTGTTTCGCTTCCGGCCGGACGGCACCAACCAACGGGGTCTTGCGGTGCTGCGAGTGTCGCCAACCGGTGGCCAGGTCATCAGCCCACCGCCTAAAGGTTTCGGCGGTTCGGCGACTTAAGTCTGTTACGCGGCGAGATCAGCGACGACCGCGTCGAGCACGGGAAAACCGGCGAGCGTCAGGCGCAGCCTCCCGCTTGGTGTTATCTCGACGGCGCCCTGCTCATGGAGGAACGCCACGCGGCGCGCATCGAGCGGCCGGCCGGCAAGACGCGCGTAGGTCGCAGGGTCGATGCCCTCCGCCAGGCGCAGCCCCATCAACAGAAACTCGTCGGCGACCTGCTCTCGCGTGAGCGGCTCATCGCTGACCATGCCGTGTCCGAGCGACTCCACCCGGGTAAGCCAGCTTCTCGGCTGCTTTTCGGTCGCCGTGGCGCGGCGCTCGGTCGCGGTCTCGAGCCGGCCGTGCGCGCCCGGTCCGAGGCCGGCATATTCCTGCGTGCGCCAGTAAACGAGATTGTGCCGGCACTCGGCCCCTGGCCGTGCGTGGTTGGAAATCTCGTAGCCAGGAAGCCCTGCGCCTGCGCAGACCGTCTGTGTCGTATCGTAGAGTGCGCGGGCCCGCTCGTCGTCGGGCAAGGCGAGCTTGCCAGCCGCATGGAGCGCCGCAAACGGGGTGTTCTGCTCGATGGTGAGTTGATAAAGGGACAGATGCTCTGCGGCCTCGGCGAGCGCGCGTTTGAGCTCGGCCGCCCACGCATGCGGGGTCTGGCCGGGCCGCGCGTAGATCAGATCGAAGGAATAGCGCTCGAAAATGGAGCGCGCCAACGCGACCGCTCCGAGCGCCTCCTGCGCCGAGTGCAGCCGCCCGAGCGCTTTCAGCGCCGTATCATCCAGCGCCTGCACGCCGAGCGAGACACGATTGATGCCGGCTGAACGAAAGCCGCGAAAGCGCGTCGCTTCGACGCTCGTTGGATTGGCTTCGAGCGTCACTTCGACATCGGATGCTATCGACCAGTGCCGAGCAATCGCGTCGAGGATCGCACCGACGGTCGCGGGCTGCATCAGCGATGGTGTGCCGCCGCCGAAGAAGATGGTCGAGACGGTTCGTCCGGGTATGCGCGCAGCGGTCGTCGCGATTTCGGCGGCAAAGGCGTGCGCAAAACGCGCCTCGTCAACCGGCACATGCGACACATGGCTGTTGAAGTCGCAATAGGGGCATTTCGAGAGGCAGAACGGCCAGTGGACATAGACGCCGAACGCAGACCCCTGCCGATCACCGCTTTGCAAGACAAGCCTCCGCGAGCTTTAGAAAGGCGCGTGCCCGGTGCGAGAGCCCTTTGCCCGCTGGCGGCAGCCCATGCTTCTCCGCGTTCGTCATTTCACCGAAAGTGCGAGTATGGCCGTCAGGCAAAAACATGGGGTCGTAGCCGAAACCCTTATCGCCGCGCGGCGGCCACACAAGAGTGCCGTGCACCGCAGCGTCGAACCCTTCAACGTGTGCGTCGGGCCAAGCGAGACAAAGCGCGCAGACGAACTGCGCCTTGCGTTGGTCAGGCGCCTGCGCGCCGCGCTCGCGCAATCTCTCTTCCACAGCCTGCATGGCGCGCCGGAAGTCCTTTTCCGGCCCCGCCCAGCGCGCTGAGTAGATGCCTGGCTCTCCGCCGAGCGCATCGACGGCCAGTCCGGAATCGTCCGCGAACGCAGGTAGACCCGAGGATGCTGCCGCAGCGCATGCCTTGATGCGGGCGTTCGCCTTGAAGGTCGCGCCGCTCTCCGCTGGCTCGTCCAACCCGAGCTCGGCCGCAGATACGGCATCGATTCCGAAGGGTACGAGAAGCTCGCGCATCTCCTTGAGCTTGCCCGGATTGCGCGTCGCGATCACGAGGCGCCCGGCAATCTGTCGATGAGCGGCGCCGTTTGAACTCATGCTTGACCTCGCGTGACGCGCGATCACATTACCGCCAGTTTCTGCAGGTCGACGAGTTTCATCACCCCTTTTTTCGCGAGCGCAAGTAGATTGAGGAACTGTTCCTCACTGAACGGAATTTTCTCCGCCGTTGCCTGCACCTCGACGATTCGCCCGCCGCCCGTGATGATGAAATTGGCGTCTGTGTCGGCCTCCGAATCCTCCGCGTAATCCAGATCAAGCACCGGTGTGCCCTGACAGATTCCGCAGGAGATGGCGGCGACGTGGTCGCGTAGCGGCTCCGCCGTCACCATCTGGCGCGTCTTCATCCAGCTCAGGCAATCGTGCAGCGCGACCCAGGCGCCGGTAATGGCCGCAGTGCGGGTTCCGCCGTCGGCTTGGATGACGTCGCAGTCAATCGTGATCTGACGCTCTCCCAACGCAGGTAGGTCCAGTACCGCGCGTAGACTGCGCCCGATCAGCCGCTGGATTTCGATGCTGCGGCCACTCTGTTTGCCGGCCGCTGCTTCGCGGCGCGTGCGCTCCGAGGTGGCGCGCGGCAACATGCCGTATTCGGCGGTGACCCAGCCGCGTGCCTGCCCTTTGAGCCACGGCGGCAGTCGGTCCTCGAGTGTGGCGGTGACCAGCACGTGCGTGTCGCCGAACTTCACGAAGCAAGAACCCTCGGCGTATTTCACCACGCCGCGCTCGAGCGAGATCGCGCGCAGCTCATCGGGCTGTCGGCGGCTCGGTCGCATCCGGATCTCCTGCGTACGGACCAAACTTTTAGGGGCGAGCGCTCTGAGCGACAAGAGGCGAGCGCAGCGCTGCGGAACTCAGCTTCGGCGCTCCATCGTCGCATGCCTTCGTCCGTAGATAAGATCGACCAGACGCCTGTGTGCGTTCAGAACCCAATGAGGTCGAACTTGGTCAACGTCACCTGTGGGCTGATGCGCGCCGCGGTCGCGAGATGCCACGCGGTATAGAGTTCAGGGAACACCTCATCGGCAGACATGCCGTCCACCGGCACGATCACCTTGAATCCTCGCAGCGCAGCCGCGACGGCGGTATGCAGCACCGAAGTTTGCGCCTGCGTGCCCATGGCCACTATCGTCTTGATGCCTTTGTCCTTGAGAATCTTCTCGAGATCGCTGGCAATGAACTTGTCCGGGCCCAATGGGGGCAGCACCGGCTCTCCCGCCGCCGGCGTAAGCTCCGAGAGAATGTCGGCGGGGACCGACCCCGGTACTGCGACGCTGTAGACGATGAAAGCGCCCTTGCTGCGCGCTTGCGTCACCAAGTTGAGGACTTTTGCTACGGAGCGCGCGCAGCGCGGCCGGCGCTCGTTAGTGCAGGTTTGCTTGGTGAAATCCATGACCAGCAGCGCGGTCTCATTCGGAACGATCGTTGCCGGTTTGAGCGCAGGCGGTGCGGGAAATTTGGCCGCGGCCCACTCGTCGATGACCGTCTGCCCGTGCGAGCCGGTACATATAGTTGCAAGGAGACCCGCGATGGTGGCCATGCCCACGGTAACCTTGCGTGCGCTTTTCATCCTTGATCTCCCACGGCTACGCAGTCGTATTGCTGCAAGCTAGCAGCGATGGTCCACTGGGCAAAGGCTGTAAGGCTTGAACTGCGCAGCAGGAATGGACAATTCTGTCGCGTTTGAACGGAGAGAGCGTTGTCCCACGACATCCCCATCGGCGCGACACAGGTAAGCCTGGTCCAGCTCAACGAGCGCTCGCGCGATATTTTTCGACAAATCGTCGAGAGTTATCTCGCCACCGGCGAGCCCGTGGGCTCGCGCAACATCTCGCGCCTGATCACGACGCCGCTCTCGCCTGCTTCGGTCCGCAACGTGATGTCGGACCTGGAACAGCTCGGCCTCATTTACGCGCCGCATACGTCGGCTGGACGGTTGCCGACCGAGCTCGGCTTGCGCTTCTTCGTCGATGCACTGATGGAGATCGGGGATCTTGCCGAATCCGATCGGCGCGAGATGGAGGCCAAGGTCGCCGCCGTCGGCAAATCCATGGAGGCCGTGCTCAATGAAGCGTCGGGGATGCTGTCGGACCTCACGCGCGCAGCGGGGGTGGTGCTGACGGCCAAATCGAACGTGCGATTGAAGCACATAGAATTTGTGCGACTCGAGCCCGAGCGCGCACTGGTCGTCTTGGTGGGGGAGGACGGGCAGGTCGAGAATCGCGTCATTAACGTGCCGATGGGACTGCCCGCAGCCTCTCTCACCGAAGCGGCGAACTTTCTCAATGCACATGTGCGCGGCTGTACATTGGCCGAAGCCAAGATCGAATTGGAGAAAGCGCTCGCGGCTGCCCAGGCGGAACTCGACCAGCTCACCCAGAAGCTCGTCGCTGCCGGTCTCGCCAGCTGGTCGGGCGGCGAATCTGACGAACGTAAGCTGATCGTGCGTGGTGCGGCTCACCTGCTCGACGATCTCAAAGCAGTTGAGGACCTCGAGCGGGTGCGCCTTCTGTTTGATGATCTCGAAACGAAGCGCGGCGTGATCGATCTCCTCGGCCAGGCGGAGCGCGCCGAGGGCGCCCGTATCTTCATCGGCTCGGAGAACAAGCTCTTCTCGCTCTCGGGCTCCTCGACCATCGTTGCGCCCTATCGCGACGGCGCCGGCCGCATCGTCGGCGTACTGGGCGTCATTGGCCCGACGCGGCTCAATTACGCGCGGGTTATTCCGATGGTGGATTACACCGCCAAGGTGGTGAGCAAGCTCATCGGCGGCTGACGCCAACAAACGACGGTTCCGGCTTGATTTTTGGCCCCTCAACCCTGATATCGGGGGCGAACTGTATTGTTAGGTGGGAACACAACAATGCCGGATACGACCGTTCGCGCACCGGGCGCCGCGACCGATCAGAACGATCAAGATGCCGATCAGGCGGCGCCCGAAAGCTCGACCAACTCCCTAGCCGACCAGAGGTCGGCCGATGCGAAAGAGGACCCGATGGTCGCGCTTGCGCGGGAAGCCGCCGACTACAGAGACAAGCTCTTGCGTTCGCTGGCGGAGATGGAAAATCTGCGCAAGCGAACCGAGCGCCAAGTCGCCGACGCTCGTGATTACGGCATCGCCTCGTTCGCACGCGACATTCTGGCGGTTGCCGACAATATGCAGCGTGCGCTCGGCGCGCTCGACGCGGAGCTGCGGGAGAAAGCCGACCCCGGCACCAAGGCGCTACTCGACGGCGTCGAGCTCACTGAGCGCGAACTCCTGAAAGTACTGGAGAAGCACGGAGTAAAGAAATTCGAACCGCTGGACGAAAAATTCGATCCAAATCTCCATCAGGCGATGTTGGAGATATCCGATGCTTCGCGGCCGGCAGGCACCGTAGCGCAGGTGATACAGCCTGGCTACATGATCGGTGAGCGCGTCTTGCGACCCGCGCTCGTCGCGGTCGCCAAAGGCGGACCGAGAGCTTCGATGGAAACGCCGGCTAACGACAACGCGGGCATACCTCCGCAGGAGCCGTGAGGTTCTCGCTGATTGAATGTGTCGTCGAGCAGCTGAGGGATCGCTCAACGCGCTTCGATGCCGTCACGCACAGAGCGGAAGCGAGGATAGGCGTCTTTCCAAGACTCCGTTCGCGCAACCCCGATCATCTGCAAATAGGCTCCGCCGCCGAAGCGTAACCATTGCACGATGGTCAATGCGTCGGCGCCGCTTGGATCCCGCGCATTAGCCAGGATCTGGTGTCCCTGCTGCCCGCCCATCCGCAATGGCTCGGAGGCGGTGATGCGGGTATCGCGGAGGTTAGGGACCGTCGCGAAGACGTCGCGTGCGAACGTGTCCCGATCGCTGGGCTGGGCCGGGCCGCCCGGCGAAATGGCAATGAACATGTGAGGCTCCATAGTGGCGCCAGGTGAAGTGGCGGCAGGTGAACCCGGCACGTCACCCGCGGCACCCAACATCACTGCCCGCCCTGGAACGATCCCCGCGACGTGAAAGCCGGCGAGCTCGCCAAGCTGGAACGGCAGTAGACTCAGCTGTTCGTCGACCGGGACGGTCGGGCGAACGACCAGTGTCTCCAGCGCTGCGCGGATCGCAGCGTCGGGATAGACGGATTTGGCGGGTTCCGGAATCTGGACGGTGACCAGCGCCGTTAGGGTGGACGAGGCGGCGACCAGGATCCATTTGCGGATTTTTATTTTGTCGACCTCGTGGTGTCCCAAAACCAAAAACGCCTTGCCAGTGGGAAGCGGCAACGCCTCGCGCGTTTCAAACGTCACGCCTTGTCGTTGCAGCGCATCGGCGGTGACCGACTTGTCGAGCTCCGCGTAAGCCTGGGCAGGCAGCGCGAGCAAGATGATGGCAGCGTTGTTGTTAGGATCCTCGTAGCCAAAGAAACTTTTGCTCGTCACCATACCAGATGGTGGCGCGAGTCCGATGCGCGAGCCGGGTGGATAAGCGGCCTCGCCGGCGGCCGCGGGTGCCACGCCGAACGCGAGTGCGACCAGGATAAGGAAGCTCGCAATCATGCCATTCATAGTACCGCGATCGAGTGGCCGAAAATATGGGCACCGGGGTACTCATCGCAACTGGCAATTCCGTCAATAGGGAACTATCGATTGTTCCCTGGCGCGGGGGACGTCACGCGCCGAAGCGTAAGATTGATCCGCCCGCCTTGCGGCAGCAGCGTCGACGTGCCCGGCATGATGCGGTCGACGCCGTGAAAGGCCAGACGCGCCTCACCGCCGAGCACGACGGCATCGCCGGAGGCGAGCTTTACGACATTGGTCGCATCGCCGCGCTTCGTGCCGCCGATTCGAAAGAGACAGGTATCGCCGAGCGAAAGCGAGACCACGGGCGCCGCAAAATCGCGCTCGTCACGATCCTGATGCAGCCCCATCTTCGCCGCGGGATGATAATAGTTGATGAGACAACTTTCGGGGGGATGAGGATAGCGCGCGAGCGCTTTCCAGGCATCGATCAGAAGGTCCGGCATCGCGGGCCATGGTTTGCCCGTCTCGGGGTGTAGCGGCTGATACCGGTAGCCGGCTTCATCGGTGACCCAGCCCAGCGGCCCGCAATTGGTCATTCGCACCGAGAGTGGCTTTCCAGTCTTGGGCATGCGCGCAGTATAAAGCGGCGCGCATGCGAACACGGTGCTCAGCGCGGCCAATAATGTCTCCTGGGCCGGCCGGTCGAGATAGGCTGGCACGATCCGGAAGCCGGGAAGCGGGTGCGGAGCGGTCATGGGGCCATGGTCCCTCGCCCTCGCATCTTGTCAAATGGCCGTACGCGCCCGCTCGAGTTTGTAGGCTGCGCACCAGCCGCCTTGCAGAGCGGGAATCGGCGATCATATGACTTGCGACCTAAACCCGCCCTCCTATATGAGCCAAGGCGCCGCTCGGGGCGGCATCGATGGGTATTTAGGGGGTCGGATAAGGGGGCGCCGCGGCTATCGCGGAATCTCCCGTTCGGGTGCCGAAAGGACCCGGCCGACCTGCTGCAGACAAGAGGAAGCCAGATATGGGCAAGGTCATCGGCATCGACCTCGGCACCACCAATTCGTGCGTCGCCGTAATGGAAGGCAAGACGCCGAAAGTCATCGAAAATGCGGAGGGCATGCGCACGACGCCCTCGATCGTGGCATTCACCGATGATGGTGAACGGCTGGTCGGGCAGCCCGCCAAGCGGCAGGCCGTCACCAATCCGGAGCGTACGATTTTCGCGGTCAAGCGCCTGATCGGCCGGCGCTACGACGATCCGATGGTGGAAAAGGATAAGAAGCTCGTCCCCTACAAAATCGTGCGTGCTTCGAACGGCGATGCCTGGGTCGAGATCGAAGGCAAGACCTATTCGCCCTCGCAGATCTCCGCGTTCATCCTGCAGAAGATGAAGGAGACAGCCGAGGCTTATCTCGGCCAGAAGGTCGAGCAGGCTGTTATCACCGTACCCGCCTATTTCAATGACGCCCAGCGTCAGGCCACCAAGGACGCCGGCAAGATCGCTGGCCTCGAGGTGATGCGGATCATCAACGAGCCGACCGCGGCTGCGCTTGCATATGGGCTCGACAAACAGAAAACCGGCACCATCGCAGTTTACGACCTGGGCGGGGGAACCTTCGACATTTCGATTCTGGAAATCGGCGACGGCGTGTTCGAGGTGAAGTCGACCAACGGCGACACCTTCCTCGGTGGCGAGGACTTCGACATGCGGCTCGTCAATTATCTCGCCGATGAATTCCAGAAGGAGCAAGGCATTGATCTGCGCCGCGACAAGCTCGCGCTGCAGCGGCTCAAGGAGGCCGCGGAAAAAGCCAAGATCGAACTCTCCTCGACGACGCAGACCGAGATCAACCTGCCGTTCATCACCGCCGACGCGGCGGGTCCGAAGCACATGACGATGAAGCTCACCCGCGCAAAATTCGAGGCGCTGGTGGATGATCTCGTGCAGAAGACCGTCGAGCCATGTCGGCTGGCTCTCAAGGATGCGGGCCTGTCCGCGGCCGAGATCAACGAGGTCGTTCTGGTCGGCGGCATGACGCGCATGCCGAAGGTGCAGGAGACCGTCAAGCAGCTGTTCGGCAAGGAACCGCACAAAGGCGTCAACCCCGATGAGGTTGTCGCGGTCGGCGCTGCGATCCAGGCCGGTGTGCTGCAAGGCGACGTCAAGGACGTGCTGCTGCTCGATGTCACGCCACTCTCGCTTGGCATCGAGACGCTCGGTGGCGTGTTCACGCGGCTCATCGACCGCAACACCACCATCCCGACCAAGAAGAGCCAGGTCTTCTCCACCGCCGAGGACAATCAGAACGCAGTGACGATCCGCGTGTTCCAAGGCGAGCGCGAGATGGCGTCCGACAACAAGCTGCTGGGTCAATTCGACCTCGTTGGACTACCACCCGCGCCGCGCGGCGTGCCGCAGATCGAGGTAACGTTCGATATCGATGCCAACGGCATCGTGAATGTGCAGGCCAAGGACAAGGGAACTGGCAAGGAGCAGCAAATCCGCATCCAAGCATCAGGTGGTCTGTCCGAGGCGGACATCCAGCGGATGGTGAAAGACGCCGAATCGCACGCCGAGGAAGACAAGAAGCGCAAAGCCGAGGTCGAGGCCAAGAACCACGCCGAGGCGCTGGTCCATTCGACGGAGAAGGCGCTCACCGACCACGGCTCCAAGGTCGGCGAGGGGGATCGGCGCGCGATCGAGAACGCGATCGCTGATCTCAAGGAAGCGCTCAAGGGCAGCGATGCCGCGGCGATCACCGCCAAGACCAATGCGCTCGCGCAAGCCTCGATGAAGCTTGGCGAGGCCATGTACAAGCAGGCCCAGGAGGGCGCTGCAGCGGCGGGCGAGCCCGGCGGCGCCGCTCGCGAGGGGGAGGCCTCCGGCAAGGCTGAGGACGTCGTCGATGCGGAGTTCACCGAGGTCGACGACGACAAGAAGAACAAGAAGTCAGCCTGACATCGGCAAGGCGACGGCCATGCCATTGCGATTGCAACTAGCACCCCGGGGGCCGAACCCTCGGGGTGATATTTTTTGAAGCACCATGACTGACGGGGTAAGATTCGGCGATGATTCCACGGCAGAGATGACTGGGGTGGACGCAGGCATGGCCAAGCGCTGCTATTACGAAGTTCTGGGAGTCGAGCGCACGGCGCACGAAAGTGAACTGAAAGCCGCCTTTCGCAAGCTCGCGATGAAGTGGCATCCCGATCGCAATCCCGCCGATAAGACTTCTGAAGTTCGCTTCAAGGAGATCAACGAAGCGTACGAAATTCTCAAGGATCCGGACAAGCGCGCTGCTTATGACCGCTTTGGTCATGCCGCGTTCGAGCATGCCGGTCCCGGTGCCGCTGGCGGCTTTGGCGATGTTGCGTCCGCCTTCGCCGATATCTTCGACGACCTCTTCGGCATGGGCGGCGGCCGGCGTGGGCGCGGCGGCGGGCGCGAGCGCGGCGCTGATCTGCGCTACAACATGGAGATCACTCTCGAGGAAGCCTATTGCGGAAAGAACGCACAGGTGCGCATCCCCACCTCCGTGACTTGCGAGGCATGCTCGGGCTCGGGCGCCAAGGCCGGCACGCGACCCAAACCTTGTCCCACTTGCGGCGGTCAGGGGCGCATCCGTCACGCCCAGGGATTTTTTACCTTGGAGCGGACCTGTCCAGCCTGCCAGGGTCGCGGTCAAGTGATCGACAATCCATGTCCCTCCTGTTCGGGCTCTGGGCGAGTGACGCGCGAGCGCACGCTTTCGGTGAATATTCCCGCCGGGGTCGAGGACGGCACCCGTATCCGGCTTGCGGGCGAAGGCGAGGCGGGCGTGCGCGGCGGGCCGGCCGGCGACCTCTACATTTTTCTTGCCATTAGCGCACATCCGTTCTTCCAGCGTGAGGGCGCGGATTTGCATTGTCGGGTGCCGATCTCCATGGTGCTTGCCGCGCTCGGCGGCGAGATCGAGGTGCCGACCATCGACGGCAATCACAGCCGCGTAAAGGTGCCGGAAAGCAGCCAATCGGGGCGACGCTTCCGTCTCCAAGGCAAGGGAATGCCGGCGCTGCGCTCGAAACAGTTTGGCGATATGTACATTCAGGTGCTGGTCGAGACCCCGCAAAAACTTAGCAAGCGACAGCGCGAACTACTGGCAGAATTCGAGCGTCTGTCATCTCAGGAGACGCAGCCGGAGACGGCAGGGTTCTTCGGCAGGGTCAAGGAGTTCTTGAGTCGTTCCGGCGCGGCTTGAGGAAGTTGCCGCTTGACGCTCGCACGCCTGCGCTTTACCGGTTTAATTGCAAATCGGCAGTTATTCTTAGCGTTAACGCCACATGTCGCTCCCTTCCCTCCAACTGCTTGAGCAGGAGCTTGAAAAACAGAAGCGCCGTTTCGAATTGAGGAAGGACGCCTTCGAAAGGAGGATCGAGCGGCATATTCAATTGTTCGAGCAGAGGAAGGGTGCATTCGAGCGAAAAATCGAGCAGCAGTTCGAGACTCATAAAAAGAAATTCGAGCAGAAGCTCGACACGCAAAAGAAGAAGATCGAAACACGCATTCGTCGCTTCGAACAAAAGAACGGAATTCGCCTCGACGACGAAGTGCGCTTCATCCGATCCTGGTTTGGGAAACCGCTGACTACCGGCGCGGTCACGCCTTCGGGCAGGGCGCTCGCGCGTACCATGGCGGCCTATATCGATGGAAGCCGGCCGGGGCAGATCATCGAGCTTGGTCCGGGCACGGGGCCGGTGACCGAGGCACTGCTCGGCCAAGGAGTCGAGCCGTCGCGGCTCGTGCTGGTCGAATTCGAGCCGACCTTCTGTCGATTGCTGCGGGCCCGCTATCCGGCCGCCACGGTTGTGCAGGGCGATGCCTACGCGCTCAAGCCCCTGCTGCGCGAGGTCTTGCAGGAACCGGCCGCCGGCGTGGTCTCCGGTTTGCCGCTCTTCACGAAACCCTTGCGAATGCGGCTGCGGCTCCTGTTCGAGGCCTTCGCCCTGATGTCGCCGGGCGCTCCCTTCGTCCAATTCACCTACAACGCGGTCGCTCCGATTCCCAAGCGGCTCGACCGCGTGAGCGTCGAAGCATCAGAACGGGTGTGGATGAACATTCCACCGGCGCGGGTGTGGGTCTATCGGAGGGACTGAAGACAGACACACGATGAAAGTTGTGCGTATCATGCCCTCTCAACTCTCGTGCGTCTGTCATGGCGGCCCCGAAAATCCTGGTCATTCCCGGCTCGCTGCGAGCAAAGTCGTACAACGTGCGGCTCGCCGCGCTCGCGACCAAGGAACTGATGCTGGCCGACGCCGACGTCACCCGCATTTCGCTGCTGGATTATCCGCTGCCGATCTACGACGCCGACAGCGCCGAGACGGCTGGGCCGCCGCCTAACGCCCTCAAGCTCAAGCAGCTGATGTCGGCGCATCAAGGCGTATTCATCGCCAGTCCGGAATATAACGCCTCGATCACGCCCTTGATCAAGAATACGATCGATTGGATTTCGGCCGTGCGCGAGGCCGGCGAGCCCCCACTCGCTGCATATCAGAACCGCGTGTTCGCGTTGGGCGGCGCCTCGCCCGGGCGTTCCGGCGCGACGCATTCGTTGCTGGCGCTGCGTCAGGTTTTGGCGGTGGGGTGCCGGGCGCTGGTCATCGCCGAACAAGTGACGGTGCCGAATGCCGAGCAGGCTTTCGATGAGAGGGACGGCCTCAAGGATGCACGCGCCGCCGGTCAGCTCAAGCTCGTCATACGTAAGCTGGTCGACACGGCGAAGCTACTGGCATGACACCGAACGCTGCTACGCCGGAGCAGGCGAGAAGGGAGATCGGCCGTGAAGCTTGACCCACGCGAGCGGTTGATCGTGGCCCTCGACGTCGCTTCGATCGCCGAGGCGGAGGCATTGGTCGCACGGCTCGGCGAAACTGTGTCGTTCTATAAGATCGGTTATCAACTTGCCTTTGCTGGCGGGATCGACTTTGCGCGCGTGCTGGCCGGCGCCGGCAAGCGCGTCTTCCTCGATCTCAAGCTGCACGACATCGGTAACACGGTCGCCCGGGGTGTTGAAGGTGTTGCGCGGCTTGGGGCTTCGTTTCTCTCGGTGCACGCCTATCCTCAAACCATGCATGCGGCAGTCGATGCACGTAAAGGGTCGGCTCTGCGCCTGCTTGCCGTCACCGTCCTCACCTCCTATGGCGACGCCGATCTCGCCGCGGCCGGCTATGATTTCACGGTATCAGAGCTCGTTGCCGAGCGCGCCGCGCAGGCGCGCGACGTGGGAGTAGATGGGCTGGTGTGCTCTGGCGAAGAGGCGACGATGCTGCGCTCTAACGTCGGCGCAGGTATGATTCTGGTCACTCCAGGCATCCGGCCTGCGGGCGCCGCGGCCGGCGATCAGAAGCGCGTCATGACGCCGGCTGCCGCAATCGCCGCCGGCGCGGACTATCTTGTCGTCGGCCGCCCAATAATTGCGGCGCCCGATCCGAAGGCGGCCGCCGATGCAATCATTGCCGAAATCGGCACCGCGACGTCTTGATCGGAGTTAGCGATGCCAAAGGGCTATTGGATTCCGCACATCGATGTGAGCAATCCGGAAGGCTACAAGGCCTATATGGCTGCAACGCCTGCGGCCCACGAGAAGTACGGCGGCCGTGCGCTGGTGCGCGGCGGAGCGCAGGAGGTGGTCGAGGGCAGGGGCCGCTCGCGCAACGTGCTGCGCGAATTTCCCGACTATGCGACCGCACTCGCCTGCTATCGCTCTCCGGAATACCAGCGCGCGAGACCGTTGCGGCTTCCTCATTCGGCTTGCGATTTCGTGATCGTCGAGGGTTATGACGGCGTGCAGCCGCACCGGTCCACCAAGCCGCCGGCGACGGCAGCGCGCAAAGGCTACTGGCTCGTGCATGTCGATGTCACCGAGCCCGAGGGCTACAAGGCATACATGGCTGCCGACATGGTGCCGTTCGGAAGCTTTGGCGCGCGCTTCCTCGTGCGCGGCGGCGCCCATGAGGTGGTGGAAGGCAAAGTTCGCGCGCGCACGGTCGTGCTCGAATTTCCGAGCTACCGTGCTGCCCTCGATTGCTATCGTTCCGCCGAGTATCAAGCCGCAGCAGCGCTGCGCAAAGGCAGAGCCGAATTCGATCTCGTCATCATTGAAGGATGCGAGGGCGAGCCGTAGTACTTGCTATCGTAATCCCGCCTGCCACGACGCGCGGCAGGCGCCTTACTTTCTTTCGCATTCGTGCCTCGCTATACCGGCGGCAACTCTTGGCCGGAGATACCTTCATGTCCGATATGCGGCTAGTCGTAGCCGGCGCCGGCGGGCGCATGGGGCGCACGCTGATTCATGCCATTGCCGCAACAGACGGCGTGATCCTTGCAGGCGCGGTGGAGGCCGCGTCCTCGGCGGTGATCGGCCGCGACGCGGGCGAGCTCGCGGGACTGGGCAAGAACGGCGTTGCGGTTGCGAGGGAAGTCGAGCCGCTGCTGGCCCAGGCCGATGGGCTTGTCGATTTCACCGTCCCAGCCGCGACGATTGCCTTCGCCGAGCATGCGGCGCGCCACGGCTGCGTGCATGTTATCGGTACCACCGGCCTGACGGGCGAAAACGAAGCGCTGCTCACCGAGGCGGCAAAGCGGGCCGTGATCGTGAAGTCCGGCAACATGAGCATGGGTGTCAACCTACTGGCGGCTCTGGTTCAGCGAGTGGCGAAGACGCTGGAGGAGGATTTCGACATCGAAATCCTGGAGATGCACCACAATAAAAAGGTTGATGCGCCTTCAGGCACCGCGCTGATGCTTGGTCGCGCGGCGGCTGCGGGTCGCGGCATCGATCTCGCCCAGCATTCGGTGCGCGGCCGTAACGGCACCACTGGCGCACGCTGCGCCGGCGACATTGGCTTCGCGTCCTTGCGCGGCGGCTCGGTGGTGGGTGATCACAGCGTGATCTTCGCCGGGCCGGCGGAGCGGATTGAACTCTCGCACAAGGCCGAGGACCGGATGATTTTCGCACGTGGTGCACTGCGCGCGGCGCTTTGGGCGCGCGGGCGCAGACCTGGGCTTTATTCAATGGCCGACGTGCTGGGCCTAAGCGACGTCTGATCGCTCGTGCACCCGGTGCAAGAGAGATTGGCCGGTCATCTCGGCCGGCTGGGGCAAACCCATCAATTCGAGCAGGGTGGGTGCGATATCCGCAAGCCGCCCGGCTGATAACGAAGCGCTACCGCCACCCAGCAACAGGACCGGTACGGGATTGGTGGTGTGAGCCGTATGCGGGCCGCCGGTCTCAGGATCGCGCATCATTTCGCAATTGCCGTGGTCCGCCGTGACCAGTAACGCGCCGCCCGCTCTTGTAATCGCCTCAGCGATGCGACCGAGGCCGGCGTCGACGGTCTCGACCGCTTTGATTGCCGCGGGCAAGCTGCCGGTGTGTCCGACCATGTCGGGATTGGCGTAATTCAATACAACCAGATCGTATCGACCGGAGCCGATCGCTTCCACCGCTCTGTCCGTCAATTCCGGCGCCGACATTTCGGGTTTGAGGTCGTAGGTCGCGACCTTGGGCGAAGGAACCATGATGCGGTCCTCACCCCCATAAGGCTCTTCCTCGCCGCCGTTGAGAAAATAGGTGACGTGCGGATATTTCTCCGTCTCAGCCATTCGCAGTTGTGTGCGGCCCGCGTCGGCGACGACTCGGCCGAGGACATTCGCAAGACTCTGCGACGGAAAGATCGCCCCCATGAAGGCGTCCAGCTGTTCGCTGTATTGCGTCATCCCGGCCGCACCGGCGATGCGAACGCTGCGCCTGCGGGCAAAGCCGTCGAAGGCCGGATCGAGCAGCGCGGCGAGAATCTCGCGCACACGGTCGGCGCGAAAATTAAAGCAGAGAACGCCGTCACCGTCTCGCATGCCGCCGTAATCGCCCACCACTGCCGGCACGACGAACTCATCGCTGGTGTCGCGCGCATAGGCGTCGACAATGACTGCGCGGGCGCTTGCGAAGCGCGGCCCCTCGGCTTCCACTATCGCGTGATAGGCCTTTGCTACGCGCTCCCAGCGTCTGTCGCGATCCATAGCGTAGTACCGACCACTGACTGTTGCGATCGGGACGTATCGCGGCAGCGCGGCGAGCAGCCGTGCAATGTCCTCCCCTGCAGAGCGGGGCGGCGTGTCGCGGCCGTCGGTGAAAGCATGTACGACCGCCGGCACGGCGGCTTTGGCGAGGATGCCGGCGAGCGCAGCGGCATGCTCCTGATGCGAATGCACCCCGCCCGGTGATACCAGGCCCATCGAGTGGCAGGTGCCACCGGTCCGCCGCAACCTCTCGATCAGGTTATTGAGCGCGGGTGCACTTTCGATCTCGCCGCTGGCGATTGCCGCGCCGATGCGGGGCAGGTCCTGCATCACCAGACGGCCGGCGCCGATATTGAGATGTCCGACCTCGGAATTGCCCATCTGCCTCTCCGGCAGGCCAACATCCTTGCCCGAAGTTCGCAGCAAGGCGTGCGGGCAGGTCGCCCACAGCTGGTCGAAGCTGGGAGTGCGCGCTTGGCGAACAGCGTTGTCAGCCGCCTCTTCGCGCCAACCCCAGCCATCAAGCACGACCAGCATTACCGGACGACGCTTCTGCATGTGTCCATGTCCTCTGCGCCGCGCCAGCGCTGGTGAAATCGCGGGAACCGGCAATGACCGCAGCTTAGATGTTTGTGTGAGATCGCAGCGTCATCGTCAACCAGCATGGTTGCTCGCCCCATCCCGCATGAACTTGCTGGCGGCCCTGAATGTCGCCACAACGCTGCGGGATCTAAGCCCACTCAAGAGCGTTGGGCTGCACAAGCTCAAAGGCGATCGAGCGGGCCAATGGGCGATGACCGTGAACGCGGCGCTATAAGGGCTCTAAGAATGTCAGTTCGCGCACATCCCCTGGCTTCAGCGCGTCAATCGCTGTGACGATTTGAGGGAGATAGGCCTGGAGCTTCGGCCAACTTGTCGAAGGGAGGATGAGAATCGCCAGTCGACGGCCTTTGAGGCCCTGTTGGTATCGCAGGTTCTTGTCCGTTGTGATCAGCGCGTCGAACTCTTCTTCCGCCGCCTGGAGCAGCGCGCCGTTGTCCAGTTGGGTCCATCCCATTTCATAGGCAGTCGAGACGATATGCGCGGTCAACGTACTGCGTAGCGGCGCAGGGCGTTTCCTGGTCAAAAAGAATTCGCATGCGCTCGTGACAGCACCGGCCGCTCGACCTATGCCACGGCCAAGCTGCGTTCCGCGTGCCTTAGAACGGTCTCGACCTGATCACGAGTTACGCCGGGGAACCAATCCAGGAAATCGTCGATCCGCGCGCCGCTTTCGAGATTCTCGAATAGCGCTCTGACCGGCACGCGCGTGCCCTTGAAAAGCCACTCGCCGCCGACCTTTTCCGAGTCGCGTTCAACGGCAATACATTGTGTCCAATCGAGCATGTCTTATACCTATTCGCTCCTAAGGCGAGGAGCAACCGCGCGAACCTCTCACTTGGTGATGAGCGCGGGACGCAGCGGAAATGGTGTCGACCCGGTTTGAGCGTATCGTCATCGCGCCTGAACGAATAGTTGAAACCCCGGCGGCGCTTCGATCTGTGTCCGGTTCGGCTCCAATAGCGACGGTACGTTGAATGCATCGATACCGGTAGCGTTGTGCCAATAAGGCCCCGCTACCCCGCCTAGCGCGAACTGATGCTGACCATCAGCGCGGAAGTCGTGGGGAGTGACCAAATCCCACCGGTGCGACCACCTGAGGATGCAGAGCGTGCTTTTCGTGTCACAGCGAGCGATTTTTCGCTTGCTGGCGCGAGCAATGCTATCGCCGGCACTCAATTCGACTTCGCGATCGGATATGCTTGCGTTGCATCGCTGTCGGTTTCGGTCGGGGGGGCTGAACTTGACCGCTCAAAAGCTCGTCGCCGCATTGGCGACGCTCGTCGCTCTTGGCGCTCCTGCGCCGGGGCGGGCGGCGGTCGATCGCCCGCCTCAGTTCATTGTCATGGCCTTCGACAATTGTACTGAGCTCGAGCGCTGGCAAGAGCTCACCGACTTCGCTGCCGAATTGAACAAGGATGGCGAGCGCGTTCACTTTACCTTCTTTGTCAGCGGCAGCAATTTCATCGCCGACAGCAGCAGGAATATCTATGCAGGCCCACACCAGCGGCGAGGCTATTCCCGCATCAGCTTTGGTGGCACGCCCGAGCAGATTCGCAAACGCGTCGAGTACGTGAACGCACTTTACCGCAGCGGACACGAAATTGCCTCCCACGCTGTCGGTCATTTCAACGGCGCGTCCTGGTCGGCCGTCGATTGGGAGAAGGAATTTCGCGCGTTTGGACAAATCTTGAAGAACGTGGGGCCGAACAATGAGCTGCCGGGTTCGCAATTCGCATTTCCCGTGACAGATGTGATCGGCTTTCGCGCGCCCTATCTCGCCAAAGGCGCAGCACTATACAGCGCGCTCAAGGCGCACGGCTTCCGTTACGACACCAGCGGGGTCGGCCAAGCCGACGCCTGGCCGGAAAAGATCGATGGACTGTGGCGATTCAACTTGGCCATGTTGAGGATCCAAGGTTCCGGCAGGGGCACGCTGTCGATGGATTATAACTTCTTCATGGCCCAGTCGCGTGCCGCGTATGATCCCCGCCGTTACGACATGACGCGCGAGCAAACGCTAAAAACGTACCTCCAGTACTTCAAAAGCAATTATGCCGGAAACCGAGCGCCGCTCCACATCGGCCACCATTTTATGAATTACGGAGGCGGCGCCTACAACGAGGCGCTGAAGTCGTTTGCGCGCGCGGTTTGCGGCCTGCCGGAAGTGCGGTGCGTCACTTACGCCAAGCTCGCCGACTTCATGGATCAGCAGAACGCGGACACGCTTGCTGCCTATCGCAGAGGTGATTTTGCGCACGTAGCAATTCCAACGTTGAACGTCGCGCAAGTGTTGCGCTAGCCGCCAAGCGGCAAGGGCCGGCCGTCGGCTCGTAAAGATCAAGTTGCGACTCTTCCGGCCTCCCAGCCCAGCATCGCGCGTTTGCGCGTGAGTCCCCAATGATAGCCTGTGAGCTCGCCGCTCTTACCCAGCACGCGATGGCATGGCACGACGAACGAGAGCGGGTTTTTGCCGACGGCGGCGCCCACGGCGCGCGCGGCTTTTGTTGCGCCAATCTTGATCGCGATGTCTGAATACGTCGTCGCGCGGCCCATTGGAATTTCGAGCAAGGTTTCCCACACCCGCACCTCGAAATCGGTGCCGATGAGCACCACGCGTAACGGCCGCTCGGCCCGCCACAAGTCTGTATCGAAGATCCTGCGCGCCAGTGGCGCGGTGCGCGCGAAGTCTTCAATGGCGTTCGCCTTCGGCCAGCGGCGCTTCATATCACTCAGCGCCGCCCCTTCCTCGCCGGGATCGGCGAATGCGAGGCCCGCAAGTCCTCGGCTGGTCATCATGACCAGCGCGGTGCCGAACGGGGAGGGATGAAAGCCATAGGACATGGTGAGCCCGTCGCCACCCGATTTCCATTCCCCAGGTGACATCGCCTCGTGCGTAACGAAGAGATCGTGCAGCCGGCCCGGGCTTGACAGGCCGACCTCGAATGCGGCGTCGAGCACACTTGCCGAATCTCGCAACAGTCGGCGTGCGTGCTCGAGCGTGAGCGCCTGCAGGAAAGCTTTGGGCGTAATTGCGGCCCAGCGACGGAACAGATGATGCAGCTCGCTGGCGCTTACTCCTGCCGCCGCCGCGATTGCGTCGATCTCCGGCTGCCTGCGCCAGCGCTCCGAGACAAACGCGATGGCCCGGCGCACGACTGCGTAGTCGGCGGCGGCGCGGCTGAGCGGCTCAGGGTCGCAAGCCCCATCGAGAGAGAGCATGCTCGCGTCCATCGTTTGCTGGCTATCTAAGCCGCGGGTGAGGGTTCGCCCACCCGATTTCTGAAATGCCTAACCAAAAACCGTTCGGGTCGGCCCTCGCTTGGCTTCGCCGAGCGCTGCCGATAGCGCGAGCGCGAAGCTTTCTTTCTCGTGCGGGCCCAGAAAGCCGGCAATCGCGAGCCGCTGCCCGCGCGAGACGAGGAACAACCGTTCGATGCCGAACTCTGCATGGACGACGCGATCGAGCCGGACCCAGAGCGGGTTGAGCGTCCATTCCTTCATACGGCCGCGGTGGTTCACCTGACGCACGGTGAGCTCGCAGGAGGTGACGGTGACCTGCTCGTAAGCTTTGGCGCGCCGATAGCTGAGCTGAAGTGCCCAGTAGAGCAGCAGAACGTCGAGCCCGCAAAAACCGAACACCGGCCAAGCGCCGGCGAGGAGAAAGGTCGTCCCGGTCACCAGGCTTATCCCGCCCGCCACCAGCATCAATGCCAAAAAGCCGTTGCGGCTAAGCGAACGGTGAGGGGTGAGCACTGCCGAAAAGATCGCAGGTTCTGGCGTGGGATCGTTGTCGGCTGTCATAGGGCTCAGTATACCGGAAGCATGGCTCGCAAGACATCTCGCAGGGCGACGCGCAGAAGCGCCCGTAAGGCACCGCGACGAACGGCGCAGACTCTTCGCCGCCCGCGCGCGCGCGCGGCGGCTGAGCTCAAAAGCCCAGCCGCGCGCTCGGCGGCCGATCACGCCGCGGCTGCCGGAGCGCTGCCGCAGTGGACAACCGCCGAGATCGAGGAAGCGTTCCGCCGCTTCAAGGCGGCCCGCCCGGAGCCCAAGGGGGAACTCGAGCACATCAACCCGTTCACGCTGCTCGTCGCTGTCGTACTCTCAGCGCAGGCAACCGATGCCGGAGTCAACAAGGCGACGCCCGCTTTGTTCGCCGTGGCGGACACACCGGAAAAAATGGCTGCACTCGGCGAGCAACGCGTGCAGCAGCTGATCAAGACGATCGGCCTCTACCGTACCAAAGCAAAGAATCTCGTCGGACTGTCGAAGAAAATCGTGGAGGAGCACGGCGGTCAGGTTCCGCGCACGCGCGAGACCCTGGAGGCCCTGCCCGGCGTCGGCCGCAAAACGGCAAACGTCGTGCTCAACGTTGCATTTGGTCAGGCGACTATCGCCGTCGACACGCATATCTTCCGTGTCGGCAATCGGACCGGCATGGCAACCGGCAAGACGCCCCTCGAGGTCGAGACCAAGCTCGATCGCGTGGTCCCTGCAGACTACAAACGCCATGCCCATCACTGGCTGATTTTGCACGGACGCTACGTGTGCGTGGCGCGCCGGCCCCTCTGCGAGAAGTGCCTGGTCGCTGATCTATGTAAATGGCCAGCGAAAACAGTAGTCCATCATCGCTCCGCGGAGCGCTGACCACTGTTATGCCGCCGCCTTGCTGACACCACGATCGGTGCCGAAACTGGGGGTTGACCTCGAGTCGGAGGAAATCGCCTGCATGCCTCTGCCGTGGGGCAAGATTGCTATCGGTCTCCTGATCGCCATCGTCTCATTCGGCGCTGCGCTTTGGGCCTTGGACGTGCTTTGGCCCGGCCCCAAGGACCGGCGGCCGGCGCTGGTCGAGATCCAGCCGTTGACGCCGGCCACCCGAAAGTCGGTGATCGTGACGCCCGCAGTGATCGCGCTCCCGGCGATCCATACTGCGCTCGAGCGGGCAGCACCGCGCAATCTTGCGGGCAAGCGCGATAACCCTGTCCCGCAATTGCTATCCAATGCCGAGCTCGACTGGACAGTCGCACGTGGCCCTCTGGCAGTCACCGGCCGGGGAGATACGCTGGTCGTGTCGACTACGCTTTCCGGAATCCTGCGCGCGAGGGGGCAAGTTTCCGGCGAGGCGGGCAATCTGGCTGGCGCGATCGGGGACCTGCTTGGTGGTCGTCTTGGACAAGGAATTCAGAACCTGCAGGGAAAAACGCTCGATCAACGTGCCGACATTCGCGGCGACGTCACGCTGACGTCGCATCCGTCGATTTTGCCGGCCTGGCGGATCGAGCCCAATCTGACACCTCAGGTCGCGCTCGCGGATGCCTCTTTGGCCATTATGGGCGTGCGGCTGAGCGTATCGAACGAGATCAAGCCGTTTCTCGATCGCGCGATCAATGAACAGGTGACTGCGCTACAGGCGCGCCTGCGCGACGATCCCGTCCTTGAGCTGGCGGCACGGCAAGAATGGGCCAAGATGTGCCGCTCGATCTCGCTCGGCGCGGCGGCCGCCGGCATGCCCAATCTGTGGCTGGAACTTCGCCCCACGCGAGCCTTTGCTGCACAGCCGCATATCGACGCCGCCGCGCTCACGCTGACGATCGGCGTGGAGGCGCAGACGCGGATCGTGCCCACGGAGACCAAGCCTGATTGCCCGTTCCCGGCTCAGCTGGAGGTCGTGCCGCAGATCGAGCAGGGCCGGGTCAACATCGCAGTGCCCATCGACATTCCGTTTAGCGACGTCAATCGGCTGCTCGAGGCGCAACTCAAGGGAAAGAGCTTCCCCGACGATAAGAGTAGCGCGTTCACCGCCACCATCCGCAGTGTCAACTTGGCGGCTTCTGGTGACCGGTTGCTACTCTCGCTGCGTGTCAAAGCCAATGAGAACAAGAGCTGGCTGGGCCTTGGCGCCGAGGCAACTGTCCACGTATGGGGCCGCCCGGTGCTCGATTCCACCCATCAGGTTCTGCGCCTAACCGATATCGCTCTTGACGTTGAATCCGAGGCAGCCTTCGGGTTGCTGGGCATCGCCGCGCAAGCCGCAGTTCCCTATTTGGAACGCACGTTGGCGGAGAACGCGGTGGTCGATCTGGTGCCGCTCGCGGCCAATGCTCGCAACAGCATCGATGCAGCGATCGCCGATTTTCGCAAAAGCAGTGACGGCGTTCGTGTGGACGCCGCCGTCACTGGTCTGCGCCTCGTCGGGATCGAATTCGACGCAAAGACGCTGCGCGTCGTTGCGGAGGTCGATGGTACAGCGCGCGTCGCCGTGACGAAGCTGCCAGATTGAAGAGAGGTTCGGCCGACAAGAACCCGTGCCTTTAGAACGCGAACCCCGCAGGTGCGTTCTAGCTTCTTGCTTCTAGCGTCTCGCATGGGTCGCGCGGATGCGATGATGGACATGCACCATCAGAGCCATAGCGAAGAGTGGCGTGGCGAGATTGACGATTGGGATCGACACAAAAATGGCAATCAAGGTGCCGGCGAGAAACACTGTGCTGTGGTGGGTTTGACGCAGTCGTTTGGCCTCCGTTATTGGCTGATGGCGCATTGCTGCCAGCTCGAAATATTCGCGTCCGAGCAGATAGGCGCTGGCCAGGAAAAAAATGACCGCGCCGGCGCCAGCGAAAAGCAGGAATGGGATCGCGATCAGATAGACCACGATCGCGAGCAAAGCCGTTTTCACGCCTTCGGCGAGGGCGCGTAACAGCGGCAGCGCTATGCCCACATCGGCGGGATAGTGAGTGCGTTCCACCTCGAGCGCGATGTCGTCGACAAAGAAGCTGCCGACCAGCGCAGTAACCGCCGGCATCAAGAACACGGATCCGACGATGACGCCGAGGCCAGCCGCAATAGAAATAACCCAGATGAGGATCGAGATCGGTGCTGGTGCGCTGATACCGAACATCTCCTCCGCCCAATTGGCGCCGGCACTTGCTAGCCAGACGAGCAAGCGATGAAGGGCAATGGCGAGAAGCACGATCACTGCGAGCGCAAGGCCTGCGGATTTCAACAGCACCCACCGGAACGGCGGCGAGAACATTTGGGCGAGCGCTTTGGCGGCCGCCTCGATCATCGCGTGCGTCCTTTCTCCGGCTGCGCCGGGCTGGCGCGGCCGACCGGAACCGAGCCGGTCATCGGACTCGCCTCCCGAACGAGAATAGCCGTCGCGATAGCGCAAGCACTGGAAGGATGAAGAAGATTTCACGCGTGCGCAGCACGCCTTCCATGGTAGATCTTGCAAGGCGCAACACCTAGACAGCCCCATGAGGATTTTGAGCCGGCGACTGTTCCTTGCCTCCTCGGGCGCGGCGCTGGTCGCCGGACCCGCCCTTGGAGCCCCGCCGCGTCCGGCGCCGGTCCCCGACCTACCGCGTTCCGGCTGGGTCGATGCCGTCGTAGTGGGTGCCGGTGCCGCGGGCATCGCCGCCGGGCGGCGACTTGCGGCGGCGGGCAAACGATTTGTCGTGTTGGAGGCGGCCGACGAGATCGGCGGGCGCTGCGTCACCGATACCAAGATTTTCGGCGTGGCCTATGATCGCGGCGCGCGATGGATCTACGCGGCCGACATCAATCCTTTGGCCAAGCTTGGGATGCAGTCGGGACTCGATATTTATTCAGCGCCACCTGGTCAGCGCATACGCATCGGACGACGCTACGCCCGCGAAGGCGAGATGGAGGATTTTCTCGCCGGCCTCGTGCGCGCCAACACTGCTATTGCGGATGCAGCACGCAAGAGCGATGTCGCCTGTGCCCAGGCCTTGCCCAAGGAGCTTGGCGAATGGCGTCCAACGATCGAATTCGTACTGGGGCCTTACGCCTGCAGCAAGGAGCTCTCGGATTTATCAACCGCCGACTTCTCGCGGTCGGGGGAGCGGGACCACAGTGCGTTCTGCCGCCAAGGCTTTGGGGCGCTGCTGGCGAAGCTTGCAGCTCCTCTGCCGATCCTTTTGGCAACGCCGGTAAAAACGATTGAATGGTGGAGCCGCACACGCATCGAGATCGAAACGACAAAAGGCCAGTTTAGGACGAGCGCGGTCATCCTCACCGTCTCGACGAATGTTCTCGCCAGCGGAAAGATCAAGTTGGCACCCGATCTTCCGAAACGGCACATGGAAGCCGCCACAAAGCTCAAGCTGGGCAGCCGCGATCACGTGGCGCTGGAATTGACCGGCAATCCGCTGGGCTTGCGTTCCGATGAACTGGTGTTCGAGAAGAGTGAGGGCAAGCAGACGGCGGCAATCTTGGGCAACACTTCGGGTTCCACCATTTGCGTGATCGATGTCGGGGGCAATTTCGGACGCGATCTCTCCGCCAACGGCGCGGCGGCGATGATCGACTTTGCCACCACTTGGCTCGGCGGCCTTTACGGCACGGACATGAAAAGTGCCGTCAAACGCCGCCATGCGACGTGTTGGAACAACGAGCCGTGGGTACTGGGCGCTAGCTCTGCTGCCGCCCCGGGTGCGCAATCCGTACGCAAGATTTTGACGGAGCCGCTCAGCAACCGCATCTTCTTGGCCGGCGAAGCCACCCATGAAACGCTTTGGGGCACCGTCAATGGAGCCTGGGAATCGGGCGAGCGTGCCGCGGACGCGGTGGTGAAGCTGCTCGGCGGGCCCAGCAAGCGCGGCTGAGTGCAATTAAACCAACCCGGGTAAATTCTGACTCGTCATTCCGGGGCGCGGGCGAAGCCCGCGAGCCCGGAATCCATAGCCACCGGCGGTGGTTATGGATTCCGGCTCTCGCCGCTGCCGCGGCTCGGCCGGAATGACGAACAGAAAGGGTTGGTATTAGGCGCGCAGCACGCCGGCCGTTCGCTTGCCGACCTCGGCTACTATTTTGGCAGCGACTGCGTCGATTTCGGCGTCGGTCATCGTTTTTTCCCGCGGCTGCAATGTCACGGTGATCGCGATCGACTTCTTCCCGGGCTCAATGCCCGCGCCCTCGTAGACGTCAAACACTTTCACATTGGTGATGAGCTTGCGATCGGTGCTCTGCGCGGCCCGTAGGATATCGGCGGCGTTCACCGCGCGGTCGACGACGAAGGCGAAATCGCGCTCCAGCGGTTGGAAGGGGGAAAGCTCCAGAACCGGCCGCGCTCGTGTTGCCCTCGCCTTCGGCTCCGGGATTTTTTCCAGGATCACCTCGAACGCGACCAGCGGCCCCTCCGCATCCAGGATTTCGAGAGCGCGTGGATGCAGCTCGCCGAAATGTCCGAGCACGTTCTGCGGGCCGATTTGGATGCTGCCCGATCGTCCGGGGTGGAACCACGGCGGGCCTCCTGGCACCACCTGCAGCGCCTGCGTGGGGGCCCCGGCGGCAGCGAGCACCGCCAACGCGTCGGCTTTGGCATCGAACACATCGACTTCGCCGTCCGACGCGGACCAATGGCGTCCGATGCCGGTCGGTTTGGCGAGTCCGCGGCGAACGCCGCTAGCGGCGGTGAACTGATCCTGCGGGCGATCGCCGCGGAAAACCTGTCCGACCTCGAACAGCGCTACGTTGGCGAACCCGCGATCCCCATTGTTCTGTGCCGCGGCAACAAGGCCCGGGATCAGGCTCGGTCGCATATCGGAAAGATCCGAGGCAATTGGATTGGCGAGCGCCAGTTCGGGGTTCCCGCCGCCGAACAACTCGGCTTGCCACCTCCCAATAAACGACCAAGCTACGGCCTCGAGCATGCCGCGCGCGGCGAGCGCGCGCTTGGCCTTTCGGGTGCGCAGCTGAATGGGCGTGAGCACCGGCTTGCGCGGAGCCTCACCCCGATCAAACGGCGTCGGAGGAATACGGTGGACGCCGAGGATACGCACGATCTCCTCCACCAGGTCAGCCTTGCCCTCGACATCCCCCCGCCATGACGGGACGGTAACTTTTAAGCTCTTGCCGCCGGCAGTGATGGAGAACCCGAGACGGCCGAGCACGCGCTCGACCTCGCGCGGATCAGCACGAAGGCCCGTCAGTCGTGGCAGTTCCTGCAGAGGAAAATCGATGATGTGTTCGGGCGTGTCCGGTGTACCGGCGACCGTCACCTCCGATGCTCTGCCGCCGCAGAGATCGAGCACCATGCTGGTCGCAAGCTCGAGGCCCGGCAGCATGAAAGCGGGATCAACCCCGCGCTCGAAACGGTAGCGGGCGTCCGATTGGATGCCGAGCTTGCGACCGGTCTGCGCGATGTTCACCGGGTCCCACAGTGCGGACTCGATCAGCACGTCCGTCGTCGTGTCCGAACAGCCCGTCGCTTCCCCGCCCATGATGCCGGCTAGCGATTCCACGCCCCTCTCGTCGGCGATGACGCAGATGGTGGAATCGAGCAAATAGCGCTTATCATCGAGCGCAACCAAACTTTCGCCCTCGCGCGCTCGCCGTACAGCAAGATTGCCGTGCACTTTGGCGGCGTCGAATACGTGCAGGGGCCGGCCGCGATCGTAAGTAACGAAATTCGTAATATCGACCAGCGCATTGATCGGACGTAGCCCGATCGAGATGAGTCGGCGCTGCAGCCACGCCGGAGAGGGGTTGTTGGTCACCCCACGCACAAGCCGCAGCGCAAAAGCGGGACAAAGCGGAGGCGTCGTGCCGAAGTCGAGCGTCACCTTCACGGGGCACGGGAACTCCCCTTTCACTGGCCGAATGCTTCTATCCCGCAACTTGCCTACGTCGGCCGCGGCGAGATCACGCGCGATGCCGTTGACTCCGGTGCAGTCGCCGCGGTTGGGCGTGAGATTGATCTCGATGAGCGGATCGTCGAGTCCCGCCCATTGTGCGTAGTTCGCTCCGATCGGCGCATCCGCGGGAAGCTCGATAATGCCTTCGTGGTCATCGGAAATTTGCAATTCGAACTCCGACACCAGCATCCCGCGACTCTCGACGCCGCGAATCTTGCCGATGCCCAGCGTCATGTTTTTGCCCGGGATGAAGGCGCCGGGCGGCACGAAGACACCTTTCATGCCCGCGCGCGCGTTCGGCGCGCCGCACACGACTTGGACCGGCTCGCCCGCGCCAGTATCGACCATGCACACGCGCAGGCGGTCCGCGTTCGGGTGCTGCTCGGCCGAGATCACTCGCGCGATGGTGAATGGCGCCAGCATTTTGCCCCGGTCTGCGACACTCTCGACCTCGAGACCGATCATGGTGAGCTTGTCGACAACGGCTACAAGCGGCGCCTCGGTGTCGAGGTGTTCCTTCAGCCAAGCAAGCGTGAATTTCATCATTCCGCGGACCCGGGACTATCCCCTCGTCCGAACGGCAATCGATCCGGCGATTGACGCATGGCGAGGGGTTGCAGCGGCGCAATCAGCCGCTCAATCCTCCCGCGAGAGTTGGGAAGTCGAGCGGCCGGAAACCATAATGTGAGAGCCAGCGCACGTCGGCCTCGAAGAACGGGCGCAAATCCGGCATGCCGTATTTGAGCATGGCGATGCGATCGATCCCCAGACCCCACGCGAAGCCCTGATACTCGTCGGGATCGAGCCCGCAATTGCGCAGCACGTTCGGATGCACCATGCCGCAGCCCAGGATCTCCATCCAGTCGTCGCCCTCGCCGAATCTGACCTCCCCTTTGTCGCGTCGGCACTGAATGTCGACCTCGAGCGATGGTTCGGTGAACGGAAAAAACGAGGGACGGAAGCGCATGTTGACCTGATCAACCTCGAAGAAGGCCTTGCAGAATTCCTGCAGAATCCATTTCAAATGCCCGAGATGCGAGCTCGTATCGATGACGAGGCCCTCAACCTGGTGGAACATGGGTGTGTGGGTCTGATCGCTGTCGCTGCGGTAGGTGCGGCCAGGAATGATGACGCGGATCGGCGGCTTGTGCGCCAGCATCGTCCTGATCTGAACCGGCGACGTGTGCGTGCGCAGTAGAAGCTGCGACCCATCGGGCTTCGGTTGGAAAAAGAACGTGTCTTGCATCTCCCTTGCCGGATGACCTTCCGGGAAGTTGAGCTTGGTGAAATTGTAGTCGTCGCTCTCGATGTCGGGTCCTTCGGCCACAGCAAAGCCCATGTCGGCGAAGATCGCCGTTAGCTCGTCTACCACCTGACTGATCGGATGGATGCGTCCGACCTCCGTCGGCGGCTCCGGCACGGCCAATGAAACGTCTAGGGTCTCGGTGTTGAGTCGCTGATCGAGCGCCGATTGTTTCAGGGCCTCCCTTCGTTCGGCGATCGCAGCCGTGACGCGGTCCTTGAGACCGTTGATGACGGCCCCTTGCTCCTTACGCGCTTCGGGCGACATCGTCCCCAGCGTCTTCAGCAGCGTGGATATCGAACCGTTGCGGCCCAGTGCCGCAACCCGTACGGCTTCCAGCGCCGGTTCATCACTGGCGTTTGTGACGGCGGCAAGAAGTTCAGTCTCGAGCGCATGCAGGTCGGTCATCAATCTCCTCAACTGCGCCAGCGCAGCGTCTTGGGCTCGAGCGGATTAAGGAATGCGCGCCCCTCTCCCTGCGCCAAGCCATTCGTTTCGGCCTTGAGAACCTGCATGTAAGTCCGCCTGCTCCGTCACGTCGGCATGAACGGCAGGTCGGTATCGCCGGGCTTGCCGCCCGCTTGCGTGAGCATGCAATGCACCTGACCGCGATGATGTGTCTGGTGATTGAACATGTGCGTGACCAGAACCCATTTTGGTTTGCGCAGGTGCGACTTGATCGCGCCGGAGTAATACGCGAGTTCGCCTGCCAGCGATGCTCCGTCGAGGCGGTCCGCCCAGTCGATGACGACCGCATCGAAGGCTTTACGCTCGTGTTTCAACTCGCCCCAATCGTCATACAGCGAGACCGATTCGGGGATGCCGCCACGAGGAGATGGCACGCCGGCAAGGCGACTCATCCAGATGCGATCAGCCCAGAGCACGTGATTCAGCGTCGCGTGGATCGAGCCGAAGAACGCCTCCCGCTCGCGTCGGCGTTCGGCCTCGGATAAGGCGTCGGCAATGGCATATAGGTTGTCGTTTTGCCAACGGTTATAGCGCGCCATGCATTGCACATAATCCGGATCGATCATCGTCGCGTTCGAAGGACTGACGAGTAACTCCTCAACCCTCCGCCCCTCTCGTCGTCACGCCGAGATTGCGCCCTTCGCCTTCTCGACAATTGCGGCAAATGCCGCGGGCTCTCGGATCGCAAGATCGGACAGGACCTTGCGGTCCACCAACAAACCTGCCTTGCCGAGGCCACTGATGAACCGGCTATAGTTGAGCCCGAAGGGCCGCACCGCCGCGTTGAGCCGCTGGATCCAGAGCGCGCGGAAGGTGCGTTTGCGGCGCTTGCGGTCTCGATAGGCGTATTGGTTTGCCTTCTCTACCGCCTGCTTTGCGATGCGAATGGTATTCTTGCGCCGTCCGTAATAACCCTTGGCGGCCTTCAGCACTTTTTTGTGCTTGGCATGCGCGGTGACACCGCGTTTGACGCGTGCCATGGCTAACCTCCGTTTTACCTGCAATTCGCCGGCCGCCGCGGCGGCCCAGCGGGTAATCAGCCGTTGGGCAAATAGTATTTTTTGATCTTATCGCCGTCGGTCTTAAACAGCACCGTAGTCCCGCGCAGCTGACGGATCGCCTTGTTGGTACGTTTGATCATGCCGTGGCGCTTGCGGGATTGCTGGTAAAGCACCATCCCGCTTGCGGTCACTTTGAAACGCTTTTTGGCGCCCGATTTGGTCTTAAGCTTGGGCATTTGGCTCTCCTTTGCGGCGGCAGGCAAAAGGGCACAGCCGACGGCTTTTATGCTCTTATGAGCGTGCTGATCACACAGCCGACGGCTTTTATGCTCTTATGAGCGTGCTGATCAGCGTCGCCACGGCAGCCCTTTCGGCCGGGCGGCGGAAGGGCGGCGTTATGGCAGAGGCCGCCGCGAAATACAACCCAAACGCGGGTTAATCAGCCAAACGCGTCCGACGGTTGGAAGCTAGCGGCGGGTTCAACTATGGAAGTGTGAGCGATTGAGCGCTCTTGGCGGCGCAAGCCCAGGAGGCCGTGGACGCGAGCCTTCGCTCCCCATCACCTCGGCGCCAGCACCATCACCACTTGACGACCTTCGAAGCGCGGTTCCTGCTCGACTTTAGCGACTTTGGAAGTGTCATCCTTGACCCGATTGAGGAGCTGGTAACCAAGCTCCTGGTGCGCCATTTCGCGCCCGCGGAAGCGCAGCGTGACTTTCACCTTGTCGCCCTCTTCAAAAAAGCGCTGCATCGAGCGCATCTTCACGTCGTAATCGTGGTCGTCGATCATCGGCCGAAGCTTGATCTCCTTGACCTCGACTATCTTCTGCTTCTTGCGGGCTTCCGCGGCCTTCTTCTGCGCCTGATATTTGTATTTGCCGTAATCGAGAATCTTGCAGACGGGCGGAGATGAATTGGGGGCAATCTCGACGAGGTCTAGTCCGGCCTCCTGGGCCTTGTCCAAGGCGATCTGGATCTCAACGGGACCAAGATTGTGGCCGGTCTGGTCGATCAGTTGGACTTCGCGAACTCGGATCTCCTCGTTCATGCGCGGGCCGTCCTTTGGGGCGGGTTGCGCGGGTCTCATTGGGCGACGAATGGCTCTGCTCTCCTCATGTCGTTGCAACAGTCCTGCTGCTGCAGGCCGACGAAACATCGGGACAATCCGCGCATAAGTCAACGGCTTTCCATCGGTTCGTGACCGAACCGGCCTTGAGACCACAATCACCCCCGCTGAAGGCACGTGGCTCATTCGCTGCCAACGCGGCGATGTGGTCCACGAGGACGCAACGCGGGTATAGGTCGCGCGCTCTTCGTATCTTGCTAAAGGTTGCGCCGTAGCAGCGCACTATAAACAGCGTGGGTTGCGGCCGCAGCGCTATGCGGAGCAAACATGTATTCGGCGAAGTGGCGTGCGCGTGCGGCCATCGTGCGGTACGCGACATCATCGAGGCTCAATGCGTCGTTGAGCGCGCGGGCAAATTCCTTTGCATCGCCCGGCTTTGCCACCCACCCCGTGCGCACCTCTTCCGGCATTTCCGGCGGCGCGACCACGTGTTCGGGCAAGATGCCGATATCCGATGTGACGACCGGCCGCCCCATGGCTTGCGCTTGCGCCACCACGCGGCCGAGTGCCGGCGGCTCGATTGCAGGCACCACCACGGTATCCGCTGCAGCCAAGGCCGCCGGCATGTCGCGGCAGTGTCCCGTCTGCCGAACCAGTGGCCGTACACCTTCATTCTGCGCCTGTTCCATCACGGCGCGCGCGTATTTGCGATGGCTGCGATGTTCGCCAGCGAGCACGAAAACAAAACCCCGCATACCGCCATCGAGCATGATGCGCGCGATCTCAGGGACAATGAGCTGCCCATTCCAAGGCGCGACGCGGCCGAGAACGAGCAAGATCCGCGCCGCGGGCACAATTCGCCAGGCGTTGCGCAAAGCCGCGATCCTCGCGGGGTCGACTGCGGCGGGATCGAACGCTGTAAGGTCGATGCTGCGTGGGATGATGGTGAGCCGCTCGCGCGAAATCTTATGGCGGGCAATCATGGGCGCGGCGGCAAAGTTCGACGGCGTGATCACCGAATCGCCGCGCGCGAGCCCGGCCTCCCAATATGCACGCAGGCGGGAAGCCGGCGGAACGTCCGGCAGCGTGGTGACGAGCAAGACCGAGGTGTGCGCTGCCGCCATGTTGGCGATCCACGCTCCGCCAGCGCTTTGCGCGTGCACGATGTCGATCCGTTCGGAGGCGATCAGGCGCTGCAGACTCTGGGCGCCTCTCCTGAGCTGGAACGGATTGACCGTTGCATTCACGAGGGGAACCCATTCGCCGCCGGATCCCGTGAGCTCCGCAACGAGCGGGCCGTCCTCGGCTGCCACGAGCGCGCGCGCGCCGATTTCTCGCAGCGCCGCGGCTACATTAAGCGCAGTGCGCGCGGCAGGCTCCTCGCGCAATGCGGGCACAATCTGCAAGACGGTCGCGCCGGCCAAGGTGCGCGGATGCTCCCTCTCGTCGTTGCTCACGGAGTTTATTTCCTTCGCTCCGCGGCGGCTTGTTTGCCGTCGGGGCATGCTTGTATTCAATGGCCGCACGGGCCCAAACACGCCCCGCGCCCGCTGCGTTCATAGCCTTACGGACTCTGCAGATGAACGATGTTTGCCTCAAATCCTTGAATGTTGGAACCGGCATTGCGGCGCGCCAAATCGCCGTCCGCCGGCGCGACGGAGCAGCTGCCGGCTTGTTCTGGCTCGGCGGATTCAAGTCCGACATGAGAGGCACGAAGGCCGAGGCACTGGATCGATGGGCGCAGGAGAATGGCCGGGCGATGACGCGCTTCGACTATTCGGGTCACGGCGAATCTGGAGGCAATTTCAACGAGGGCACGATCGGCCGATGGTTCGAGGAGGCGCTCGCCGTGTTCGACGCATTTTGCCACGGCCCGCACGTGATCATCGGCTCGTCAATGGGGGGATGGCTGGCGTTGCTGCTGAGCCGCGAACTCGCGCGCCGAACCCCGGCGGATGCGCGCGTGGCGCGGCTCGTCCTGATCGCGCCGGCGGTCGACTTTACTGAAGAGTTGATGTGGAAACGGTTCCCGCCGGAGGTCAAGCGTGAGATCGAACGAACCGGCGTCTGGGCCCGACCGTCGCAGTATTCCGAGGAGCCCTATCTCATCACGCGCGGTCTCATCGAGGATGGACGCAAACACCTTCTGCTCGACGGCATGATCGAGACCGGCTGTCCGGTGCGGATTCTCCAGGGAGTGCAGGACCCTGACGTGCCGTGGCAGCACACGATCGAACTGACCTCTCGCTTTGCCCGCGACGACGTCGTGCTGACTCTCGTAAAAGATGGAGATCATCGCTTGTCCCGGCCCGAGGACATCGAGCGGCTGATTGCCGCCGTAGCCGAGTAGCACAAGCCCGCTAGCCGTGCTGGCGGCGGCTATCGGCGGGGACCTCCGCGCGATCAGACATGGTGTAGTCCCTGATCACGCCTGCAATCCTTAGTCGATAATCCGCGAATATTTCGGCGCGGCCCGCGATCTGTGCGCGCCGATGTTCCTCGATATTCCTCCATGCATTCACCGCCGCTTCATCGCGGAAAAAGGAAAGCGAGAGCATCTTGCCGGGCTCGTAGATGCTCTCGAACCGTTCGATCGAAATGAACCCGTCAATTGTCTCGAGCAGCGGCCGCAACTCGGCGGCAAGATCGAGATAGCGTTGTTTGTGCTCAGGTCTGGGCCAAACTTCGAAAATCACGGCGATCATTTGACACCTGTTCTGTGGATGCGGCTGCGTTGGGCGTCTTTTCGGTCGGCTGAGTGATGGCGAGATGATCGCCGGCCTTATGGAGCGCGTGCAGGCCGTCGCGGTAGGTCGGATACCGCAGACTGACATCGAGTACTGCCTTGAGCTTATCATTGCGCGCGCGAATGCAACCGTCGTAGAAGCTAAGTGCCATCGGCGACACCAATCCGCGGGCCTGCTCATATGGGATCACCGGTGGCGGATCGACCCCGATGAGCTGCGCTGCAAATGCGACCTGCTCGCTCGGCGAGGTCGGCTCATCGTCCACAACGTTGAAAATGCCTTCCGCGCTGCGCGCGAAGGCCGCGTCTATTGCCTGCGCGATATCGTAGACGTGAACGCGGTTCGAAACGTGACCGGGCTTGTCGATGCGGTGCAAGTTGCCACGCAGCAGACGCACCATTGCGTTCCGCCCGGGACCATAAATGCCGCCGAGTCGCAGGATCGCAACCGGCAGGTTTCGCCGCGCGCCGAGTGCCTGCCACTCGAGCTCCGCATCGATCCGCGGTCGACCCCGGCGCGCAAACGCGGGAAGCGTGCGCACCGTCTCGTCGATCCATGCGCCGCCACTATCCCCGTAGACTCCGAGCGTGGACAGATAGACGACGCACTTAAGCCGAGGCGCCAGCGCGATCTCATCTCCAAGCGCGGCGAGCACGGGATCGCGGCCTTCAGCGGGTGCCGCGGATACGAGCAGCGCATCGGCGTCGGAGATCGCGCGCTTGAGCTCGCGCGGTGCCAGCGCGGCCCCGAACAGCAGCATCTCGGGGGCCCTGCCTGCGAGACGTTCTTGCCCGAGCATGGCCGCTTGTTCCGCGCTGCGCGTCGTTCCCACGATGCGCTCGAAGCGCGCGCCGAATTCGCGCAGATAATGTCGAGCGCAGTAGCCAAGCCCGATGCAAACGAGCGTGGTCATCTGGCGGCCGCCTGCAGCGCTGCCGTCCATTCCTCCGCCACCAACGGCTCGTCGTGCTGCGTGCGGCGCTGCGTCGCTATCGTCGTGAGTTGCTC
>WNFW01000167.1_pt1 | contig 39462 bp, 46 predicted proteins | sample 5400131 | NCBI WGS metagenome assembly WNFW01 (sample SAMN13153362, study PRJNA577476) | soil metagenome | isolation source: 20 cm soil or saprolite under grassland replicate 1 | place: USA:California | collected 2016-06-15 | reverse complement strand
CGGGGAAACTCTGGTTTGCCGCCAAAGCCTCGAATTGGGAGCTGTCTCAATATGAGCTGGATGAACTGAAGGAAACCATGGAGGCTGCTAAGGCCCTAAACGCCGAGAAAAACGGGGTTAAAATCTCGAACGTTCTGGATTCCGTCCTCCAGACTCAGGTTGCCCAGTTGGCCGAATCCATAAAGCGCAAGAGCCCAGCCGAATTTCAAAAATCATACGACGACACTTTAAGCGCGTGCAACGGATGCCACGCTGAAGCCGGCTATAAGTTCATACACATTGTCCGACCCAGTTCTCCGCCTGTTACCAACCAGAGGTGGGAGATGTCAGCCAAATAAGGAATTACGAAATGAAAATGACCATGAAAGGAGAAACCGCCAAATGACTCAGCTGGGACACGCTCAAGAAAATCAGCTGAAGGCTCTTATGAAGGAGTTCAAACGGTTGCAGAAACAGCTACAGGTTATTCATGACAAAACCGGTTACGAAGACCTTGAACATGGAGTGCTGGCGCTCCAAATCGCTGAACATACGGTGGAAGAAACTCTCGAACACACAGGCCTAGGCGGAGAGATTCAGAGAAAGCCGAATCCCGCTGCACACAGGCGCGCTAAACAATGGCGCGAGATCGTAAAGGGTTTGCGTGCCCAAGGCGGCAAGTTTCTTAGAACTCATCCGAGTGAGGATTTAGAAACCGCTCTGAAGGCGTTGGCAATCGCCGAGGGCTCACTCCAAGAAGTCGCTGAGCATTATGAATAGGGATGCTGCCGACCAAGTTATCGAAGGCCTAAAACCCGCCGAGGGTTCCGTGAGCGAAGTGGCCAAGCTCTTTCTCAAGCTCGGCACAATCGCCTTTGGCGGACCTGCCGCCCACATCGCGATGATGCATGACGAGATGTCGCGCCGGCGTTGCTGGGTCAGCGAAGAGCGGTTTTTAGATCTGCTGGGAGCGGCCAATCTTATTCCCGGACCAAGCTCCACCGAAATGGCCATTTATTTGGGATACGAACGGGCTGGATGGAGGGGCCTTATCTTAGGCGGAGTCTGCTTCATTCTGCCGGCGATGCTTATGGTGCTCGCGATTGCTTGGGCCTATATGCACTACGGTGCGACACCTGAGGCCGGCTGGCTTCTCTATGGCATCAAGCCTGTGATCGTGGCCATCATCGTCCAGGCTTTATGCGGACTTCTCAAGACCGCAGTGAAAGGGCCGCTACTGGCCGGAGCCGGGCTTCTGGTCCTCGGGTTGTATTTCGCAGGGTTCAGCCCGGTCGCGCTGATTTTTGCAAGCGGATTGTTGGTAATGTTGATCGAGAACGGGTGGCGATTTTGGCGGCAAGCGAGGAACACCAGTGCTAGCATAGCCCTTCTTCCAGCTTTCGGATTATCCGCTACTCAGGTTGTCGGAATGATTCCGGTCCCCTTCAGTCTCACGGCTCTGTTCGTAACTTTTCTGAAGCTCGGTTCGGTGGTCTTCGGCTCCGGCTATGTGCTTTTGGCATTTTTGCGCAACGACTTTGTTTATCGCCTGGGCTGGCTTACTGACCACCAGATCCTCGACGCTGTGGCTGTGGGCCAGTTCACCCCGGGACCTGTTTTCACGACCGCAACTTTCATTGGGTACGTTGTAGGAGGATTCCCGGGAGCGATTCTCGCGACGGTGGGCATTTTCCTCCCATCCTTTATCTTTGTTGCCGCCGTTTTTCCCGTCGTGGGAATGCTACGCCAATCGCGCTGGGCCAGCGGGTTCCTCGACGGAGTTAATGTGGGCGCGCTCGGTCTTATGGCCGGGGTCACATGGCAGCTCGGGCGCGCCGCCGTAATCGACTGGTTCGCCGCTGTCTTGGCGCTGATCTCAGCCGTACTTGTCTTCAGTTTCAAAATCAATTCCGCTTGGCTGGTCCTGGCAGGTGGAATGATGGGATTCCTTTCCAAGCTGCTGTTTGGAACTTAAAGATTTACTACACCAGACGAAATCTTGGGTGGCCATCAAAGAAGTGATGGGGTGGATATACTCAGACGTTCGCAAAGCAAAGCGTACCGATATGATGAACCGTAGGAGTTTCTCCGGCTCGCCGGAGCATCTGTAAGGATCTATTGGCTCTCCTCTTCCGGCGGTCGCACATGGCGAAAGAGAGCAAAGATCCAAACATCGTAGATGATCTTGAGCCCGCCGGCGAGCAAGAACGGTAACCCGAGAGACGGAATCCCCAGAATCGGACCTGTAAACAATGGCGCGATTGCGGCGCCGGCATTGCGGGCGACGGAGAGGATTCCCGCTGAAGCTGCTCGCTCGTCAGGATCGACGACCGCCATGGAGTACGACTGACGCGTCGGCACATCGAGCTGTGAGAGGAGGTTGCGAACGAGCAGCATTACAACTGCCAGTTTGAGATTGGGCATAAAAGGCACCAAGATCAGCAGAAAATTTGACGGCAGATGGGTGAAGACCATCGTGTTCAAAAGCCCGATCCGACGAGCTATGGCGGGGGCCGCCAGAAAGGAAAGCGCAGCCAGGAAGTTAGTTCCGAAGAAAATACCGCCTAACGCGTTCAGATCGGTCTCATACCGGAGGTAAAACCAGTACGCGACGATGCTTTGCACAATAAAACCGCCAGCGAACGCATCAATAGCAAACAGGCCCGCTAGTTTCGCGACCATGCTGCGGGAACGCTGGACGCCGATCCTCCGAGCCTGAGAAACGGTCTCCGTTTTGGCTTCGATGGTTGGCGAGAGCGAAGTAAACAAGACCATCATTACGATAGCGCAAAGAACGTAACTCCAGACAAGCAACCGGTAGCCGGAGATAGTTGGCAGCGAAAACAGTGACGGCAATCCTACGGCCAATGCACCCAAAGCTCCGCACAACGAGCCAACAAGATTGTACGCCGAAAAGACTGCCGTTCGGTTCTGATCGTGAGTCGTCTGTGGCAGAATCGCTTGTTCGATAGAGAGAAAAGGCCCGACTTCTTTTCCTGAAGGACTGATGGTTCCGAAAATAGCGGCTATCATCAGTAAGACGGGATTGTTCGTTGCAACGAACGTAGCCCCCGCCAGCGCCATCAACACAGCACCAACTATGAGCAGCGCCCTTCGACCAAAGCGGTCTGCAAAGGCGGTGAGAGCGACGGTCATCACCGCGCCGCCGGCGAGCGCAGCCGTGAATATCCAGCCGATGGCTACCTTGTCTAAACCGATACTATCAAGATAGAGGCCAAGCATAACGGAGAGAAAACCGTAAGCGAACGAGCGCGCGGCGCAGGTGGCGAAGAGCAGCCGGCCATCACGGGATAATGATAAGCCCACCATTACTCGACATAGGCAAGCGACTCTAACGAGCCCCCAAGGATCGCGGTCGTCGCTCACAGCATTCAGGCGTTCACCATCAACAGGCAGGATGGCGTTGGTGATGATAATGTCGCCTGTTGAGCAAGAAACCCGCCGAGTCTGTAACCTGCCCTGTCCGGCCGACGCTACTTGTCTTGGGTTGCAAAAGCAATCAGCGCGGCTGCTGCTTGAACAAATGTGTGATTGGCTACTTCATCCTATTATAATCGCTCCAAGGACGGATTGTTTAGCAACCTGACTTCTTTCACTCTTGCTACAGATACCATCTAAGGACGGCGGCGGCCGTGAGCGCGGTTAACGTCATGATTACCATGAGCTTCCACATTCGAAGCTGATTCACTGCGGACCAGCGTGAACCTGTCATCAAATAGAATCCGGCCAGGACAACTCCTATAAGAGTGCAGCCCACCTTTAACGCAAGCGCCGTCAGTGCGACACCTTCCACTTCCGGGAGCGCGCCTTTCATCGTATAGCTCGTTACCGCAAAGCCGATCCCGCTGGCCCCCTGTGCCACCCAGCCGAGTGCCATCAGCCAGGTGAGCTTGTGCAGGGCAATCTTGTTTTCACGCCCGAACCATAAAGCCACAACGGGGCTGCCGGCCACTGCGACAGCCCCGAAGTTGTGCACTAACTGCACCAAGGTATAGATGAAATTTTCCATCTGATGACTCTCACTTTGCACTTACGTTAATGGACTGCTGTGGACCGGTGGGCACATGGCCCTTGTCGACGACCTTGATGGTGATCACATGCTGCCCCGGACTGAGCTTGGGCAGAGTGTATGTCCCTTTTGAGTCGTGAATGCCGGGCCCTCTATCCTTATCCACCCACACATGGAAATGATCGCCACCAGGTCCTGGCGTCACTTCATAAGACAGCGGATACTCCTCGCCCGCATCCAACCGCTCGTTGCCGGCGGGTGAGAGAATTTTCACTGATGCCGCATCCTTCGCAAAGGCTATCGACCCGTGCGTTAAACCCAGCAATCCTGCCAATATTAAAACACCTGAAACTTTCATCACTCTTGCTCCTTTCTATTTCTATAACTATTCCAATCAGACTTTATTCTCCGAAACCTAATCTCACCTCGCCACCGCGGTCTGTCACGGATCAGCGCCCACCCGGGGGAAAGGTTTACTACCTTCCCCCCGGGAGCTTGATCACAAGAACTTTAGTCCTCGTAATCGTTGGCGAACCTATGTTGCGCCTCGATCTTCTGAGCTTGAATCTCGTCTTTGCCCAGAGGATCATGGTTGCAAGGACCATAAAAATCGACAAAGTCATCGGAATCCTTAAGGACCGGTCGAGACGAAGCCAAAGTGTCTTCGCGAATGGCTTCGAACTTCGTGTGGCAGTAGCTACCCGCGGTCAAAACGTCTTGGGAGATCACGCCTTGAGCACGCGCTGATGTCAGGCTGTCGGCACGCGCCGATATTCCGCCCAAGCCGATCGCCCCTCCCAGAAAAAAAACCGAAACAACTAATTTCATGTTATTCATCTTTCTCACCTCCTTTCCGGCCAACTCGTAGCCTCTGCTCCATATGACAAGCGACCACTGGAGAAAATTCCCGTAAGAAAATATTTTTTAAAAACTCGTCGCGGAATTGTTTCGGCAGAAAATCAACCGTGTGAAGATGAGGTGGGATTCAGCGAAAAGAAAAAACGGCTTCCTTATTTCAGCCGGATACCCTTCTTCCGGCTGAGCAGTTTGAGACCTTTCCCGAGAAAACTTCGTTATAGCCCGAGAGAAGGCTCACTCTAGCGGTTTTGGAGGATGCCGTTGGGTATTACTACAGGTGGGTAGCGAAACGGAAGGGCCAAACCAGTATCGCGGTGCCAGAGTTTCCGTTACGATGCACTAGAGGTTGCCGCACGCGCCCGACGCGCGTCCGTTTTTTCTGCGATCTGTTCTGATGGCGCTGGCGCCAGCGTTTCAACAGCGACTCTCAGCCTGCGGGCTTCGTCGGCGCACGCATTGCCTACTTTCATTTCCATTGCATCAGTATAGGCGCGGTACGTCGCCTTCTCACCTTCCCAGCAGAGCTGACACTGCATTTCCCAACGTCCGTAAAGCAGGTTTCTAGGGCTCCGGTGCTACGTATCCAAAAAAGAATAACTGACCGACAAGCCCCAACATGATAAAATAGATTTTATTTTTGGATTGCATGACTTATCTCTTTCAGTCCGATCAAGATTCAGTTCCACGTGACTTGCCTATGAAGCACGACTTCCCGCCCGTTCGCATCGACCTCAATTATCGGATCGCACCAACAGAAATCTGAGTCTAAGTGGTTGAGACCGATCGGCATCTCCACCGGCGCTACCGCAGGCAAAAACCATGTCGGATTTACGAACATCACAGTAAACCTCCTCTCAGAAATGCATTTTCACTCGTTTTCTTTCATGGAAAATCTTCACTCGGTTGAGCAGGGCTTCACGCCTTCGCTTTGTGCGTTCCACGCCGCTTATTCGTTGAAGTAGCCCGTCGATGCAGCCCAGTTAGTGTGGTATTTTTGGCACGCACCTTGATCGTAACTCTGAGCAGCTAGACAGCTGCACCCTTCTATGAGACTACCGACTACAAGCAGGGCTGCCAAAAATGATGTTGCGATCTTCATTCTATTATCTGCGCGAAGCACTCAGATCTTTCGCACGATCAACGACAACGTCACATAAACAACTGTGAAAATGAGAATCACCGCGCCCATGGTTTATCTCCTTGCATCTGAAGTTGAAGTCTCTTGACTGTTAGATATCACCGCCTTCCGGGCCAACCTGCGGTCTCTACTCTGTTTGACAAGGGCGCGCTGGAAAAAATTCCCTGCAAAAAGACAATTCCTAAAATCCAATCGCGGCGGAATTTTTTGGGAAGTTTCAAGAAGTAAAGGGATGGATTTGCGGATTTTTTCTTTAGAATATCGGCGAGGTCTTGGGCGTTTAAATCTCGGCTTTTGTTGAAAGGAAACTTCAGAAAAGTTTTCGAAACGTTCCTGTCACATTAGCCTGGGGGAAGGTCAAAAAATCCTGAGCATACGTCGCACCCGCGGGGTTGTCTCCTTCCACCGCATCCACCTCTTACGCCTCAGTCTTACCCACCATGGAGATCTCTGGAACCACACGGTAGCAGGGCCTGCTGCAAGGCCTAGACCTAGGAAGCCATAAGCGAGAATCATCTCCATAAAGGGGTGTAACGTAATTTCATTTCTCGAACTCCTTCTTCGTTCATGTTTTCCAATGCCTGAAAGAATGTCTTTCGTCATCGCACTGTGTATTACCGTGCTATCGAAGTTATACTCCCAAGAGCCAGGTTTATTGACTTGCCAGAGTCAGCCTAATAGAGTGCGCTGCAGAAAAAGCCGCAACATCAAGTGAAAAAACAGCGACTTGTCCCTTTTACCTCTGGCCACGGGAATAAAACGGACACAGGAGCAGTCTTAATTTTGAGGGAAAAAGACAGACTGGCGCGTTTTGAGCAAACCATCTTGCCGCATCTGGATGCTGCATACAATTTAGCTCGGTGGCTGACGCGCAATGAGCATGATGCAGAAGATATAGTTCAAGAGGCGTACTTGCGCGCTTTTAAGTTTTTTAATGCTTTCCGTGGCGTGGATGGTCGCGCCTGGCTGCTCACCATTGTGCGCAACACTTGTTATACCTGGCTTCAGCAAAATCGTGCGCATGAGATAACAACCATGTTCGACGAAGAAATACACAGTGTTGACAGCGATGCTTCAAATCCAGCAACCCTTGCGCTGCAGAGCGCTGACCAACAAATCCTCAGAGAGGCTTTGGATGAATTACCGGTCGAGTTTCGTGAAGTGGTGGTCTTACGCGACCTGGAGGGCTTCTCTTATAAAGAAATCGCTGACATCGTCAACATTCCAGCGGGCACTGTGATGTCGCGCCTGGCACGCGCTCGAGAGCGGCTCAAGCAGCTTCTGTGCAATCGAGGGAACCTAGCATGAACTGTAAAGATGCGCAAAATCTAATCAATGGCTACGTAGACGGCGAATTGGATCTGGTTAGAAATCTAGAGATCGAGCACCACCTTCAAGAGTGTGCGCTTTGCTCGCAGGGCTACAAGGACCATCAGGTGCTGCGAAATGGAATAAAAACCGGCTCTTTCTATTTTAAGGCTCCGGTGGACCTCCAGAGGAGGATTCAGTTGTCGCTAAGTAAGGCAGCCAACGCCGAAGCGGGTCATCGAGTGCTGCCTAAGTGGTGGCTCACCATCGCAGCTCCTATGGCTGCCGCCGCGATTGTGGTCTTGGCTCTGGTTCCGTTTCTGCGGGGTCCCTCCGGCGATGACCTCTTGGCGCGTGAAGTCATATCGAGCCACGTGCGTTCTCTCATGGCGAGCCATCTAGCGGATGTTCCCTCTTCTGACCAGCATACGGTGAAACCTTGGTTTGCCGGCAAACTGAACTTCTCACCCCCGGTGGAAGACTTGGCCAGGCAGGGATTTCCCTTAATTGGTGGCCGTCTGGACTATGTGGACAATAGACCAGTAGCTGCGTTGATCTATCAGCGGCAGAAGCATTTCATTAATCTGTTTATATGGCCCTCAGGGTCTGACTCAGATGTTGGGACAAAAACGGTGTCGCGCCAGGGCTATAATCTGTTTTACTGGACCAAATCCGGCATGACATATTGGGCAGCATCCGACCTGAACAGCGCCGAGCTACAGGAGTTTGTTGAGCTGGTACAAAATCAACCCTCGCCAAAATCGTGACATTTGCTGAAGCCGGGCCAACCCTACCCGCCCCGCTTAACTCGATCATAACCGCCCTGCGGGATAACCCGGTAGGCCAGCCCGCTGTTGATCCCCATATGGACGGACACCGGATGAAACATGCCTACGAACTCCTCGTTCAGTTCTTCCATCTGACGGACGCCTGAGCGCGTTGAGACAGTTCACTAAAGAATCTTTCAGCGTACTGTGCATTATAGGAAGATATTCCACCCGAAAAATTGCAATAACGCGGCACGCGGAACTGCTGGGCTTACTTTGCTCGCAGGCTTACAGATACCAGCGTAGGAGGGCGGCGGCGGTCAGTGTTGTTAATGTAATGACCAACATGACCTGCCACATTCTGAGCTGACTCATACGATTTCCCTTTAAGAAAACCATCTGGCTACTTAATGGATCCATAAAAATCTCTTTCGCCTACCGTCATTCAAATCTCTAAGGTTCAGTCCTTCGAGTGCGACGTGGATGTCGCACTAAAGCACCAGGCAAAATCAAACGGGAGAGATAACGCAATTCCTCAAAGCCAGACATCTTCGGGCGGAAGCGCAGCCGCCCCCACAGGAAAAGAGACACCGGCCACAAAGAAGACCACTACGTGGCGCAGAATATATGCCTCGAGTTGCATCGAAACCGCCTTTCTCCGGCTCAGTGTCGGAAGCCCGACTCGGTTTTATTTGGCGCTCCGGGGCGTGGCGTTTCCAGTCATCAGTTCGCCCTCCATGCCCAGCGCCGAGTGAAACCTGCAAAAAAAGCGTACCAGTCCAGACGGCGGGAAGGTGACTTCAACCACCACCTTTCCCTCCGGCCGGATATCCATATCCAGTTTTTGCTCCGGGATGGTGAAGCTGTGCAGCGTACTCGATTCATTCTCGACCTCTAGCTTCAACTTTTGTCCGGGCGTCCCTTGGAGGAAAGCGGGCTCGAAGTAGTATTCATCGGCTTCCAAATGCAGCTCCGCTAACCCAGTCACGTCTTTAACCTTGGGTCGTTCCGCCGCCGACGCGATAAAAGAATGAGTAAGACTGAGCGATGCAGCCAGCACTAAAATACGTGAGATGTTCATGATACGTCCGTTCTCCCTTTCTAACCGTAGCCCACAGCCGTGGAGCTTTCAGTCTCTAGCTCCAGGCGACTCTCTGGTTTGCCTCGCATAAGCTGCGCCGGCCGGGGCAAAGGCTGTCGTCATTCTGGTCGGACCCGGCTGCACAGCGATCTTGCGCGGGGCGTTGCCGATAGGGATGGTGGCCGTTACCTTCTGGCTGCCAAGGTCTACAACCGATACGTCATTGGAGCCTTCGTCCGTCACGTAGGCAGTGCGTCCATCGGAGCTGATCGCGATCCAATGGGGTAACTTACCCACGGTGACGCTGGCGCTTCTGGTATTGCTGCCGGGGTCTAGAATCTCTAGATTCCCAGGACCCTGGCTGACGACCAGGCTCGATTTTCCGTTGGGCGTGAATAGTGGATAGTGGGGCGATGCTCCAACGGGGATCTCCCCCGCGACCCGCTTGGTCGCTGTGTCGAGCACCTGCACGGCGTCTGCACCTGCCACTGTGAAGTAGAGCAACTTGCCGTCCGGGCTAATATCGAGCGCGCGGGGCGTCTTTTGTAGAGGCACGCGGCCTACCTCGACGTTGTTAACGAGATCCAGGATGACGAGGGCCGTGGCGCCTTGCTGTTGTGAGCCAACGTAGGCAGTGCGCCCGTCCGGGCTAATGGCGCTGTTATGAGGCTGTGCCACTGGAACCCTTCCAACAATACGGTCCGTGGCGGTGTCGATGATTATTGATTGGTTGGTGCCGAAGCCCGATACCAGCACTTTGCTTCCATCAGGCGCAATCGCCAGGCCGTGCGGCGTCGAGCCAACCTCTATAGTGGCCATCACCCGGTCCGTAGCTGTGTCGATGACACTCACCGTCGAGGCCCCGTCGCTGCTCACGTAAACTTTACGACCGTCGCGTGTAACAACCAGACCATGTGGACCGGGGGGGATCGGGATGGTGCGGAGCACGCGGTTAGTGCCGGTGTCGACCACGGCGACGGCGTTGTCCTTGAATAGGCCTATATAGGCCTTGGCCGGCTGAGTGGGAGCCGCAGGCGACATCATCTGGGTGCAGGCAGCCAGCGCGAATAGGGCAACCCCCAGTAAGGCGCCCAGGCACCGAAAACCCTTGCGGATCTGTATATTATGCGTTGTCATTTTGTAGTTCCTCCTTATAAAAGCTCTTCTGTATATCTGTATGACTCTTTCATTTGAATAAATATTCCCATGGGAAGTGGCTCGCCCCTTAAGGCTCTCCTTAGACCTCTGCTGGCGAACGCGAACTATCGATATCGCGGAGGAGGCTGACTATCCTCTTGTGACGTTTCGGCAATACTCAAACGGCACAGACAAGGCTGCTGAGCTACCAGACAAGACAGCTTTTGCAACCAACAAAGATCAAAGCCAAGTCGATAGAAAGAGTTTCCAATCAGTCATACAAAGACGCACCCGTGTCGGTGAAGACTAATTGAATTTCAAACCTGCAATGCTCCCAGGGTCGATCAGTGCTAGTTGGCGCGCAGCTGGATCAGCTGTTCGAAAAAAAGCCGGAGCGGCGGCAGGTGCGCAAACAGGGCTTGGAACGTATAGTGGTCCATCGCCAAGACGTTGACTCGGGTCACAGTGCGAACCGTGGCCGACCGTGGCATCTGCCGGACCAGTGCCATCTCTCCAAAGCATTCGCCACGCCCGAGCCGGGCGAGCGGCACATCGCTTTGACCTGGAACATCTCGCGTGATCTCGACCTCGCCGTTAAGGATGATATACAGTGAGTCACCCGAGTCGCCCTCGCGGAAGATGGTCTCATTCGGCTCGAAGTGCTCCCGCCGGATCGCGAGAGGCTTCTCAGTTGTGAGCTGGACGATGTCGGGGGGCAGGATCAGATCGAGGGTCCAATCCGTGGCAACTCGGATCTTGCGGTCGAGCCCGGGGAGCTTCATGAGGTACATCGTCCGCCAGAGCCACCACGCGAGAAACCCTGAGACCCGCACCCCGAAGATCTCGCCCACCGCGGAACGGTGCCCGAGCGACGCCATCTCGCCGAGCGCTGTGAACGCGAACCTCGTCTTCGGCGCACCTCGCAAGGTGGCCACGAGGTTTTCCGCAAGGCGCCGCGCCTGTCGGATGGCGTGTTGGGCCGTCGGTGGGCACGGCTCCCCGCTCTTCCCGTCAACGACAAAGGCGCAGTCGCCCACGGCCCACACCCCAGGGTAGTCCGGGACTGCCAGATGGCTATCGACGACGATCCGGCCGCGCTCCTTCTTCACGGACAGGGCTGCAACCAGGGGATTCGGCACAGAGGAGACCGTGCTCACGAGTGTCCGCGTGGCGATGCGTTCCCCGCCCTCGAGCAGTGCAGCCTCGGCTGTGGCCCCGGCCAAGCGCGTGCGCAGCCGAACCTCCACGCCGCGCTTGCTCAGTAGGCGCTGAGCAAACTCGGCGAGCGACTGCGGAAGCTCCGGGAAGATGAGTTCGCCTGCGTGCACGAGAATGACACGGATGTCGCCAGCATTGAGATGGCGAAAGTTCCGCGCGACGGCGCGGACGAAATCGTTCAATTCGGCCACAACCTCGACGCCAGAGAAGCCGCCGCCCGCGACGACAAACGTCAGGAGGGCGCGACGCACCTGAGGATCGGGCTCGATGTCCGCCTCCTCCAGGGTGTGGATGACGCGGTTGCGTAGGGTGAGGGCATCCCCCAAGTACTTGAATGGAAGCGCATGCTCTGCAAGCCCGGGCAGGTTAGCAGGGCTCGTGACGTTGCCCAGAGCGATGACGAGGTGGTCGTACTCGAGCTCACAAGGCCGCGTACCGAGGCCAGCGGCAGTGAGGACGCGCCTGCGTTGCACGTCGACCTTTTCGATCGGGCGGGTGTAAAGATTCGTGTTTGGGCACAGACGTCGAATTGGGATGATCGTGTCCACGAGGCCGATGCTGCCAGAAATCACTTCCGGGAGCATCGGCTGAAAGACCATGTAGTTCTCTCGGTTGACCAGCGTGAGCTCGACGGCCCCACGTCGGAGATCATCCCGGAGGAGCTGTTCCAGGGTCAGTGCCGTGTACACCCCACCGAAGCCGCCACCCAAAATGAGGATCCGTGTCGGTCCTGGACTCATCGTCATCCCTCCACGATCACCAGGCTTGACTGGCGATATCTGCTCGGCTGCCTGCTTCCGGGACGAGGCAGGCAGAGGGCAGCCACGAAAAATCCTTACGAGCTCCGTAATGTGCGTTGGAATCATGTTGTTGCTTCCTTTATGACTGATGACTCTCTCATTTGAATAAATATTCTATTCCCGGACCTGACGTTCGGTTGGTGCTTGGGGGCGACGGATCATCTTCCACATTTTACCGATGACGCGCATACGGCCGATGTCCGCAACTCTTTGCAGACAACATAGTACCGTCGCATATGAGCTCTCTCCCTCAGGAACGGATATTTAGACAACTCTTCGATGCCAATCATGCTGCCGAGCGCCGAGCCTGTCGGGCGTTCGCGACCGCAAGAGGCGCCTCTCTTGCTGGCTCTATCCCTGTGTCTATCCAGTGACCTTCTTCGTTTTGTATTTATCGATTGCTACCTTCAGGTCGTCGTACTCCTCGCATTTTCCAAAGAAGGGACACGCCTTTTTCAGCGCCTGGAGTTGCTTCTCGGCGTTGGCAGGTTGATTCATCTCGAGGTAAAGCTCGCCGAGATATTCATGCGCGCTCCGATGACTGGAATCGATCTTCAGGGCCATCTGGTAATGCTCCATCGATTTGTCGAAGGTGCCGAGTTTGCGATAACTGTAGCCGAGCAGGGTATGAGCGTCGGCGTCTTTCGGGTTTTCCTGAACGGCCTTCGTTAAATTTCCCACGGCAGACTTGAAGTCCTTCGCCTCGATAGCTTCCCGTCCGGCGGCAACATTTGGATTTTCAGGCTTCGCCTTTGGTAGAGCGGCGAAGGCCCGAGCTTGCATGAACACCAAACCAAGAACCAATGTAATAACAGCCAACAGCGATTTCATATGCAAATCTCCTTTGTAGTACATACCTGTATGACTCTTTCTTTTGAATAAATATTCCCGTGGGGAGAGGCATGCCTCCTCTCCCCTTTGACCGCAGCAAGGGCTGCTCCCCATTAGCTTGAGTAATCGTGGTCTCTACGATGTTGCAGCTGAAGCAACTGAGCATTAATTTCATCTTTTCCTAGCGGATCGTGACCACACGGCCCATAGAAGTCGATGATATCGCCGAAGTCCGGGCTCTTGAGGAACGGATGTTTAGTAGACAAGCTCGCTTCGTTTATCGCAGGAAACTTCAGGTGGCAGTAGCTACCCTCGGTCAAAGCATCTTTGGAGATCACGCCTTCGGCCCCCGCTGCCGCTATGGTCGAACCCATAGCTCCGGCCAAAAACAAAACTGCTAAAACTGATTTCATAGTCTTCATCTTTCTCACCTCCTTTCCGGCCAACTCGTGGCCTTCGTCCTTTGTGACGGGGCAGCAAGGGGAAAAATTCCCCTCGAAAAAAATATTGCTATCGGGAATTTTTCGCGTTGACACAAAGTCTCCACAAAATCTCAATGACGTGGACTCCCTCTTAAACTTTCGCGCAGAGGAAGCACTGGCCCCTCTATTTCAACCGGACACGGTTGCTTCCGCTGAGTACTTTGAAATTTATCAGCGCAAGGTCGGTTTAGAGCCGGAAAAGAAACTTAGGCTCGCCGTGCTGCGGGATGCCATCGGGTGTTTCAAAATTATCTCCTCGCAAGAGACAAACGGAGGAAGAAATGGTTTCAAGAAGCGCAGGAATGGTTTAACGAGAAGGAGAGCAAGTGGATATTCTCTTTTGAGAATATCTTGTGAGCCCCTAGGGGCTTAGTTTGCAGTATCTCGGGAAGGACTGATGTTTTGGCAGCGTAAGCGCCTCGCGGAGTTCCCCGCTGCAGCGAGCGGTTCGCGCCCTGTCATGTTAAAAAAACGTTCGTGAGGCTTGCGCAAAAAGCAAAACATGGTCAGGCAACGGTGCCGCGATCGGATCGCGCTGACCGAGGGCGCTTCGCCGCACGGAAGATTGCAACCGTTGGCCGGGTTGAACGTAGTAGCGAGCCACCAATTTTTAACTGCGCGACCCGCTTCCCATGGAATTCAGACGCCCGCCATCAACCGGCAGGATGGCGTTCGTGATGTAGCTCGCTTTGTCGGAGGCCAAAAACACCGCCGCCTCTGCCACTTCTTCAGGCCGGCCGATACGACGCAGCGGAATGATGTCGTATTCCGGCTTGCGACTTCCCATGTCGTCCTGGCCCATCGGGGTGCCGACAAGCCCTGAGATGAGGCCGTTGACTCTGACCTTGTAGGGAGCCAGGTCGACGGCAGCCTGACGCGTCAAGGAGTTGATCGCGCCCTTGGATATTGAGTAGACGGCACCGCCGGGACTCGATCTCTCGCCCGACCCCGCGGAGATGTTGACGATGGCTCCTCCGCCCTGCTCTTTCATCATTCTCGCTGCGTGCTGGATGCAGAGAAAGTAGCCGGTTAGGTTAGTGGCCATGATTTGGTTCCATTCTTCAAGCGGAAGATCAAGGATACCGTGCTTTGAAGAATGAGCGACGCTATTGACCAAGATATCAAGGCGGCCGTGATTCTTACCGATGTGATCGAATAGCGCATCGATCTGTTCAGGTCGAGACACGTCCGCGGCAAAGGAGTCGCCGCCGATCTCTCCTGCGATTCTCCTCGCGTCCTCTTGATGGCGTGAATGAACGACGACCTTGGCTCCTTCGCGTGCAAAGGCGCGCGCGGTTGCCAATCCGATGTTATGAGTCGATCCGGTAACCAAGGCAACTCTATCTTTCAGAAGCACGGAAATATCTCCTTTCCAGCAACGTGATCCGGATCACGACCCTCATGCTCGCATCGATTACTTGTCCAACTGAATCAACTTTTATCGTCGACGCCGCCGGCCAAACCTATTTCTCTAACGGATGGCTTTTTATGACAGCCGAGAAAAAGGGTGGAGCTAACCACCGAGCGAGATCATTTCGATCTTTTTGTGGCTTTTGGGATCGTAGTGGGAACTGCGCATGGCTTCTAATCGATCGGCGGAGTAACGGTCGCGCCGCGCTTGCCAAACCCCGCTGAGAAATTTCACCAGATCTTCGTCCGATGTGCCGTTTCGCAAGAGCGCTTTAACGTCATGCCCCATCTGAGAAAACAGACAAGTCACTAGTTTGCCATCCGCCGTGAGTCTCGCCCTCGTACAGCTCGAACAGAAGGGCTCGGTAACCGAAGCAATAACACCCAAGTCTCCGCGGCCATCGATAAATTCATAGTCTACCGACGGTGCGCTTCCCTGGTCGCGGCCGATTTCTCTCAGAGGATAACGAGAGCTGATTTTTTCCAGAATCTCCGCTTTGGAAACCAGCTTCTCCGACGTCCAGTTGTTGGAGTTGCCGACATCCATGTATTCGATAAAACGGATGGCCAAGCCATGTTCCCGGGAAAACTCGACCAGCTCGAGAATATCGTCGTCGTTTACGCCCCGCTCGATAACCGCGTTCAACTTGATGGGATGAAGCCCATGATCTTTGGCGGCAAAAATTCCCTCTAGAACTTTTTCTAGATCGCCTCTCTTGGTCATGCGTCTGAACTTTTCAGGGTCCAGAGTGTCGAGGCTGATGTTGATCCGCTTGAGTCCTGCGGCTTTGAGAGAGTCGATCTTTTCCGCCAAAAGCGCGCCGTTGGTGGTCAGGCAAAGGTCCTTCAAACCGCTGATTGCTGCAACCTTGGCAACCAGCTGATCTAGGTTCTGCCGCACGAGAGGCTCGCCGCCGGTGAGGCGGATCTTTTCGACACCGAGTCCGACGAAGAGAGTTGCTAGTCGGGTAATCTCTTCAAAAGTCAGGATCTCTTTCTTAGAGATCCACTCGTACTGATCGAGCGGCATGCAATAGGTGCAGCGGAAGTTACACCTGTCGGTCACCGAGATTCTGAGATCCTTGACGGATCGATTATAAGCGTCAACAGGCATCCTATTAACTATGCAATAAAGGTGTCGCAGGCGCAAGTTAAGGTCAGGGGGGTGCGCCTTAAGATCTTTGCCGGTTATGGCCGATCTGCTATCCTATTGGGCATGAGTCTACGCCAGCAGCAGGTGGCGGTGTTCCTCGGCACGGTGATTGTCATTTTTGGTCTATTCGCCGCCGGTGTTTGGCTCATTGCCCAACGGCTCACGACTGAGGCCACACTTCAAACCGCACTATTGATGGCCCGGCAAGTGGAGATTGCCTTGGCTGATAGCCTCCGTGAGCGGCCCGTATCACAACCGAAGATGGCACAGTCTCAAAGTCAGCCAGGTTCTTTTTGGAGCTTTCTCGGCAACATCTTTCCGGGCAACAAACAAGCCCCCAGGCCTCAACCGAGTTCACCTCGTCCGGCGTCCCGCAATGCCGAGGTCAAAGGGCTCATGCGCGCCTTCATCGACCGCAGCGGCAGTATTGAAGCAATGTGGGTTCTGAACTCCGATGGCAAAACTCTATATAGTTCGATGGGTAACGAAAAAACAAACGAGCCGTTGGATGCAGCGCTGAGCGACAGTTTGCGTCGCGGCGAGACGACGATTAATCCCAGAGTCGAGGGGAACTCCACCTATTACGACGTTCTCGTGCCGCTCGAAATGCCCAAGGGAGTACGCGGTCCTGGTGGACTAAGACTATGGATCAACCCGGCTGACTGGACGGAGTTGCTTTCTGGAATGTGGCGCCAGCTGACGCTTTTGTTCGCGCTCGGCGGCGTGGTAGCTCTTCTCAGCGCGCTTCTGACCACGACGCTTTACACCCGCCGTTTTCGTTTGATCAGCGAAGCGCTGCGCCAGGCCGAAGCCGGCACTTATCAGGCCCGCCCCCAGTACTTAAGCCACGACGAGGTGGGACAGAGCTTAGACTTGATCGATCGCCTGGTGATGAAGCAGCGCAAAACCGTGGGCGCGCCCGCTCCCGTCCAACGACTGGCGATGGCGGCGCGGACCCTGGCCCACGAAGTTCGAACGCCTCTCAATGCCTTGGCTATTCATCTGGAGTTGCTTCGCAATGCCGCAACTGCGCGCCGCGACGCGCCGGCCGAGGGTCAGCAACAGCGTTCCTTGACGGCGATTGACGCAGGCGTTCGGCAAGTGGAACGGTTGGTGCGCGACTTTACCGATTACTCGGCGCCGGTCAGCATGGAACGAAAGCCGCTGGACGTTGCCGAGGTGCTCACGGCCAGTCTCGAGGCCATATCCTCGCAATGCTCCGAAAAAGGAATTGCGCTCGTAAAAAAGCTTGCCCCCGGTCCGTGGAGCATTCGAGGCGATGCAACACGCTTGCGTCAAAGCTTCGACAATCTCCTGCGCAATGCTATGGAAGCGCAGCCCCACGGAGGAGCCATCCAGGTCTCCGCGTCCAAGACCGATAGTCAACTGACGCTGGATTTTAGTGACTCCGGTCCCGGCGTCCCACCGGAACGACGGTCGGAGCTTTTCGAATTCGGGAAAACCACAAAAGCCGGTGGCAGCGGCATCGGACTTCCCCTGAGCCAGCTAATCGCTGAGTCTCACGGCGGATCCTTGGTTTACCAGGATGGCAACGGCGCCGGTCGCGGTGCGACGTTTCGTTTGACTCTGCCGCTAGAGGAATTGCGCTGAGCATGGCCCGCACTCACACCAAGATTCTCGTCGTCGATGATGACGCTTCCACCCGTGAAGGGCTCGCCGCGTTGCTACAAGGCTGGGGCTACAGTGCCAACGCGGTTCCCGACGGCGACGCGGCTCTCAAGCTCTGCGAGAAAGAACTTCCTCACGCGATTGTCACGGATTTGATGATGCCAGGAATGAGCGGGCTTGAATTTGTGAAAGCCCTGGGCGAGCGTGTGCAACAGGTCGCAATCGTCGTATTGACCGGCCAGGCGACCATCGAAACCGCCGTGCACGCGATCAAACTGGGCGCCTATGATTACTTGCCCAAGCCCCTCGATGCGGAAAGGCTTCGTAGCGTCCTCGAAAGAGGGCTCAAACAGCTGAGCCTAGCGCGTGAGGCCGGAGCTCTGCGGCAACGTTTGGAATCGCCCTTGGGATCTTACGGCGGCCTGATCGGGAAATCCGCTCCGATGCGCCAGCTTTACCAGCGGTTGAGTCAGGTGGCAGCAACGGACGCCGCCGTGTTGGTGAGCGGCGAAAGCGGTACCGGTAAGGAGCTCGTTGCCCGCACGATCCACGATCTTTCACCGCGGCGCGAGGAAGCTTTTTTGCCGCTTAACTGCCCGGCTATCTCTCCCACACTGATGGAGAGTGAGCTTTTCGGTCACGAGAAGGGCGCCTTTACCAATGCCATCGAGCGACACCAGGGTTGTTTCGAGCAAGCAGACGGCGGGACCCTCTTCCTCGACGAGATCACCGAGATGGCGGCCGAAGTTCAGGCCAAATTTCTCCGCGTTCTCGAGGAAGGACAGGTGCGGCGAATCGGGGGAACTACCTCTATTCCGATCTCGGTTCGAGTGGTCGCCGCCACCAATCGTGCCCCGGCTGCCGCCGTCAAAGAAGGAAAGTTGAGGGACGATCTTTTCTACCGCTTGAGCGTTTTTCATTTGGAGCTACCGCCGCTTCGAGAACGGGCTGAGGATATTTTACTGCTCGCGCGCTATTTCCTCGAGTCGTTCGCTGAAAAGTATCAAAGACCACAACTGCCATGGGCCACGGACTTCGCTCCCGCGCTGCAAGCCCACTCTTGGCCCGGAAACGTCCGTGAACTACGCAATGCGATGGAGCGACTAGCGGTATTGGCTGCGGGGCCCAATCTGACCGCGGCAGATTTTCAACAGTTCTGCCTAAGCTCGGTCTTGGAAGAAAAGCCCGACAGCGAACCACTCTCCTTGGCCGAGGCCGAACGTCAATGCATTGAGCGAGCGTTGGCCGCGAGCGGGGGTAATAAGACCCAAGCCGCGCGGCTTCTGGGCATCACTCCCAAGACGCTGAACGCCAAGTTAGCCCTCTACAACAAAGAGTAAACCCCGTACCATGGACTTATGTTCGTGGCTTTGGGGGCCGCCTCTTTGAGCAAGTTCATTACCGCAGTCACGTTCCGGGCGTTCTCTAGTACGGGGTAAATTCTCCCTGCGCCGTTACCTAATTACCCGTCGTCTCGTCTTTTTATAGGTCCGCGACTATTTATTTTGCGACTTTTTTGCTGGCATGGACGTTGCTGGAATGTCTTGTCAGCAATCGAGACAAAAGACATCTTGCTCGACTAATGCTCAAACGGAGGTCGTATGAAAGTGAGCAAATCCCTCACTATCGTTTTGCTACTCAATGCGTTGCATTTTTTCGCTCTCCACTCTCCGGCTAATGCTGAACCAGAGAAAAAGAAAGCCGGCGGCCAGGCGGAATCTCATAGGAGTAGCAAAGGAACAACCAATACAAACGCCCAGTGGAAGGCGGACCCGGAGCGAGGCTGGATCCGTGCCGACGACCGCCATGAGCAGCGTGAGCAGAACCACTCTAACAAGAAGCAGAATCAGGGCAAACGTAAAGGTCAAGACAAATAACCAGGGAACTGCTGCATCTGAACACCCAACGACCAATAGCCTCTCGTGATGACTCGCAATTGGGTTCCCGCAATTTTCATAATTATGGCGTGAAACAAATGAGCCCGGTCCAAAGAGTTTTGCTCGCTACGATCCTCTTGACCTCTTTCTGGAATACCAGCTACGCCTACTCACCCGCCGAGACACCTGCTCGCTTCCACGAAGATTCGCGCCCGAGTAGAGAGCGCTCTCCTATCTCACAAAGCCAGGTCGAGAGACTCCGGCGCGTGATGCTTCCTCTCGTTAAAGCAACCGATCATCCGGGCCACTTACAGCAGATACGTGTAAGGGTCATAGACGACCCGAAAATCAATGCTGCCAGCGCAGGCAACGGTGAGTTCTACGTGACCACCGGATTGCTGAACCGGGCTAACGATGATGAGCTTCGGGGTGTGCTCGCCCACGAGATCGCCCACGACGATCTCGGGCATCCGGCCAAGGTGCAGGTTCTGGGCACGGGGTTGGGCCTGGGGGCGATGTTATTAGAACAATTCATCCCGGGTAGCCGCTCGTTCGCTCCAATTGCCGGAGCGCTGATCGCGCGCGGCTATAGCCGACCGCAAGAGTACGAAGCGGACCGTCACGCGGTCGAGATTCTCAGACGCGCCGGCTACCCCAAAGATGTAATGATCCATACGCTCACCTGGTTAACCCAGGCTGAGGGAAACAGCGGCGGTGGGATTTTATCGACCCATCCCGCAACTTCAGACCGCATCCGGGCCTTGAAAGCATTACGTTAAATTCCGAAGGGCAGCAGTGCCATTGTGTTTTTTCTCTGAACGACATCCAAGGAACTTAAAGTAACGTTCGCTCCGCTGCCATCCCCGAATGAATCGGACCAAAATCCCTGGTCACTTCTGTGCTGGGCTCCAATAGTCACTTTGCCGCTCCTGGTAATTTCTCCTATCACATTACCTTTTTACTGGCACTCTTCAGTCGTGTCTGCTGCAAGTAGCTGATTTTGCCCTTTTTATTGAGATGGCATATCCGTTGCTCTCGTTTCTTAGCCGACGACGTGAACATGGAAGCGAATCAGTCAAGGACAAGATAGGAGAAGATTATGAAATCACAAAATTACGTGACCGTACTGGCAATCCTAAACGCCATGGCGACGCGCATCGCCAATTCATTACCACAGATTGAAGCAGCGACCCGTGGCCTACAACATGACTTCGGAGCGGGCGCGGGCGTAAGGATCGACGTTCCCGTAGACGCTAATGTTTAAGAAATAAGTCCGATGAAGCTAAGCCATAACAAGAATAAACCAAAAGTAGAGAGTACAAAACAATCGAGCAGTAACGCGACGTAGAAAACATAAACTCAAATAGAAAGGAAAAACTAAAATGGAAACGACCATGAACATGAAATGGATGAGCAAGGCTTCAATATTTCTTCTCGCCGGAACGCTCTTTGCCGCAGGATGCGCCGGCGGACCGCTAAGCACACGCGAGAAGGGCGCTGGTGTTGGCGCTCTCGGCGGCGCAGCCGCGGGCGGACTCATCGGTGCTGCCGTCGGCCATCCCGGAGCTGGAGCCGCCATCGGCGGTGGTTTGGGACTCGGTGCTGGCGCCTTGGTCGGCGACCAACTGCAAGGCCATGAGAACACCAATTATCGGCAGCAACAACAAATCAACCGGAACCAAGCCGAAATCGAGCGCAACCGTCAGGACGTCCAGCGCTTGCAACGTCAACAGAGTGAATACTGATCGAGTAGCGTTGATAGAACCCACTCCCGTGAAAAACCGCTTCTAGACACCCAGCGGAGTTCGCGACGAGAACTCCGCTGGGGCCCGCCAGAATCATCCGATCTAAAGATAAGCTTGGACAAGAAATCTACCAAGCGCTCTTGATCGTTGAGACGCGGTCCCGGTGAGTGAGACCGCTTCCATCTACCGATACAAATTCTTCTCGTTGACACTTTCCTCTTGGCCGACTAAGCTTCGTTGCGTCAGTTCGTCTGTCGGAGAACGCGCAAAGTTTCCACGGTCGGAGCCAAGCATGTGCCAACGCAGAGTCGTTCTTCTCGCTCTTGTCTTTGCCCTTTGCTTCATGTCAGTTTCCCACGCAGCGGACTCTTCGTCGCTCCGCAAGGTCCGCATGGCCTTCACATCCCTATCTGGATCCATGATTATTCCCTGGATGGCGCGGTCCGCCGGGATTTTCAACAAATATGGTTTGGATGTGGAAGTCATCTCCACACCGAGCGGTGTCGAAGGGATGAATGCTTTGATTGCCGGCGAGGTTCAGTTTCTGCAAATCGCCGGTGGAACGACGGCCAGCGCTGCCTTGGGCGGAGCGGACGTCATGATCGTCGGCACCACTATTGATACTTTCGTCCAGAACTTGATGGTCCGCCCGGAAATCGAAAAACCCGAACAGCTAAAAGGTAAGTCGTTAGGAATTAGCCGATTCGGAACTTCCATCGACACCGGCGCCCGGATCGCGCTGCGTCATTTCGGACTGGTGCCTGAAAAAGACGTCGCCATCGTGCAAATCGGCAGTATCGAATCGATTGTTGCCGCACTGCAGGGTAATCGCATCCAAGCTGGCATTCTCTCGTATCCTTCGATCGGTCGGGCTAAGAAACTCGGACACCGCTCGTTGTTGGACATCGCCTCCCTCGGCATTCCCTACGCGTCCACAGGCATGACGACTCGCGGCAGGCTGATCCGCGAAGATCCCGATCTCGTTCGGAGATACATGAACGCCCAGGTCGAAGCCATTGCACGCGCCAAAAAAGACCGAAACCTTTCCATACAGGTGATGGGCAAGTATCTGCGCATCACTGATCCAGAGCTTCTCTCCGAGGCTTACGACATCTACGTCGACAAACATTTGCTCAAAGTACCGCTTCCGACCGTCGATGCGATGAAGACCGTGTTGGAGGAACTTGCCGGCAGAAACCCCAAAGCCAAAGAAATGGACCCGAGAAAGTTCTTCGACGATTCCTTCGTGCGCCAGATGCAGTCCAGCGGTTTCATCGACGGGCTCTATCGCTAGCCACGTTGCCACTCAATGCCGAGTGAAACGCGTTTGCCGCGCTTTTGCACCTCGCAGATTGACGCGCCGGAACCCTGCTTGTTATAAACATTACTGAATATAGCAAGAGGAGGACACGTCATGCGCGTCATCGATGCTGACGGCCACGTCGAAGAGAATCCGACTACTTTCAGCGATAAATATTTCGATCCGGCGTTTCGGTCCCAGCGACCGGAGGTCGTCGGCATGGATGGCTTGGCCTATTGGATGATCGACGAACAGCTCTATCCGCGGCGCGTCGGCCGAGGCTGCAATAACCTCGGGACGCCGGTGAGCTACCAAGGAAAGCCCACCAAACACGCCGCGCGTAAAGTTGACAGCGTGGAGAGCATGGAACTGAGCGATCTCAGCGCGCGAATAAAAATCATGGACGAAGAAAATCTTTCCATCCAGGTTCTCTATCCCACATTGTTTCTTGCCTACCCCCTGAGTTGCAATCCGACTTATGTGACGGCTATGTGCAACTCCTATAACCGCTGGCTCGCCGACATTTTATCGGGCCATGAAAGACTTAAATGGGTCGGCGTGGTTAACCTTGACGACATTCCCGCGGCGGCAAAGCAAGTGCACGAATGCAAACGGTTAGGGGCCGTCGGAATCATGATTTTGGGTACGGCCGGCGACAAGCTGCTCGATGATCCGAGCCTGCTGCCTTTCTACGAGGCTGTGGCGGGTGCCAATCTTCCCCTTGCAGTTCATGTCGGCTGGGCCTGTCCCGCGATTAACAATCTTTACAGCCACATCTATCCCTCCGGCGTTATCGCTTTCTTGATGCCCGTATTAATGGGCTTCGTATCGCTCATGAGCGGCGGGATTTTGGACCGCTTTCCAGCTATGCGCGTAGTCTTTCTCGAGGCGGGCAGCTTGTGGGTCCATTTCATACTTGAGCGACTGCACCACCGCTTCCAACACTCCGGCAAGAACCTCTCCCAGGTGGTCACGCGAACGACGCCGATTCAGGCGCTGCCCACAATGGATTACGTGCGCAAAGGGAATCTCTACTTCAGCGCCGAAGTCGAAGACGCGCTGTTACCGCAAGTTTTGGATCTCGTCGGAGACGGGCAAATCATGTTCGGTTCCGACATGCCGCATGGGGACCGTGAGCGTTTTGCCGCAGAGATGTTACAGGACAGAGAAGATTTGAGCGAGAGCGCCAAGCAAAAAATTCTCGAAACGAACCCCGCTCGTTTCTATGGTTTGTCCGCAGATGCGGTATTGATCTTAGACCCGCCTCCGCATTTGAACTCTAAACTCGCGCCTTATCGCAACGAGTAATTTCTCCTCCACATCCTACTTTTTTACTCGCGGCCCACCTGCGAACTGTCTACAACTCATTGATTACCTATGGCTTTCTCACTGGCATATCCGTTGCTCTATTGACTGCTTGAACGACCGAATTTTAACGTTACGGACCTTAGAAAAAGGAGATGCAGTCATGAAAAGTCTAGCTACACTGTTGCTTTTGGGAAGTTTAGGTCTGGGTGGATGTCAGTTCATGGCCGGAGCCGCAACGGGTGCCTTGGCTACTGGAGCTGGTTATGAGATCAACGCGAAAAGACAGATGGACAGGCTCGAAGACGATTACCGCCATGAGCGCATCAGCCGCAGAGAGTATGAACAACGTAAAAGCCAGATAGAAAAAGGTTCGATCATATACTGAATCCCGGATTGGTCGTCTTCGAACCTCGTCAATTTAGAATGTGAACCGATTACGCGAGGGGTGACTATGAAGCGGGTGCACAATACTGGTGCCAGCGAAAATTGCAGTGAGTCTGACCTCTTATTTGTGTACCGTAGATGCGCTGTTTGATTGGCCGGACGGCGTGCTGCCTTCCGGCCAACGTCGGCTTCTCAGCGGCATGAGGTATTCTACCGCGGGAATTTTCTCTGCTCTCTCGGCGTATCCTGGGAACACACTCGGAGTTCAACGGCTCGCCGGGGCAATTTCAAACAAAAATATCGTGTGGTCGTGCATGAAACCTCCCTTTACTCGCTCAATCCGATCCGGCACCCATCCCTGAATCTCGAAGTCGTGCGACACTACTCTAGAACCGGGCCTTAGCTGCTTCTCGAGCAGCGGCCGCAGCTTGGCATTGAACTCGGGTAACATGTAAAGCGTTACGACGCTGGCTGGAGAGACATCGGCTGTGAACGCGTCCTGGGCACGAAATTCGACCAGATGGTCAACTTTTTCTCTGAAGGCATCATCCCGGGCTTTCTGTACCAAGTCCGGATCGATTTCGATCCCGACACCTCTAACTCCGTATTTCTTTGCCGCCTGAATGATGATGCGACCGTCACCGCTGCCGATATCGTAGATCACATCACCGCTCTTCACCTGCGCCATCTCAAGCATCCGGTCGATGACATCGATCGGCGTCGGCACGAACGGAACTTCGCCACTTGTCCAGACCGGGATAGAACAGCCGTTTGCAATCAGCAGCAGCAAACTTAACGCGAATAAAAGTGCGGGCTTTCTCATCTCTGTGTTTAACCTCCCACGAGAAACATCGGAATCCGAGGATTGATTGGTTTTGCGTCAACCGGCAATGCGCCCAGCTTGACAAACCCCAACATTTATTATGTTCTCCGGCTTTAAAGAATAGGAGGAAACCATGGCGACATGGGATGATGTTCTGACACAACGCGATCAACAGGTTTTTGCTCTCTCAGGCTATGGCAAACGCGGCGGTTTCGGCCAAAGGCCGGCGGTATTAGTGATTGATGTGAACTACAATTTTGTCGGCGACAAACCCGAACCGATCTTGGAATCTGTGAAACGGTTTCGCAACAGCTGCGGTGCAGAAGGGTGGGAAGGCGTCCATCGAATTCGTGAGCTCCTCATCGAAGCTAGAAAAAAACATCTCCCGACCTTTTACACGACCGGGCACGATGATCGGACCAACACAGTCGCCTTTGGACGCTGGCAAGCAAAAAACAGCCGCTCGAGCGAAGACATGACCGAAGCGTGGGACAAGGGCAACGAAATTGTCGAGGAGATTGCACCGCAGCCGGGTGACATTGTCGTCCGCAAGCAAAAGCCCAGCGCTTTTTTCGGCACGCCTCTGATCAGCATGCTCAACGAGGTCCACGCCGATAGCGTGTTGGTTACCGGCACCACGACCAGCGGCTGCGTACGCGCCAGCGTGATCGACGCCTTTTCATACAATCTCAAGGTTTCGGTGATTGAAGAGTGCGTCTTCGACCGCGGTCAGGCCTCCCATAAAATCAATCTCTTCGACATGGCCATGAAGTACGCCGACGTGATTTCGCTCAAGGAAACCATAGAATACGTTCAGAGTTTGCCCGATAACCTTTTTGCTCCGGCGTTGTAGCTCGTTTCGCTTTCAGGTTTCTGTAGGGTTCAAGTAAGTAACCGGAAACTCAAATCAGTCAACTGTGATCACCATTCACGCTGATGTCGTCGGGAGCCTTCTCCGCCCACCGGAGCTGCTTGCGGCTCAACAGCGACTCGCCGCTGGAGCCATCACCGCTGCTGAATTCAAATTGATCGAAGACCGGGCCGTCGACGAGGCCGTTGCGTTGCAAGAGGATGCCGGCTTGAAAATCGTGACCGACGGCGAGATGCGCCGGCAATCGTTTCAGAGCCAGATGACGGCTGCCGTTAGCGGCTTCGGTGAATTTGATCTCGACGCTTTTCTTTGGGGCGAGTGGTACGACGAGCAAGGCGTGGAGAGAAAACGGCGGCCACGACGGCTCGGCGCCGTCGCAAAACTGAAGCGTCTTCGTTATCTGTCGGCGGACGAGTTTTCTTATCTAAAGAGCAAAACGAACCGAATTCCCAAAATAACGCTTCCTAGCCCGGGGCTGTGGGCCAACTTTTGGTCCGCTAGACACTCGAAGGCTGCTTATCCGACGCTCGATAGCTTCCTCGCCGACATAGTTCAAATCTTGCGTGACGAGGTCAAAGAACTGGTTCGCTTGGGCGCCTCTTACGTTCAAATTGACGCGCCGCACTACGGTCTTCTGCTCGATCCCAAGACCCGCGGTTTTTATGAAGGGCAGGGCTGGAGCTTGGATCGATGGCTGGGTCGAGGCCTGGAGTTGGACAACGCCGTCATGGATGGTTTTCCGGACGTGACCTTCGGCTTTCATATCTGACGCGGCAACCAGGGCAGCCGGTGGCTGTCAGAAGGCAGCTATGGCTCGATCAGCCGCGAGTTATTTCGCAAACTGAACGCACAACGGCTGCTGTTGGAATACGACGATGCGCGCTCTGGCTCTTTTGCGCCGCTTAGGGACGTGCCGGAGGACAAATTTGTCATTCTCGGATTGATCACGACCAAAAAGCCGGAGCTTGAATCGTTGGAAGTTTTTGCGCAGCGCATTGCCGAAGCCGGGCGCTATCTTCCGATGGAGCGACTTGGGCTCAGCCCACAATGCGGCTTCGCTTCTTCTATCATCGGCAACAAGATCTCCGTCGAAGATCAACGAAAGAAACTGGATCTCATCGTTAAGATAGCTCAAGCTCTATGGGGTTAAGTGAATCCTCACGCAGGCTGCGTGAGTGCCCGAAAGACCAAGATTACACCGATGAGAAACAATAAAAATATCAGGCCGCGACTGAAATTTTGTTGGTTGATGTGGTCCTGAATTTTCAGGCCGCCGTAAAATCCAAGCAAGACAAACAAAGTCACTCCCAACGATAGAGTTAACGTTTGCCGGTTAAAGAGATTCCAGGTCGAAACGGCTATCAATTGGCTTAGCTTGGTGATGATGAAAATCGTGGCAATGGATTTGATAAATTCTCTTTTCGGGAGCCTCAGACTGTAGAGATAGATGGCCAGCGCGGGGCCGGCGGCGTTGGTCATGCCGTTGAGAAACCCGCTGACCAATCCCACGGGAAGCGCAAGCTTTTTTTCCAGTAAGGGTGAAATCGTAAACTCGAAACGAAGCCAGGTCGATACCACAAAGACCAGAACCATCACGCCGAGGCAGAAGCTCAGTACCCAGAGCGGCAAGGTAACGAGAACTTTGGTGCCCAAAAAAACACCGATAAGTGTTGTCAGGGCGAACCATCCAAAGCGCCGAATCACCGCAAAAGGAAATCCGCCGCGAAAGACTTGTGCAACATCCATGACGATATTGGGGATGATGAGTATAGTGATGGCGACGCGAATATCTAACAATAGAGCCACCGTCGGTGTTGCAATCAACGGGAAGCCCATTCCCGAAGCCCCTTTGACAAAGCCGGCCAACAGAAGCGCGAGACCGACAAGGACGTTTGTGAGATCGAAAGACATTTTAGCCGGGCGATGTTGTATGAGCCGGTTGCGGCACTGAAAAGGGGAGTTTCGATCGACGACAGGTCTTGGAAAAATTTAGAACCTAAAGAACTAAGATTTCATGAGATTTATTAGTCGCACGCCCGTGAGAACTTTCATACTGTATCCGGTCATCACACTGATTTGGGAATACGTAATTAACCGCGGCAACTTGCTTTTCCATCCGCTCTTTCTCTCGTTGATGATCTGGGGTTACCTCCAATACCGCCTATGCGGGCTCTATCGCCTCAAACATGGCGGTGGTGGCCCAGGCCTCGAAACGCCGCCGGAACATTTGGTTTCATCCGGCCCTTACGCCTATACGCGCAACCCCATGTATCTTGGCCACCTCATTTTTCTAACTGGACTCACATTTACACTACGGTCGTGGCTCGCTGCAGCGATCACCATTGGCGTTGCCATCTGGTTTCACGCCCGAGTTCTCGTGGACGAAAGGAAACTAGCTGACCGCCTCGGCCAAACCTACATCGACTATACAAAATCTGTGAAGCGCTGGATTCCGGGACTCTTCTAAGAATTTGCTTTGGTCATCTATCATCCGTGGAGCCATAGTTGTCAAGCATGGTTGTTGACAAGCATGGCAGCGTAACCTAATTTCAGGCGGCGTAGAGAATTATTTGCGATGACGCTCGGAACGAGGGATGCATGACGCTCGCACAAGAAATTATTTGTCCGCGCTGCGATCATCGCTTCCCCCTATCTAGGTTGCTCAACCTCTGTACATGCGGCTCGCCGCTGTTGGTGCGCTACGACCCGAAGAAAGCCTCTGCGAATTTCAGCATATCATCCCTTCAAGGGCGCGTTTCCTCGCTCTGGCGCTACCGCGAGCTTCTGCCGCTGCGAGATGACGCGAATCTCGTGTCATTAGGAGAAGGCTTCACGCCGCTGCTTCCAGCCAAATCGCTGGCAGGCGAGCTTGGGTTAAAGCGGCTTTGGATAAAAGATGAGGCACAGAATCCGACCGGATCTTTTAAAGATAGAGGCCTTTCACTCGCCATTTCACGCGCCAAAGAATTGGGTGTAAAAAAGGCCGCCATTCCGTCTGCGGGAAATGCCGGCGGTTCACTGGCTGCTTATGCGGCGCGCGCTGGCATCGAAGCCCATGTCTTCATGCCCCGGGACACGCCGATTGCCAACCAGATCGAAGTGCAGCAATACGGCGCCCGGCTCACACTGGTGGATGGACTCATCAACGATTGCGGCCGGATCATCAATGAGAGGAAGACGGCCGAGGGTTGGTTTGATATCTCGACACTCAAGGAACCGTACCGTGTGGAAGGGAAAAAGACGATGGGATACGAGATCGCCGAGCAGCTCAACTGGACCTTGCCGGACGTGATCATCTATCCCACCGGGGGCGGCACGGGACTGATCGGCATGTGGAAAGCATTTCAGGAAATGGAGGAACTCGGTTGGATCGGGAGCAAACGGCCACGGATGGTTTCGGTTCAGGCCAGCGGCTGCGCCCCGATCGTCAAGGCTTTTGGCGAGGGCAGGGAGACTGCCGAGCCTTGGCAGAACGCCAAGACGGTTGCTTCGGGTTTGCGCGTCCCACAGGCGGTCGCTGATTTTTTGATGTTGCGCGCGCTGCGTGAGAGCAACGGCATGGCCCTGAGCGTCAGCGATGAAGAGATGATAGCCGAGATCCCTCGCCTGGGACGAGCCGAGGGAATTTTTTTCTGCCCGGAGGGAGCGGCTTGCGCCGCAGCTCTTCGCCGCTCGATGCAAAATGGCTGGGTCAAGCCGACGGACGAGGTGGTGCTCTTTAACACCGCCTCGGGACTCAAATACCTGGACGTTCTGCAAGCAGCGCAAAAACGCGAAGGCTCCGTTTCAACCTAGCAGTCAAACGTTTCGCTGCACATCCGTGAGCCGATCAGCACGAATCAAAGTCGCGATCCTGGGTACGCGCTACGGCAATCTCGACGTGGAGGGCGCATGCTCGGCCGTCTCCGAAGTGATCCGGGTACTGCGCGGGAGGATTCCTAAAAACCTTGTTAACAAGGATCTTTTGGGATAGATAGAGTGCCGGACGCACCTCCACTATCGGCTGTAACAATACATTTTTCAGAGGAGGATACATGGGCTGGAAGCGATTGGTTACCTTAGTCGCGGTATTGGGCCTGATCGCCCTCACGAGCGACATCGGAAAGACGCAGAGCAAAAAACCGATAGTCCGACTCAACTATTCGGGAAGCATCTACGCGACAACCTCTGTGGTGGGCGTGGAGAAGGGCTTTTTCGATCAAGAGGGGTTGATCATGAACGCCACACCTGAGTCGGCGGGCGAGATCGCTATGCAGGCTCTGATCGGCGGGTCCACGGATTTTGCCGTTGGGGCCAACGTGCGCCCGATCCAGGCCTTGGCGCGAGATCTCCCGGTCAAGGTCGTGGCGCTGAGCTCGTGGGGCTTTGCCGGCTATATCATCGTTCCGGTAAAGGATACCGTCACTCAGAGTCTCGAAGAACTCAAGGGAAAAACTATCGCCGTCCGCGTCGGCTCCGGGACTCATACCGTCTGGGTTCGTTACTTGAAGACCAAAGGATTGTCCGAGAACGACTTTACGATCAAAAACATCGAAGCGGAACAAATTCCCGCGGCTTTCGAAGCAGGCGGCATCGATGGCGCGGTTGTCTGGGACCCCTTTGCGACGATCATTCTGGAGAAGAATCTCGGCCGAACCATTCTAAAACCGAAAGACATGGCCGAGCCGCTACGCGTCACCTACCCGTTCTTCGTGATGACCACCGAGGACATGATCAAAAACAAACGCGACACCGTGCAAAGATTTGTCAACGCTTGGACCAGGACGATGCATTACATCCATGCCAACAAAAGCGAGGTGGCGCATCTTATGCAGGCGTTCTTCGCCCGTGAAGGAACCAAACTATCCAAAGAAACGGTGAAAAAGCTTCTCGATGGAACCAATTACGACCGGGTTATAGTCTCCCAAGCGGATATCGACGATACCATGGAGAGCGCGAAGATACAGTTTGAACAAAAGAGATTAAAGAAGCTGCCGGATCTCAAGCAACATGTTGATAATAGCTTCGCCGAACGAGCGGATAGAGCAATCAAGCCGACAACGGCCAAGCGTTGAAAGATAGCAACTTTGTGGAAACGTAGGAGCGATGCAGACATCAAAGACAACGAAGAGCTCTCCCGCCTCTCAGTCGAGGACGGAAGAAGCCGTACCTGACATTCGTTCGGTAATTGATTACCGGTTCGCCGAAAAGGCCAAGTAGCCATTGCCGATGGATAAAGCGACTGAGGCGGCCATTTCTGAAACCGCCGCGGAACTGAAACCGGCGGCCCGCGCCTGGCGTTTTTATTACCTCCACGCTTTCCTCGAGAATTTTCTCCCCTTAGCTCTCATTTTGCTTATCTGGGAGGGAGTGGCCAGGCTTGAAATTATTCACCCGGCGCTCTTTCCCACCGTCACAGAGATTTTCACAAAGATGTGGGAGCTAACGCTCGAGGGAATTTTTCTCAGAGACGTCTTGCATTCCCTTGCTCGGCTTCTCTCCAGCGTTTTCTTTGCGATGATCGTCGGTACCCTGAGCGGTCTCCTCATGGGAACCAGCCGTTGGATTGAAAAGCTGCTCGTGCCGCCGTTGAATTTCTTTCTCGCCATACCAGGAATCGCGCTATTTCCGATTGTCATCCTCTGGTTCGGCTTGTCGGAGAAGGCGATCATCTTCACTCTCGCCTTCGAGGCGAGTCTGAGCATCATGCTCAACACGTGGGCTGGAGTAAAGAGCGTCGATATCTCTTTAATCAACGCCGGGCGGGCGCTGGGCGCCAGCGGTTATCCGCTTTTCTATAAGATCCTGCTGCCCGCCGCGCTTCCCGCGATCATCACGGGTTACCGCCAGGGCTTTTCGCGCGCCTGGCGCATTCTGGTGGCCGGCGAGATGCTTGCTTCCATCGGCACTGGCATCGGCTTTCGCATCTTCGAAGCGCGCGCGTTTCTCGCTTCCGACGTCATGTACGCCGGAGTGATCGTCATCGGCGTGCTGGGATTTTTGCTTGAACGTGTGGCGCTGCGCTCTCTTGAGATTTTTACCGTCCAGCGTTGGGGTATGGTAAGGGAGCTGTGAAAGATTCAAGGCAGACGGATGAAAAAATCCGCGGGGATGCTTCATCCTTCGCCCCCCATCTTTCATCCTTTAATTAACCGTCATGGCCCAACCGAAATTGATCGTGCGCAATCTCGCCAAGGTGTTTCAAATCGACGAAGGATTTGGCAGGTACTCCTCGATCAAGGCCATCGATGGTGTTAGCTTAGAAGTGAACGAAGGGGAGCTGGTCACAATCATCGGTCCCAGCGGCTGTGGCAAATCGACTCTGCTCATGATCCTCGCGGGTCTCTACGATAAGACTTCGGGTGAAGTGCTGCTCGAGGGAAGGCCGGTGAGCGGCCCGGGGTTGGACCGCGGCGTCGTCTTTCAAGAATTCGCCCTGTTTCCTTGGCTCACCGTTCGCAATAACATTTGCTTTGGGCTGAAGATGAAGGGAATTCCTAGCGCTGAGCACGACGGCATCGTTCAGCGCTATTTGAAGATGGTCAAGCTGGAGGAGTTCGAAAAAATTTTCCCTCATCGTCTCTCCGGCGGCATGAAACAGCGCGTCGGGATTGCCCGCGCACTGGCATACTCTCCGGAGCTGCTGCTGATGGACGAGCCCTTCGGCGCATTGGATGCGCAGACCCGCAGTAGCTTGCAGCAGATGCTGGTCGACATCTGGTCCGAGACACAGAAGACCATTCTCTTCGTCACTCACAGCGTGCGCGAGGCGGTCTTTCTGTCGGATCGAATCGTGGTCTTGAGCCGGCGTCCATCGAGGGTAAGAACCATCATCGACGTCAAACTTCCCCGTCCACGCCAGCGGCTTTCCGCAGCCTTTATTCGCCACGAGGAAGAGCTCGAACAGATCATTGCCGAGGAGCTGCACGACGATGTCCCGCAGGTGGCAATTACGGCATGAGACCGTCGCTGCTTAAGATGACTCAACCCGAGGCCGAGGCCATCCTCAAACGGAGCGGCCTCGCCATTATTCCCATGGGGAGCGTGGAGCAGCACGGCCCGCATCTTCCATGCGGCACGGACTATCTCGCGTCATTGGTGATCGGCCAGAGAGTCGCCGAAGAGGTGGATGGCTTGCTCGTCCCTTTCTGTCCCGTCGGTGTGACTCCGTTTCACATGTCTTTTGCCGGGACCTTGACGCTGCAGCCCCAGACATTCATCGCGGTAGTGGAAGATATTTGCGCCAGCCTGGCGCAGCACGGCGCTGGGAAGATCGTTTTTCTCAACTGGCACGAAGGCAATACCTCGTCGATGAACCTCGCAGCCGTCTCCGCCCAGCAGCGCTTTGGCGTGCGCGTGCTGGTGGTTCAAGCCTGCTACATCGCTCTTGAACTATTCGGCAAGGAGTGCGGGCTGACCCACGGTGGGGAGTTGGAGGTGCTGCCCATTCTCGCCTATGATCCCTCTATCGTTCATCTGGAGCGCGCTATCAATTCTTCGTCTTCTGAGAGAGCAAAAAAAATCGATGGCCTCCGCCGGGGGAGAGCGGCTTATCCTTTTTTGAAAGACATCCGAGAGCTGGCACCCACCGGGTGGTACGGCGAGCCAGAAAAGGCGAGTGTCGAGAAGGCGAAAGCATTCCTGGAAGGGGTGGCCAAGGCGGCCGCGGATTACATACGGACCACCTTCAAGGAGTTAGAAGAAAATGGCTGACGGTCCCGCAAGAGTCGCCGCGGTCGGCTTGGGCCGCTGGGCCAAGACTCTCGCCGACGCGATTCAGAAAAGCGCTAAGATCAAAATCGTCAATTGCTTTAGCCGCTCGGAGAAAAGTCGGCAGGACTTTGCCCAGCAGTATAAGTGCCGCAGTGCCAAGAGCTACGCGGATTTGCTCAGCGACCCCGAAGTCGAAGGGGTGATCGTCACCACGCCGAACGACGCGCACGGCGAGCCGATCTTCGAAGCGGCGGCGAGGGGCAAGGCGATTTATGTCGACAAGCCCATCGCGCATACGATGGCCGAGGCGATTAAGATCGACCACGCCTGCCGCGACGCCGGCGTGATCCTTTCAGTCGGCCACAGCGCGCGCCGGCTCGCAGGCAATCGCAAGATCAAGGAAATCATCGACCAGGGAGGCCTCGGCAAGCTCGTCATGGCCGAATGTAATTTCTCCAACGACCGAAGCCTTGAGCTTACCCCTGATAAATGGCGCTGGTACAAAGACAAGAGCCCCGGCGGGCCGCTCATCCAGCTCGCCGTTCACCATGCCGACACCTTGAATTACTTGTTCGGACCGGCCAAGAGTGTAACTTGCATGGCCAAGAGGCTTTATACCCCAGCTGAAATCGAAGACGTGACGATGACGATCCTCGAGATGGAGAGCGGCCAACTCTCCTACATCGGCTCCAACTGGGCCTCACAGGGGACTTTCTTCACCAACGTCTACGGTATGGACGCCAATCTTTATTTCACCGTGGATTTCAATTTCTGGAGCCGCTCCGACGTCGTCGACCGACACAGCCAACTGGAAATTCAGCATCGCGGCTCATCGGAACACAAACCGATTCCCTTGGGCGAAGGGGACATGTTTCTCGAACAACTGGAGGAGTTCGGCGACTCCATCCGCGGCAAGCGCAAACCGGAAGTCGGCGGCAAGGAGGCTATCGCCGCCTTGGCGGTGATCTACGCGGCTCTCCGATCCGCCGAAAGCCGCCGCACGGTGACAATCAAGGAAGTGATGGAGGACTAGTTGACGATCCGCAAGATCAATCGGAACCAAGTGGCAGCCAAGGAGCTTCCGAGCCGCTTTTTCCGCGAGCTGGTGTCCCATCGCGTCTTGAAATCCAAAGGCATCGCGCTCCGGGTGGTGGATGTGTTGCCGGCGAAGCAGGCCGGGCCGCGCCACCCGCACAGCCATCCGGGTATGGAAGAGGTGATCTACGTTGAAAATGGGTCGGGCAAGGCTTGGGTCAACGGCGAGACCGCCAAGATCGTCCGTGGGGATACCATCCTTATTCCCGCAGGGGCACGCCACATGATGATTAACACCGGCCGCGGTCCGGTGAAGCTTTTTTGCGCTTTCTCCGCCGCCGACCCGGAGAACCATTACAAAGAATATCCAGACATCAGTTACGCCGAATAGTTGGAGAGTTTTTATGGCAAACGTCGGCTTTGTCGGTCTCGGTGTCATGGGAAGCCGCATAGTGAAGCGGTTGCTGGAAGCTGGGCACGCCGTCACCGGGTACAACCGGACCAAATCAAAAGCGCAATGGCTCGTGGATGCCGGCATGAAGCGGGCGGACACGCCGCGCGCTGCAGCGCAGGCCGGTGAGTTTGTCTTCAGCATGGTGACCAACACCGAAGCGCTCCAGGCGGTCACCACCGGCGCGGATGGAATTTTGGCAGGACTTTCCGCCAACAAAATCTACATCGACATGAGCACGGTAAGTCCGTCCACCAGTCGAGAACTTGCCAAACAAGTAGAATCTAAGGGGGCACAGATGCTCGATGCTCCGGTGTCGGGCAGCGTCATCACATTGGAAGAGGGCAAGCTTTCGATCATGGTCGGCGGAAACCGGTCCGCTTTAGAGCGTGCCCGTCCAATTCTTGAGGGCATCGGTCCAAAGGTCACTCATGTCGGGGGCAACGGCTTGGCTGTTTCGATGAAAATCGCCACCAACTTGAGCCTCGCCGTGCAGATGCTCGCTTTCAGCGAAGGAGTGCTGCTCGCGGAAAAGAGTGGCATCCCGCGGGAAACCGCAGTCGAAGTTCTGCTGAACAGCGTGATCGCGTCGCCCATGGTCAAGTACCGCGGACCGTTCGTTTTGAAGATGCCGGACGAAGCATGGTTTGATGTCAACATGATGCAAAAAGACATGCTGCTGGCTTTGGAAATGGGCCGCCAACTCGAGGTGCCGCTCCCGACCACGGCGATCACTAACCAAATGCTCACGGCGGCGCGTGGCATGGGGCTGGCGGAAAAAGATTTTGCGATTTTGTTTGAAGCGCTGGCACGGATGGCGGGGGCGGGGAGTGGGAAAATGGAGTGATGGAGTGTTGGAGTATGCAGAGACGAATGTCCGATTTCCCAGTACTCCATTACTCCAGTACTCCAAAACCTCCCAGTGAGAGCTAATGGCTCGAACCAAAAAAACCAAACCGGCCCCAACGAAGGGCGCTCCCATTCGCGACGAGCGTTGGATTCATTTCTATCGCCAGATGATGAAGATTCGCCTCTTCGAAGAGCAGGTGAATCAGCTCTATATGAGCGCGAAGATGCCGGGGCTGGCTCACCTATACATCGGTCAAGAGGCGGTCGCTGTGGGTGTGTGCGAAACCCTGCGGCAGGACGACTACATCACGAGCACGCATCGAGGCCACGGCCATTGTCTGGCCAAAGGCGCTTCGCTCGACCGCATGTTTGCGGAGCTGCTGGGAAAGGCGCCGGGGTATTGCCGCGGCAAAGGTGGCTCGATGCACATCGCCGATCAGGAGACGGGCAATTTGGGCGCCAACGCCATCGTGGGCGGAAGCGCGGGGATCGCCACCGGCGCGGCCATGTCGGCCAAAATGAGAGGTAGCGACCAGGTCGCGGTCTGCTTCTTCGGCGAGGGCGCGCTCGGGCAGGGTCTGCTTTACGAATGCATGAATATGGCGTCCCTGTGGAAGCTGCCGGTGATCTACGTCTGCGAGAATAATCTTTACAACGAGTACACTCATTATAGCGAAACGACTGCGGGGGAGATTCGAGAGCGCGCCAAAGCTTTCGAGATTCCATGTGAAGCGATCGATGGTCAAGATATCGTTCTCGTCCATGCGGCCAGCCAATATTTCGTAGAGCGGGCGCGCAAGCGAGAGGGGCCGTCATTTCTCATATGCAATACCTATCGGTTCTACGGTCATCATGTGGGTGACGTGGATCGCGCTTACTATCGCTCGAAAAAGGAAGAGGAAGAGTGGAAAAACCGGCGCGATCCCCTCAAGCTCCTGGCGCAGCGCCTGACTAAAGAAAAAACGGCGGATGATGCTTCGCTCAAGCAAATCGAAGATGAGATCCAAAGACAAATTGAAGCTGCGGTTCAGTTCGCGCTCAATGCGCCGTATCCCAAGCCAAGCGAGGTCGAGCAAGATGTCTATGCCTAGCAAGCCGTCACCCTCGTTGCTTCTCCCAACGGGACAGGGTGAGGGAAAGCAATCGATCAGCGCAAGCGGCAAGCCGATCCGTGAGATTACCTTTGCCCAGGCAATCAACGAAGCTCTGGCCGAGGAGATGCGCCGCGACCCAAAAGTTTTCATTATCGGTGAGGACGTCGCGGAGGCCGGAACACCCTTCAAGGTGCTTTCCGGGCTGGTGCGGGAATTCGGCAAGGAGCGGGTGATCGATTCGCCGATCTCGGAAGCGGGAATCAGCGGCATTACCGTCGGCGCCGCGATGACGGGAATGCGGCCGGTCGTCGACATCATGTTCGGCGATTTTATCACGCTTACGATGGATCAAATGGTCAATCAGGCGGCGAAGATCCACTATATGTCCGGCGGCAAACTCAAGGTGCCGATGGTGATGCGGACGACCTTAGGGGCGACGCGCCGGTCGGCAGCGCAGCACAGCCAAAGCCTGCACGCGTGGTTCAGCCACATTCCCGGCTTGAAGGTCGTGCTGCCGGCCACGCCGTACGACGCCAAGGGATTGCTCAAGACAGCGATCCGGGATGACAATCCCGTAGTTCTTTTCGAGGATAAATTGATGTACCAACTGAAGGGCCCGGTGCCCGAGGAGGAATATACGATCCCGTTCGGAGTTGCCGATATCAAGCGGCAGGGGAAGGACATTACGCTCGTCGCCACAAGCAGCATGGTGCAGGTTTCCCTGAGCGCCGCCGAGATTCTCGCGGCTGTCGGCATCAGTGCTGAAGTGATTGACGTGAGAACGACGGTTCCGCTGGATAAAAAAACCCTGATCGAGTCGGCGAAAAAGACGACCCGCGCCATCGTCGTCGATGAAGGTTACGAGCGCTACGGCGTGACGGCGGAAATCGCGTCGGTGATCGCCGATGGAGCATTCTATTATCTTGACGCGCCGGTGAAACGGATGGGAGCGATGGACGTTCCGGTGCCGTTTTCCCCGGTGCTCGAAGATCAAACCGTACCGACGCCGGAATCGGTGGCCGGGATGGCGAAGGTACTGTGTAACAAGTCATGACGTGTTTCAAATAGTTCAAGCCGTTCAAATCGTCACAAGGAATTTAACCGTTTGAACGTTTTGAACTGTTTGAACGGCTTGAACCTGGGAAAAGGAGGTGGGCTATGGGCTTAAAAACCTTCGGTCTAATGGGTGTCGATTGGGAAGAGCGCGTCAATCTGGAGCGCTTGCGACAAGATCGTTTGAATCGAATCAAAACGGCGCTCAAGAAATCAGAACTGGGCTCACTTCTCTGCTTCGACATGAACAACATTCGCTATATCACTGCCACCCACATCGGCACCTGGGCGATGGATAAGCTCGTGCGATTTTCGCTTCTGCCGCAGGACGATGAGCCGATTGTTTGGGATTTCGGTTCGGCGGCGCGACATCACCAAATTTACTGCCCGTGGCTGGCCGAGCGTTCCCGTGCGGGCATTTCGACCTTGCGCGGCGCGACCCATCCGTCTTCCGGTTTGGCCGACGACCTGGCGAAGAAAATCAAGCTGGAACTCGATAAACGCAAACTGCTCAATGAGCCGGTGGGGGTCGATGTGATCGAACTCCCCGTGCTATTCGCCTTGCAGGCGCAAGGAATCAAGGTCGTCGATGGCCAGCAGCTCATGCACGAGGTGAGAAAAATCAAAACCCAAGACGAGATCACTCTCCTCAACACCGCCTGCATGATGGTCGATTCCGCATACGAAGAGCTTTACCGCTTTATGAAACCGGGAGTGCGGGAAAACGAATGCGTGGGCGTCGTCAGCAAAATACTCTACGACCTGGGCTCGGAACACGTGGAAGGCGTCAACGCCATCTCGGGTGAGCGCTGCAGCCCGCATCCGCACGTCTATACCGACCGCGTGTTGCGTCCCGGCGACCCGGCCTTTTTTGATATTCTGCACAGCTACAATGGCTATCGAACTTGCTACTATCGGACCTTCTCCATCGGCAGCGCATCAGCGGCAATGGTCGACGCCTACAAGCGCTGTCGCGACTACATGGACGCAGCAATCAGCATCGTCAAGCCTGGGATCACCACCGGCGATGTGGTAAAGCTCTGGCCCAAAGCGGAGGAGTTCGGCTTCGCCAACGAAGAGGCGGCGTTTGCCTTGCAGTACGGCCACGGCGTGGGCTTATCGATCTGGGAAAAACCGATCTTTAGCCGCCTGGTTTCTT
>WNFW01000368.1_pt1 | contig 39483 bp, 35 predicted proteins | sample 5400131 | NCBI WGS metagenome assembly WNFW01 (sample SAMN13153362, study PRJNA577476) | soil metagenome | isolation source: 20 cm soil or saprolite under grassland replicate 1 | place: USA:California | collected 2016-06-15 | reverse complement strand
GTACCGCTCTCACCCCCAGACCAGCGTCTAACTTTCGACCCAGTCATTGCTTGGGTTCAAGGCCCATCACGAGGCCCGCTCTATTCCAGAACCGACTATTTCTCGATCCCAAACTGGCCCTTGCAACACCTCCTGATTCTCACATTGCAAACTTTGCGACGGTTTTCTGAACCTCAAAAATCCGACTACCGGTAACCTGAAAACTATGCGACTTGCGAAACAGCCGGATCGACATACTTGACAAGCAGAACCTCGTTGCCCTCCTCGCTGTAAATGAGTTCATCGACGAGCTTCTTTGCCAACAGAAGCCCGAAGCCGCCTGGCCGAAGACCCTGAGCTTCTCGAACGGCGACGTGGCTCAACATATCGTCGGCTGGGTTGTTGAGGGCGGCATGGCGAAGCTCCTGGAGCGAGAAGCCGTGGCCCGGGTCTTTGACGCGGCACGCCACCGCGCGCCGGGCGCGAATGAACGAGATCTCCACGTGTTGGCTGGGATCGAAATTCGCGCCATATTCCATGGCGTTCAGAAGGACTTCTTTGAAAGCGGAAATGACGCCTTCGGGAATGTCGGGATTTCTAACCCCGCGAAGGAATTGGACCAAGCGATTTGCGGTGGAGATGTCGCAGCGGGCCGCCAAGCGAACCCAAGCGGGCGTCGCCGAAAAGACTTCGATACCGTCATCCCAGCACGGTGAGGCCATGGCTGCTCGCACCATTGCGGCGAGCTCAGAAGCATCGAAGGGAGCCGAGAAATAACTGAAAGCTCCCTCGCGCATGGCAGAAATGACGTCCCCTGGAGTAAATCTATCGGTGAGGATAATCAGGCGGACGTGAGCGCGAGCACTTCTGATTTTGCGAAGCAGCTCAACATCCTCTGGGCCGAGCATTTTCCTCCCGGTGACGATCAAGTCGAATGGCTCGGTTGTCGCCAGAGCGAGAGCATGTTGATTGTCAGCAGCGGGGTGAATGGTCCAGCCATCGCTGGCCAGAACATTCGTAAGCAGTTCATCGACATCGCCCCCGGATGCCACAACGAGCGCAGTCTTCTGGTCTGTGCTGCTGCAGGGAGTTGTCATAGATGACCCCGCTTCTACGATGACGATGCGGCGTGACCTAGCGACCGGAAGCTGGCAAGGGCCTGAGTCTCATCGTCAAAGCTAGTGATGGTTCCTAGCAGGCGAAGTACCCTGAACACCTCCAATACATGGCCGCTCGGACGTAGCATTTTCAGGTCGCCACCGTGACGTCTGAGGGAAGCGCACGTCGCAATAATGATGCTGAGGCCGGAACTGTCGACCTGGGTCAGTTCTGTTAAGTTCAACAACACCTTTCGCGCACCACTGGCGAGCAGTTTTTGTAGATGGCGGTCCAGCAGCTCGCTCTCACCGATAGTCGACCTTCCCCGGAGGTCCACTATGGTGACATCATCGCGCTTGCGGGTTGAAATTGTAAGACCCACAACATCCCCGTCTGACTTGCACCCTGTGATGGTACCGATATCGCCACACGATTATACTCTTGTGCCATTCAGCACTCATGTGCCGCTGTCAGAGCAAAATAGAAATGCGGAACCCAGCAAGCGCCGCGACTGAAGAAGGTTATGAGGTGACAAAACTGACAAAACGCAGTCGGCTAAATACCTTGGGCAAGAACGCGTTAGCAGGAACGAAGAGCAGCCGGGAACGCGGCCCGGCGATGGTCTATTGCATGGTGAACAGAGCGGACGGAGCATAGCCACGGGTATTTCGTCGCGAGTACAGCTATCACCACACGGTTTAGGCGCGAGAAATCCTGAAAATTGTATTTTATGTCGATTCATATTCTAAATTCTCTATTACTCATGAGGAATTACATGAAAAAACCTGGACTTAGGGATGAGGTGTGTCCATCCCGCGTTGGCATCAAGGTTGCTAGCGGTATTCCCAGATTCTTTCGACGGAGCCCTGCTTATGAAACTATCCAGACCTTTCTTGGTCGTGTTAGCTCTATTTTGCGCGTTCGGGTTGATGTTCGCCCCGACGGTCTGGGCGTCGCCTACGGGAAGCATCGCCGGCTCGGTGAAAGACCCGAGCGGAGCCGTGATTTCGTCGGCCAAACTCACGCTCGTCAACATCGCGACAAACGCCAAGGTGGAAGCCGCAAGCGACAGCAATGGCGCCTTTCAGTTCCTGCAACTGACTCCGGCCGTGTATTCGCTAAACGTGGAAGCCGACGGCTTCAAGAAGCTCGTTATGGAAGGCATCGTCGTGGAAGTCGACCAGATCACGCACGTTGAGGCCACGCTTCAGGTTGGCAGCGTTAGCCAGACCGTAGAAGTCAGCGGCGGCGCAATTCCCCTGCTGGAAAATGATAGGAGTACGCTGAGCAACGTCGTCGAGAGCGAAGTGATATCGAATATGCCCTTGAACGCCCGCCAATATCTGGACCTCGCTCTTCTGACCCCGGGCGTGTTGCCCTCCGCCGCTGGCACACAAGGTGGCGGCTTCAACGTGGCCGGAGCCCGTTCTCAGTCCAACGTCTTCCTGCTTGACGGCGTGAGCAACATCGATACTCAAATCAACTCCGCACTCGGCAACTTCCGCATTACCGACGCCGTGCAAGAGTTTGCCGTGCAAACCAGCGTGGCCACTGCGGAGTTTGGGCGCGGCACGGGCGGTCAGGTGAGCATTGTTACCAAAAGCGGCACGAACCAGTTTCACGGAACCGCGTTCGAGTATCTGCGCAATTCGGTGCTGGACGCGGCCGATTTCTTCACCAACAAGAACCACGGAACGAAGAATCCACTGCACCGCAACCAGTATGGCGCTACGCTTGGTGGACCAATCCTCAAGGACACGATGTTCTCCTTTCTGTCCTATGAGGGCTTCCGCCAGATAGCTCCGACGGTCAGCAGCACGCGAGTTCCCAACGCCGCCGAACGCGCCTCGGTTACCGATCCCATCTCGCAGTCTTTGCTGCAGTTCTGGCCAGCTCCCACGAATCCCAATGCCTCTACCGGCAGCAACAATTTCATAGCTAACGTTGGTGCCACAACCTTCGATGAGACCGGGCTCGCCAAGGTGGATTACAACTTCACCAAGAACGATCGCCTTACCGCACGGTGGGCGCAGTATGGCGGCACCGTCTTTACCCCTGGTGCGCTCCCGCTGGTTGGCGGCAACGCCAACTCGCCTGGCAGCGACTCCGGCGTGCTTGACTACACGCACACCTTTTCGGCGCGGTTCCTGAACGAAGTCCGTTTCGGTTTTTCCCGCAACAAGACCTTCATCACCGTGCAGGATTCCGGATTTAACGCCGCGACGATCTTTGTGGATGCAAATGGCAACCCACTCCCTGGCATAGTGGATGCCAGTACAAATCAACTTGATTCCGGACTGCCGACGATCGGGATCGGTGGCGGCTTCGCTCCTTTGGGCAGCACCAGCAACCTGCCGCAAGGTCGGCGCACGAACACCTATGAGATCTTTGACAATATGTCGTTGATCGGCCCGTTCGGTGCCTCAAAGCATTCCTGGCGCTGGGGCGCCCACGTTCGGCGTGAAGATGCCCGCCGGTTCCTGGATGGATCTGCGCGTGGCCAGTTCAATTTCTCCAACTTTGCCGATTTCGCCGCGGGCAGGGTCAATACGGCAACGCTCCTCTTTGGCTCTACGCTGGCTTATTGGCAGCGGTACCCCTGGGATCTCTATTGGCAGGATAGCTACAAGGTGAAGGACAATTTCACGCTGAATTATGGCGTCCGCTATGAATACCCTTCAGCCATTCACCAAGTTCGCGACCAGGCAACCAACTTCATCCCTGGGGTGGGTCCGGTTCTACTGGGCACGAACAAAGTTCTCGCCATTGACACCACGAAGAGCGGACCTGCTTCTTTCTTTTATACCCAGGCGCCCTTTACGCTTTCCGACACCGGCGTGAATTCGGATAAGAACAATGTCGCTCCCGTCCTCGGATTTGCCTATACTCCGCGATTCGCTAAAGGATTATTTGGAAATGACAGCACCGTAATTCGCGGCGGATTCCGTGTAGGCTATGACGAGGTTTTCAACAATATCCCTGCCAACATGGCCCTGAATGCCCCTTTCAACCTCACCACCACACAAGTGGCTGGCACGACGCAGCCTGCCAACTTCTCGTATGCCGTGGGGCTAAATCAAAATGTTCCTCTGGTGAAAAACATCGGCCAGCCAAACCAGGTTGGTCTAGTTGGATTCAGTGCGGAAGACCAGAGTCTGCGCAGCGCCTACATTTACCAGTATAGCTTCGGTGTTCAGCGTCAGCTTGGCGGCGCATTCTCTCTGGAAGTCGACTATCAGGGTTCGGCCGGTCACAAGCTGGGGTTGTTCATCGACAGAAACCAGCCAGAGGTCACGGTGAACGACCCCACTAAGCGAGGCAACCAAGCACCTAACGCCCAGATGTTCCCCAATTCCTTCTTCGGCTCGATTGGAACAGGCGTAGGTATAGGCAACTCGAACTACAATGGCGCGGTGGCGATAGCTAGGTACCAAGGCCGCCACGGCATCTATTTTGAAGGTTCCTACACACTCGGCAAATCTATCGATAACGGTTCCTCATACTTCGGCTCGACTGGTGAACGCGCTGGCCTTTCCGATTCTACGAACCTCGCCGCGGAACGCGGTCCATCGGCGTTCGACATTCGCCACCGCGCCGTATTCACGCTCGTCGACGACTTGCCGGTTGGACCCGGTCACCGGCTCCTAGGTTGGAACAACGGCGTGAATCGCCAGGTGTTTGGCGGCTGGCAAGTCTCCAGCATAGTCTCGATCCAGTCCGGCACTCCCTTCACGGTGTTTAACAACTCCGCCGACTTCAGTGGCTTCAACCAGTTCAACGACCGCCCCGACGTCGTTGGAACCGGGCCGCTTCACCACGACAATAGCAATCCCGACGCGGCCTTCGACAAAACCTACTTCTCTTCGACTCCACCTACCGGGCGAGTGGGAACCTCAGGGCGCAATCAATACTACGGCCCAGGGCTGCAGAATTGGAATTTTGCCGTGGCCAAGGTCTTCCCGCTGGGCACGGAAAGAGTCCGTCTGCGATTCCGCGCGGACTTCTTTAATCTGTTTAACCACACTAATTTCGCCAATCCTGTCGCGAACCAGAGCAGCGGGAACTTCGGCAAAATCACAGCAACTGTGGGCAGTGCTGTGGCCACGGCGGTCGGCACTACTGCTGGCGTCCTAGGCGGCGGACCGCGCGTGATTCAGGGCGCCCTGCGTGTGGAGTTTTAATTCGGGGAGCGTGTCATCCGCCGAACAGGCACAAATGCTGGTCGCCGCAGGCCGTCTGGAGTTCAACCAAACACGGACAAATGCCAGAAGTTCATGTTGCCGGTCGACTCTCCTACTGTTGCCCGCACCCTATATGGCAGCTCCTCTGCCACATGAACTTTTGAATGATCTAAGAACTGAAGCGAATTCCCCCTCTCCGCCCTTAGAGGAAGAATGGCAGGACCGGATACTCGGTCGTATGCACGAATCGGTATCCCAAGGCCGGGCGGGCCATTCCCTGTCGTCGATGCGTTCGTGAAGCCAGCCTCAATCTGCAAGAGCAACATACCTTCCTGATCTCTCCGTGCGAGCAAACATTTTGCGTTTTAGCAGGAAGATTCGGGTGTTTGCCGGAAATGAGTCTCAGGTCGTTTGCCCCGATATCAAAATCGCGACGCGACGTCCCTTGTGGGTGCGGAGTAGAAACATGGCGCCCTACCCTCCCGGGTGCCTCGGTTGTGGCGACGGTCCGAAGCGAGAGCCACAGCTTCAAACCGCCTGACCGGTCGTGGAGGAAAGATGCGTCAACGAAATGCTCGGCTAATGGTGCGTTTTGGGTTGATTCTTTCCATTACATGGGGAGCCGGTTGCGCCCGTACGGCAGCGTCAGGATGCTCCAACCCGTGTGGAGCCGCGACCTCAGGCCCGGCCAGCCCAAGTGCGCCCGCAGCGGCGAACAACAACCCTGCGCTCAAGGGCAACTACGCCTTTACTTTCAGCGGGATCAAGGGGAACGGAACGGTCTCCTCTATTTCTGCGGCGGTGGGCATGTTTACCGCGGATGGCGCCGGCAACCTCACCAGGTCATGACCTGGAATTTACCGGGAAGGGCGGTGCAGTTCGCCGTCGCGATGACCACCAACGGCAACGCGCGGTTCATCGAGTTCGACGCTTCGGCCGGATCGGGAACGATCGGTTCAGGAACCATCGAGAGCGCGGACACAAACGCATTCAGTACGGCCAGCATAACCGGTGACTACGCGTTCGGTGTTGCCGGCCTCGACGACTCGAATAATCGAGCGGCGATCATCGGGCGGTTTGCGTCCGACGGGACAGGCACTCTCACCGCCGCCGCCGGGGACCTCAATGCCTATGGCACGCCCTACACTCTCTCTTTTACTGCAGCGAGTTACACCGTGTCCGACACGAAAACGGGCCGAGGCACAATGAACCTCGCGTTCACGTTCGGCGGGACACCGGCAAACCTGAATTTCGTGTTTTACATCGTGAACGCGAAACGGTTATTGGCAATGGAGAGAGACACGGTCACGACGGCGACTCCTTTGCTGAATGGCGTGGTGGTGCAGCAGCAAACGCCCTCGGGAGGCTTCACCAACGCGTCGTTGAACGGCAATCTGGTGATCTATCTCACCGGCCTGTCGAACTGCGGCAGCGGCGCAACGGGCGTGCCCAAAGCGGTAGCAGGTCTGATCACTGCGGACGGCACAGGCACTCTCAATCTGGACTTCGACGAGAACTACTGCCACGCGCCGCGAACCGTGACAGGTTTCTCCGGCACGTATGGTGTGGCGAGCAGTGGGCGGACAACCATTGCCCTCGGAGGATACGCGTTGGTGGCGTACCTGGCGAGCGCGAATCAGGCGTTCCTCTTCGTTTCGGACGGTAATGTTTTGTTTGGCGTTGGCGAACCGCAGACTGCGGGGCCGTTCACCAATAGCGTCGTGAAAGGGACGTACGCCGGCTCGGCGACGTATCCAGCGTCTTTTGGCGTGACGGTTTTCTCCGGCGAATTCACCGCGGACGGCGCCAGCACGACTGGCAATATCAGCGGCCACGAGGATGTGGGCGCGCCCAGCGGATCCGTTCCAGATGAGGCGTTCAATGCTAGTTACTCCGTGAGTTCGTCTCCGACTAACGGAAGAGGAACCATGACGGTCAGTTCCGGGACCGGCGGGAACGGGGTATTTTATGTGATTTCGCCGACGAAGTTGGTGGCACTCTCGCAGAACGATCCCAACCCGGCGATCTTGGTCTTCGAGCAAGGTTCCACGACAACAGTGCCGCCACCGCCGCCTCCGGCACCCACGGTAACACTGTCTTCGCTGACACTGAACCCAACGGGTGTGATTGGCGGCTTGCAATCCTCGACGGGTACGGTGACGTTGAGTGCGCCGGCGCCCGCAGGCGGCGCAAACGTGGCGCTTGCCAGCAGCAACGGAGCGGCCAGCGTGCCGTCGAGTGTGGCGGTTCCCGCCGGAGCTACGAGCGCCACGTTTACAGTGAACACATCGATTGTTGTCGTGGCAACGTCTGCGACAATCTCAGCGACGTATGATAACACCACGCTGACAGCAACGCTTTCTGCATTGATCTAGCGCAACGGCCTTTGCATATGCTTTTTGCTGGGGGCGGGCGAAGAATGAAACCGACACGTGCGCCTCTCCGTTGCCCGTCGTCGCGCCGTCGACGAGCATGATTGCAATCAGCACCCACTGAAACCCAAATCTACCTCGCAGAACGGTAAACACAGCTTTTCTGATTTCCTCGATCCCCGCTGCCGAGCAACCGGTGCCTCGTATTGGCTCCCAAGCACAACGCAAGCACGACACCGCGGGACACCGATTTTCTAACTCCTTACAACAGTGTGTATTCCACAACCAGTCAGCTGTTTAGGGCGGTTGAATGACGGTTGTGGTGGAGCACGTTTAGGAACCAAGTTTCTTGAGCGTCTTGTCGCAGTCGGCCTGCATCTTTTTCGCGCGACTTTCCAAGTCTTTGTCCGGCTTGCCGCCAAGCAACTTCATTACAACATCCAGATTGCCGCGAACCACGTGATTGACGATGCGAAGCTGATCCGGTTGGTTGACGCCGCGGGCATCAAACATGCTACCGATTTGGAGAAAGCTGGTGCTCAGCTCAATGAAGTAGACGCGTGGATCGATCTCCACCTTGCCGCTGCTGAAGAATTGCTGGCCCTTGCTGGGGTCTGAACCGGCGCCAGCCAAGGCCGTAAGGGTGCGCGCCAGGGCGTTGCGGTCCAGCTGTGCCTCGGCGGCAAAGCGCTCGCCGTCCGCGACCCATTGGCCGCCTTTGATCTTTGTCACCGTGGGATCCGTGCCCCCCGTGAAACCGGGAAAATTGATCTGCACGGGCATCGGGTTGCCGCTCAGCTTGCTGCGCTGATTCATCACCGATTGCATGGCGTCCATCAAGCGCGAGCGCGCGATGCCGTAGTAATCGGCGCGCATTTTGCTAAAGGCACCGGAGCGCGACCGGGCAGCAGGCTCTTTTGCGCCGAGGCCGTAGGCGTCGGCCATTTGTTTGCCAGTATCGGCGAGCGCGGTCACCAGCGCTACACGCAGTATGGCGGCTTGCTGGCCAAGGGGGTCGTCACCGGCCGATTTGATCGCCTCGTCAAGATCTTTCACCGCTGCGGTGAAATCGGAAGTCTTTAGGCTGTTTCTCGCGTCCGAGAGGTACTTCTCGGCGGGGCTCCTGTGCGTGAGCAGGCTCCTTCGCTTCTATCCTCTGGACCTCTATCCCAGCGAGAACAAGCCACTTGTCTTTCTATTTAGACGGTTTCATGCGTCTCCACGAATCGAGCAGTGGCGGAAACGGTGCCGGCGAGTGGCGGAGCTACGGATGCTGCGGCGGAATTGCTCCGTGGAGCCTTGCGTGTCACGGAGCATGCAGCGCCACGGAACGATTCTGAGCAAGGAAATCCGCGACGATCCACGCCGCTCCTGCGATGGCAAGAGTTAGAGCGCTCTCCGTCCAGTTAAACAATTTATGTGGGTCCGAGACGACAATCGGCAGCCACACGAGAAGCCCAAATCCAACGAGCATTATCGTGAGCAATCGAGACGCAAGCGGAGCAGAGCGCCTTGAAAGCAGCGCGAAGGCCGCAAGCCCGAACGCAACCGTAGTGGCAATCGCCCAAAACAATTGTCCGGGAGGAATCCATTTCGGAACCAACTCTGCCGTTGCCGAGAGATAAGCCAGCTGTTCGACCGCAAACGAAACAACGCAGACTCCAAAGAACACGTACCCGATGCGCGACAGCCTTGGTGCTCCCTCATGATGGTTCGGACCAGTCATCCCATAGGCAACCAACGCCCCCGAGACCAAGGAGAATTGCTCAAAAAAACTACCCCAGCTGTTATACGTCAGAGGTCTCGCAACGATCTGCGGCACTGAGAACAAAGCGAAGATGAAATAGATGCTGCCAAGTGAGAAAGCGCCGATTCGTTTGGTTCGTGGCCATTGAATGGCGAAGCCTCCAAACAACTCGATGGCAGCGGCTGTGTACAGGAGAATCTCAGGATGAGTGACTTTGCCGAACGGCATGATCTCCCGCCAGGCATTCAAGTCGCGCCAGGCTAATGTGATGACGCCAAAAATGACGGCAGCCAATCCATAGACATTGTGCCCGAGATAGATTCTGCTCATCTGATTCGTGCGCATCGGTAGTCCGCATACAGCACTGATCCCGCATCCTCTGTGGGAGTTTGCCACCGTGAACTGGCCTTGATCAATATCCGCTCGAAGAGACTTTGATATAGCCATTATGATTCGCCCACGCCCGACCTTTCTTGACCGTGTGCGCAAGGGTCGCATACACTAAGAAATTCGAAATCAGCCGCAAAAGTGGCTAGGGGCTGTTCGCGCCGCGGGTGAAACGGACCACCGCGCGGTTGCGTACTACAAAGGGGGATTGCTTTGCCAAAGCGCACCTATCAACCGCGACGCCGTCGTCGCGCCAAGACGCACGGTTTCCGCGCGCGCATGAAGTCGAAAGGCGGCCGCAGAGTGCTCGCGGCGCGGCGCAAGAAAGGGCGCCATCGGCTCACCCCTGAGTAGCGCCGGAAGCCCGCCCATGTCCGGCCCTGCGGGCAAAGAGGAGATGAGGTTTCCGCGCGAGGCGCGGCTTGTGAGGCGCGGCGAATTTGACGCTGTCTACCGCGCCGGAAGGCGCCGCTCGAGTGCCCACTTCACAGTTTTCCTTCGCGCCAACGAATTGCCGCAGAGCCGCTTTGGCGTCAGCATTAAGAAAGCGCTCGGCGGAGCGGTGGTGCGCAACCGCATCCGGCGGCGCGTGCGCGAAATCGTGCGCTGCCACCGGAGGGAGATATCCGCGGGATGGGACATCGTGATTCACCCGAAGAGTGCGGTGGCCCAAGCGCCGTTTGCGGAGCTTACGGCGGATTTGCTGCGGCTGCTCGCGAGCGCCGGGCAGGCGAGGAAGTGAGCGAACAAAAGATGGCGAAGCTCCAAAGAGAAGAGGACAGACTGAACTCTGTCCCACTGTCGCTGCCGGTGCACATCTCCCTTTTGGCTCTTAGGTTCTACAAGACTTATCTATCCATCTTATTCGCGGGCAACTGCCGCTTTCATCCCACCTGCTCGCAATATGCCTACGAAGCGATTGAGCGCTTTGGCGTGGCGCGAGGGATTTGGTTGGGCTTGAAGCGACTGCTGCGGTGCCATCCTCTTTCGCGCAAGGTCGGCTACGACCCGGTTCCAGAGATTTGGGAGGAGACGCGGCACGCCGCAACCGTCGCGACCCACTCTCGCGACCCACTCTCGAGAGATTCCGCATGAGGTGCATTCTTGAGTGTCGTTCCCGGACAAAAGGACAAGTTCACGCCGGAATTGCGAATTCTTGTGGCGTCGCTGCTGTCGATTTTGGTGATTCTGGTTTGGGCAAAATATTATGGGCCGAAGCCGCAGGTGCAACCCCCGCGCCCGAACCGGCCGATTTCAACAGGTCCCGCCACTTCCGGTCCCTCCACAGCTGCTCCCTCCGAGGGAAAAGGCTCCGAGAGCGCACCGGCACGAGCCGCAGTTGCCGCGACGCCTGTGAACGTTCCGCGAATCAGTGATTCTGAGGAACGCACGATAACCATCGAGAACAATCTTTATCGCGTCGAGATTTCGAACAAGGGTGCCGTGGTCAAGAGCTGGAAGCTCAAGAAGTATACGGACGATACGAAACCGCCGCAGAAGTGCAGGGACGGTTCCAATCCGCCGTGCGTGCTCGACCTGGTGCACCCGGAAGCTTCCCAGCAAACCGGTGGCTGGCCGTTTGCCGTGATTCTTGACGATGAGCAACTGCAAAACGCCGCGAACGGCGGGCTCTATCGTGTTTCAACACCCGCAAGCACGCTCGATGCACCCACCGACGTGGAGTTCACCTGGAGTGACGGCCAACTGGAAGTTACGAAACATTTTCACTTCGATCACAGCTACCTCGTGCGCGTGGAAACCTCCGCCAAGCGGAACGGCAACCCCACCAATGCGGGACTTGCGTGGCTCGGCGGATTTGGAGATTGCACGGTAGCTAATCCTGCTCCGATCGATAGGGTGACTACGTACTACAGCGAAGGCGGAAAAATCACGAACTACTCGTACAAGAAGCTCGAAGACCTCGACAAGTGGGGCCCTGGTCTGTGGCAGCGTGGGAAAGACTTTGTTGGCATCGAGGACACTTACTTTGCGGCTGTGTTTCTTCCGCCGAGCGGCTCCGCGCCGGGAACGCTCGAGACGCGCTACTGGAAGGCTCCGCAGACGGTTAAGGTCTGTGAGCAAGCTACTCCCGAAGCGCTGCCTGAAGTTGCGGCGGCTTCTTCCTCCAGCACGCTCGGGCTGCGCGTCTATGTCGGGCCGAAAGATTACGACGACTTGAAAAAAATGAACCCGCCCCTGCAGGGTTTGGTGAATTTCGGATGGCTCGAGTTCATTGCCGAGCCGCTGTTCCACGGCTTGAAGTGGCTGCACAGCTACATTCCGAATTGGGGATGGGCGATTGTCGCCCTCACTCTGATTTTGAACATGCTGCTTTTCCCGCTGCGCCTCTCCGGCTACAAAACGACGCTGAAAATGCAGCGCGTGGCGCCGCAAGTCAAAGCCATTCAGGAAAAGTACAAGAAGTATTCCATGCGCGATCCGCGCAAGGCGGAAATGAACAAGGAAGTGATGGCGATCTACAGCAAGGAGGGCATCAATCCCGTGGGCGGCTGCATCCCGCAGCTTCTGCAGTTTCCCATTTGGTTTGGGTTGTATCGCGCTCTGCAGGGGACCATCGAACTGCGCCACGCGCCCTGGTTCGGCTGGATTACGGATTTGTCGGCAAAGGATCCCTATTACATTTTGCCGTTGCTGATGGGTTTGTCGATGTACTTAGTGTCGAAGATGACCCCCATGACCGCCACCGACCCGCAGCAGCAGGCCATGATGAAAATCATGCCCATCGGCATGGCCGCCATGTTTATGGTTATCCCCTATCCCAGCGGCCTGGCGGTGTATATTCTCACGAGCAGCGTGGTGGGGATCGCGCAGCAGTGGTATTTGAACCGGAAGCATCCGCTGCCCGTTCCGGGCAAACCCGCGCGCGACAAGAATGGCAAGAAATCTTAGCGGGCAGTCTCCCGATCGCAGGGTTGTAGGGCACGGTGAGTCCGGAAGCCTGCGGTTTTCTCTGTGGCGATCTTTGCGATTTGCGCTTGCTACTGCCGGGCGCGCCATTGTAGATAAAACGACTTATGTCCTCTGAACTCATTCGAGACGGAAAGCTCGACCGGCAGGCCACCGCCGAGGCGCTGCGGCAGTTTCTCGAAAACATCGTGGGCGCCTCCGGCCTCGAATTGAAGGTCAACGTGCGCGCGGTTTCCGGGGACGGCTCGCCGGCAGAAGGCGAGGCGGAGGTGGTCGCCGACCTCGACGGGCGCGACAAGGAAATGTTGTTGGAGCGAGGCGCCGACGTTTTGAAGGCATTCGAACACCTGGCCTTCAAGGCGCTGCGACTGGAACCTGCATACCACGAGAAAATTCACATCGATAGCGGCGGATACCGCGCGCTGCGTTTCGAAGAATTGAAGATGACCGCGCGTGTCGCTGCCGAGCGCGTGCAGCAAACCAAGCAGCCCTTCCGCCTAAATCCCATGTCTTCCCGCGAGCGCCGCATCGTGCACCTGGCGGTGAAAGACATTCCCGGGGTGCGCACGCAAAGCGTCGGCATCGGAGAAGACCGGCAAGTGGTCATTCAGCCAGCGGACAGCAAACCACCTGCTCGTTAGCATGCGATGGCTGTTTCTAGCGGCTCAACGACGGTTTTTGATGAGACGCGGGAGCTTCGAAGGGTCTGGAGCTCAGTTCGCTGGTGCGTTGAGGCGCTGGTAGGGCTCGGTCGAAAATAGCAATTCCCAAGCCGCGTCGGCCGCGTCGGTGGGCGGCTAGCCAGCGTGGCGCTCATTCAAAATGGCCAGCGAAGCATCGCCCTCCGTGAAGTCGGTGTGAATTTGGACGCGGTTTGCTTCCTCGGCCGAAGCAGCCGCGCAAACAAGGACCAACCCCATACGAGCGGACCACAACGCAAGGCAGGTCAGTCGAGAGGTCATGCCTGTTCGACGAACTCGAAGCGCAAGGGATAGGCAATCCGAAAAGCCTGTTTCGCCGGGTAGAGGAATTTCGACCTTAACGTGTCGCCCAACCTTGGGAAAGCAGGCTGCCGTCCTCTCCGAAGCGAACACGATACGTGAAGGCGGGCGGGCGCCCGGTAGTGGTACGTGAGAATCGGACATCCATGATGTCCACGATGGCCTCGCCGCCCTCTTTGTGAAAACGCGTCACCGGAAAACGCGCGAACCACAATACTTTCTGGACTTCCGGCAAGCGTTTGGCTTCTTCAATGTAGGAATTCGGCGGCGTGTCGGGATAATAACGATGCTCGTGCGCAAGTAAGTCGGTGTCGCTCGCCGACGTGTCGGCGAGATCCATGCGCAGCTCGTAGACCCCGCGCTCAGACCGCACCAACCCGTCCCAATGCCAAAGCGAGGGTGGAAGCGGAAGTGCGCCAATCGATGCGACCTGCAAATGATCGAGCTCCGCGAACTTGTGGATGCGCGCGAGAGCCACGCGATGCGCAAAAATGGTGAGGGCAACGTAAGCCAAGGCCGCGGCAAACCCCGCGCTGTTCCACCGGCCATGTCGCATTTTCAGGCCCCAACCACGAATGGAGGGTAGAAGAAAAACCGCCGTGATGACCATCATTGCGCCCAAAACCGTTTGTCCCGAAATCGGCGCCTCCACCGCTTCGGCGAGGCGGGCCACCATCACCGGGACCGGCATGAATACGAGCCAGGTGCCCAGGGCGCGAGACCACATTTTCGCAGGCTCGGAATAAACCCAAGCGAGCAACTGCGGAACCAGGAGGATGGCTGTGAAGGTGAAGTCGACGATAAACAGCAGGTCCCAGGCGGGACGCGACCATTTAAGCGGCGACCAAATCATGGTGCCAAATGAAGTTACCAGGTCCAGCAGGATGTGGCTCAGAATGCCGACTGCATAGATTCGACTGAGCGCAGCAAACGAAGGCGCCTCCCATTTGCGCCAGCTTGTGAAAGCGCGCGTGATTCCCGCAAGCAGCAGCGCCCAAAGCGGAAGCATCACGAGCGAATGAGTGATGCTCCTGTGCCAGGTGACAACGAGCAGCCGGTCGTGCGAGAGCAGGTCGCGAAGCACATCGGAGTCCGGGAAGATCGCTCCGAGCATGAGCGACCAAGTCACAATGCGGCCCCGGTTCACCTTGGATCGTGGCAGGTCTCGAGACCCGTTCTTTTCTCTTACGCTCGCGGCGCCAGTCGACGGACCAAACAGATCCTCGCCGCCAAAAATCGCCTTCCCGATGAGCGCTCCCGCGATTCCGTGCGTTATGGTGTCCATTTGCAGTGGCGGCTCTCTTTAGACCCGCGCCTTTCTCCTCCCGGGACTTTGTTCCGATTCTTCGGTCACGCCAAAGATGATGTCATCCGAGCCCCACCGCACCGAACGGTTATCCCGCACCCTCAGATCGCCGTCTTCCGCGGCCTTAGGCAGAGGGATCTGCTTTTTGAGAATCCCCACTCATTGTACGGAAATCAGCGGCTTGCTTTTTGGAATGGCCACGCCGATGCGACGGGCACTCACGCCGTGGTGGCCAAGGACTTCCAGTGCCTGGCTGCCGAATTCCGGTGCGAGGGCAACGAGCAGGCCGCCCGAAGTCTGCGGATCGAAGAGCAGGTCGCGGAATTCCTGCCGAACACCTTCCGCGAAGCCTGCGCAATCGCCAAGGAACTCCCGGTTATTTTTCAAGCCGCCGGGGAGAAAGCCTTCGCGCGCCGCTTGTTCCGCGCCGGGCAAATAAGGGATCGCCGTGTGATCGATTTGCAGCGAAACCGCCGCGATGTGTCGCGCCGGATCTCCTAGCGCCATTTCTCGCGCGTGCCCCAGCAAACCGAATCCGGTGATGTCCGTGACGGCATGAATCGGGTGGGCGGATTGAGCCTTCTCCTCGAATTCCTGAAGCGCCTCCGAGGCAACTCGGTTCAGCTCCGACATCGACGCGATAGCTGCTCGGAGATCCCCGGCCGCCGCGGCATCTTTCTTGAGCGCCGTCGAGAGCACGCCCGTCCCGAGGGCTTTGGTCAACAGCAGAACGTCGCCCGTTTGCACGCCTACATTGCGCCAAACCCGTTGCGGATGAATCAAACCCGTGACCGCATAGCCAAATTGAATGTCGTCGTTTCGAATCGAGTGCCCGCCGATGACGCTGCACTTCGCCTCCGCCATTTTGGAATGGCCGCCGCGCAAAATTTGCTCGAGAATTTTCGGTTCGCCCTTGTCGGGAAAGCCGACGATCGACAGCGCGGAGATGGGCTTGCCGCCCATGGCGTAAATGTCGCTCAGCGAATTGGCTGCGGCGATCTGCCCAAACGTGTGCGGATCATCCACGATCGGCGTGAAGAAATCGACCGTTTGCACCAGTGCCATTTCCGGCCCGAGTTGATACACCCCAGCGTCGTCGTTGGTTTCAAAGCCAACGAGCACGTTCGGATCATTGGCCCGCGGCAAGCCGCGCAAAACGGAGTCCAGCAAACTGGGACTCAGCTTCGCCGCTCAACCCGCTGCCTTGACCATCGCCGTCAGTTTCACGGTTTGCGTCAAGCCGCACCTCGCTGTACTGCGCCTCAATTATAGCGGGGTCGCGCCCTTTGTGCTTGCGGCTACGGCAGTTGAACAATAGTCGCTTTCGTCATTCGATGCCACGGCCGGGAATGACCAAGGATCCGCACCGCGGAAGCCAGCAATGCACATCCGAGCGTCACACACAGAGTCCGTTGGGGGTAGTTAGGTTCTTAAATGCGTTCGCGAAAACACGGACAGTTGACCCTTCGCCCAGCATGTCCGTAACATTCTGGGCCATGGCTCGTCAGCCCGAACTCATCGGCCAGACGATATCCCATTACCGCGTCATCGATAAGCTCGGCGGCGGAGGGATGGGTGTGGTCTATAAGGCTCAGGACAGCGATCTTGACCGCTTCGTCGCCCTCAAGTTCCTGTCGGAAGAACTGGTCGATGACCGCCAAGCGATGGAGCGCTTCCGCAGGGAAGCCAAGGCTGCTTCTGCACTAAACCACCCGAACATCTGCATCATTTACGAAATTGGCGACCATGAGGGCAAACGCTTCATCGCGATGGAGTGCTTGGAGGGGAAGACCCTGAAACACGCCATCATGGGTCAGGCCATGGAATTGGAGCACCTTCTCGGCGTGGCTATTGAAGTCGCCGACGCGTTGGACGCCGCCCATTCCAAAGGCATCATCCACAGAGACATCAAGCCCGCAAATATCTTCGTCACCGAGCGGGGCCATGCCAAGATTCTGGACTTCGGTCTTGCGAAGGTCAGCTCATCGAAGTGTACTGCAGGCAGCGAGCCAACCCTCGCTACTCAGGAGCTAGACGCGGATCACCTGCCTAGCCCAGGGAGTGCCTTGGGGACCGTCGCGTACATGTCGCCGGAACACGTTAGCGGGAAGGAACTCGATGCTCGCACCGACCTGTTTTCTTTCGGGGTAGTTTTATATGAAATGGCGACAGGGCAATTGCCATTCCGCGGGGAAAGTCCTGGTCTGATCTTCAGGGAAATTCTCGATGGAGCTCCAGTTCCTCCTGTCCGCCTGAATCCCGACGTGCCTGCAAAGCTAACCGAAATCATCAACAAGGCACTGGAGAAGGATCGAGACTTCCGGTATCAGCACGCTTCCGATATTCGCACCGACCTCCAACGCCTCAAACGCGACACGGATTCAAGCGCCGCGCGAGTGGCGGCTTCCGCGGTGGTCGTCGCGGAGCGTCACGCGTGGTTGCCATGGACTCTTATGGCGTTGCTAGTGGCGGGATTGCTTGCGTGGGTCGTCGCCAATCGCCCCCCGGGCCACAGACCGTAATCCGCTTTCCGGTGCGCAATTCACACGACTCACCAACTTCGAAGGAGCCAAAAGCAACCCTGCTATCTCCCCGGACGGGAAATTTGCGGCGTTCCTTTCCGACAGGAGCGGCGCCTTCGACATCTGGCTGATTCAAGCCAACGGTAACAGTCTCGCGAACCTTACCCAGGGTCGCATCGGAGATGCGCGTGCGCCTCTCCGTGCGGTCGGCTTCTCAGGGGACGGATCAGAAGTGTGGAGCGCGGGAATAGAGGGCAGGAGGCTCAAGCTATGGCCGCTGATGGGCGGGGCGCCGCGCAATTTTCTGGATGAAAGCGCCGCAGAGGTTGCCTGGTCGCCCGATGGGACGCGGCTGGTCTATCACACCTGGCAAGCAGGCGACCCGACATTTGTGGCCGATCACAACGGCGCCAATCAGCGCCTAATCCTGCAGAACGAGCCCGGATTGCACAACCACTATCAGGTCTGGTCGAAGGATGGAGGCTCGATCTACTTTGTGCGCGGCAGGCCAGCCACGCGAGAGATGGATCTGTGGCGCATTACGCCGGACGGGGGAGAACCAGAACAACTCACGCATCTCAACGCTGATATTGCGTACGCGACCCCGATCAACGAGCGGACGATTCTTTTCGTCGCCCACGACAAAGACGGGGCTGGCCCATGGTTGTGGGCGTTCGATAGAGAAACCCAAACTTCAGGCCGCGTGAGTTCGGGCTTGGAACAATACACCGCTCTGGCAGCCACAGCGGATGGTCGGCGTCTCGCTGCGAGTGTCGTGAACCCTCGGATCAATTTGTGGAGCGTTCCGATCACGAGTCACGTTGTCGAGGAACAGGACGTCGAAGCTTTTCAACTGCCCACCGCGCGCTCGCAGGCGCCGCGCTTCGGAGGCGGATCGTTGTTCTACTTATCTTCGCGAGACGGAGCAGACGGACTGTGGAGCTATCGCGATGGGAAAGCGCTGGAGGTCTGGAAGGGCTCCGACGGCGCGCTCGAGTCGCCTGCGGCAGTCTCGGCGGACGGGAGGGACGTTGCGTTTCCACTGAGGCGAAACGGGAAGCAACAGATGCACGTAATGACGGCGGATGGAACGGGACTCCGCCCCCTCCCGAGCGATGTTGATCTTCGGGGCACAGCTTCCTGGTCTCCTGACGACAAATGGATTGTGGTAGCCGGCAGCGACCGCAGTGGATTGGGTTTGTTCAAGCTACCTGTTGACGGCGGCTCGCCGGTTCGGATTGCAACAGGACCGTTCCTCGATCCTGTGTGGTCTCCGCGCGGAGACCTGATCGTGTATTGCGGACCTCAGGTGTTCACGCTCACACCGCTCCTGGCAGTACGCCCGGAGGGTACGCCGGCGACGCTACCGGACATCAAAGTGCAGCGCCAAGGTGAGCGGGCGCGGTTCCTGCCCGATGGCACGGGCCTCGTCTATATGGTTGGAAATACCATGGCCGAGCAGGACTTTTGGCTGCTCGACCTCAGCACGATGCGCTCAAGGCGTTTGACTCGGCTGAGCAGTTCCGCAGTGATGCGGACCTTTGATGTTACTCGCGACGGCGGGCGGATTGTATTCGACCGCCTGATCGAGAATTCGGACATACTGCTCATTGATCTCGCGACGAGTCAAGCCCCTCCGTAGTCGGTTGGATACGACACGCTGGGTCACAACATCTTCGGCGACCAGAGATAAGGTCGCGCGGTCCGAAATCACCCTCCCACTCCTGTCTTGCGTCAAGCCGCCGGAAAGTGTTCTTATCTGCGGATGCCTTGGGACTTCTGGTTGATCTTCTTTGCTCTCGGCGTACTCCTGCCCTGGCGCGGCCGCGCGCGCATGAAGAAGCTCCTGGCCATGACGCAAGTCAGCTCGATGGAGCGGCTGGTGCTTTATGCCTCGACCATCGCCTTCCAGTGGCTCGCCGTTGCGGTCGTGGGGTGGCGCGTCTGGGTGCATGGGTATAGCGCGCGGCAGCTAGGCCTGGTGTTTCACGGCCGAACCAGGCTACTCCTCGGCGGGCTTGTGGGCGCGGCAATAATGGGTGGCCTTCAGTGGCTGAACCTGCGCCGTGTCGGGCGCATTCCTCCCGGCTCCCGCGGAGGGATGCAGGCGGTTGCCGAGCGCATTCTGCCGCAGTCCTCGCTGGAGCTGCTTCCTTACCTCGCGCTCGCCGCGACCGCGGGGCTTTGCGAAGAGTTTCTCTATCGCGGATTTGTCATGGCTGCCCTGTCGAGCGCTGGGCTCGGGGCTTGGGTCGTCGTGCTGGTCTCTTCGCTGCTCTTTAGCCTGGCCCACAGCTACCAGGGGACAGGCGGCATGGTGATGACCCTTGTCGTGGGTTGGCTGTTAGGAGCGAGCCGATTGGCGTACAATAGTCTAGTACCCGCAGTTTTCTGGCATGCCTCCGTCGACGTGGTGGCCGGGGTGGCCGGGCGGCGATATCTCGGTCGAAACACAACATAGGCTCGGGAAGAAGCGCTTTGCAATAGAAGGCGATTAAGAGTAACTACTATGGCCATGGTCAGCCCACCGCTGCCCTCTATGGCGGTCATTCGACGCGCCCTCGAAGAATTCAAATTGCCGTCGTACGACGACCAAATCCTGCAAATTCAAGACTATATAAAGATTCTACTGACTTGGAACGATAAGCTCAACTTGACGGCGATTCGCGATCCGCTCGATATCCTCCACCGGCACTTCTGCGAAAGCATGTTAGCGGGGATTTCCGTGCCGATCGAGCGTGGTCGGCTCGCCGACGTGGGTACTGGTGCCGGGTTCCCGGGCTTGCCGCTAAAAATCCTGCGCCCTAGCTTGCAAGTTTTCCTCATCGAGTCGAACATCAAAAAGGCCGCGTTCCTGGCGGAAGTCATTCGAGTGCTGGGGCTCCGAGACGCCCAAGTACTGGTGCGACGCTACGAGGAGCTAGGGGAAGAAATTGCCCCGCTCGATTTCGCTTGTGCACGAGCCCTCGGCGAGTACCCGGTTTTCTTGAACTGGGCGCACTCGGGGCATGTTGCGGCAAAAGATGTGGTCTTGTGGATTGGGTCCCAAGATCTACCGGAGATATTGAAGGTTCCGACTTGGGAATGGCGTGAGCCAATCCCCGTGCCGAATTCTTTGCGACGCCTCCTCCTTGTGGGACGACGAAATCCCTGATCCACGTCCGGTCTGGGAGATGTTGCAAAGGGACTTCGGGATTCGGGTGCCAACGGCGCTCGCCGATGCGGATCTCTCGAGAGAGTGTTCCACGTGGAACACTTCGTTTCCCACTCGCGCGCCTCTTCTGCTAAATACACGCCTCAGACTTCCCACGCTTTCTCAAAACCCGCTGGACGCGCTTCGTGCCTGGCAAGACTGTTTCACGTGGAACATTCAAGCGAGGCCGGCGGACCAGGCACCGAACTGTTCCACGTGGAACAATCGTCCTGTGGCTCGAGCCTGTTTCATGTAAGTACGGGAGCCTCTCAAGCGAACCTTCGTTGGGGATTTCCTCACTCGGATTTTGTTCCACGTGAAACATATTGCAACCGAATGCCGGTCCCGGGGACGGGGATTACCTTTTTCGTCCAGCGGGACGAGGTCGGCGGGCCAGGCACCGAACTGTTCCACGTGGAACAATCGTGTGGCTCGAGCCTGTTTCATGTGAGAGTACGTGCCCTGGACGCCTTGCCCTCAGGATCCTCGAGCCTTGCCCGGGGAAGTGAAAACCACAGCCCGGAAGGCCTCGTTCTTCGAAGAATCCCAGCTTCTCAAAGCGAACCGTTCTTGGGGAAGCGCATGACCGTGCGCAATACCGCGTTGTAGAACGCGAGTAGCGCCGCTGGACCGCTACCCGACTTTTGCGATTTCCTCATTCTGCTTTTGTTCCACGTGAAACACCTTGCAACCGAATGCCAGTCCTGGGGACGGATCCCCTTTCCGTCGAGCGGGGATGAGGCTGGCGGGCCGACCACCGAACTGTTCCACGTGGAACAATCGTGTGGCTCGAGCCTGTTTCATGTGAGTAGCGTGCCTTGGACGCCTTGCCCTCAGGATCCTCGAGCCTTGCCCGGGGAAGTGAAACCACAGCCCGAAAGGCCCCGCTCGTTCGAAGAATTCCAGCTTCTCAAGCGAACCGTCCCTGGGGATTTCCTCACTCGGCTTTTGTTCCACGTGAAACATCTTGCAAGCGAAGCGGTCCTTTGCTAGATTTCCGCTCGAGAGGCTCCGTGGCACGAATCATCGCGATTGCCAACCAAAAAGGTGGAGTCGGAAAGACAACCACGGCCGTCAACCTCTCCGCATGTCTCGCCACCGCCAAGCAGCCCACCCTTCTCGTCGATTGCGATTCCCAGGCCAATACGACCGCGGCGATCGGCTTTGCGAAAGATCCTTCCCGTCATACGCTCTACCACTCTCTGATTTTGAACGAGCCCTTCGACAGAATCATCCAGAAGTCACAAGTGGAGGGACTGGACGTCATCCCTGCCGACAAAAACCTCGCTGGAGCCGCGGTTGAACTGGTGTCGGCGGAAGAAAGGGAATACCGGCTGCGTGGGGCGCTCAAGGCTGTCGATGACAAGTACACCTTCATTATTATGGATTGTCCGCCTGCCCTCGACTTGCTCACGTTGAATGCCTTGTGCGCCGCAGGTTCGGTTCTTGTTCCCATTCAGTGCGAATACCTGGCCTTGGAGGGCGTATCGGAACTACTGGATACGCTGATGCGCATCCGGCGGACCTTGAATCCGAACCTCGAGATCGAAGGCATTCTTCTGACCATGTACGACGAACGAACGACGCTCTCGCGCCAGGTGGCCAACGATCTGCACACTTTCTTCGGGCAGCAGATTTTCAAGAGCATCATTCCGCGCAATGTTCGCTTGGCAGAAGCACCGAGTTTCGGCAAACCCATCATTCTCTACGACCCGAATAGCAAAGGGGCCGAAGGCTACACGCATCTTGCAAAAGAGGTGATATCTAATGGCGAGAAACGCACTGGGACGGGGACTCGGAGCGCTCATTCGGGAGCTTGAAGGCAAAAGGTCCGAGCCGGCGCCGCCACCGCCGCAACCTCAGGCCACGGCAACCAACGCCTCCGCCGTCGCGGCCATGCCCGCCCGCCAAGCCACGCAAGGTGGTCCCCAGGAAATCGATATCGACCTGATTGAGCCTAGCCCGTATCAGCCGCGTACCAAATTCCACGAGCAGGCCCTTGACGAACTGGCGCGCTCCATTAAGACCAGCGGAATCATTCAGCCTTTGGTCCTGCGGCCGATCGGTTCGCGCTTTCAACTGATCGCCGGCGAGCGCCGCTGGCGCGCAGCGCAGCGCGCTGGGCTCAACAAAGTCTCGGCCATTGTGAGGCAAGTGCCCGACGAACTCGCGCTCGAAATGACCCTCGTCGAGAACATTCAGCGCGAGGATCTGAATCCCATAGAAGCGGCGCGTGCGTTTGAGCGATTGATGGACGAATTTCACTTGACGCAGGATGCCGTCGCGGAGAGGACCGGGAAAGACCGCGCTACGGTGGCGAACGCGATTCGTCTGCTCAAGCTCGACAAGCAAATCCAGGAGTGGATCGAAGAAGGGAAGCTCTCGGCCGGACACGGCCGTGCGCTGCTCGCGGTTCCCGAGCAGCAGTTGCGCATGCGCTACGCGCACCGCGCCTCGCGAGGAGCTTTGACGGTCCGTCAAATTGAAAAGCTGGCGGCGCGACGTGCACAGGGAAAGCAGCCCCATCCGTCAGCTCCGGCGCACCTGGACGCGAACATCAAAAACGCGCTTGAGGAGCTGCAGCGGCACCTGGGTACGAGAATTAGTTTGCGGCAAAGGACCAAGATACGACCCGGGCAGTTGGTGCTCGAGTTCTACGACGACAAGCAGTTGATGGGGCTCTACGATCGCTTGATGAAGTAGCCGGAGCGAGAACGCGGATTGCCGCAGGTTGGCTTCGCCTGTGGCCCGGAAGTCGCCGGAAGAGCTGGCTCGAAAGATTGCTTGCAGAACAACTGTCCGTTCGCGCAGTCTTTAGTTCGACAAACCCGTACTTCGGTCACGTTGACTTGTTTTCGCCGCCGGTTAAAAGTAGAAGTATGATGAAGCTTGCGGGAGAACTCGAAATGCCTTGGAAGTGGCCTACCGCCAATAAAAACGGCGACGCGACAGACAGTACAAGCAGTGAAGAGTGGACGGGGTTCATCGATCAGGGTGTAACCCTCGAAGGAACGCTGACGGTCACCGGCACGTTCCGCATCGATGGCAATGTGAAGGGTAACATCATCTCGGAGCAGACCGTGGTCCTTGGCGACGGCGCCAAAGTGGAAGGACAGATCGAAGGCAATCGCGTGGTCATTTCCGGCCGCTTCGATGGGGTGATTTTCGCCAGGGGCCGCGTCGAGGTTCAAGCCAAGGGCGTAGTGACCGGGGAAGTGCATTCGCCCTGCATGGTCATTGATCCAGGCGGGATCTTCGACGGGCGCTGCCACATGCTGGCTTCTTCGGATACCGCTTCCGCTTCCGTAACCATTCCCATTCGCGCCGCCGGCGCTAGGTAATTCGTCTCTAATATATATAGCTAGCTAACAGGAGCAAACTCCGGCCGAAGGTGGCACTTGTCAGCCGGGCTTGCTCCCATCCCCGCTTTTCCGCCGGCCCGGCCTTATTGCTTGCTTGTGTAGGACGCCCCGAGGGCCTTTTCGGCCTCCCGAATTCCAGCCGCAATGTTCGTTTGCCAGTCGAGGTGCGACACTGCAGAAGCTTCGGCGGCCTTGTAATAGCGCAACGCGTCGGACGGCCGATTCAGCCTTTGCAATGCGAGCCTGCCGGCCGCCATTAAGGCAAGCAGCGATTGCCGCTCCGCCGGGTAAGCCGAGGCTAGTCGTTCATAGTCAGCCACCGCTCGATCAAATTGTTCCTTGGCCTCGGCGGCGCGGCACAGCTCGAGCCATGTGGATGCCGGAATGGTCTCGCCGCCTGAGTTCTTTGTATTCGTCGTAGTCCTCGAGTGCGGCATCGAAATCCTGGGCTCTCAAGTGGAGCTGACAGAGTCTCACGACCGCGTCCCGGTACGCGGGGATGTCATTCTTGCGCCAATAAATTCGCTGCACAAGGGAATGCGCGTCAGTCGAATTTGGTTTCATGACAATATATTTCTACAGCGTGCCGATAGCTTTGTCCGAGTTTCCCTTTTCCATCAGCCCGGTAGCTTCGACGATTTCGCGATCGGCGGTCCATGTCACTTTGGCTTCGATGGCTTCGTTGACTTTGTGCTCGAGCCCGGAATAGCGCAAGCCCAGAGCGGCGAGTCCAAAAACGAAGCCGCCAACGTGCGCCCAGTGCGCCACTCCAGAATGGGCACCAAACAGCGCGCCTGAAAAGATCTCCATCAGCAGCCACAGCGGCAGAAGCCAGTAGGCCGCAGCCTTAAATCGGATGCCCTTGCCCAAGGCCAGATTGGTGAGGCTGCGAAGTCCAAGGACCAGGGCCACTTCGATTTTCGTTTTCGGAAACCGCACCAGGAACGCGCCCATGAGTGCAGCTACGGCGCCGGAGGCGCCGAGAGTGGGAGCAAGGCTGCCGGGGTTCAGCCAGGCGTGAAATTGCAGTGCCGCGGCCCAGGCAAGAAAGTAGGCCATGGGATAAATGAGCCCGGCCCCAGGTGTCTTCCAGTATCGCGCCTGCGAGCCACAGAAACCACATATTCTCGATGAGGTGCAGCCAGCCCCCGTGAAGAAAATTTGCCGTCAGATAGGCGATGGGCTTCGGATGAGCTGGGGTGAAGGCGTATTGCTCGAGCACGGAGGCCTGCTCGGCGCTCGAGAACTGCTCCGCAAGCGAATCCATTTCCTGTTGTAGAGCCGTCTGGTCGTCGATCAGGCGGATCCTGGCATCCCAGCCATCAGCCACATCCCGGTTCGGAGATTGCGCCTCTCTCCACGTGCCGGGATGCTGTTGCTGAAAGGTTGTCACAAATTCCTGTACCTCCGGGGCCATCTTAAGTTCGGGATGCATGGCGGCGAGAAGCAGAATGTGGCCGCGAACTCCGCCGTTCTTGGGGCTTTGATCCTCGATCTGCCCATGCGTGGCTAGGAAAACTACAAGATTGATGACCACCCGAGCAATGGAGATTAGCGGCCAGCGACGGCCCTCCACGTTTTCGTGTCGCAGCGGAATGAGCATGGCGCAACTCCTTATATCGGAAGTCAGCTGAGGATATTGCGTCCAGTCTAGGTAGATAAGCTCGATGGGATACCGTGTGCCAGTCCGGTTGACACCTAACGTTCGAAGCGTCTAAGGTGAGTGGTCCCGAGGGCGACTCATGAACATTCTGGTGATTGGCGGGGGCGGACGCGAGCACGCGCTCGTCTGGAAGCTGAAGCAGAGCCCCCGCGTAGAGAAAATCTGGTGCGCTCCCGGGAACGGCGGCATCGCCCGAGATGCCGAGTGCGTGACTATCGACGCAGGTGACGTGGCGGGGCTCGTTGCGTTTGCCGAAAAGAAGCTCCCCGACCTGACGGTCGTCGGGCCCGAGTTGCCGCTGGTCGACGGCATCGGTGATGCGTTCCGCGAGCGCGGTTGGGCCATCGTCGGCCCGTCGAAGCTAGCCGCGCAGCTCGAAGGAAGCAAGATTTTCTCGAAGGAATTTTTGCTGCGGCATCGCATCCCGACCGCGAAAATGTATGGCTCGTTTGATTCCGCAAAGGACGCTTACAGCGCGCTCCCGAACCTCACCTTTCCCGTGGTGATCAAGGCCGACGGCTTGTGCGCCGGCAAGGGCGTGTTGGTCGCACAGGATTTCGAGCAGGCGCGCTATTTCATTGAGCGCGTGATGGAGAAAAACGAGCTCGGTGCCGGGGGAAGGCGCATTCTCCTGGAAGCTGGACTCGAGGGCGACGAGCTGTCGTTCATCATCGTGACCGATGGGAAGAGATACGCGCCCCTTGTTCCCGCGCGCGACCATAAGCGCCTTTTGGACGGGAACCAGGGCCCCAATACCGGAGGAATGGGAGCCTACTCGACCGATGCGCTTCTGCCGGAGGAACTTCGAACGAGCATCGTCGCGAGCGTCCTGGAACCGACTTTGGCGGGTCTCGCGGACCAGGGAACTCCTTACCAGGGATTCCTTTACATCGGCTTGATGCTCGGTCCCTGCGGCCCCCAGGTCCTCGAGTTCAATTGCCGATTGGGTGATCCGGAAACGCAAGCGATTGTGGCTCGCATGGATTTCGATTTGGCTGAGGTTTTGCAAAACGTAGCTTCGGGCCGCTTGGTCGCATCCAAGTTGCGCTGGAAGCCCGGCGCGAGCGCTTGCGTGGTGCTGGCATCGGGAGGCTATCCCGGAAAATTCCAAACGGGAAAGCCCGTCGACGGACTAGCCAGTGCGGAGCAGATTGCCGGTGTGAAAGTCCTCCACGCCGGGACGAAGCGTGTCGGCAATGAAATCGTCACGAGCGGCGGACGCGTGCTGGGAGTGACAGCGGTCGGCCCAACCCTCGGCGCGGCTTTAGGTTCAGCTTATGCCGCCGCTGAAAAGATTCGCTTCGACCGGATGCACTACCGCAAAGACATTGGGCGGCAAGGGAACACCTTGCGGGCAACCGGGAGCTGAAGAGTATGGCCAGCGTGCACAACCTGTTTCGCGCGCCGAAAAGGCACTTGCCCATGGAAGAGCTTCGGGAAGCACAAATCCTGGCCGACTTCGGTCTGAAAGGGTGTTCGCATGCGCAATCGGGCGGGCGGAACCCGCCAAGTGCTGCTCGTCGATCGAGAAACCCTCGAAGCCGTGGAGTTGCAACCCGGCATGCTGAGAGAAAGCATCACGAGCGATGGTCTGAATGTGAACAGCCTAGGGACAGGGCAGCGGCTCGGCATTGGCGAAGCGCGCCTGGAAGTCACCATGGTGTGCACCCCTTGCAGTCAGATGGAGCGAATACGGCCGGGCCTGCGCAAGGAACTCTGGGGTCGCCGCGGAATGTTATGTCGCGTACTCGCCGGGGGCATCATCCGCCCTGGCGATTCGATTGAAAAGCTCCGCTGAGCGTTAGTCGGTCAAAAGAGTCCCGCGATGAAACAAGAGCTTTTTGGCCAGCTCGCCGCAGTGTACTGCGGGGAGGACGGCATCCCGCAATCCTGGCGTGACAAATTAGCGAAGAGGAAGGTGATCGAGTCTTTTGCGGACCAGCTCTTCGCTCTCTCGGTACAGCCAGCCGGGAGTTAAGCTTCCGTCCTGAGGGACTAAAGCAGCACCAGAGAATCTCACGGTTTGATCGGGCCGCGCAGGGTGGGCGCGCCCGGCGGACGGTTCTTGTCCTCTTCAGCCTTCTCGACAGGCTCGGAGGGTGGCACGACCCAATTCAGGCCATGCTGCTGTTCCATCGTTCCGAGTACAAAAGAAGAACTCCCGGCAATGAGCGGCAACACGGCGCGCATGAAATCCACGGATTCAACAGGCGGCGCCTTCTGAGCGGAGCCGCCGCGCAGATTTTCCAGCACCTTTTCAAAGCGCCCGTTTTGGAGCACCGAAGCGATGCGCGGGTCATTGCTTTTGATCATTTCTTCAAGCGTCGGTCCCTTCAAGCCCCCGGGATAACGGCTCTCGACCAGGATGCGCGGCGCGTGCTTTTCCGGCGGGTAAAGCTGAGTGAAGTGCGGCCGCAGGAGTCGTGTCTGCCAGTATTCCTCGCCGCGGGTCCCCACCTCTTCCTGTTCCATGTGATATTCGACGACCCAGACTTCGGGGCCATAGTCGCCCGGGGCAAAACCAATGACGACAATCTGGACGATGGGCTGGTTAGGAGGAAAGTCGATCCGGTGGTGCAACTGGCCAACCAGCGGACGAAGCTTCTCAAGGAAGGCGGTGCCAATGAGCTCGAGGTCCGGCTCGGCCTCCGCCGGCCCCAGGTCGCCGCGAGCTCCCGTTGCGCCGACGCGCTGGTAACTTCGGTCTAAGCGGATGGGCTTGGGGTCGGCAGGACTGCGCCACTCGGACGCGCCAAACAACACGCCAATATGCCCGGAGTCGATTCCCACGACGCGCGGCGGGATCGCGTGCGGCTCAACCGGCTGATCGATGGCAGCAAAAATGATGGTGTCGCGCGCGACGTGCATAATGACACGTCCGCCTGCGAGGTTCGCGACGATTTCCTCTTCGCGGTCTTGCGCCCAAACGGGAAGGGCCGCGAAGAAGAAACAAACCACCAGGCACACAAGCCGCAACCGAGCGTTCCCTTGGCCTGCCCGAGTTCGAAATCCGCTCGACATGAATACTTTAATCTTACGAGCCTTTCGCGAGATTTTCACGGGGAATCAGACTCCCGGAGACTCCCGTGGTGGGCCGGTAAGCAGACCGGCGTCCATCGACCCGCCTCTTCGCTAGGAGCTTGCTCCCTTGGGCACAGCATCCCTTGTTGAGTGAAACAGGGATTCCACTTGCGTGGCAAGATCGCCTGTAAGGAACGCTCTCCCCTGGAAGGAGAAGAACATGTCACTCGGTCCCGGTGGTTCTGCATCAGGTGCATTTCTGCAGCCAGCGGCGTCCGATCCCCGCGTCCCCGTCATTCTGCGAATGCGGCGCGGGGCCGGCTGGTTCCTGACGATTGCGATTCTCTCCGGCATCAATTCCCTCCTCGAAATCTTTGGTGCCAAGATTCGCTTCATCTTTGGCTTGGGCATCACGCAGTTGGTCGACGCGATCGGACACGGCGGCGGGCAAAACGGCATGTTCGTGCCCGTGGCCGTGGACGGCATCTTCATCGTGATGCTCATTCTGTGTTCGAAGTGGGCCAAGGCGGGATCGCCAGGAGCATTCCTTGGAGGGATGATCGCGTATGCGCTCGACGGGGTGCTGCTTCTGCTTTTCAGCATGTGGCTCGATGCTGCGGTGCACGCTTACGCGCTGTACATGATCTGGCAGGGTTACGCCGCCGCGCGTGAACTCGTGCAAATGCAGCAAGCCGCCCAGCCCGGGCTCTCGCAACCCACGCTCCCGTGAAAGGACCCTGGCGACCAAGCATCGAAGAAAAGAGAGAGCTGGACTTCGAGATTCAGCGCGGGGCGAGGTTTGTCCTGTTCCCTTATTGCAGCTCGATCGTCCTCCACACGTTTCGCCGGGCTTTGGAGATTTACTTCCTGCGGCAGGGCGAAAGCGCCCACAAGCCCCTCGGGGAGTATCGCAAGCCGAGCTGGTTTGAGTAGAATTGGAGAGGACAATCCAGCACAGTTCATGCGAAACGGGAACTGGTTATGGGACTGAGAAAACCGAAAAGCATCAAGCACAACGGCAAAAAGCTCACGGAGATTTTGCAAGCGCACGAACGGTTTTTCCGGGGAAGGGAGGGCGGGGCACGCGCGGATCTCGCCGGCGCGGACCTGTCGCACGCCGATTTGTCCGGCTTGAATCTCAGCGGAGCGATTTTGCGCAACGCGAATTTGGAAGGAAGCGATCTGCGAACAGCACGACTCCCGGGAGTGGACCTTTCCGGGGCCAGTTTGCGGGAGGCCGATTTGCGCAACACGGACATGACCGAAGCGATTCTTCCTGGCGCGGACTTGACCGGGGCGCAGGCCAGCGGCGTGGAATTTTTCCGGTGCGACCTTTCGAATGCGCGATTCGAAGGGGCGCGGTTGCGCAACGTAAATCTGCGAGGAGCCAACGTGAAGGGCGCGCGATTTTCGGGCGCGGACATGGGTGTGGCGATTTTGCGGGAAACGGATTTGACCGGCGCGGACCTTTCGGGCGTGGACCTTGCGACAGCGCTGCTGCCTAAAGGCTTCTCGGTCGAGCAAGCCGCGAAGAAAAGCGCCTAGCCCTCGCCTAGCCCATGTTCCGTTATGGCTAGCCGGAAGCGGGGACGCGCTAAAGAGCGCCCCAAAACACCGCAAGAAGAGCACCCGAGGGTGCAGGCCGTAACCTAGGGTACCTTCAAGGTGGAATCCGCGCTTTTGCTGCTAGCCTTCGCGAAGTAAATCAAGGTATCTTGTGCACACGTGGCCACCCCAGCGACACAACTCGATACTTCCGCCGTGCGCGAGCGCGTGTTCGAGGTGATCCGCACACTGCTCAACGAGCTCGGCAGCCGAGGCGCGCTGCCGATGCTGCATCTTTCCTCGCAACTGGACCGCGAGCTGGGCCTTGGCAGCTTGGAGCGCGTGGAATTGCTGACGCGATTGGAGTACGCGTTTGGTCTGCGCTTGCCGGACCGCCTCGCCTCGGAAGCGAACACGCCGGGAGATTTGGTGCGGGCGATTCTTGCGGTGCCGGAAGCAACCGAATGGGTCGTGGAGCCGGCCTCCGCGTTGCGGGTTGCGGCGACAACCCAGAAGCTTCACCGTGACTCGATCGGCGCGGACGTGTTTGCCGCCGAGACGCTTCTCGACGTGCTTCGCTACCGCGCCACGCACAACGGCGAGCAAACGCATCTGCTGGTTAGCGAGGATGGTCCGGACGGAGAGAAAGAACTCACGCTGACCTTCTCCGAGTTGTATGCCGCGGCCGAACGGTTTGCCGAAGAACTGGCGCGGCGAGGAGTGCCGGCAGGAGGCCGCGTGGCGCTGATGCTGCCGACTTCGCGCGCATTCTTCGTTTCCTACGCGGGAATTCTTCTGGCCGGTGCGGTGCCGGTACCGATCTATCCGCCGTTTCGCGCGGACCGCATCGAGGAATACGCCGAACGGCAATCGGCGATTCTCAGCAACGCGGAAGTCTGTATGTTGCTGACGTTCCGACGGGGCGAAGCCGTGGCGAAGTTGCTGCGGCCGCGCGTGAGGTCGTTAGAGGAGGTTGCCGATGCGGAGAAGGTGATCGAAGCAGCCGACAAAGCTCCTCCGCCGGCCCCCGGAGCCCTCTCTCCTCAGCTTATGGGCAGACGCCTACGCAAGGGCGGCGACCTGGCGATGCTGCAGTACACTTCGGGTTCAACCGGAAACCCGAAAGGCGTGATGCTGACGCACGCGAATCTGCTGGCCAATATCCGCGCGGTTGGCCGGGCCGTCGAGGCGGGTCCCGGCGACGTGGCGGTGACCTGGCTTCCGCTGTATCACGACATGGGCCTGATCGGCGCATGGCTCACCCCGCTGCACTTTGGACTTCCCGTCGCGGTAATGTCGCCGCTCGCGTTCCTGACACGGCCGGAAAAATGGCTGCACGCGTTTCACAGACACCGCGGAACGGTTGCCGCCGCGCCCAACTTTGCTTATGAGCTTTGTGTACGGAAGATTGCCGACAAGGACATCCAAGGACTGGACCTCAGCTCGTGGCGCGCAGCGCTCAATGGCGCGGAGCCGGTGAATCCGGAAACGCTCGAGCGTTTCGCCGAGCGATTCGCGAAATACGGATTCCGCCGCGAAGCGCAACTGCCTGTTTATGGATTGGCAGAGGCCACCCTGGGAGTCACCGTGCCGCCGCTCGGTCGCAGGCCGCGGATTGATCGGGTCAAACGCGAAACGTTTACGCTCGAAGGACGCGCCGTGCCGGCGGCCAGGGAAGAGGAAACGGCAATTTCGTTTGTTTCTTCGGGGAAGCCGCTGCCTGGGCACGAAGTGCGGATTGTCGACGGGAATGGCAACCCCGTGCCGGAGCGCACGGAAGGATTTTTGTGGTTTCGCGGTCCTTCCGCAACCAGCGGCTATTATCACAATCCAAAAGCAACCGAGGCGCTTCTGCCGCAGGGAGCCACGGCGAGCGACGGAGGATTCCCCTGGCTGAACTCGGGCGACCGCGCTTATCGCGCCGAAGAAGAGGTTTATGTTACCGGGCGCGTGAAGGACATCATTATCAAGGGCGGACGCAATTTGTATCCGCACGAAGTCGAGGATCTGGCGGCGCGCGCCGAGGGCATTCGCAAAGGCGGTGTGGTGGCGTTTGGATTGAGCGATGAAGGCAGCGGCACGGAAAAACTGGTGGTGGCGGCGGAAACGCGGGAACGCGACGCGGGTCGCCGCGCGGCGATAGCGGCGAGAGTCACCGAACTCGTGTCGCAAGGCCTGGGGCTGCCGCCGGATCGTGTGGAGCTGATTCCGGCGGGGAGCATTCCCAAAACATCAAGCGGCAAGTTGCGACGGGAAGAGACCAAGCAGCTTTATCTTGCGGGCACGCTTTCTCTAGCACGCCCTCCGGCGTGGGTGCAGATCGTGCGGCTAGGCGCGAAGAGCGGGCTTCGCAACTTCAGTCAAGAACTCCTCGCGGGATTAAAGCGCGGTCTCGAGATGCTGTATGGAGCGTATCTCCTCCTCGTATTTGCGCTTTGGATCGTGCCAACGTGGGCGCTTCTCCACCTCATCAAAGAGCCTCGCGCCGCAGGACGTTACACCTCTCGGGCGGTGAAGATCCTGCTCGCGCTGGCCGGCTGCAAGGTGCGCGTCATTGGCAAGGAAAACATGGAAGTGTCCGGCGCGAAAATCTTTGCCGCCAATCACGCGAGCTATTGCGACGTGCTGCCGCTCGTGGCCGGGCTCGGCGTGCAATACCGCTTCGTCGCCAAAAGCGAAGTCCGCGATATGCCCTTCATCGGCGCCTTTCTTGACCGCATGGGTCACTTGAGATTTGACCGCAGCGATCCCGAGTCGCGTTTGCGGGAGGTTCAGGAAGTGGAAGAACTGCTTCGGAACGGCGAGTCGGTTTTCTTTTTTCCCGAGGGCACATTTACTTCGGAAGTCGGCGTGCGGCCGTTCCAGCTTGGCGCTTTCAAAGCAGCCGTGGCCACCGGCGCGCCCGTCGTTCCCATCTCGCTTGAGGGCACACGGAAGATTCTGAGAGACGGCAGGCACTTACCGCGGCCCGGGAGCGTGAAGATTACCGTGCACCCACCGATCTATCCAAGGACGGCGAGAAACCAAGGAAGCGCGGGCGACTCCTCGGGTTGGCGAGAATTGATTCGCTTGCGCGACACGACGCGCGAGGTCATAGCGCGCGACTCGGGGGAGCAGCTTCTTTAGAAGGATCTTCATCGACAGGCGCCGTTGCTCTTACTTGTTGTTGGCTCTCCCTGTGTTTCGATTTCTTTTTCGCGTAACGAATTGTAGAAAGACCGTTCGTTTGAACGGCATAGCTAAGCCATCCCTTCCCGTTGCGCCTTCCATTGGTTGTAGATTTCTGACGATTCTTGTCACAGCACTTCAAGAGAAAAATTTGGAGAGACTTACAACGAAGAGGCGATTGCCCGCATCTCTATGGACAAAACAAATCGAGGAATGCGGAGCGCTGCCCTCCCTGCCTGAGGCAGCCCGCGAAGAGCGCGGCCGCGCCTACCGCGTGCGAGCCTGCGCAAAAAGTTAAATCCAAATGGAGGCATTATGAAGTTGAAGCTATGGGTGTCTTGTCTCGCTGTCGTTTCGCTCGTCGCCGTTTCGGCTTCCGCGCAAGAAAGCGCGCCGAAGGTGGATGTTTTTGCGGGGTATTCTTACTTGCAGGCAAACCCCGTAGTGACCGGTGTCGACAGCTTTCACCTGCACGGTGGAAACGCTTCGGCGGCCTACAACATTACCGGCTGGCTGAGCGGCGTTGCCGATTTCGGCGGCTACACGAACGGAAACATTCTAAACACGCACACGAGCGGCACGTTTTCAACCTACCTCTTTGGGCCGCGGGTATCCTACCGCCATTATTCGAGGATCACGCTGTTCGGGCAGGTGCTCTTCGGCGTGGCGCACGCCAATGCTGCGGCGTTCGGGACCGCCAACACGCAGAACGCTTTTGCCATGACCGCAGGCGGCGGCGTGGATTACAAGCTGCTCGACCACTTCTCGGTCCGTCCGTTTCAAGCGGAGTATTTGATGACGCGATTCGGGGAAGGCACGCTCGGCACGCGAACACAGAACAACCTGCGCGTATCGACCGGGTTCCTTTTCCGATTTTAACGGGAAGGGAGAAGCTTATCTCCTCGAGTCGCAGGATGGCATGGCAAAGTTCCGCGCCTGGAGGGGCCGAGGCCCGGTTAAATGCAGAGCTTGTCGGAGCTAAGCTCCGACCCTTCACGCAACGAATTTCTGGCTCGAGGAAGCCAGCAAGAATCGGTTGCCGGGTGTTAGGCAGAGGGGCCGTGAAGTCAGCTGGAAGCGGCCCCTGCACCTTTCTCGCGCGCCTCGGAGCAAGTTTGCGATGCTCCGGTTGGATTCGAGAGATCCTCGCTAGCCCCTGCTTGCCGAGAGGCAGGCTCGGATGACGGTGAAATACGATCCTTTCAGCAAATGCTAATGTGCCATGGTGTAAATGACCGTGATGTGCGTGTCGATTTCTACCGGCTGGCCATTGAGAATCGTGGGCCGGTAGCGCCATTGCCGCACGGCTTCGAGCGCCGATTGGAAGAACATGGGATCGCCTCCGACCACTTCGAGGGACTGCATCGAGCCGTCGGTTGCAATCCGGGCATGCAGTTCTACACGCCCTTCCTTGTGCATCTGTTTCGGCAAAACCGGATAGAGGGGGTCAACGCGGTAAATCAGCATGGCCGGGTCGAGGTGCGTCATACGCACGACCGTTGGACGGGCGACGTGCTGCTCGGCCGGCGGCGGTGGCACAGCGGCCCGTGCATCCTGAATCGGGATCAATCCTACCGGAGCCCCTGGAATGCCTGGACCCCCACCTTGCGGTAGGTCATCAGGCCCTTCGTCTGATGGGCCTGGGTCGTGCGTCACGATGGTGCGGGGAATGACAGGTCGTAGATAAAACCGAGAAGCGGTCGGCAACCGGCGGTGAGGATGCTGAACGCCGGGATCGCGCGATGAGCCCGTATAGGGAGAGTACGGAGGAACAGGGGTCGATACAGCGAGGGCAAGATGCTCTGTCTTGCCGAACAAGGGAAGGAGAACCAGCGCGGCAAGGACGGAGGCTTGGATCAAAATCGAAAGAACGAGAGCGCGGCGGCGCATCCGGCGTTCGCGACGGCGTTGCTCAGGATTGCCTTCGACCAGACATACGCCTAGAGACCCGAGACTTCCTTCAAGGATTTCTTCAGATACGTTTCGAGAATCGAGCGGCATCACGCACCTCCACAGTTTCTCCTGCGAGGTTCCGCCGGTCCCTTAGCGGGGGCTCAAAAAAGATTCTTGGTTCGTTCCAGGGGCGCCCTCGCGTCCTGAAATTCGCAAGTCTTTTGAGCACCATTTTGCAGACACAAGCAAAGGGGAACCCGAGAGATGTTGCGACGCCAGTCCCCCGGGGGGTTGCTCTGGTCCTCCAGGAGACCGGCGCCGCGCTCGCAGGGATGTGAGGTTCCGCGGTCCCTCGGTAGCGTTGGACACCGCGCGGCCTGACAAGTTCCCGCGAGAAAGGGTTTCAAATTTGTAATCCGTAATAAGTCGAACGAAGGGCGGCGCGTGTTCCAGAAGCCGCCCCGCCGCCGGACTGCCGAACAACGCAAAAGAGGCACGACCGACAAGACCCTGATCTACGAGCAGGTTTTAGCGAGATGGGGGGACGAAGGGCAGGCGAAGGCCATTGCCTCGGCGCCGGCGACTGCGCCTTATTTTTTTGGATTGAACGAGATACAGAAAACTGTACCCGCATTACTGCTTTGTGCATCTTATGGTTTGAGGACGTGGATCGGGAGGAGGCTGACTCCCATGGACAGGCGTAATGCAGAAACGATTGGCGTACGCCGCACCGGGTGGGCTGCTCTGGACCGCGATCCGCAGCAAGACAAGGTGGAATTCATCTGTCCGCACTGCGGCGCGCGTGACCAGAAGAATGCCCGGCGCGAGCGGACGTTGTACCATTTCACGGACGGTTTTTTGCAGGACCTGCAAGGTGAAGTGACCGTTTGCCATTCCTGCAAGAAGTCGCTGCGCGTGGTTCCCATCGTGATGGTGCACGATCAAGAAGAGGCGCGAAGGTTCGCGGCCGTTTTTTCCGACGAGCACCTGGTCACGGCGAACTGAGCATTTTACAAATTGAACAGGGATGCGGGGCGCGAGGATTCGCGCCCCGCTACTCTTTTTAGCTTGAAAGAAAGAGGCGCCCCCAAGTGAGGGAGCGCCCCTTAGAGACACTTAACGCTTAGTGGCGGTCGTGATCGTGATCGTCCCAGTCGCGGTCATTGTGCCAGCGGTGGCCGTCTTCATCCCACCAACGGTGGTTCAAGTTCCAGCAGCTTTCGCGCGCTTCACGTAGTTCATGCCGGGCATGGTCCGCTTGCCGGCTGTTCCCGCCATGATGCTCGATGGCTTCGTGGAGCTTATGATCTGCCTTGCTGATTCGCTTTTGACAATGATTGTCATCGGCGTAAGCTCGCGGCGTCGCCGCGAATCCTAGCAGGCCAACCAGCGCTGCGGCGGCAAGCACCGAGCGTCCCAGAAACTTCTTCTCTCCCGTGTACTTGAACATGGATTCTCCATCCTCCTAGTACCCCGACTGGGATGGGGGCGTTTGGTCCCTGCCTATTAAACACGGTCGAAGGGAGAATGTAGCGGAGCCAGAAACCGACGTGCAAAACCATGACAGACTTGGGGGTCTTCGCCGCGCATCAATAGGCTTGCAAGAACGAATCAACGTTCATGTGGTATTTTTCGAGGCCGGCGCGCACGCGGTCGAAAGCTTCGTCCACGGTGTCTGCAAATTGCAGCAGGTTGTATTCGCTTTCATCGATGGTGCCCCAACGCACCATGGCCTTCCAATTCAGTACCTCATCCCAATACCGGCGGCCATAAATGAGGATCAAATTGCGCTTTGGCAATTTGCCGGTCTGCAACAACGTGAGCATTTCCCAGAGCTCGTCCATGGTGCCGAAGCCGCCGGGAAAAACAATCAGCGCCTTGGCGATTTGCGCGAACCAGAGTTTGCGCATGAAGAAGTATTTGAAGTTGAAGCTCAGCTCCGGGCTGATGTAAGGATTGGCGAACTGCTCGTCCGGCAACTCGATGGAGAGTCCGATGGACTTGCCGCCGGCCTCATAGGCGCCGCGATTGGCCGCTTCCATGATGCCCGGGCCGCCGCCGGAGCAAACCACGAAACGGCGCGGCTTGGGACCGAGCGTCAAAGCCCAGCTGGTCAGCTTGTGCGAGAGCTGGCGCGCCTCTTCGTAATAGCGGGACATTTCAAGCGAGCTTTTGGCGCTCCTGAGAGCCGAGCGGTGATGTTGCAACTCTTCTGCCGACATCTTGCTGGTTTTCAGGTGCTTCAGCCGCGTGTAGCGCGCCTGCGCGGTTTCGTGCGACTCGATGCGCGCCGAACCGAACATCACGATGGTGTCGCCAATGCCCTCGTTCTTGAGCTGCATGAGAGGATGGATGTACTCGGCGAGGATACGTATCGGGCGCGCCGGCACGCTCTCGAGGAACTTCGGGTCCTCATGGCTGACCTTGGGCGCATGCTGGGGCTTCATTTTTTTGCCGTCGGGCATGTCTCTATTCTCCAGAAAAGACGACCTTTGATTGTAGGAATTCCGGGCGGTGCGCGGCAACGTCTTCGCGCAATGTTGCGTCGAAAGGAGTACAGTCGTCAGGTAATGACCTGACAAAGCCTCGGCGCGGGACGGATGGTATGAACGCGATAAGACAACCGGGATGCCGGGCCGTATGGCTCCTCCTTGCGGCGCTGGGCACGGCAAGCACGCTACTCGGGCAAGCGCCCACGGGGCCGCTCCCGCCAAGGCCGGGTGTTCCGGTGCAGCAGGCGCCCAAGGGCCAGATCAAGGTTCAGGTGGCAATGGTGACGACACCGGTGACCGTGCGGGACTCTCGCGGCGTCATGGTGCACGACCTGGACGCAAAGAATTTTCAGGTGACCGACAACGGCATGGCGCAGAAGATTTCGCATTTCGATCTGGGCGGAGATCCGCTGTCGCTCGTGATTCTTGTCGAAACCAGTTCGCGCGTCGAGCCGCTTATGCCCGAGATACGCAAGACCGGGATTCTTTTCACCCAGACGGTTATGGGTCCGACGGGCGAAGCCGCGGTCGTGGGCTTCAACGATTCGGTGGACAAACTGCAGGATTTCACAACCAATGCCGAAACCATCGAAAGCACGATTGCGAATTTAGGACCTGGAACCTCCAGCTTGAAGCTGTACGACGCCATGGCCGCAGGCGTCGAAATGCTATCGGACCGGCCGCAAGCGACTCGAGAGAAGCCCGGACGGCGGCGCGTGCTCTTGATTCTTTCTGAAGCCGTGGATGAGGGAAGCCAGAAAACGCTGGGAGAAGTCCTGCGGCAGGCGCAACTCGGGAATGTGACGGTTTACGGTGTGGGGCTTTCCACCACGCTCGCGGAGATGCGGTCGAAACCCAAACCTCCGCAAGGAACCGGTCTGCCGGTCGGCACGCTGCCGCCGCCGCCGGGAGTTCCCGATACGCCGACGCTCGAAGAGAACCGCGCGGGCGTCGACTTGACGGCCGCGGCCGTATGGATTGTGCAGCACGTTCGCGGCGAGGTAGGGGGCAATCCCCTCGAAGTGGCGGCTGCGGCGACAGGAGGCGCGAGCCTGTCCACGTTCAAAGACCGCTCCATTGAAAAGGCCATTGATGAAATTGGCGGGGAATTGCACTCGCAGTACACGCTCAGCTACACCCCGACCGATGCGGATCTGACCGGCTACCATGAGATCAAAGTGTCGGTGATTCGCAACGATGCGAAGAATCTGAAAATCCGCGCACGACCGGGATACTACCTGGCACCACCGGAAGGCTAAGACCGGCAGCGGCCTCCTTGTAGGATTCCGTCCCATGGCTAGCGATCCCCGGGCGGTAGCGAAGCACCCGATGGTCGTGGAACGATCTGGAGACCATCGAGAAGATCGTCGCCCGAGGCCGCGGCGTTCCTGTTGGTTGATTTTTGGTGGGCCGCGCAACATAGTTTTCTTCGGCTAGTGTTCGACTGGCGGTTCATGCTCTGGCGGTTTCTCGCTTTCCTGCCCGGTGTGTCCTGGCCTTGATGGTGCTGTACCCGGAAGAACCTTGCTCCCGTGATTGTCGGACATTGGGCAGTGGACGTCATGGCTGCCGCCACGACTCTGTCGTTCTGAAATGGCCACGGGAGACCTAGGCGATTTGCCTCC
>WNFW01000411.1_pt1 | contig 39497 bp, 27 predicted proteins | sample 5400131 | NCBI WGS metagenome assembly WNFW01 (sample SAMN13153362, study PRJNA577476) | soil metagenome | isolation source: 20 cm soil or saprolite under grassland replicate 1 | place: USA:California | collected 2016-06-15 | reverse complement strand
GCAGACCAGAAGTTGGGGTGGCAAATTAGGAAAGTTACTTAAAGGAGGCGAAATTATTGGCCTTGTAGGCGAGCTGGGCACCGGCAAGACTTGCTTCGTGCGCGGCATGGCGGAGGGTCTCGATGTCGGCCCGGATGCTTGGATTAGGAGCCCTACGTTCACTTTGATCAATGAATACCATGGCCGATTGCCGGTTTATCATATTGATCTTTATAGGGTTGGGAGTCGCGAGGAGCTGGAAGGGCTCAATCTGCGCGAATATTTATACTCCGATGGAGTGAGTGTTGTCGAATGGTTCGAACATCTTCCGGCCGACGAAGTGAACGAATATCTCGAAGTGAAACTCGCTTATGCGAACGGCAATAAACGGCAGTTGATGTTTACCCCGCGTGGGAAGCGGTACGAGCAGATTGTGGAGGGCTTAAAGGCCTAGCTGATTTTAGAGTTTCGATTTTAGAACTCAATCCCCGGATCGAAAATCGGCAATCCAAAATCTAAAATCGAAAATGGAGAGGCAATGGGGTTGTTGGTGCAGAAATACGGCGGCACTTCCGTCCAGACCATAGAGCGTATCAAACAGGTGGCCGAGAAGATTCGCCGAGCTAAAGTAGCGGGTCGCGACTTGGTGGTGGTGGTTTCCGCGATGGCGGGCGAGACCAACCGGCTGCTTTCGTTGGCGCACGAGATCTCAGAGATTCCGGACGAACGGGAAAAGGACGTGCTGCTGGCGTCGGGCGAGCAAGTCGCGGTTGCTTTGCTGAGTCTGGCATTAAAAGAGTTGGGACAACCGGCGCGGTCGTTGTTGGGCCATCAGGTTAGGATCGAGACCGACAATGCCTACGGCAAAGCATGTATTCGAAACATCGACTCGACGAAGATATTGCAGTCGCTGAAAGCAGGCGAGGTCGTCGTCGTGGCTGGCTTCCAAGGGGTGGACGAAGACGATAACATCACTACTTTAGGTCGCGGCGGGTCCGATACCAGCGCGGTTGCGCTGGCGGCGTTTTTAAACGCCGATGCTTGTGAGATCTATACCGACGTCGAGGGAGTGTTTACGGCTGATCCCGGGATCTGTGCCGACGCGAAAAAACTGGCGCGTATTTCCTACGAGGAAATGATCGAGCTCGCCAGCAGCGGCTCCAAGGTGCTGGAGATTCGATCGGTGGAGTTCGCCAAAAAATTTTCCGTCCCGGTGCATGTTCGTTCGACTTTTGTCGATGTCGAAGGAACGTGGTTAGTTAAGGAGGATGCAAGCATGGACGACGTTTTGGTCTCCGGCGTAAGTTGCGATAAGAACGAGGCGAAACTGACGCTTCTCCGAGTCCCGGATCGGCCGGGGCTCGCGGCCCAGGTCTTCGGCCCCATCGCTGATGCCCACATCGTCGTCGACATGATCATACAGAACGCCAGCGACGACGGCACCACCGACTTAACTTTTACCGTGCCCAAAACCGATCATAAAAAGGCGCTGGCTATCGTCGAAAAGACCTTGCCAGCGGTGAACGCCCAGGGGGTCAAAGTGGATACCGACATCGCCAAAGTCTCGGTCGTCGGCGTCGGCATGCGCACCCATGCCGGAGTGGCGGCCAAGATGTTCGAGGTTCTCGGCAGGGAAGGGATCAACATCGAGATGATTTCCACTTCGGAGATTAAAATCTCGGTCGTCATCGACGCCAAATATACGGAGTTGGCGATGCGCGTGTTGCACGATGCGTTCATCGGGAATCAGGGGAATGTATGAAAGACGTTTTAATCTACGACACGACGCTTAGAGACGGCTGCCAGGCGGAGGATATCTCCTTTACTTTGGAGGACAAGCTGCGCATTGCTGAAAAATTGGAAGAGCTGGGGATCGACTATATCGAAGGAGGCTATCCGGGGTCGAATCCGCGGGACGCGGATTTTTTCAAGCGCGTGCAAAAGCTCAAGCTCAAGAACGCGAAGATCGCGTCCTTTGGGACGACCCGCCGACCCAGTGCCAAGCCTTCCCAGGATCTTAGTCTCAAAGTTCTCTTGCAGGCCGACACCCCTGTGGTCACCCTGGTCGGCAAGACCTGGGATCTCCACGTGCGAGACGACCTTCGAATCAGCAAGAAGGCAAATTTGGAGATCATCGCGGATTCCATCGCTTATGTGAAGCGACATGCCGACGAAGTCATCTTCGACGCGGAGCATTTTTTCGACGGCTTTCGCTCTAATCCGGAGTACGCGTTGGAGTGCCTGCGGGCCGCCGAAGAAGGAGGCGCGGATTGGATCGTGCTGTGCGATACCAACGGCGGGCGGCTTCCGAGCGAGGTGCGAGAGGCCGTCGGGCGTGTGCGCGAAAGCGTCCGAACACCATTGGGGATTCATTGCCACAATGACGGAGAACTGGCGGTGGCCAATACGATGGCCGCGGTGGAAATGGGCGCGCGCCAAGTGCAGGGCACCATCAATGGGTTCGGCGAGCGCTGCGGCAACCTCAATCTTTGCTCGATTATTCCCAATCTCCAGTTGAAGATGGGCAAGAGCTGCATCAAGCTCGCGCAGCTCAAAAAGCTGCGCGAAGTGTCGCACTTCTTTTATGAGCTGGCCAATATTCAGCCGAACAAGCGCCAGCCTTATGTCGGCGATAGCGCTTTCGCCCATAAGGGCGGGCTCCACGTTTCCGGCGTGCTGAAGAATAGGGAAACCTATGAGCACATCGACCCTGAGTTCGTCGGTAATCGGCAACGAGTGCTCGTCTCCGACCTCGCGGGACGGAGCAACATCGTTTACAAGGGAAAAGAGTACGGCATCGATTTAGAGAACCAAGACCAGGCGATCCACGAGGTCCTGCGGCGCACCAAGGAGCTGGAAAGCCAGGGCTACGAGTTTGAGGCGGCAGAAGCATCGTTTGAGCTCTTGATCCAAGAGGCTCTGGGACGGAAAAAGAAAAATTTTCACCTCATCGGCTTTCGCGTGATCGATGAAAAGCGAAAGGAGGATGAACCCCCAATGTCCGAGGCCACTATCATGGTGCGAGTCGATGGTGTGATGGAACACGCCGCCGCCATGGGCAACGGGCCGGTGAATGCGCTGGATCAGGCACTCCGCCGGGCATTGACGAAGTTTTATCCTTCGCTCAAAGAAGTCGAGCTGCTTGACTACAAGGTCCGGGTGCTAACGTCAGGAGAAGGCACCGGAGCGTCGGTGCGGGTTCTAATCGAATCTGGCGACGGCAAAGATCAGTGGGGGACCGTGGGGGTTTCGCACAACGTCATCGAGGCGAGCTGGCAGGCGCTGGTGGATAGCATCGATTACAAGCTCTACAAGGATGCGAGGCACCGGCACGTGAACTAAAAAAAACCGGAGTAATGGAGTGATGGAGTCTTGGAGTAATGACCAGTCCTCTAATCCAAGACTCCACTTCCCCAGGTCTTCCGCCATGTGGCAAACGCTCAAAGAAGATATCCAAGCCGTCTTCGACCGCGACCCGGCGGCGCGGTCGACCTGGGAGGTGGCAATTGCCTATCCCGGGTTTCACGCGATCCTGATCCACCGGCTGGCGCACTGGCTCTGGCAGCGGCGGCTCACGACGGTTGCGCGGTTCGTGAGCCACGTCGGCCGATTCCTTACCGGGATTGAGATCCATCCTGGAGCGAAAATCGGCCGACGCTGTTTTATCGATCACGGCATGGGCGTCGTGATTGGAGAGACCAGTGAGATCGGCAACGACGTGACGATCTATCAGGGCGTCACCCTCGGCGGCACGTCGACGGAGCCGATCAAGCGCCACCCCACGATCGAAGACTCGGTGACAATCTTCAGCGGTGCGGCTGTCCTCGGGCCGGTGACCGTCGGCCGCCACAGCCGGGTCGGCGCCGGCTCCGTGCTAGTGACCTCGGTGTCACCGCATTCCACGGTGGTCGGCGTCCCGGGCAGAGTGGTGAAGATCGAGGCGAGGCACACGCCCACGGGGAAAGCGATTATTGACCTCAACTCCGCCGACCTGCCCGACGTCATTGCCAATGCAGTCAATAGTCTGGCCGACTATGTTGAAAAATTGGAGAAAAAGGTCGACGAACTGAGCGCTCGCCAAGGCGGCCTGGAGGAAAAGACCGCGGAGGAGAGCGAGGTACTGAATAAGGTTAAAGAGTTATTGAAGAATAGCCATTAGCAGATGGCTCGTAGCATACGGCATATAGCTTATGGTTGGAGGATTCCAACTATATGCCATACGTCATAAGCTATATGCCATAGGCCGAGAAATCCATGTCCGGGATAAATCGAAATAAGAGGGTCGTAGTCGCCATGAGCGGCGGAGTCGATAGCTCTGTTACCGCCGGCCTGCTTGTGGAACAGGGCTATGATGTCCAGGGGGTTTCTCTTCGCTTGTGGGAAGGCGAAAAGGGTCCGCGTGTTTGTTCCGATCATCGCGGTGCCAGGGAAATCGCCGAGATTCTCGGCTTCCCGCACACGCTTCTTGATCTACGGTCTCAATTCGTCGAGACCGTCGTCAAACCGTTCGCGCGAGAATACTTGCGGGGACGAACGCCAAATCCTTGCATAGCTTGCAATCGCGATTTTAAATTGGGCACCTTGCTCGACTGGGCGAAAGAGCAAGGGGCCGACTACGTTGCCACAGGGCACTACGCGAGAGTCGCTCGATGCAATGAGGATGGCGGAGTGTCGCTTTTCCGCGGCGCAGATCGAGGGAAGGATCAATCGTACTTTCTGTTTGCGCTCAGCCAAAATCAACTGACACACACGCTGTTTCCGCTTGGTGAAATGCAGAAGAGTGATGTGCGAGAGCAGGCAAGACGGTTCGGTCTGCCCGTCGCCGACCGTCCCGAAAGTCAGGACATTTGTTTCGGCGATTACCAGGCGTTGGTGAGATCCTATGCCGATGAGAAGGAGCTTCACGGCGGCGATGTCGTCGATCAGTCTGGAAAGGTCCTCGGCCGGCACGCCGGCATTCACGGCATCACGATCGGCCAGCGCAGGGGATTGGGAATTTCTGCGCCGCAACGGCTCTATGTCGTTGACATCGAAGATGAGGCGAAGCGGATAGTGGTTGGGAAGAAAGAAGAACTGGTCTGTGAGGGGCTTATTGCGCGCGACGTCAATTGGCTCGCCTCGCCGGGAGAAGGAGAGATCCAAGCGGAAGTTCAAATTCGTTATCGCTCAGCCGCTATTCCATCCGTCATCCGAACAACGGACGATGGAGCCTGCGAAGTTCGCTTCAAAGAAGCTTTTCCAGGCGTGTCGCCCGGGCAGGCGGCGGTCTTTTATCGCGCCGATCAGCTCCTGGGCGGCGGGTGGATCGAAAGGGCGATTAAAGGTAAGGGCGACCCGCCGGTCGCCCCTACCTGCAAACTTGAACCATGCGCATAGCCATCACCACTCTCGGCTGCAAGATCAACCAGTATGATTCGGCGGTGATTCAGAGCCGGCTGGAGGAAAAGCATTCGTTTGTTCCTTTCGACGACGAGGCGGATTGCTACATCATCAATACCTGCACGGTAACCGACCGCGCGGATTGGGAAGCGCGGCAGCTGGTGCGGCGCGCCAGGCGATTGAGTCCGCTGGCCAAAGTCTTGGTCACGGGCTGCTACGCGCAAGTTAACCCGACGGACGTAGCGCGGGTGCCGGGCGTTAACTATGTTGTGGGGCTCAATCGCTTGGATGAACTGCTCGATTTCGTCGAGCAGCCGGTCGCCAGCGATGATGTAAAGGTTGCCGTCAGCGACGTGAAGCGAGAGCGCGGCGTTCCCGTTCTGGGAACGCGGGAGCTTCCCGGCCACACGCGCGCTTTTCTCAAAATTCAAGAAGGCTGCAATTACTCCTGCACCTACTGCATCATTCCGACGGCGCGCGGTCTCAGCAGAAGCGTGCCACCGCGCGAAGTCATGGAGCAGGTCAGACAGCTCGCCGATGCGGGGTACAAGGAAATTGTCCTGACGGGGATACACCTTGGTGGTTATGGACACGAGCTCTCGCCCAAAACCGATCTCACCTCTTTGCTGGAGATGATTGAGGAAAGTCGATTGATTCCACGCGTTCGTCTAAGCTCTCTCGATCCGCGCGAGGTGCCGGACAAGCTTCTCGATCTGATGGCCGCTTCCGACATCATTTGTCCACACCTGCATATTTGCGCGCAAGCCGGTGACGATGGGATCTTGAAGCAGATGCGGCGCAACTATCACACTGCCTACTACGGCGAACTTTTGATCGAGGTGCGTCAGCGCCTACCGGGAGCCGCCATCGGCAGCGATATTATTGTCGGCTTTCCGGGCGAAACTGATGAGACTTTTGAGAGATCGATAGAATATTTTGCATCGCTGCCGCTGACTTATTTTCACGTCTTTCCTTTTTCCGTGCGACGGGGAACCGTGGCGGCTTCATTACCGGACCATGTCCCCGGCGATGTCAAAAAGGCGCGGGCGCGAAGAATGCGTGAACTAGGAGCGGAGAAGAAAGCAGATTTTTGCCGCGGCTTTCTCGGCCGCGAGCTTTCCGTCTTGATCGAAGAAAAATCGGACAAAAAAACCGGCGGCCGCAGGGGCTTTAGCCGGAATTATCTTCCCGTGATGGTTTTGGGTGGAGACGACCTGGTCAACCGTGAAATCGTTGTTGAGCCGGAAAGCGTCGAGGGAGGATGGCTAATCGGAAAACCGCTTGACGTCCGTGCGCTTGGTGAAGACCATTCTAGCAAAGGCGCGGGTAACTTGTAGCAGGTTACGTTGAAAGAAAAACCTCAGTTCGACGCCTTACAGAAGGGGCTGGGATATAAGTTCAAAGATCCGTCGCTGCTGGTGCGGTGCCTAACGCACGTTTCTTACAGCTACGATAGAACCCCCGGTCACAACGAAGTTTTGGAGTTTCTCGGTGACGCGGTCTTGGATCTCGCCGTCAGCGATCTGCTGATGCGCCAATTCCCAGAGAAAAGCGAAGGCGATCTTTCAAGAATGCGGGCGGCTCTGGTGAACTCGTCCGTCTTGGCCGGAAAGGCAATGGCAATCAATTTCGGCCCATTGCTGCGCCTTGGTAAAGGCGAGGAGCGCAGCGGTGGGAGACACAAGGAGTCGATTCTCGCGGGCGCCTTCGAAGCTCTTCTAGGCGCCGTTTACCTCGATGGCGGCTACGAAGCCGCGCGTCATCTGGTCGAGCGCTATTTCGCGCCCGATGTGAAGGAGAAAACGCTCGGGCAGCAGGATTACAAGACCCGGCTGCAAGAGATCAGTCAGATGCTTTTTCGTGAGCCGCCCGTCTATCGCGTGGTTTCGGAAATAGGCCCGGATCATGCAAAGTCGTTCGTCACCGAGATCGCCGTCGGCGGCAAAGTCCTGGGCAAAGGCGAGGGACGCAGCAAGAAACAATCCGAGCAGGAAGCCGCCAAGAAAGCGCTGGTCGAGCTGCAAAAAAGCGATCCGACGAGCCTGTGAAGTAATCCTGACGTTCCAGCAGATTTGGGGTCAAAGGAAACGACATGCTCCACCTGTCGACAGACGTACTGATCGTTGGTGCCGGCGGCGCCGGAATGTATGCGGCAGTCGCGGCGGCACGCAGTGGTGCGTCGGTCATTCTTCTGGATAAGAGTCTTGTCGGCCGTGGTGGCGCCACCGTGATGGCCCAAATGACGGTCGCTGCGGCGCTCGGACAACAAGAACCTGATCACTGGACCATCCATCTCGAAGACACACTCAGGGCCGGCCGCGGTCTCTGTAATGAGGAGCTGTCGGTGCTTGTGTGCGAAGCAGGACCCAAGCGCATTCTCGAGATGGAGTCTTGGGGAACGCGCTGGGCTCGCGAAGGTGCTCACATTAAGCAGGAGATGGCCCCGGGCCACAGCCGCCGCCGCTGTTGCTATGTCGATTTTCTCAACACGGGACCGGCCGTGGCGGCGACGCTTCGCAGGAAACTCAGCGAAATTCCGGAAATCCGACGCGTCAGCAACGTCACGGTAATCGAGATTCTTGTCCATGAGGGTCGCGCGGTGGGCGCCGTCGCTTTGGATATCAACGAAGGCGAGCTTGTCACATTTCAAGCCAAAGCAGTGATTCTCGCCGCCGGCGGCTTAACCAAGGTTTATGAACGGAACAGCGCCTCGGCCAATATGGCCGGTGAGGCCTACGCGATGGCGCTCGGGGCCGGCGCGGAATTGGTCGATATGGAGTTCGTGCAGTTTTTTCCCATCGGCCATCTCTCGCCGCGCCTCGTCGGCATGGATCCGATCATGTGGGATCCGTTTCGCTACAAGCTCGGCGGTAAATTGCTCAACGGTCACTTCGAAGAGTTCGTCGACCGCTACGGCGGCGCGGACTTCGGCAAATACACCGCGACACGGGACGTAGCATCTTATGCGATTCTCAAAGAAGTCGAGGCCGGACGCGGCTCACCCCACGGCGGTGCTTATCTCGACTTTCGCCACATTACAGAGCGCGAGCTGCGCGCGGCGTTCGGGCCGGTCATCGATCGTTTGTTGAAGAACGGCATCGATCTCAACAAAATGCCTGTGGAGGTCGGGCCGATGGCCCACTATCACATGGGCGGTATTCGCGTTAGCACTAACATGGAGAGTCGCATTAAAGGGCTGTACGCCGCCGGGGAAGCCGTGGGCGGCGCCAACGGGGCAAACCGGTTGTCGGGCAACGCTATCACGGAGGCGTTTGTCTTTGGCGAGCGGGCTGGAAGTTCGGCTGCGCGAGCCGTACAACAAACATCGATAACGTGGAATCAAATTGCTGTCGATGCGCATGCCGAGCCGATCCGCGAGCTGACCAGTCGGCGATCCAAAAACGGCGTCTCTCCCGCGGCGTGTCAAACTGAACTTCAAAACCTCATGTGGAAAATGGTGGGACCGTTTCGCACGGGGGATAAGCTTGCCGCCGCGTTGGAGCGAATCAAGGGCATGCGGCGCGAGTTGCCGAATCTCTCTATTGGATCGGAAGAGCCCTTCAATTTGGATATTCAAGATTGGCTGGAGTTGCGGGCGATGCTGGCAACCGCCGAAATGGTTGTGACTGCGGCGCTTGCCAGAACGGAAAGCCGCGGGGCCCATCAACGCGAGGACTTTCCAGATTCCAACGCTGCATTGGAGAAAAACCAAGTGCTCGAATTGAGTGACGGCAAATTGCGCTCGCGCTGGGTTGATCCGATTCGCTTAACGGCACGCAAAGCATCTCATGTCTGAGGCAACGCTCAAAACGGCGATATTGCGCATACGGCGCGGTTTGTTGAACGAAGTCGTTCGCTACCACGACTACAACGTACCTTACGAAGAAGGTATGTCGGTCCTCGACGCGCTCCGCTGGATCCGCGCCAATCTGGACAGCACGCTCGCCATCCGCTACAGCTGCATCAACGCCAACGCCTGCAAGACCTGCATGGCGCTGGTGAACGGCGAAGTGGAATACACCTGCATCGCCCGCTTGACACCGGATATTATTACTGTCGAACCGCTGCCGAAACGGCCGCTGATTCGAGATTTGGTGACCGATACGGTGCCGGATGATGAAAAGCTATAGATCCGGCTCATCTATGTCGAGCTGGGCTTTCCCGAGGCTGAAGAAACTGATCAGGTCGAATGTTAGCGGATTGTTGGTCGGTTTCGTGGCGTTTTTAGATCGCTGAACTAAGCCACTCCACACCCATTAGCCTCGCGGGATTGATGCAAGCGACCAGTTTGATTTCATCCTTTCTTAAGCCGCCTTCGTGAAGCATGCCGAGAAACATGCGCATCAGCTCCGCCGGATTGGGACTGTAGGGGCGGAAATAGTCCGTGCTGGCAATCACCTGCCGCAGTCCGATTTCGCGTAGCTGTTGAACCAGCTCCGGAGAGTTCATACGGCCGGGCGCTAATGCATTCCAGCAAACTTCGACGAACGCTCCCATATCCACCGCACGTTTCATCGCGTCGACGGGCATCGCGATGATATGACTCTGCGCGTGGTTGACGACGATTCTATTGAATCCCATCTCCCGCCCCGCTTCGATGAATGCGAGGGATTCTTGCCACGAGACATGGCCCATGCCGAGGGTAAGATCGTGCGCTTTGCAGCACTCGATGAGTTCCCGCCCGCGGTTTATGAGTTTCCCTTTGTCGTCGAGAAAGTAGTAGTTCGGATTTTCTAATTGAGCGTGGCTTTTGTAGTACGATTTGATCCGGTCGCTGAAGCCTTTGCGCTCCACGTCGTTGCGCGCGCTCCAGGTCGGAAGAAAGACCATTTTGCCACCCAGCTCCGCGCAGGCTTCGACGACGCAAGGGTTTGGGCCGCCGGCGGTGATATTGAGAGTGACACTCGACCAGAGGGCGACTTTGGTCTGCACCGACGATAGAATGTAAGGCACGACGTTGACGGTGGGCCACCAGTGCGATTTCAGCACCACGCCGCGCATGCCCATGGTCTCGGCCTTCGGCAGCCACTGAAACTCAGGTTCCCGTTTGCGTTCTTTTGCGGAGAATTCGAAATCGATATGACAATGGACGTCGATGGCGTCCTGCATAAACTCATCATAGATTGTCATGAAGTCTTCCTTTCCACTCTCCTGCGAGCTGTGTTACAAACGACAAGCATCCAACGTATCCCCCTCAGGAGACGTTGTCGTAATTAAAGATGTCGAGATGCGCGCAAAGGTTTCCCCCTTTCGATTAAGGGGGATTTCTTCCGAAACGTCAAACCGTTGGTGACTGGGCAAATCTCCCCTGACCCCTCTTTGCCAAACATCCCTCTGCAGCGGGTACTCAACTCCTCACAAAAAACTGTTCCACAGATCGAAGCGCTAAAAGCCACGCTTAAAAACACCGACCCCTTCGAGCAGTCGCGTCACATCGATCAGCAGCTCGACTGGCTTTACAACTCAGCTAGCCAACGAAATGGAGCCGTGCGGGAGAAAGCCCCGCTAAGGCAACGGCGATCCAACTCTGTCCCCGCAACACGAGCCCGGCTTACTTCCGCACAAATCTCCGTCGCCTTGGAAAGACTGGACCTTCAGCAGCGTCAGCAATATGAAATCCAACGACAGATTCGTACACAACCTTCGGTCAGATTTTCACATGACTCAACGAACCCTGGCTCCGGTTAGATTTTTAGATGGCTTGACAGGGGCGAAATAGGCAAATCAAACAGTTTGACGGGTTGTTACACTTTCAATATCTTTGGCTCATCTCACGGATCTCGGGAAACATGAGGTCTCAAAACGCCATGCGTATGATTGTGATCGGAACCGGACCTATCGGCGGCATCATCGGCGGACGACTCGCGCGTGCGGGTCACGACCTTACTTTCGTCGACGTAGACCAAGAGCATATAGCGGCAATCCGCGAGAAGGGGTTGCAGATAGATATACCGGACGGTTCCTTCAATGTCAAAATTAACATCATTTTTCCGCGTGAGATCCAGGGCAAATTCGATATCGGCTTCATCGCCGTGCGGTCGAATTACACACCGGATGCTCTGGCGACCGTGATGCCGCACCTGAACGACGATGGTTTGCTCGTGTCGTTGCAGAACGGCATCAATCCTCCGCTCCTCGAAGAAAAGATTGGGTCCAACCGCACCATCGGAGTGGCTATTCGCATGGGGTCCACCAGACCGGCTCCCGGGCACGTGCAGACGGCCACCCGGGGACATCTGTATGTCGGTCATCTGCATGGCCAGACAACGCCGCAACTCGAAAAGCTCAACGCGCTCCTCGACGCCGTCATTCCGAGCGAAATTTCAGACAATATATCGGGCGTGCTCTGGAGCAAGCTGACTTATACTTGCTTGGGCTACTTTGGCTCCCTCGCCGACGCTTCGCTGGCGACAAGCTGCGTGAGCGATCTCGACCGCCAAATGCTCGTTGCTTTTTTTGCCGAAGTTGTCGCCGTCGGCGCAGCGGTGGGCGCGCGCTTTATCCCATTGGCCGAATACAATCCACCGGACTTTCACCCGAGCAATTTTTTCGACAAACGGCTTGCCGCTGTGAATCAGCTGGCAAAGGGTTGGAAGCCGGACGACCGCAAAGGGCCGCTCCGACAGATTCTCCGCGGGGTCAAAACTGAAGTGGATTACACCCTCGGGCACGTCGTTCGGGAGGGAGACAGGATGAAGATTCCAACGCCGCTCTGCCGCGAGCTGTTAGAGATGATTCATGAGCTTGAAGCCGGCAAAAGACAACTCGGCATTCAGAATTACGCCGAGCTCAGGACCGCAGGGAATTCTAGGCTAAAATAAGCGGCCGAATAGGTGCGCTGGCTATTTTGCTTTGGCCGATTAGGATTTTTGGACATCCGAATCGTTGCGCGATCACTCGACGGCGGAATCGTCGTCGAGGAATAATCCCCACATTTCATTTTCATTGATACGGACGGACGAAGAAACCGGACTATCGAGTCAGTGGTACACAGCGGAACAGGTATTCTTCACCGGCGGTCCCGAAATTAACCAGAATTAGCTTTCGTCCCAGATTGTCGACGGCCCTGACGAAGGTGCCTTCCCGAGGCAAAATGATCCCGGTTTTCTGTGATCGAATCTGCTTAATGATTTTTAATGGATCTCCCGGTCTCATGGCTTTCTCGCTGGCACATCGTTTGGTTTGTTGTTAGGCGCGCAATTAGGGGAGGGAATGCTCCTCCCCTAATGCGAATCCATCCCCTGCTTTTCAGTCGCTATCTCCAAAAATTCCGTGGAGAATAACGCTCCGCTGCGCTCGGACCTCTTCTTGTCCCACGGGGTCATGATCACACGGCCCGTAGAAGTCGATGCTGTTGCCGGCGGCTTCATTAAGTACCGGTCGCTCCCACGACAGAGTATCTTCACGTATTGGAGGGAACTGCATGTGGCAATAATTAGAAGTGTCGGTAGGGACTTTAAGGATTACCTCCTCGCCACTCGCGGTCGACACGGCCCAAAACAACGTCGAAGACAGAACCAGGTTGGTTAAAAGTGATATGTTTTTCATTTTTCTCACCTCCTTTCGATTCTAGATTCACTCCCTGCTCCGTTACGAGTGCACCCCTTGTGCCAAGAGCCGAAAAATTCGTTGGCAACACCCACAAATAATTTTCTCCTTACTTTTCAATGTGGCAGACCTTCAATTGAGTGAACCGCAAAGGTCAAAGCTCTGTTCTTCTCACGCGCATCCGTCATGCCGTTTACAGTACATTTGACTTTGGCCGCCTGAAAGCTTGTCCAGTAATGAGTTTTCGTCAGTGTAAACTTGAGTTGTCGCCACGTCCACTTCGTTGACAGTGAATTTATTGATGTGATACCCAGTGGCGAAGAGGACTGGAAGGAATCAGCCCGTGCAAAATTCGACGACGCTCAATGAAGGCCATCGAGCCAACCGGCTCCGCGCGATCCTAGGTATCTGCAGACAGATGACGTCTGTCAGGGATGTGCCCACCTTACAGGAGCTGATCGTCAAGGAAGCGAAGACCCTCATGGGGGTGGATCGCGTAAGCATCTTTCTATTCGATCGCGAAAGGTGCGAGCTCTGGTCGGTGATTTCCCAGGAGAATAAAGTCATGCGCCTCGATGCCCGGCTGGGCATTGCCGGCAAGGTCGCCCTGACGGGCGACACGATCAACGTAGCCGATGCGTACGATCATCCGTTGTTTTACAAGGACATGGACCTCCAGACCGGGTATCGCACCCGGACTTTGCTGGCGGTGGCTCTGAGAAACTTGAAGGGAGAGGTGATCGGCGTCTGCGAAGCGATTAACAAGAACCAAGGGGCATTCAATGACGAGGACATCGAAATCCTCGAAACGCTGGCAGCCCATGCCGCCGACGCCTTCGAAACTGCCCAATTCCGTAAACTCATAGAAGCCGAAGACTCCGTACCGTCCGGGAAAGACGGTCAATATCCCAAATGCCGCTTTTCGACCCAGAACATTATCGGCATGAGCCATAGAACTCAAGCCATCATCCGCTTGATCGACCAGATCCGCGGCAGCTCGGTCGACGTGCTGGTCCAAGGTGAGAGCGGCACCGGCAAGGAGTTGGTGGCGAAAGCGCTGCATTACAACAGCCCGCGAGCAGAGGGTCCGTTCGTAGCGCTCAATTGCGCGGCGTTACCGGATAACCTAGTGGAATCGGAATTGTTCGGCATCGAAAAGGGCGTCGCCACGGGCGTGGATCATCGTATCGGCAAATTCGAGCAGGCTAACGGTGGAACGCTATTTCTTGATGAGATCGGCGATCTGAGCCTTCCGGCTCAGGCCAAGATGCTACGGGTGCTGCAAGAACGCGCGGTTGATCGACTCGGCGGTAAGAAACCGGTTCCGATAGGCGTTCGAATCATTACAGCGACCAACAAGGACTTGGAAGCCGCGATCAAAGAAAGAACGTTTCGCCCGGACTTGTACTTTCGCTTGAAAGTCGTTTACGTCCAGACGCCTGCGCTGCGAGAAGTAGCGGAAGATATCCCCCTGCTGGCCAACCACTTCCTCGCCGAGTACTGCGCGGCGGCGCAGACGGAGCTTAAGGAGTTCACGCCGGCGGCCCTGCAATGCCTGACACGCTACCCCTGGCCGGGAAACACCCGGGAGCTTGAGAACGAAGTCAAACGCCTCGTGGCCTCTGTGCGAGGGAAATCAATTAATGAAGATCATCTGGACGTCCTGATCCGGTCTTTGCGGAAGAATAACGAGACGGATCCCGAGGAGGTGGTATCCACCCGTTCCCTACCCGTAGCCGTCGAGCAGTTAGAACGCCAACTGATCGAAGAGGCCCTGCGCGAATGTGGTGGGAACAAACAAAAAGCAGCCCAAGTGTTGGGCCTGAGCCGCCAGGGGTTGATCAAGAAACTGAAGCGCCTCGGAGCCCGGCCGTAGAATTAGCTACAGACTCTCGAAAGCAGGGTTGTTTAGTCGGCAAAACGAGTCCGTCAGCTGGATAGGCTCATTGATGGTGTCGTGCCACTAATTTTTGCGAGCGAGCTTTCTGCTTGACGTAGCCGGCTTATCATCTCCATCGAACGGAATAGATCGATAGCGGCAGATAATTCCTTCTGAGCCTTGTCAGTCTGTTCCATTTGCGCGTATAACTCTCCCAGGCCGAGATAGCAGTTCGCTACAAGCGGGCGCATTTTCAGCTCGTTGGCCTGTCTCAGAGCTTGCCGATAATAGAACTCAATCCGGTCTCCGTCTGTGGGATTGCGACGCGCATGGATCTTCCCAATTTGCCGTAGGATCCATGCCTCGCGCCCGCGTTCCTGGTAGTTGCGGGAAAATTCAAGGGCGAGCTCTGCATGGGAACCGGCTTCTTCTATGCGACCTGCGCGAAGATACGCGTCGCTCAGCCAGGAGAGCCGAAATGCTTGGCCACTGCTTCTTTTCGACGCTGTTTGTCCGACAGCCTGTTCGAGCAGTGCAGTACCCTCTGCGACACGGCCGGATAAGACGTAAGCCAGGCCCAACGCTGATGCAACCAAAGGAAACTGAACCGGTATATCCGCAACACGACAGCGTTCCAGACCTCGCTCGAGCACAGCGATCGCCGCGCTGACATCTTCTTTCCGAAGATACGCAAACCCAATTCCAAAGTCTGCATATATGGAGCCGAATGAATGATCAATTTCATGAGCGATTCGCATTGCGTCTTCGCCGTATTCGATGGCCTCGGCAAATTCTCCGGTTTCAGCGAAGCACATGACCAGGAATACACGGCACAAAATCGATGGAGGGCATTCCATGTCAAAACACTCACGGGCGGTAGCACTACTGAGAGATGCAATGTTGCGCCCATGGAACTCAATCGCCTTCCCATAGTCGCCCATATAGTAATACGCCCTGCCGAGGTAGTAATTTAACTGGATCTGAAGGGCGAAATCACCCAGGGCTTGCGCAAGAGCCAAACCTCGCCGGCCTGACTCGGTGGCTTTTTCCCGGTCGCCCATGAGCGTGTAATAGTGAACCAGGTAGCCGGAAATTCTTCCAAGGCGGCGCTGATCACCGAGGCCTTCCGAAAGAGATTCGGCTGCGCGCAGATTTTCGAGCAGCCGCTCCAGTTCTTCGAGGGGAAAGAGTGCGTTGCGCAGGTCAAGCCGCAGATCAATGGCCTGCTCTAAAATATGACGACTCTTCGGTAGATGCTCCGATGACGCAAGCGCCCGGTCGAAATAAATGACCGCTTCTCGATAGGCTGAGCGCCCCATTGCTTTGCTACCAGCTTCTTTCGAATAGCTGACCGCTTTGTCCCAAATTTCACTGTGGAAGGCATGGTGGGCAAGTTTCTCCAAATGGTCATGCGAAATATTCTCCGTCATCTCCTCCAGCGCTTTAACGATACGTGCATGCAGAAAAGTCCGTCGCTCATGGAGAAGGGCTCCGTAGGCAACTTCAGTCGTAAGGGCATGCTTGAATGAGTATTCCACCTCCGGAAAAAGATTCGTCTCATCGATAAACTCAGCGGATTGAAGTTTAGCTAAATACTCATACAATTCATCCTCCGGCAGCTCCGCTACCGAGCGAAGCAGCCTGAAAGGGACGATCACGCCTATGACGGCCGCAGTTTGCAAGAGGTGTTTTTGCGCCACAGGCAGTCGGTCGATGCGATCCGCCACGACGCTTTGCACGGACCTGGGAATTCGAATGCTATCGATTGCAAGGCCGGGCCTGTAGGCCCCTTTCTCACCAACCAAAATTCCTGTTTCTAGGAGGGACCGTACACTCTCTTCTGCGAAGAAAGGATTCCCCTCCGTGCGCCGGATTAGCGACTCCTTCAGCGGCGCCAGCTCTTTATTATTGCCCAATAAATGCTGCAACAATTCTTCCGCACTTGCGGACTGCAGCGGATCAACACGAATTTGAGTGTAATAGGTTTTGTCAGCCCAGCTATGACTATAACCGGGTCGATAATTGACAAGGAGGAGCATTTGAGCCATCGGCAGACTTTCGACTAAGTTATCGAGGAAAGTCTGGGTTTCGTTGTCGATCCAATGGAGGTCTTCAAAAACCAGTAACAGCGGCTGTTTTTGGCTTTCACGGATCATCACCCGCTTGAGTCCTTCGAGAGTGTAACGGCGCCGCTGCTGGGGCTCCATATCATTAAATTTCTTTATCGCGTCGATGACATCTTGTCGTCGACCATTCCACCGGTGGCTCGCTAGACGGTCTTCTTTATGATCCGGCAGAACGCCCAGCAGCGCGAGGATCGGCGGGATCGCATCGTTGAGCATGCCATCCAGTTTTAAAACCTGGTCGACTATCTTCTCTTGGACGATCTCCGCCGCGTCCCCTCCCGAGATTTCGCAGTAACGGCGGAGCATTTCGATCACGGGGAAATACGGAGTTGCCTTGCCGTACGAGACAGATGGGGCTTCAAGCACGAGCCAATCCGGAGGCACATGGGAATGGACAAACTCATAGACCAAGCGTGATTTACCCATGCCCGGCTCGCCAACCATTGAAAATATCTGGCCTCGTCCGGCGACCGACTTTTCTATGAGCTTCTGAAAGGTTTCAATCTCGGTCTTCCGTCCTACGAAGGGCGTGAGTCCCAGGGAAACTGCCGCGTGGAGACGTGTGCGGGCAGAGGTAACACCCACGAGTTCGTACACATCAACGGGTCGAGAAACTCCTTTCACTTTTACAGCACCGAGAGATTTGACTTCGACGAATCCTTCGACCTCGCGTAAAGTAGCGACTGTCATCAAGATCGCGCCGCCACTCGCAAGCTCCTGCATCCTGGCGGCGAGGTGTGTGGTGTGCCCTAGGGCGGAATAGTCGATGTTAAGATCGTTATCGATGGAGCGCACCACGACTTCACCGGAATTCAAACCGATCCCGATCTGCAAGCCGAGCTCTTCCGATTGACCCAGCTTCTCACGATGGCGACGCATCTCCTCTTGCATGGCTAACGCTGCGTAGCAGGCGCGTACCGCGTGATCTTCATGAGCCAAAGGCGCGCCGAAAAGCGCCATGATGCCGTCCCCTAACACCTGATTGACGGTTCCTTCGTAGCGATGGACTGCGTCCATCATAACATTCAAAACTGGATCGATAATTTTCTGCGCCTCTTCTGGATCGAGCCCCTCTACTAATTTTGTCGAGCCTCTTATGTCCGCAAATAGAACGGTTACCTGTTTCCGCTCTCCTTCCAAGGCTTGCCGTGAAGCTAATATCTTTTCAGCGAGGTGTCTGGGAACGTAGGTTTCAGGTGAGGGCACTGCCGGAGAAATACTTGGTGCAGTTGTTGCGGTGTGATTTATGGTTTGACCGCAAATTCTGCAAAACCTGGCTTCACGACGGTTCGGTTCACCACAGCGAGAACAGACCGTTTCGAGCCGCGCTCCGCAATGGTCGCAAAAGACCGAATCAGGCAAATTCTCGCACTGACATTGCGGGCAAATCATAACGGGAATCAGTCCCAGTCAGGTTGCATCGTACCCGATTCCATTAAGCCGGAGTTAGGTGCACAGCGAAGGGAGTAAGCAGTGTATAGTATCAGGCTACGCCAAAAGCAAGTTAAAGGATTGCCACAATATTGATACTTGTCTCACTATAAACGCTAATCGCCCTTATAGATAAACCATTAGTGGCTCTTTGTAGAAAGTTCCGATAGACCTGCGCGTGACTGCGGCCACCAACAAGGACTTAGAAGCCGCAATCAAGGAAAGACCGTTTCGCGAAGATCTGTATTACCGCTTCAAGGTGATTCACATTCAGACGCCATCGCTTCGCGAAGTGCCCGAAGACATACCGGGCTTGGCAAATCACTTCCGGAACAAATACTGCCGGACTATGCAGACGGACCTCAAGCAATTCACCCCAGCAAGGCTTCGCAAAGCCTGCTAACCTATACCTGGCCCGGTAACACACGCCACCCAGAGAACGAACTCAAACGTCTCGTCGCCTCAGTGCGCGGGAAATCTATAGCTGAGGATCATCTTGATCCGTTAGTTAAAAACTCAAAAAGAGATTCCTGCGCAAGAACCGGGGTCTCCGCCATCTTTACCAGCCGCTGTCGAGCAGCTAGAACGGCGACTGGTAGAAAAGGCATTGCCTGACTGTGGTGGGAACAAGCAAAAAGCGGCTCAGATGTGAGGCTGAGCCGCCAGGGGTTGATCAAGAAATTTAAGTGCTAAAAAATCAAGGTTTAGGGTGGCGGAAAATTCGGATCTATTTTGACCTTTAGACGGGCCGCTAGCTGTATCGCAATCGTTTTACCATCCATGCCGGCCCTTAACTGGTCGGCTAGCCATAATACCTGATCATGTTTTTGTTCATTCGTTAACTTGTACCAATTTTGAAGAATTTCGTAGCCTTTTTCGTTTAAGGACGGGTTAGTACGATACAGCTGACTAATAAGCATATCTCACCCCCTCCAAAATATTACTTAGTGGAAAATAATGGCTGGTCGATAAATACTCCTTCCAAGATAGAAGTCAAGCGATATTTTGAATTTCATTAAGGCTGCTATCAGGGCCTCAAAAGGCTTCACCGCGATGGGCCCTCAGCTCTGTCTGCCCTCAAAGAACAAAGCTCGCGAACCGGTAGATCCACCTCGAAGATGATGCGCTGCAGAATAGCATGAAAATCCCCGAGAATTCGGTCGATAATAGCCTCGTCGAAAACGTCAGCTTTATAGATAAGAGAGCCGACCAACCCGGAGGGTCCTTCCTTTAGCAGGAGGATTAAATCAAACGTGGTGATAGTTAACTCGGGCTCCTCGACCCTCTTTATATTATCCAAGACACTGATGTTCAGGCCAGGCAGGTTGATGGGATGTAAGGGGGGAGTCTGATATATGAACATAACTTGGCACAGGGAGGCACGATCTATCTTTTTCTCGCTCTCCAACGCCTGGGCCACAGCCTCGAAGGGCAGATCCTGATGAGTATAGGCGGCCAGGGCTATATCCCGAACCTGCCGTACCAATTGGTGAAAGCTGGAATCAGCGGAAAGGTTGGTCCGTATGAGCAAAGTATTGGCGAAGTGACCGATGAGATTCTCGGTTTCTCTTCGGTTGCGATTTTCGACGAGAGTTCCTACCCGAACATCCTTCTCACCCGTGCAACAATACAGTAGAACTTTGAGCGCGGTCAGAAGGATCATAAAGAGGGTGCTTTCCTCTCTCTGGCTTAGCTTCTTCAGGGATTCAAAAAGCTCCCCCGTTATTGATAGCGATTTGCGCGCCGTTAGGAAGCTCAGCTCTTTGACCCGACCGCGGCCGGTGCAAAATTCCAATGGCGGCAGAGGACCATCCAGCTGCTGCTTCCAATACGCGAGTTGAGCTTCCATCAGTTCCCCTGTTAATGCCTGTCGCTGCCAATGGGCAAAGTCAGCGTATTGGATAGGCAACCGGGGAAGAGACGGTGTGAATCCATTGGAATAGGCTTCATAGAAAGCTGCCAAATCACGGAAGAACACAACCATAGACCCGCCGTCACTGATAACATGGTGCATCGTAAGTAAGAATACGTGATCCTGGTCACCCCGCCGCAGCAGTTTCACTCGAAAGAGTGGACCATTACCGAGATCAAAGGGCTGCTCGACCGCTTCTCTCGCCAATTTCCTTATCTCGGCTTCGTATTCATCCTCTATTAGCTCGTGAAGATCCGTCATTTCCAATTTCATTGAGAGGGTGGTGGCGACGAACTGAAGCGGTTGTCCATTCACTAAGGGGAACGTGGTACGCAGGGCTTCGTGGCGCTCGACGACTCGGTTGATACTCCATTCCAGCGCGGCCAGATCTAACGGACCCTTCAAGCGATAGGCCGCGGGTATGTTGAAAAGGCTAATGCCCGGGAACGATCGCTCGAGGAGCAACAGCGGTTCTTGAGCAATTGACGGAGGAAGGGGCTCTTCATCCAACCGCGGCAAAATAGCTAGGCTCTGAATCTTCTGACGGCTTTTTAGTTCTTCCTCCACGGTTAGAGCTAAGCCAGCTACCGTTGGTGTCTCAAAGATTCTGCGGAGCGGCAGATCTATCTGGAATGCTTTGCGGATCCGAGAAATGACCCGGGCGGCGATTAAAGAATGGCCGCCTAAATGGAAAAAGTTATCATGAACGCTCAGCCTTTCCAGACGCAGCACCTCAGCCCAGATTCCTGCCAGCAATTGTTCCACAGGAGTGCGCGGCTCGACAAAAGCTTCCTCTAAGTTGGGCCGAGAATCCTCCGGGGTTGGTAGTTTAGATCGATCGACCTTCCCGTTAGAAGACAGGGGTAAGGCGTCGATAGAAATAAAAATGGCCGGTACCATGTATTCAGGGACTTTCTGGCGTAGAAACCCCCGCAGATCGGTCACAGATGGACTCGAGTCCTGACTCGGTACAAAGTAAGCCACCAAGTCCTTGTCACCAGACGAATCACGCTCACGAAGCACGATCACGGTTTCTTTCACCGCGGGGTGTTGATTCAAAACGGACTCGATCTCGCCTAGTTCTATCCGATGCCCGCGAAGTTTAACCTGATTGTCAACACGACCCAGGAATTCGATATTCCCACCGGGTCGGTAACGAGCGAGATCTCCCGTCCGGTAAAGAAGCGAGTCTGGCTGATCGTTGAAAGGATTGCGGACGAATCTCTCAGCGGTTAGCTCTGGCCGGTTCAGGTAGCCGCGGGCTAGGCCGTCACCGCCGATATACAGTTCGGCATATACTCCGACTGGCGCGGGCTGCAAGTGGGAATCCAGAATGTATATTTCGGTATTGGCGATCGGACGCCCGATTAGGACTGGACTTGCGCCAGGTTCGACCTTTGCGATAGTCGCCCAAATAGTCGTTTCAGTCGGACCATAGAGATTCCAAAGCGAAGCGCCGCCCTGCAATAACTGATCTGCCAACTGACGGAACAATGCCTCTCCTCCACAAAGAATTTTGAACTCCTCTCCGCCACACCATCCCGCATCAGCCAAAAACCTCCAGGCGGAAGGTGTGGCTTGCATGGCTGTAGCCCCGCACTCTGACAATCTGTCCAATAGCTGTCTTCCATCTAAGGCCTCATCTCGACTGGCCAAAACAAGCTTCGCACCGGTAATAAGCGGCAGACAAAGCTCCAGCGCAGCAATATCAAAAGAAATTGTCGTAAGGGCTAAAAAAACGTCGTTCTCTGTCAGTTCAACGCGCTGCCGGACGGAGTGCAAGCAGTTGAGTACGGATCGGTGCGAGACTTGAACGCTTTTCGGTTTTCCCGTCGACCCTGAAGTATAGATTACATACGCTAGATTCTGTGCTGTCGCTCCCTTGTCCGGATTCCTTTCGCTCTGCTGTGTAATTTTTTCCCGGTCTCTGTCCAAGCAGATTATCTCTATCTGACGATCGAGGATCGAGAATGGAAGATCGCCGCTATCGTCTATCTTCAACTTTCTATCCTCAACTAATCGTTCTTCGGTCAGCAGGGCTGATGCCCGAGCATCTTCCAACATGAATGCTAAGCGCTCTCTCGGAAACGTGGGATCCAACGGCACATAGGCTCCCCTTGCTTTGAGTATCCCCAACAGCCCGACTAACATCTCCAAAGACCGCTCCACACATATCGCCACCAGCGTCTCTGGCCCGACTCCCAGATGTCGAAAATAATGCGCTAGCTGATTGGCCCGAGCGTTTAACTCCCGGTAGCTCAACTTCTTTTCTTCGAACTCGACCGCAATGGCTTCAGGTGTCCGTTCTACCTGCGCTTCGAACAGCTCGTGGATGCAGGAGTTCTTGGGGTAATCCGCCTTGGTATCGTTCCACTCGACAAGTAACTGATGATGCTCGGCATCGGTCAGCAGCGGCAACGTCGATATGGGCCGCTCAGGATTGGCTACAATTCCTTCCAATAACCTACGAAAATGGCCTCCTATCCCCTCGATCGTGAACCGATCAAATAGGTCAGTGCTGTACTCAAGAAATCCAATCAGCTTGTTTTCTCGTTCCGTTAGCGAAAGCGTCAAATCAAATTTCGAGGTGCGAGCATCCACGTCTATTGCCTGTGATCTGAGACCTTGAAGATCCACCCCAGAAGACTCGGGAATTTGGGACACAAACATTACCTGGAACAGTGGGTTCCGACTCCTTTCTCGTTCGGGCCGCAGTTCTTCTACGAGTTTTTCAAAGGGAAGGTCTTGATTGGCATACGCGCTGAGGCATACATCGCGCACCCTAGATAGAAGCTCATTGAAAGTCGGATTTCCTGAAAGATCTGTGCGCAAAACGAGGGTGTTAACAAAGAATCCAATAAGTCCGGTGGTCTCGGCCCAATTGCGGTTGGCAATGGGAAACCCCACAACCAAGTCCTCTTGCCATGTGTAGCGATAAAGTATGGTCTGAAACGCTGCCATCAACGTCATGAACAGGGTTACCCCTTCTCGCCGACTCAACTCGTTAAGACCTTCGGTTAGAAACTCCGAAAACACTAAAGGTATCCTTGCCCCACGAAAGCTCTGGAGCACCGGTCTGGAACGATCAGTGGGAAGATTGAGAACAGGCAAACTAGTTCCCAGCTGCTTTTTCCAGTAACTGAGTTGCGACTCCAATAGCTCGCCTTGAAACCACTGGCGCTGCCACACAGAAAAATCCGCATACTGAATGGGAAGACTAGGAACAGAGGGCAAATGCTTCGCTGAGTAAGCCTCGTAGTACGTCCAGAATTCCCCGAAGAAAATCTGTAGCGACCAACCGTCACAGACGATTTGGTGCACGGTAAGAAGAAATAGGTGCTCTTCTTGGGCTAATTTGACCAACGCAGCTCTCAGCAAAGGACCTCGAGCTAAGTCAAAAGGTCGTCTCGCCTCCTCGTTTGCCAAGCGTAAACTCTGTTCGTCTCGTTCAGCTTCAGGCGATTTTTGCAAATCTATTATCCCAAGAGTCAACCTTAAAACAGGTGCAATCAGCTGCTTTGGCTGGCCGTCAAGAGCGGGGAATGTCGTCCGCAAAATTTCATGGCGTTGCACGACAGAGTTCAGGCTCTCCTCCATTGCAGTAACATCCAGCTGACCCGTCAGACGATGAGCCCGGCAAATATTATAAAATGCGCTTTCAGGCTCCCACTGGTCTAAAAACCACAGTCTTTGCTGCGCGAATGACAGTGGGAGGATGCCATCTCGTGTGGCTCGCACAATACGTAATACGTCTAAGTTCTCTCTCGGCTCGAGATTCGCCGGAAGGTTTCGACTTGAACTTGCTATCGTCGGTGATGCAAAGAAAGTCTTTAAAGGGACTCTCACGTTGAATGTCCTCTCCATCCGAGCAACGACCTGCATGGCGGATAAAGAATTCCCTCCGAGATCAAAAAAGTTATCTCGCGCTCCTACCTTTTCAATGCCAAGAATCTCGACCCACATCTTCGCCAAGATCTCCTCTATTGAACCCTTCGGAGCCACAAATGAAACATCAAGGGCCGGACGTGCTATACTTGGTTCCGGAAGGGCATTACGATCAACTTTTCCATTTGGCGTAAGGGGCAGAAACTCCAAGAACACAAATGCCGCAGGAATCATGTACTGCGGTATTCTCTCCCTAAGAAAGATTCGCAGCTCGCTCACCGTAGGAGCAGGAAATCGGTTTAGGACAATGTATGCCGCGAGGTATTTGTCCCCTCTTATGCTCTCTCGGCATATGACAAGGACTTGATCCACTGCGGGATGCCGAAGAAGCGCCAGTTCTGTTTCGTATGTTTCCACACGGTAACCACGGATTTTCACCTGCGCATCCTTGCGCCCAAGATGTTCGAGACAGCCGTCGGGCGACAGTCGCCCCCACTCCCCTGTACGAAAAATACGATTCGCCGGAGAGCTTGGATCAGCCCGATATGTGGCGGCAGTAAGATCCGGTCTTTGCCAATACCCTGGCGACAAATAACGACTGCGAACTGAAATCTCGCCTAGCTGGTTAAAACCTAAGCCGTTACCGGATTCATCAAGGATGAGAACATCCATGTCCTCGACAGGATAACCAACCGGCACCATTCCTGCGATTTGCGAATCTTTGCTCAGAACGTACTGTCGTATCGTTTTCGTTTCTGAACTGGAAAGCGCGTTCACGAAAAGGCAGTGTTTTGAGAAATGCCTCTTATATGCGTCTACGTCTTTCCAGGAGACCTGTTCGCTGCCCAAACGTATGATGCGGAGGTGGGGGAATTCCTCGTCACCCCTCAGGTCTCGAACAAAATGGCGAAAAACAGTGGCCGCCGAATGGTACACTGTAATTCTTCCTCCGATTAACCAGTCGGCTATACCGGTCAGTCCATCCGATTTCAGACTCCACGGACAGAGCGTTGCGCCATTCAGTAATGTGCAGTAAAGATCTTGCAGTCCCTGTCCGGTGCTGTAGGAGCCAAGAAGTGTTAGTCGATCATCCGCAGTCAGATGAAGACTGTTAGTATGATGCATGACGTTATGAAGTTCGTTACGGTGAGTATGGATCACGCCTTTCGGTCGTCCGGTTGTTCCAGACGTATAGAGAATACAGCTCATTTTGTCTGGCGATATCGCAATCTCTAAGTTGTCGCTTCCAAGTGAACTATCGAGTCGATCCAAGTTAATGACCTTTCGGAAGCCGTCGACCAAGGCCCGTGCAAGGGCCAAAGTTTGGTTGTTAGCGACCATCACCTTAGCGCCTGAGTCATCTAACATGTACTTCAGCCTGGAGAGCGGAAGTGATGGATCGAGAGGAACGAAGCTTCGCCCGGCTTTCAGTACGCCAAAAATCGAGACGATTGCGGCCGCCTCGTGCTCCAGTAATAGGGCAAGAGCCGCATTATTGTGAGATTGCTGCCTTATGGCTCGAGCTAGTCGATTAGCTAGTCTATTGAAATCGCTGTAGGTGAGCTGATTAACGCCCGTTTTGATGGCCCGATGGTCCGGATAGAGAACTACCTGTTGTTCGAAACGATCGGAAACCGACTGCTCGATGTCTTCTTTCGTAAATTCAATGAAGCAGTTATCAGGTGCCACACGATTCCCCCTCGCGAGAATCTCAACGACGGGGCAATTAACTCAGATTGGCAAAAGAGAAGTCAGCCTTCGATAACCAGAACGGCATCGACAGCATTCGATAGAGTTCAGCCGCTACGTCTAATTCGGAGCGTGCTTTAGTGAGTTTCTTCATCTTGGCGTAAACACTGGCTAATCCCAAATGGCAGTGTGCTTGTAAAGGACGCATTGCCAATTCTTGCGCCAGCCTTAACGCCTCGCTGTAGCTCTCCTCAGCCTGCTCCAGGTCCGAAGCGTTACGTCGATTTATAAGCTCACCTAAGTTCCTCAGTAACCACGCTTGGCTTCCTCGATCGTTGCTCTCGCGAGCTAGCTCTAGCCCACGCCTCGCGAAAACTTCCGCTTCATCCGTCCGTGACGCAAGAATATAAGCCTCGCTCAACCACGCCATCCGCAACGCCTGGCCTGCCCTTCTTCTCATCGATTCCGTATGCTGTACCGCATTTTCTAAGAGCTCAAGAGCTTCATCGAGCCGCCCTAAAAAAGCATACGCGGCGCCTAGACAAGAAGAAATCAACGGGTGCATGACAGGAATATCTGCGCCCTGACATACTTCCAGACCGCGTACTAGAACAGCGGCTGCTTTGTCAAACTCCCCTTTAATGAGGAATAGCACTCCAGCACCATAATATGCGTAGACAATACTGTATGGATGACTACTTTCTAAGGCAATTTTGATTCCCTCATCTCCATAGGAGATGGCATCGTTAAAGTCCCCGAGTTGTGCGAGGCAGCGGGTTAACCAAGCCCTACAAACAACAGACACAATCCCCGTAGTGCCAAACAATTCAAACCTACGATTTCCGATTAATGACAAGGCACGGTTTAGTACGCTAATGGCCTCATCATATTGACCTACATTATGATAGGCTACGCCCAGGAAATAGTGGGCCACGATGTGAAGGTCGAGATGCTCCGGCGCCTTTGTATGGTCCAGAGCCTGTTTGGCAGACATGATTGCCTGTTCTGATTTCCCTTGGATTTGGCAGTGGGCAGTCATAAGATTAAGCACAGTTCCCAACCGACCTTGATCGTTCAATGCGTCTGCGGCCGCTTTGGCTTCTTCTAGGAATGTTAGGCCGTGCTGAAAATCTCCGAGAATAAACAATGAGTTACGTATATCGACTCGCAAATCGACGGCATTCCTCAGGTTGTCACTGATTTTCGGAAGATGGCGCAAAGCCTCTAATGCCTTCTCAAAGTAAAGCACCGCATTCCGAAAGGACGATAAAGATACGGCTTTTGCGCCAGCTTGTTTTTGATATATGACTGCTTTGTCCCAGAGTTCTCCATGGAACGCATGGTGCGCAAGTTTTTCCAAATGGTCATGCGAAATATTCTCCGTCATCTCCTCCAGCGCTTTAACGATGCGAGCGTGCAGGAAAGTCCGCCGCTCATGAAGCAAGGCTCCGTATGCAATTTCGTTGGTAAGAGCATGTTTAAAAGAGTACTCCACATCTGGGAACAGATTTGTTTCGTAGAGAAACTCAGCTGCCTGAAGCGTCGACAGATGCTGATACAGTTCTTGCTGCGGCTGTTCTGCGACCGCGCGCAACAACTTGAAAGGAACGATCGCGCCAATGACGGCAGCAGTTTGCAGGAGGTGTTTTCCCTCTATCGGCAACCGATCGATACGATCCGCGACAACGCTCTGCACCGATCTGGGGATTCGAATGGTATCGACGGCAAGGCCCGGTCGGTAGGCTCCCTTCTCCCCCACCAAAATTCCTGTTTCTACAAGAGACCGTACACTCTCTTCTGCGAAAAAAGGATTACCTTCCGTGCGCTGAATTAGCGATTCCTTTAACGGCTCCAGGTCCTTATTGTGACCCAATAAATGCCGCAGCAATTCTTCCGCGTTTGTGGACTGTAACGCGTCAATGCGAACCTGGGTGTAATAGGTTTTATCAGCCCAGTTGTGATTATAACCAGGTCGATAATTGACAAGGAGGAGCATTCGAGCCATCGGCAAGCTTTCGACGAGATTATCGAGAAAAGCCTGCGTTTCGTTGTCGATCCAATGGAGATCTTCAAAAACCAATAACAACGGTTGTTTTTGGCTTTCACGGATCATCACCCGCTTGAGCGCCTCGAACGTGTGACGGCGCCGCTGCTGAGGCTCCATGTCTTTAAACTTCTGTATCGAGTCGAGAACATTTTGCTGTCCACCGTTCGACCCGTAGCTCCGGGGACGCCCATCCTTATAATCCGGTAGAGCGCCGACCAGCGCGAGAATCGGGGGGATCGCATCCTTGACCATCTCATCCAATTTCAATACATGGTCGATTATCTTCTCTCGGATACTCTCTATCTCCTCGCCTTCGGAGATGTCGAAGTAGCGACGGATCAGTTCGATGACCGGGAAATAGGGAGCTGCCTTGCCATAAGAGACGGATGGCGCTTCAAACACGCGCCAATCCGGTGGCACATGGGAATGTATAAACTCATAGACCAAGCGTGATTTACCCATGCCCGGCTCGCCAACCATTGAAAATATCTGGCCGCGCCCGGTGACCGACCTTTCTATTAGCTTCTGAAAGGTTTCAATCTCGGTCTTCCGTCCTACGAAGGGCGTGAGTCCTCGGGAAACCGCCGCGTGGAGACGTGTGCGGGCAGAGGTAACACCCACGAGTTCGTACGCATCAATCGGTCTCGAAACTCCTTTCACCTGTACGGCACCGAGAGATTTGACTTCGACGAACCCTTCGACCTCCCGTAGAGTGGAGGCCATCATCAGAATAGCTCCCCCATTTGCAAGTTCTTGCATCCTAGCCGCCAGATGAGTCGTGTGGCCAAGAGCCGAATAATCAATATTGAGATCGTTATCTATAGAACGAACCACGACTTCACCAGAGTTCAAGCCGACCCCAATCTGCACCCCGATTTCATCAGTCTGCCCAAGGTTTTCACGATGGCGCCGCATCTCCTCCTGCATTGCCAAGGCGGCATAGCAGGCGCGTAGCGCATGATCCTCGTGAGCCAAAGGCGCGCCGAAAAGCGCCATGATGCCGTCTCCTAACACCTGGTTCACAGTTCCTTCGTAGCGATGGACTGCTTCCATCATAACGCTCAGAACTGGATCGATAATCTTCTGCGCTTCCTCAGGATCGAGCCCTTCCACCAACTTTGTCGAACCTCTTATGTCCGCAAAAAGCACCGTGACTTGTTTCCGTTCTCCTTCCAACGTGTGACGGGAAGCCAATATTTTTTCGGCGAGATGCTTGGGAACGTAGGTGTCTGGCGGGGGTACTCCCGGGACTGTGCTCGGCGCGGTCGTTGGAGTTTGATCAATCAGTCGGCCACAATTCTTGCAAAATCTGGCCTCTCGGCGATTTGGTTCGCCGCAATTAGAACAAGCGGTTTCGAGCCGCGCCCCGCACTGGTCGCAAAAGGCCGAATCAGGAAAATTCTCAGACCGACATTGCGGACAAATCATAAAGGGATCAACCCAATTCCACTAAGGCGGAGTTACGAGCGCGCACGAAGGAGCAAACAGACAACTGTATAGTACCGGACTGCATTAAAAGCAAGTAAAAGACATAGCTTACCTTATCGGTATCGAAAGCGTTGACACACGTCAACCCTTTCAAATACAGTTCCCAATAGTAGCGTGTCGGTAGTCACAACGCCCGATTCTGAGAAAAACTGAACAGGCCGCAAGATGAGCGACTTAGGTTACAAAAATTTCCGCAGAGACGAGCTGGAATATCAGTTCAATCCGCGGGTCTCGGTGCCGGAGTATCCGCAATTAGCCAGGAAGCGATCCGACGAGAGTCGAGAAGTCAGAGCGACGCATAAATCGTGGCTCAATGTGTCTTATGGCCGCTCACCCAGGGAGGTGCTGGACATATATCCCGCCGGTCAACCGGCAAGTCCGGTTCTTGTTTATATCCACGGCGGTTACTGGCGCAGCGGTAGCAAAGACGATAACTGTAATTTCGTACCAGCATTCACCCAGCACGGGGCGAGCGTTGCGCTTTTGGAATACGATCTATGTCCTAATGTCACGGTCACGGACATCGTTCGGCAAACGCGCGCGGCGATCGCCTGGGTCTACCGTAACATTTTGCGTTACAACGGTGACCCTTCGAAGCTTTACGTCTCCGGCCACTCCGCGGGCGGACATCTAACGGCGATAGCCCTCGCTCATGATTGGGAAAAAGAAGGCTTGCCGGGAAATATCATCAAGGGCGCCGTGGCCAGCTCCGGTGTTTACGATCTCGATATGGTGACCCACGTGAGCGCAAACGAGCAGATTCGCATGACGCCGGAGATCGCGCGCGAAAATAACCCGTTTCTTCACCCAACGCTTGCCGTCTGCCCTTTACTGGTAACCGTTGGTGGCGCCGAACCGGAGGGCTGGAAGCAGATGTCGAAAGATTACTTTCAATTTTGTCGGGATCACGGCGTCAATTGCGAGTACTTTGAAATCCCGGGCGCGAACCATTACACCATGTCGGACCACCTAGGAGATAAAGATAGTCCGCTCGCGCAAGCTATAATCAAACTTATGGGCCTGTAGGTTTGCGCAAATCTAAGGGGACCTCTCGTGCGCTACTGCTTACCGCCCGATCCGAATACGCGCAAACCCCGCTTCACACCGCCACCCAACTCCTGCGATACGCATTTTCACGTCTTCGGTCCGCCGGAGCTATTCCCCTTTCTATCGACCCATGAGTACACGCCCCCTGCCGCTCCGTTGGCGCACTATCTCAAAATGGCGGCTGTCATCGGCATGGAAAGAGCCGTCGTTGTTCAGCCCAGCGTGCACGGGCTCGACAACTCGGCGACGTTGGATGCCATTGCCAAATCAGGCGGGCGCTTCCGCGGGGTGGCGCGCATCGACGATAAGACGCCGAAGGCCGAGCTGCAAAAGTTGCACGACGGCGGCGTACGCGGCGTGCGCTTCAATCTGCTCGACAGGCCCCGAGGCAATGTAAAGCTCGATGTCCTCGATCGATGCGTGGAACACATCGCCGAATTCGGCTGGTCTGTCGATCTCCATATCGACACAAAAAACTTGTTGGAGCAAGAACGGCGTATTCGCTCTCTGCCAATTCCCGTGGTCATCGACCACATCGCGCGCGTCAAACCGGCGGAAGGGCTCAACCAACCGGCTTTCCAACTGTTGCTGGATCTGATGAAAAGCAAAAAGGTCTGGGTAAAAGTGAGCGGCGCTGACAAAATCTGCAACACAAAAGTCCATTCTTACTTTGGGCTTCCGTTCGTGGAAGTGATCCCCTTCGCTCGCGCCGTGATCGCCGCCGCCCCGGACCGCGTGATCTGGGGCACCGACTGGCCCCATTCCAACAACTTCGCGCCGGGACACACGCCGAACGATGGCGACCTAGTAGACTTGCTGGCGGAATTTGCGCCGGACGAACCGGCGAGGCGAAAGATCTTGGTTGATAATCCGGCGGCATTGTATGGGTTTGAATAGTTCCGCGCGTCTTCAAAAAACCTCGAGCAGCGCTGTCCTATGGCAACGGACAAGTTGAAGATTTGACAGAGTCGCTCCTCCGAGCAGGCAGTTGCGAGCGTCATTGAAAGGAGGCGCTCATAAATCAAGATAACGGATGAAAGAAAGGACATCGTTTAAGAATGCTAGGCCGTCAAGCATGACAATCAGATTCTCTATCGCGCTTGCCGCGCTCCTGCTGTTCGGCTCCGATGTCGAGGCGCTGGACAGAATTCGTATCGCCGTCTCCAACCCCAACATGCCGAACTTGACCGTGTCCGTGGCGCAGAAGAAGGGCTTCTTCAAAGACGAGAACATCGATGCGGAGATCATCCGCATGAATCCCAACGTCGCCATTACGGCGCTCGCCACGGGCGACATCGATTATTGCCAGCTCTTCGGCGCCGTGGTGGGCGGCGCTATCGCGGGGCTGCCCGTGAGGATCGTCGCCGGGTTTCTCGACAACTGGCCTATGACTCTCATCGCCCAACCGGAATACAAATCGCTCAAGGAGCTGAAAGGCAAGACGCTGGGCGTGAGCAGCTACGGGGCGACTCCGGACGTCGGCGCGCGCATGATGCTCAAGCAGATCGGGCTCGATCCGGAGAAAGAGATCAAAGTGCTGGCTTTGGGATCTGATGCCGCCCGGATGATGGCGCTGAAACAGCGGGTCGTAGATCTCATCGTCATTTCGCCGCCGGCTGACTCTCAAATGGAAAAACAGGGCTACCGGATTTTAGCACGTGCCTACGAGCTATTTAATTTCCCTTATCTCGGCCTAGGGACTCAACTGAGAAAAATCAAGGAGAAACCGGATGAAATCCGCCGAGCGATCAAGGCGACCATTCGCGCCAACCGGTTTGTCCGCGACAATCGCGACGAAGCGGTCCAGACGCTGGTGGATTGGGGTAAAGTGGAGCGCGACTATGCCTATGCCTCTTACGACGCGCTAAGAAATCTTTTCAACGCCGACGGAAGCGTTCCGGAGGATGGGCTAAGACTGGTCATTGACCAGGCGCGGCGCACTGCCAAGATCACGCGCGACGTAACACCGGCCGAGGTCGCCGACCTCACGATGCTCCGTGAAGCACAATTGGTGCTGGGAATTAAAGGACGATAATTCGCTCAGCTTTTTTGCCGACCAGGAGGAGAGAAAAATGATCGTTGATTGGCACGCCCATGTCTATCCGCCGGAGCTGGCCAAAGAGCGGCGCTGGGGCGGGGATTCTCCGCTCACCATTGAAAGTTGCTGGAGGCGCACGAGCGGACCGGCATTGATCTCTGCGTCGTCAGCAATACTATCCACTATCTCAGGGAGAAAACCGCGGCGGAGTCGCTTGCGTTCCTGCGCCGCTGGAATGAGTACGGCGCTGAGATCCAACAAAAATACCAGGGGCGGATCGTCGTCTTCAGCAGCACGCTCCCCTGCGGCGGCGAACCTTTCCTGAAGGAATTAGAGCGCGCCATTGTCGAATATGGCCTCAAGGGTGTGCTGATCAACTCCAGCCATCAAGGCGCCTACCCGGATGATGACGAAGCGCGGCCTTTTTTCGAGCTGGTGACGGGTCTGGGAATTCCGCTAATGATGCACGCGCCGTCCGTCGGTTTCGGCGAGGAGAGAATGTGGGAATATCGCTTGGCGTCCAGCGTGGGACGCCCTTTCGACGAATGCTTGGCCATCTCACGTATGATCGTGCGCGGGGTCTTCGAGAGATTTCCCGGCGTAAAATTCGTCGGCTGCCATCTCGGCGGCGGGATCTGCGAAGTCATCGGCCGCATGGATTATGCTTATACGCTCGGCGACAAAGCGTCCGGATTGGGAACGTACGAGCCGCTGCTCATCACCAAACGTCCCAGCGATTACTTGCGCGGGCTCTATATGGATACGGTGGCCTATCACCCACCTGCCGTGATGTGCGCCTACCAGACTGTGGGCGCAAAGCGGTTGCTTTTTGGCAGCGACGCGCCGCCGCTTTTGCCGCTTCTTCCACGCGCGAAACAAATCATTGAGGAGCTGCCAATCACCGCCGCCGAGCGGGAAGATATCTTTGGGCGCAACGCGATCAGGCTGTTTGAGCGGGTTTAATCACCGACTAAACCTTATTTGCCGATGATAACCCTCTTTTGCGATTAACCGAGAGTTTGACACCCGCGCGGTTCTCCGCGTAATCTTTGAATTGAATGGGCTTAAGAAAGGGGATTTAGCGAGTCATGCCACTCTCCTACGACGATCTCATTGAACCCACCATTGTCAGACAAGTATCGAAAAGCGTTGCCTATTGCCGATGCACGCGGACAAAAAATCCGCCCTTCTGCGACGGCTCGCATGTGGTCACGAGCATCACTCCCCGCGTTCTGGAATTCGACGAACCGAGGACGATCGCGATCTGCCGCTGCTGGAAATCGAAAGACCATCCTTATTGCGACGGCACGCATGGACGACTGGTCAAACCGAAAGAACGGCCGCCGAGAATGCATGATTGATCGCCGCGCGTAAAACCGAAACGGCGGGCCGGAGCCGTTGAACGACTTGAACGGCTTGAACAGTTTGAACTGAACAAAAGGAGGCCTCTATGGTCGAAATGAAAAACCCCATCAAGGAAGCAGATGCGCATCCGGAGATCAACCATCTAAGTTTGTGGCGCACCGATCTAGCTTACTTCTGGGTGATCAACTGCGGGGCGAAGCTGCAAGACGACATGCATTACCATGAAAACGACGATCATATCTTCATGGTTCTCGAAGGCGAGTGCACGGTCCGCACTCCGCGCAAAGAATTCGTGCTTAAGCAATTCGATACCGTGCTGCTGAAATCGGGCGAACCCTACCAGCTCTGCAATACGGGAAACGGTCGGATGCTTCTCCTCGGCGCGGGCAACGCGGGAGTGAACGGCCAGCCGCGAACGCGCGTACCAAAAATTCCGAGCCATGTTCCCGTGACAGAACCTATCGTGGCCTGAGGTCAAACAGCGCAGCGCTAACTTTCGGGACTGGACTTGCCGCAGCGGGTGATGGAAGAACCGTCCACGTATCGGAGAGGTCCCATCAGAGATCCAAACGGCCGACTTTAACCTCACAGAGAGTTCAGGAACGCAAGCAGATCAGTCACGTCTTTGGCTTTCAGCGTGTTGAACCTCTGCTTCGACTCTGCACCTTGCCCGTCGTGCGCGAGGATGGCGTCGGTAACGGTCGTCGCGCTCCCGTCATGGAGAAGACGTTTGCGCGCCTGCAAGCCCCAAAGCGGAGCCGTCCGCATCTCCGTTCCGTTCGCTTGGCCCTGCTCGATGCCGTCACCTAGGCTGCCCATATCGTGAATGAGAAAATCGGAGAACGGAAAGAATTTCACTCGATCAAGGGCTGTAATGGAATTGCGTCCCGTCTTTAGGACCGGAATGTGACACGCAGCACAGCCAAGGCCAAAGAAAACAACTTCGCCCGCTAACACCTTCCGCGTGATCGGACCGCGAGGTGGAGGAGCGAGGAAGGTCATGAAATCTGTAAATGCCTGCACCCCCGAACCGTCATCCTCAGGATCAGGAGGGGAATCACAAATCGCTAACAATCCACAGTTCCCCTGAGGGCAATTCTCGGTAGGGAAAGTCGGCGAAGTAATTCCCATCTCGTTCAAATAAGCATCCGCAGAAAACTGCTTTAGCGTGGGAACTTGGCTTTTCCAACCGAATTTGCCGACGGCTTGGCCGGTAGCGACCTCTATGTGGTTGGGTCGGCCCGCGGTTTCAGGGGTGAATCGTTTCTGCAATTGAGCGATGGCGATAAAAACCTGATCGGGCACGCTGTCCACCAGGCCCAAACCGAACAGCGGCGTGGTCCTGCGCTTAGCCTTTATTGTCGCTTCTGCCGGCACCGTTTCACCGGCGATGTTGCACGTGGCGTCCGGCTCTCCGCCTATCCCTTTCGACTGTATCAACGAGCCACCAAACTGAGTCAACGGGTCGAAGTGGCCGTTCGTGATGGTTCCGAAGCGTGTTTCAGTCGTGTCACTGTCGCCGCCCACCGTTGGGCTCGAATGGCACTCGGCGCAGGACTTGCCGTTGAAAACCGGACCCAGTCCGTCGGCCACCGTTTCCTCCTCCATGAACTCATCCTTGCCGGCATCGAACTGGTTCAACTGCGCTGTCGTAAGACCCGGCAGAGGGTCGCCGAAAAATAAGGAATTGCCTGCGGTTGCTCTCAACGCGATTATTCCTACAAGCGCAAACGTGATCATAATTAACGATATTTTGAACTTCATTTCCTGTTCCTTTTCCCCTCCCTTATCGAAGAGCTTATTGGAGGTTAACGGGAGTTTGTTCTTATCCCGTTCAGTGAAAATCACCAGCCACATCTGGAGGGTAGCCGAAGGAACGCAAACAACGTGCCCTGAGACGATCGATGCAAAGAAAGGAAATGGAGTAAAAATAGACGAAAAATGTTCAGCTATTCTAAGTCAAAGGTTCCGAGATGAGCATTTCTTGGCCATATTTGTGAGGCCTTGACTTCGCATCGTGGGCCGCCTTTGTGTTCCACTTGTCGCTTACCGCCGGGCCCGAAGCACGTACTGATCTTTCATTTCTTTGGAGGGTTTCTCTTAGTTTGTTTCGCACAAGCATGCAGAGTAGGATGATTCCATTCCTCGGTGGCTAGACCAAAGAGCGATCTCCGACGGACGACCAGGGAGGAGACATCGCATGGCCCAAATGCCGATTATCGGTCTGCTCGATGAAGCTCGACGGCTCGCGGAAAGCGGCCAGCGCGTCAGCGTCTTGTGGCAAAAGCCGGACTCATTGGTCTTTATCGCCCGCGGCCGGGAGTATCGCAGCGAGTTTCATATCAACCCGAGCGACGAAATGATGTACATGATCAAAGGCGAGATGCGACTTCACTATCGGACTGCCGACGGGAAGGAAGAGGTCGCCGTCATTCCTGAAGGAGCCATGATCTATACCCCTGCTGGCACGCCCCACTCTCCCCGCTTCCCGCCAGACGCCTTCGCACTTATATCCGAGCGCAAGAGACGGGAAGGCGAAGTCGATCGCTTTCAATGGTACTGTCCAAAATGCGACAACCTTTTGCACGAAGAAACCTTCATCGTGCGCGACTACGCCGAGGACCCCGTTTCCAAGGCTTATCAGCGATTCTTTGAGAACGAGAGTTTTCGGACCTGCAAGAAGTGCAGCGCGGTCATGCCGGCGATGTAAGCAGCAGCTATCCCATTTGAACGGACGATTGAGAAAACCCGCGGTGATATTTGAGGCTTGGTTAACCGTCTGGTTAGGCCGTCACCTGCGCTCGTCTTTTGGCGTTAGCAACGAGCAAACTGCTGGCCGCCATGATGCACGCCGCCGAGCAAGCCGCAAAGGTCCAACTTATGCCTATTCCGGACGCCGCGGCGCCGATTAATACGCTTCCCAGGGACCATAATCCCCGGTCCATGAAAAACAGACTCAGGACACGTCCCAACAGATTAGATGGTGTCGTCATCTGAATCGCGGCATTGGATAACGCGCGTTCGCCGATCTGGCAAAATCCCACCATGGCGAGAAAGAGAAAGGACAAGATAAAAGAGTGAGAGAATGCGAATAGAGTTAGAGAAACCGCAAAGCCCAACACGCAAGCGCAGATCCAACGAATCCCCACGCGGAGATTTTTCACCGATGCCAGAAACAACGCGGCCATGGTTGCGCCGAAGCCCGGCGCCGACATGAGAAGGCCGAAACCCGTCGGACCAATGCGCAAGGTGTTGGTTGCGAAGATAGGAACAAATCGATTATAAGGCGCGCCGAACATGGCCATTACATAAGAGATCGAGATGATATGTAAGATGCGCCTGCTGCCACGAACGTAAACAAAACCTTCTTTGATGTCCTCCCAGATGCTTTGCCGACCAACTCGTCCCTCCCAGGGAGGCAAATCCATGAGGTAAAGATTATAGATGAGCGCCAGAAAACTCACCGCGTTGACAAAGAAGCAACCGGCGACACCAATGGACGCGATGATGACCCCGCCCGCCGAAGGCCCGAGAATCTTTGAGAAGTTAAAAACGGATGATTGTAGCCCGATGGCATTGAGCAACTCCTCTTTAGGAACGAGGCTGTTGACCAGCGACTGGCGCGCCGTCTGATTGATCGTATTGACGATCCCTAAAAAAAACGCCAATACAACGATGTGCCAGAAAGCGATCACTTTAAACCACACCGCCAACCAATAGATGATGGCTTGGATCATAGCCAGCGTCTGAGTGATCATCAGGACCTGTCGCCGATCAAAGCGATCTGCAATCGCCCCGCCCAACGCGCCGATCAACAGCCGGGGAATACTATCAAAAAAAGCGACCACTCCGATCGCCACCGGAGACCGTGTCAGATCCCACACCAACCAGCTCTGGGCGACGTTCTGCATGAAGTCCCCGGAGCTCGAAATGAGCGCGCCCTCCAAGAGCAGACGAAAATTACGATGTCGGATTGTCCGAAGAGGTCTAATTTCCCAGAGTTTTTGCACGCGTTGCCGCCGTCAATGAAGTGCTAAGCATGAGTGTTACGGCAAACGCCGTCGTATTGCAAAGGTTGGAACTCAGCAGGCAATTTACCAAAGAGGCGAAAATTCGTCGTTTAACTTAACAAGTAACCGAACCTTTCGCGCGCCTTGCGCGTAACTTCCGGGGTGGGCGTGTTGACCCGCGGGAATTTGTCCATCCATTCGTAAGGCCGGGTCGCATCGACGACGACGCGAGAATTGGTCAGATCGCGCATCTTGCGCTGCTCGGGCGTGAGCCGGGGGTCCGCCGGCGACGTGCGCATCCGGCGCAAGATATCCATAGAGGTGGCCGGGTCGCAACGGGTCACCATCGCCCACATCAGTTGCTCGAAGTTCGACACGTCGATATCGTCATCGACCACGACAACGAATTTGCATCCATAGACCGTTGAGCCGCAGCTCGATGCGAGCACGCCGACTTGTTTGGCGTGGCCCGGATAGCGCTGCTTGATGGCGATGCCGTGAAGCATGCGCGAAGCACCAACTTCATGGCACCAGACCTGGCGGACATCCGGCACGCCCGCGCCCATCAGCTCGGACTTGAGCATGGCCGAGCGCATGACAGCGCGATAACGCGCCATCTCATCCGAACCGCCGCCGAGGGGCGGGACGCCCAGGATAATCGGATCGTTGCGGTGATAAATCGCCTGAACATCGAGCACCGGTTGGGCGCTGTCCCCCGTCGCGTAGTATCCTGTCCACTCGCCAAACGGTCCTTCATTTTTGCGAACATTGTTGTCTAAAAATCCTTCGAGGACGATCTCGGCGCTCGCCGGAAATGGCAAGCCGGTCAGCTTGCCGCGCACCAACTCCACCGGCTTTCGCCGCATGCCGCCGACAATGTCATACTCGCAGACGCCGTAAGGATGCTCGGTTCCGGCCATGAAGAAAAAGAGCGGATCGCCGCCGACCACGAGCGCGATGGGCATGCGCTCGCCGCGGCTAAAATATTTCTCACGGTGCATGTAGCCGTGTTTTCCAGGCACGATGAGCAGACCCACCGACTTGCGATCGTGGATCATCGAACGGTAGCAACCGACGTTGATCCAGCGTTCGTCGGGGTCCATAGTGACCGAGTAACCGCCCGTGCCGATGTAGCGGCCGCCGTCGTGGGCGTGCCAGATCGGCGCGGGAAATTTGGTCACATCGATGTCATCTCCAGTCAAAACGTTTTCAAATATCGGACCGTCACCGACGATTACTGGTGGGATGTGTTGAGAGTTGGTTTGATAATGATCAAAATACGCCTGGCTGAGCTCTTGTTTCGTCAGATGACCGGGAAATCCCAAGGTCATATTGCGTCGCTTGCCGGCAAAGACATTGATCAGCACGCGAAATCCCTTGGGACATCCCGGCACCTCGTCGAAGACGACTGCCGGTCCATCGTCCGGCGGGATCACAACGTCGGCGGCAAGCCCGATCTCTTCCTGCCATGACGCGCCGAGAACGGTCTTGAGCTCGCCCAGCTTCTCGGCTTCGCGCATCCACTCTCGCAGATCACTAAAGACAATGTGCGGCTGAATCTTTTGAGCATCGAACATGATCGCTCCCTGTGACATGACTTGAGCCAGCCTAACACAGATATGACACTGAAGGGAATTCGCGTATTGTTCGTTTCGGTCAAGATCCCTCGCTCTG
>WNFW01000175.1_pt1 | contig 39613 bp, 30 predicted proteins | sample 5400131 | NCBI WGS metagenome assembly WNFW01 (sample SAMN13153362, study PRJNA577476) | soil metagenome | isolation source: 20 cm soil or saprolite under grassland replicate 1 | place: USA:California | collected 2016-06-15 | reverse complement strand
AGTTTGTCAGTAGTAAGTTGTTCGGCATTTTCTATACCTTGAATGTACTCAATTACATGATACCCAAGGTCTTGCTGATTGCCAGGCTCAATAATGATCCCAAAATCGTGTAATTCGTTTATGTTACTGCGCCTGAGTTTTTTGAGCTGTTTGGCATGTGTCAGAAAAGACTCTTTAGCTATTGTTGTAGAAAGAGGGATATTGAAGATCTTGAAGATGACGTATCTTTTTTTACGCAGTTCATCTTTTCCCAGGTAGGTATAGCTTATGGGACTTTCGTTAAGCAAACGGATGATAGTATAGTGGTCGACACGTTGTGGTCCTGCATCTCCCATGAGGTGTTCTTTCCCCTTAAATGTGAACAGATGTTTGCTATGCTCCAGCAGTATAGCATACGTATGATACTGGAACAACAGATTTACAGCTACAAGAAGTTTGTTCATCAGAGTATAATGTGCAAAGTTGAAGGTTTTGCTGCAAACTTCAAGGTTGAAGAGAAACAGCATAGAAAAATTAGGAAAGAGATACGTTGCTTAGAATGGAAGAGATTGAATTACGGAACGGTATTGTAAACAATATACAAGACAGAGTACAGACGGCTGAAGCAAAGGCACATCATTACGATGCTTCCAAATTTGACCGACCATCGGTGACGGTAGATGTTGTAATGATGAGTCTGCGACAGCGAGACCTGCAAGTACTGCTTGTCAAGCGTCGTTCCTGGCCATATGAGGGTATGTGGGCTATTCCTGGCGGCTTTGTGAACATGGATGAGTCATTGGAGAAGGCAGCCAAGCGCGAACTTCAGGAAGAAACTGGAGTACAAGATGTGTACCTGGAGCAACTCTACACTTTTGGTGATCCTGGACGTGACCCAAGAACTCGCGTGATTACAGTGGTTTATTTTGCTCTGCTTGACTCAGAACGCTTGCAAGTGAGGGCAGCTGATGATGCTTTGGATGTAGGCTGGTTTTCGGTTTATCATCTTCCCCCGCTGGCGTTTGATCATGCAAAAATACTGGAATATACCTTGAATCGCTTGCGGGGCAAACTGGATTATACAACAATTGCATTTAATCTCTTGCCTGAGCAGTTTACATTGCACGAATTGCAGCGTGTTTATGAAATTATATTACATAGAAGATTAGACAAACGGAACTTTCGCAAAAAGATTTTATCGACAGGCATTCTGGAAGATACGGGGGCCAAGAAAATGGAAGGTACTCATCGTCCTGCCCGGCTGTATCGTTTTAATCCTGCTGCGGAACGCAAATTATAGCATAGTCTTTTGATTAGACTCAAAGTAAGAGGTGGAACATGGCGACATCAACAATCCCATCGAATTTTGTAGAGCAATCCAAAGATTTTCTCTCCGCGCTAGTTACATGGGAGCGTGACTTGCCCACTCTTGCGTGGAGTGATCTACGTACGGAGGCACAGCAGGGGCGGGTTGCTCTGATCAGTGTAGATATGATTAATGGCTTTTGTCATGAAGGAGTATTGTCTAGCCCACGTGTGAAGAACATTATTCCTGCAGTAGTCGCCGCTTTTAAGGGCGCCTATAGCATTGGCGTGCGTGAATTTGTGCTGGCACAGGATTGCCATACGCCTGAATCCGTTGAGTTTGCCGATTTTCCACCGCACTGCCAGGCCGGTACAAGCGAAGCCAACACAATTCCTGAACTGGCAAATTTGCCGTTTGCCAATCTCTACCAGATCGTATCTAAGAATTCACTCAATGCATTTCATGGCACTGACCTGGGTAAATGGTTGGAAGCTCGCCACCATTTCAGAGCAGCTGTGATTGTGGGCGATTGCACTGATCTTTGTGTACATCAGATGGCCTTGCACTTGAAACTTTATGCCAATGCGCACAGTTTACAGATGCGTGTGATTGTGCCGGAGAATGCTGTACAGACCTATCATATGCCGATTGAGACAGCAAATGCAATCGGTGCGCTGCCACATGATGGAGATTTCATGCACTTGGTTTTCCTCTATCATATGCGACTGAATGGCGTTGAGGTGGTTAGAGAGATTGTATAACTCAACCAGCATACGGTATTTATTCTTCTTTTTCGGGAACCTCTAATAGCTCAAGTAAGCCATGAAGTGAATGTACTAGCAAACAATCGACGTTGCTCTCTTCTAAACGATGATACCTGTCAAGTAAAACTGGGATTATTCCTACCGCACGCGCACCCAAAACGTCATGAATATATGAATCACCGATATGAATGGTGTAATCAGGGATGCTATTCGCCCGCTGCAATGCAAGATCATAGAGTGCTGGCGAGGGTTTTGCATGACGAGTGACTGCTGAAACCAACAAGCAATCAAAATAACTTGTAAGATGGAGTCGTCGCAAAATTGGGCCGAGGGCTATACCCCAGTCAGAGATCACACCAAGTATGTAATTATGTGCTTTCAACGTTGTCAGTACAGGAAAAACATCAGGGTAAACTTGCCAACTGGTATGTTCGTCAAATTCCCTGGTTATCCGTCGCGCAAGCTCATAAAGAAGTGGCTCATTGTGTTCCTCAATGAGAGGGCGGAGCAAATCCATATAATACTCAATCCAGAATTCATTAATTGTTTGCTCACTAGCCCAGGTATGACGTTTAAGGCGTGTTTGGCGGAAGTAATATTCATCGGCCCCCGTCATGCGTAAGTTAAATTCATCGATGTGGATATGTAGCCCGAGTTGCTGGCAGATTTTTTGGCAAATCTCTGGTGAAGAAGGGTTTGGGTGTAGGAGAGTAAAACCCGCATCAAAAAAGACAGTTCGAATTGCTTGAGGTTGTTGCAGGGGCATTTTTAGGTTTTCCTTATAGCCTTAATCCTCTGATGACTTGCAATAAACTCATCAATCATTGCAAGTCATCTCCCCATGATTTGTAAATTAGAGATAATTATCAAACTTTTTTAACCGTTAGACTTGTAAATGGCATCAGAGGCAGTAAGAGCGGCGCCGATGTTGGGTTGAAAACCACTACGAGGTAATACATGTTCCAGGGCAGACAAAACTGTGTCTACGTTTTTACGACTTGAATTATAGCCCATCAAGCCGATTCGGATCAATCGGCCTTTCAGCGCTCCAAATCCACCCCCAACTTCAATGCTGTATTCATCAAGTAATGCTTTGCGAATTGCTAACTCGTCGATACCATCATGCAAGTTAACGGCAGTTAACACTGGAAGCTCATAGCCAGGTTGAGTAAGAATTTCAAGTCCCAGGCCTCTGACACCCGCTCTAAGAGCTTCAGCGTGAAGTTGATGTCGTGCCCAGCGAGTCTCCAGCCCTTCTTCCAGGATAATACGCAGTGCTTCTCGCAAGCCGTAAACCACATTACTGCAAGCTGTATGATGGTAGGTATGGTCGCCGTTCCAATAGCGGTGTAGCTTTTGCAGGTCGAGATAATAGCTCTGTACAGGTTTTTTGCGATTCTGGACTACCTGTACTGCTCGATTGTTCAGTGTTACCGGCGCTAATCCTGGCAATGCTCCAAGACTCTTCTGGCTACCAGCGTAGCAAGCATCGATATGCATTTCGTCGATGTTCATAGGGATACCGCCAAGTCCACAAACTGCATCTACGACGAAAAGTGCACCATGCGCGTGTGAGATACGCTCTAACTCTTCAAGTGGTTGCCATAGACCTGTGGAGGTTTCAGCAATAGCTGTGGCAAATATTTTGGTTTCAGGATGATCTTTAAAAGCCTGTTCGAGTATTTCTGGCTCAAGAGGTAGACCTAGTTGCGTCTCAAGGTTGATGACTTTTGCGCCACAGCGCTCTGAGATTTCAACAATCTGACCACTGAAGAAACCAAGACTGCCAGAAATGAGTGTATCTCCCTCTTCTAGAAGATTGCACAATACGGCTTCTGCCCCGGAGAAACCAGAACCGGAAACGCATAGAGTCATCTGGTTTTTGGTTTGAAAGACCTGGCGTAGCAATTGAGCTGTTTCTTCGAGCATTCCAAAAAATTCAGGATCGATGTGACCCAGCTGAGGAGCAGAGGCTATACGTAGAATGCGGGGGTCCACATTGCATGGACCAGGGCCTAGTAATAACCTGTAGGTAGGATTAAGTTCTGGAAGAGCTGTCTCATATGTTTCACTCGTACCCATTACTAATTGTGTCATGTAGTTACCTCCCTTTTTGATTAGGGCCGTACGTGCGTATGGCCCTTTTAGTCACTCTCGGTCACAGTCAAGTAACAGAGAAGAGTATATAGGCAGGTTTGCTTCATCATACTACGCACTTTTATACCGCAACTTCTGCGTCAAACAAGTGTTGTAACTTGTCTGCCTGATCGACTGTGATCAAGTTGTCAATAAATTCGTCGAGCTCACCATTGAGCACACCAGCTAGATTATGTCGTGTTAAACCAATGCGATGATCGGTCACTCGATCTTGTGGGAAATTATACGTACGAATCTTTTCGCTACGATCGCCAGTTTGAACCTGTGATCGTCTCGATTTGCTTAGTTCTTCCTGCCTGCGGGCTTCTTCAAGGTCCCACAAGCGAGACTTAAGGACTGAAAGCGCCTTGAGCTTATTTTTTAGTTGCGATTTTTCGTCCTGGCAGGTGACAACCAGACCAGTTGGTAAATGAGTAATGCGTACAGCGGAGTCAGTGGTGTTCACGCTTTGACCGCCATGTCCAGTCGAGCGATAGACATCAACACGTATATCTGTATCTTTGATCTGGAGATCAAAGTCTTCATCGACTTCTGGCAATACGATAACTTTAGCGGTCGAAGTATGGATACGCCCATTGGCTTCAGTAACCGGAACGCGCTGGACACGATGCGTACCACCTTCGTACTTTAGACGGCTATAAGCACCCTTGCCTTTTACCTCAAAAGTTATATCTTTGATACCACTCTGGGCAGTTTCGTTGATATCAAGAATTTCGATCTTCCAGCGTTTATTGTCAGCATAGCGACTGTACATGCGAAAAAGCTCTCCAGCGAAAAGAGCTGCCTCATCACCGCCGGCGCCAGCCTGGATAGTGACAATAGCGTTTTTCTCATCCATACTATCTCTTGGCAGCAAGGAAATTTTAATATCTTCGAGTAAACGCTCCTTTTGTGCTTTTAGTCGCTCCATCTCTTCGAAAGCAAGGTCACGCATTTCCGATTCTTCACTCTCGTATAATTCTCGAGCTTCTGCAATTTGACGATCGGTTTCAACTACTTCGTTATATTTGTGGACAACTTCTTGAAGTTCGGCATGTTCACGTCCATAGCGTTGTAACAATGGGATATCTTCAAGTACTTCTGGCTGTCCCATCAAGTTGTTCAATTCTGCATATCTTTGTGACAGATTGGCAAGTTTATCCATCAAATCCATGTCGGGTTCTCCCAATATTACCCCATCCATCCAATTCAGGACTCTAGCTCATCATAATATAGAAGCATATCGTATTTTAAAGAATGTCGGAACGGATGAAATGGTACAAAATAATGTATGTTAACAGGTATTTTCAACAAGAAGCAAGGAGTATAAATTTGAGGGTAACGCTACCCAGCCGCAAGCAAATAACGTTCTACGGTTATGCGGCGTGGTTGACGCTGATAGAGAAAAAATGCAATTGTAGTTTGTATCAATAGCTTCATAATCATATTATATCACGAAAAGAGATACATTACCGCTAATTTTTGTGAACCATTTCCTATTCTATGCCTAACAATAGGAGTATACTGTCAGTAAGAATACAGATGGGTCGCAGAGCTAGTTTTAAAACGAGGCTTGAAGAATATTCTGGTGTTTGAAACAAACTTTTTACTGTATCAATTGAGAATGTGTAGGAGGGTTACCTGTGCGTTTCTGCTTTATTCTAGAAGAAAGATATGTTGATAAACCTATGCCAATGGTTGTTGCAGATCAGTTGCAACAATGGGGACATGAGATAGATGTATTGCAACCATACGCAGCCGTCACTAGCCTGACTGATCTATCACTGACGAAGTATGATGCCTACGTGTTAAAAACTGTATCAGATGGTCCCGGTTTGACGATATTAGAAGCTGCTGAAGCGGTAGGCATACCAACTATTAATAATTCTCGTGCTATACGCTTGATCCGTGATAAGGCGGTAGCGGTGGCTTTTGCTCAGGCGTGTGGTTTGCCTATTCCTGTGACCTACTTCGTCGGTCATCCTCGCGCTTTGGTCAAGGTGCCTCATCATGTGTATCCGGTCGTAGTTAAACCAAGTAATGGCACATCATTGCAGGATATTCATCTTGTGCGTACGCCAGAAGAGTTGGCGAAACTTACCCTGGACGAGCAAAGTTACTACCTCGCGATGCACTATGTTGAAAATAACGGCTTTGATATTAAGCTCTATGTTACTGGCCAGGAGGTGCATGCAATTATCAAAAGTTCACCTTTGCATGGAACAGTGCAAGAGCAAGAAATTCCTGTAAATCGTGATATGTTGAAATTGGCACGTCGTGTTGGGCAGGTATTTGGTCTTGACCTGTATGGAGTCGATGTTCTTGAAACCTCCGAGGGATTAATGCTTATTGATATTAATGATTTTCCCAGCTTCTATGGGGTACCTCGCAAAGTTGCCAGTGTCGCAGAGTATATTCTTCATGCTGCTTATCGTACTCGACGAGACGGTCAGAGAAGGGTTGGAAGGCCCCTTATAAAGGCACATAGATCACTTCGACGCCAGGACAACAAGATTGTGCCGGCGGAGTTGTTAAGTTTTAATCCCAATGTGAAACGAGTTTACAGCAGTTAGTTCTTCTCACATACTAGATATGAAACCTCATTCGCTCATTCACCGTGCTGTAAGTGGAATGGATGTATAAACGCGTACCTGATACGAAAAGAAACGCGTTGATTATCACTTCAAAAGGATGGCATTTGATTTTCTTTGTTCTAACGAATGCCATCCAAAGGTTGAAAGAAAGTGAGGAGTACATATGAATAAGACTTCTGATGTGGTCCAGTATAATGTGAATGGCGCGAAGGAAATGGGTAAGCAAGCCATGAATTCGGCTGTATCTACCATTCAGGATACAGTGCGTTCAGGCATTGAGAAGACCCAGGATGTTTTGCTAGAAGGGCTGGATGTGACGCAAGAACTATTGAAAGATCAGCAAAAACGTTCGACAAAGAAACTCAAGAAGGCACAAAAGAGAGCACGTAAAAATGTGAAAAATTTGCAGGGAACTTTGCAGTCAGGAGTAACAAGAGCCCAGGATACTCTGCAATCAGGATTAGGAATGGCACAGGGAATCCTGGGGCAGAATATGATACGCGGCAATAAGAATTTCAATAAGAATTTGAGGAAGGCGCGTAAGAACCTGAAGAATTTGCAAGGAACTCTCCAAGATACCATGCAATCAGGTTTGTCGCAGACTCAGGATGTTCTACTGACAGGGATGGGTGCAACCCAGGACGTTTTAGGAAAGAGCGCTCAACGTGCTTCTAAAGGTCTGAAAGAAGCACAAAAGAATATTAAGGTTACGCAAAATCCAATCCAAAGTCGCTTTGAGAGACGTGCTCGCAATCGCAAGCGTGCAAGGATGGTCTTTCGTCTAGGTCTTTTGTCGGGCTTCGTAATGGTGTTACTCTATACACCCTGGCCTGGCTCAGAGATACGTCATCAATTAGTAGAATTGTGGAATGGTTTTTTCCAATCTCAGGAACTATAAAATTTGAAATACGCCCATGCAATCAGATACAAATAGATTTTGCTCTTCTGATTGCATGGGCGTATCAAGCAGGTCTCATGATATGTCCAATATCATTCAAAACATAGAGAACCCGGTGCTTCTGAGAGGCACGCACTATGGTAATTGATGTATTGGCGGCAGGGAAGAAAAAGTCTTTTTTCAATCCTAACACTTCTGCTATGTAGGCATTTATCACACCACCATGAGTAAATGCTAAAATGCGTTGACCGATATGCTTGCTTACTATTTCATCCAATGTCTGTACTACACGCCGCCGAAATGCGCTAGATTGCTCACTGTCAGGAATCGCGTCCCAATGTCCAGTCTCACCAGCAATACGCACGATATCCAATTGGCGATCCTGTAGGGCTTTAGTCAAAGCGGTCAGGTCTTGACTTTCCTCGGGTAGTGGGCGTATATTGCCCAACTTGATCTCCTTTAAGCCTTCCGCGATGATTGGAGTCATTCCCAGGCGTTCAGCTAATGGTGCTGCTGTTTCCAGACAGCGTCGCAAAGGACTTCTATATATCGCATCGAAACTCAAGCCACTAAGTCGTTCTGCTAGAGCCTGGGCTTGTCTTCGCCCAGTACGACTAAGCGGCAAATCATCATAAATGCCACTGGGAATAATTTCATCTTCTTCAGGAATTGCATCAGCATGCCTGACAATAAATAATTCAGCGGCATTGTTGCGCTGGAATAAAAATGGGTCATTCATACTACCTTTTATCACCTGTTACAAAAAATGGAGAGAAGCGGAGATTTGATAATACTCCTCCCAGATTTGTTCTTTCCGTAGCCTCTCCAAATGTTTATGATTTTATTTCCCAAACTGACGTAGCACCGATTTTGCCAATGAACGTTTATGTACTTCATCAGGACCATCAACAATGTGTATTGTCCTACCGTGGGCCCACATCGCAGCCAGGGGGAAATCATCACTCAGCCCGGCGCCTCCAAAGACCTGCATTGCGCGATTTACTACATTGGTAAATACTTCGGGTGCGGCTATTTTAATCATAGCGATTTCATTTTGTGCAGCTTTTTTGCCCAGGGTATCAATCATCCAGGCAGCTTTTAATGTCAGGAGCCTGGCCTGCTCTATTTCGAGAAATGATTGTGCGATCCATTCCTGGATGACTCCTTGTTCAGATAAAGGTTTACCAAAGGCTACTCGTGACGTGGCGCGCTGACACATCAACTCGAACGCTCGCTGCGCTGCTCCTATTGAACGCATGCAATGATGTATGCGTCCAGGTCCAAGACGTGCCTGAGCGATCGCAAAACCAGCGCCTTCCTCTCCTAATAGATTGCTCACAGGAACCCTCACGTTTTCGAAGAGTATCTCGCAATGGCTTTCGTTGTCAATATACCCCATGACAGGGAGACTACGCTTTATAACCACTCCAGGAGTATTTTTAGAAACAAGAATCATGCTTTGCTGCCGGTATCTATCTGGAGAATCTGGCGCGGTCTTGCCCATTACGATGAAAATTTTGCAACGTTCACGTGCTGCTCCGGATATCCACCATTTTCGGCCATATAACACGTACTCATCACCATCGCGTTTGATTGTAAGCTGGATGTTTGTGGCATCGGAACTCGCTACATCTGGTTCGGTCATGGCGAATGCGGAGCGAATCTCACCGTTCAGTAATGGGATTAGCCAGTCTTTTTTCTGTTCAGGAGTGCCGAACTGGGCCAGGATTTCCATATTCCCCGTGTCAGGTGCAGAACAGTTGAATACTTCTGATGACCATCCGACTCGACCCATAATTTCGGCAAGTGGAGCATATTCCAGGTTGGTTAAACCTGCACCATACTCGTCATCGGGCAAAAAAAGATTCCATAAACCCTGCTCTTTTGCTTGTATTTTCAACTCGTCTATTATTTCCGCATGGTGATGAGGATTGCCCGAAGCTGTTATCTGTTCATGATACACCTGCTCATTGGGATAAATATACTGATCCATGAAATCGTTAAGCTGCTTACGCAATTCGTTGATTTTTTCTGAGTAGGCAAAGTCCATTAGCTTCTTCTCCTGATATGTAGTCAATCTTTCCTTTGGACTATACCACAAAATAGCGCTTCGCCTTGAGGCTGAAAGGATTGATCGAGAGTCGTTATTGGCTCATCGATCAGGATTCAGCTTCAAGGCGAAGAAATTCTATAACTGATGCCTGAGGCATGGAAGCAGTGACTCTACCTATTCTGTGGTGGTTGAGGCTGCTGGCCTGGTTGAGGTTGATTATATTGTTGAGGCTGGCCATATTGTGGATATTGCGGAGAGGAAGGATATTGTTGGGGAGAAGATGGATATCGCTGACCTTGTGCTACTTGCTGGCGGAGATAGTTCAGTTCTTTATAAATAGGCCATTGACCAAATGCGAGAATACACAACATTATGATATTAACGATGGGGATCAACATCAGTATGCCCAAAGCGCCACTATAACCTGCCTTGGAGAAAATTCTCCAGTAAATGACTACAGCAAAAATGATAGCTACCAGACTGAATATGACCGAGGAAAGGATTATACCGGTTAACGCACCGGTATTCACTGTGCTTGTGCCATTATTGTACATATCGGCCTCCTTACTGGATAAAAACTACATCTGATCTTTGTTTCGCTACACAAACTCTTGATAGTGGGAATGATCGGTCAACAATCCTGCTAGGATAGCTGATTGAGGGAAATATTTGATTCAGACCTCGTTCAGCTTAATTTTCAAACGCAATTATTATAACACGGCTGTAAATACAAATGAATAGAATTACAGAATTATCTCGAAAAGAGGGAATATCTCCCATGTCCCATGTGTTATTATCAGTGAATTAGCAATCTGGATATGTGAGTGCTAGACAAAAGAAAATCTGTATGCTATAATCTGGCAATCAAATGTTGAGACTGCTAAAAAGAAACGAGAAAGAACTTTTGCTTTGGAAGTAAGAAATAACTGGATGGAGCACCACTGATTGTAGCCCTATCCTTTTAATGGGTGAAACAAGTAAAGGTTCGCTTTCGTACTTTCATATAGTTAGGAGTTTGCAAATACATGAAGTGTGAACGTTGTGAAAAGAATCCCGCCCGCGTTCGTATAGATCAGATCGTCGATGGTCGGCGTGAACAGCATTATCTATGCCAGTCATGTGTTGACGAATTGATGAGCGCAGCTATGGGCCAGATGGGTAGTTTTGATGGTGATGGTATCCCTGAAGGCTCTCCATTCGGTTTCGTTTCAAAAAACGGGAATGCTGCTGCCGCTGGTGGTGTAAATACTGCTACCGCTGAAAGGCGTTCAAATAATAGTAAAACCCCTACCTTGGATCAGTATGGACGTGATCTGACACGCGAGGTTGAAGAGGGTAAGTTAGATCCGGCTGCGGGTCGACACCGAGAACTTCGCCGGTTGATTACTGTACTGGGTCGTCGTCAAAAGAATAATCCTGTACTGATTGGTGAGCCAGGTGTAGGTAAGACTGCAATTGTTGAGAATTTGGCTCGTCGCATTTACGAAGGCGATGTTCCTTCTGTATTACGTGGTAAGCGCATTGTTTCATTGAATATAGGTGGCATGGTTGCTGGTGCAATGTTCCGCGGACAGTTTGAACAGCGAATTAAGTCAATTCTTGAGGAACTGCGGCAAGCTGATGATGTGATTGTGTTTATCGACGAATTGCACACGGTTGTAGGCGCTGGAGCAGCAGAAGGTGCTGTTGGAGCTGCTGATATGCTCAAGCCTGCATTGGCACGTGGTGAATTGCGTTGTATTGGTGCGACTACATTAGATGAGTATCGCAAACACATTGAAAAGGATGCTGCTTTAGAGCGCCGCTTCCAACCTGTGATGGTCGACGAGCCTTCAACGGAGGAAGCGATTGATATGCTGCGAATTGTGCGTCCAAACTATGAACTGCATCACAGTGTAAGCATTACTGACGAGGCAATAGAAGCTGCCGTTAAACTCTCTGACCGTTATATCAATGATCGTTTCCTGCCTGATAAAGCCATCGACGTAATGGACGAGGCTGCATCAGCATTGCGCTTAGAGGCGACAGAAAAAGGCATTATAAGCCCGGTACTGATTTCAGACCTTGAGAAAGAGTTAGCTGATCTTCAAACAAAGAAGGAAGCGGCTGCCAATGCTGAGGATTATGAGCGAGCCGCAAAGTTGCGTCAACAGGAACTGGTGATACAAAACAAACTAGAAAAAGCACGTGCTGAGTCTGGTAGTTCAATGACCTTACTGGTCACACCTGAGCTTATCGCGCGAAGTGTTGAGAACTGGACAGGCGTCCCTGTTAGCCAGATGTTAGAGAGTGAGCGTCAGAATTTAATAAACCTTGAAGACGACTTGCGTAAACGCGTAATCGGACAGGACGAGGCAATTAGCGCTGTTTCTCGTGCTATTAGACGGTCACGTGCTGGACTGAAGGATCCTAAACGTCCGATTGGATCGTTCCTCTTCCTTGGCCCAACAGGTGTAGGTAAGACGGAATTAGCGAAAGCATTAGCTGCCGAGCTTTTTGGCGGTGAGGAAAATCTCATTCGCCTGGATATGTCGGAATACATGGAGCCTCATACTGTTTCTCGTTTGTTCGGTAGCCCTCCAGGTTATGTTGGACACGACGAGGGAGGTCAATTAACCGAACAAGTGCGTCGTCGCCCATATAGTGTAATCCTTCTTGACGAAGTTGAAAAAGCTCATCCAGAAGTCTTCAATGCTCTCTTGCAAATCATGGATGATGGTCGGCTAACTGATGGTCAGGGTCGCACGGTAGACTTTAAGAACACTGTAGTGATTATGACCAGCAATGCTGGCAGTGCTGATATGAAGCGGGCAGTGCGCATTGGCTTCCTGTCGACAAAAGGTGAGGATTCCGGCGATGAGCACAATGAAGTCATCCGTTCGAAGGCAATGGAAGGGCTGAAGAGTATGTTCCGTCCAGAGTTCATCAACCGTATTGACCAGATTGTGGTCTTCCATGCTCTGGGCAGGCCAGAACTCTACAAAATTGTTGATTTGCTGCTTGATAAAGTTCGCTCACGTCTGAGTGAACAGAAGATTGAGCTTGTAATCAGCGATGAGGTGCGAGATCTGTTGCTGCGCGAAGGATTCGATGAAGAGTATGGCGCTCGTCCATTGCGCCGAACGATACAAAGTTATGTCGATGACACGTTGGCTGATGCCTTGCTAAATGGTGTTCTAACACCTGGTAAAGTTGCTCATCTGGTGTTGCGTGATGGTAAAGTTGCTGTCGAGGCACAAGAAATAGCTGTGGCTGCGTAATATATAGAGTTACAACAAAAACACCCTCCACACGAATGGAGGGTGTTTTTGTTGTATGACTACCAGGTTATCTTCTCCAAATTATCTAATCCCTTGACTCTCTCGATGAACTCTTTCCTTTTTCTTTCCTCTACAATCACAGGAACTACCAGCTCGTGAAAACGTGCCTCAAGTTGCTCCCAGCTTAGGGGATTGTGTGGATCACCGAGTGCATGCCTCACATTTGCACTGAAATCTCTCCCATCAGTCATTCTTACACTGGCACTGGCGCGCCATTCCTCTGGGTAATACTCATCAAGCTCTGAAGAAGAATAACACTCAACTCGCTGCATGAGTTCATGGACTTTGGTATTATGTATCCACTCATTCGTAAATACCGGAAATCCTGCTGTGCCTGTAAGTAGCGCTATTGCTGCACCAAATGGCATACTGAATTGCGCTTCAACCACATTTTTTGGCTGCCTCTTTAGATCAATCGGATCAGCTATTAATCCTCGTCCTCCTGTCAGAACACCACAACGCACAAGCTCAATATGTTCTGGATTGGGATGATAGGTGTGCATAATGTCAAAAAGGCAGTCGATGGGGCCATGCATATAGCGACAGCAGGCATATGGTTTGATGGATACCTGCATAATTGCGAATTCATCATCTTCATCACGTACTAATTGGGATATATCACTTGCTGACGAATAAGCATGTAGAAATCCATAGGAACTTTCAAGAATATTTGTTGGGCCTACAAAACCAGCTGCAGCGAGGCGTGCCGCCATAATTCCTGCATGACATGCCCAACCGGGATGAAGTCGCTTCGTCCATGCTCCATCATGTAGATACGCCATTGAACCTGCTGCCATACTGCCTGCTATCCCCAAAGCCATATGTGTTTGCTCGGGAGATAATCGTAACAAACGCGCACTGGCTGCTGTAGCCCCTAGGGTTCCGCAAATAGCAGTAGGATGAAAGCCTCGTTCATAGACCGAAGCTGGATTTAGTGAGGCCCCAACACGCAACGTTATTTCGTATCCTGCTATCACAGCTGAGTAGAAGTCTGCAGGTGGTGAGCCAGTTTGCTCTGCGAGCGCGAGGACAGCCGGGAATACAACTACACCTGGATGTAATGAAGAGCGGTTCTCAACGTCATCCATCTCCAATCCATGTGCCGCAATGCCATTTGCTAAAGAGGCCAATGCTGCCTCAGCCCGTTCTTGTCTACCGAAAATGGTTGCAGTCTCAAAGCTTCCTATAGCCATTGGCTTTAGCATCTGGTAGCCAGCAATGCTAGATGGAAGGATAGAACCGCGAAGTGTGACTGCGAGGTGGTCAAGCAGCAAGTAGCGTACACGCTCCCGTACTATTGAAGAAAGTTCTTCATATTGTATTTCAGCACAAAAACGGGCCAGATCTGCTGTTGGGTGATTTGCCATAACTATCCTCCTGGTTGTCTATTTACTTAGCAGAGAGATCAAGGAGAGTGTAGCATATTTCGTTTTTCAACTCGGAACACTATAACCTAAGTGTATCTATAACAGCAAGAAAGTTTTGGACAAAATAAAAACTCCTGAACATTTCAAGTTCAGGAGTTTTAGCAGGGGAGACAGGAGTCGAACCCGCAACCTGCCGTGAACCGAACCGGACTTGCACTTTTCACTGCATCCGGCTCTCCAGAAGCCGCTCGTAAAAATTGGCTTCCTGTATCCCTTCCCCGTGTCCTGAACATTACTTCAGGTGTTTGAGTACTATGGATACTCCGTCGCCATGCATTTTTCAATGTTTAGGCGATCCCCAAGTTACACGTCTGTTCTGGTCCGAGTTTAGGTGCCCTTTTCGTCGTTCCTCTCAGGAGAAGCGTTTGCCATTCCTCCAAAACGCGAATGACAATCCTGAATAATTGAGTCACGACTGGGATTCAGGCAATCCAGCTTTCACCATACCCGGCCTAGCTGCCTGGATATGTTCCTGTTTAAACAGGGATAACCAGACTTTTCGAGCCATGCTGTTGTCCCTTTACCCTTTCGGGATCAGGTCAGACTCGCGCTTTAATCACTTTCGCCTCAGTAATACTGCACCCACACAGTAAGAACAAACGCGCCGCAAGGGCGCACGAACTTTGGAGACGGCTGCTCTGCCAGTTGAGCTACTCCCCTAAAAAGTTCAATCAGGATTCGTATCAATGAATACTGATGGCGGAGAGGGAGAGATTCGAACTCTCGGAGGCGTTTCCACCTCAGCGGTTTAGCAAACCGCCGCACTAGGCCACTATGCGACCTCTCCGTACAGAGTCTCAATCGAGTAACCAATGATATGAAACGTTTATTCCAAATCATGAATAGCTGTAGCAACCAAGACACATGATACCAAACTGTAGAAGGCACGTCAAGCATTTTTGAAACCTATCTTAAATTTATCCAGCTTAGTTTAGTCCTCTCTCGCTTTTCAACCATCCCTGTGATTTGCTGAAGTCGCAAATAACCCAATTTGTACCTGCCGTTTAATTGACTCTATATTTGGATCATCTGGAGTTATTTTAGTAGGCTCACTGGTGGAACCTGAACTTCCTCCGTCGGACTGTTGCAGTAAATGAGCATATGGCGAAATTTGCAATTGTTGCGCCGATGGCTGTGTTGATGCTACTTGCCATGGTTGTGAAACAGGCATTGAACCGTCATGTATTGGATAGGGCATACTGTCGAATTGATTATTTTGCCTGGAAATTGGACTACTTTGTGTTGCTACGACAGGAGCAGCAATGTCTTTTGAATGCACTTTTTTGCGTCTAATAAAGAACATAATAATCAGAATAGTTGATAAGAGTGCTAACATCCCTGTTATGCCGCCTATAAGCACAATGCTTGTTGAATGGTTCGTGTTAAAATCGTTGCTGGTGGTACCCGAAGATGGCGTTTGACCTGTATTTGTATTTTGTGAACCTACAAGCGTCGTGGCACCGATAGTTGGTGTCGAGATAGCTGTAGCTACGGCAGTTGTAACCGTTGTAGGCGTCAAATGTTGTGTTGGTGGTGGATTTAATGCTGGAAGGGGAGTTGGCGACAGGGTAGGGATAGGGGTAGGAGTAGGAATGAGCGCTTTATACGTGAAGGCGACAGATGAACTGAGTGTTGGCTGTTGTCCTCCAACGGTAGCCACAATTTTGTAGAAACCACTTGCAATTGTAGAAGGTACTATAAATGATCTTGAAATAAGACCATTGCTGTTCGAAACTGCTGGTTTAATTGTGAAGATTACAATGCCATTTGTAGTCTCCCAAAACAAATTGACTGTTGTGCCTGCTGGAAAATAATTGGAACCTGAGACCGTTGCCAGTTGTTCCCCCTCCTGGACAGAAAAAGAGATGCTTATTTGGGGTGAAGATTCTGTTAACACCGTATAAGTGTTCGCGACGGCCGTTGTACTGCCAAAGGTGGCACATATTGAATATGTGCCTGGCAGTGTTCCATTGGGGAGACGTAACCAGCCACTAAATGAACCGCCTTGGAATGTTCCTGTCTGAGCGTCTGAAACAATTGAACAGGAGGATGCAATCATATATCCTAAAGATACCTGCTCACCATCAGGTTCAGACCAACCTGAGCCACTCACTGAGATTTTGGCTCTTGCTGATCCAAAAGAAGGACTGCTACTTATGCTTCCAGTGATGGATGCTCGTTCCCCATTTGCTGCTGTAACAAAGCGTGTCGTTGAATAGAACAAAAATGAAAGACAAAACACTACACCTATGGCAAGGCATACGCTGCTTGCAAGTTTTGCACTGTACTTCATTACAAAAATCCTTACCAATGTGTTTTACAGATGAAAACGCATAGAGATACCATCGCGTTTACCTGGATTTTTCTTTCCCCCATAGTTCAAGTGTAGATGAGGCAGATTTTACACGTCAAGAAGAGGGGTAATATGTACTACCACCCAAATTCTCTTGAAATTCCGTTTATTGAAATTAGGTATGTGTGGGAACGTATGAAGGCAGTCGGCAAAAGAACCTTACTATCGCTCAAGTTTGGATCAATACGATTGAACTGTAGTGAAAGAAACAATGCATGCAGACAGATATCTGGCTGACTGAGCATACATGAGCATCTTCGCAATTGTCTAAGGCTACCCCTGGTTCTATTGCGAACCCGCTACCTCAAGAAGTCGACACGATCTCATGGACAGCTAGTCAGGCATCTGGGTCGCCATATGCACGTCTGATATCCAGCAGAGATAGGCGTAAGCGTCATTATATAGGTGTTTCACTTAATCCTATCGATCGTTTAAGGTGGTGGTTGCTGCGTCCGGGGCATATTGAATTTATCTTATAGCTAGGAGGGACAGTTTTATTAGTCGCTATTACCTACTCCTCATCCTGTTACCCCTACTCCTACATCAACAGTAGGAACGACCCCAACTGTAACCCCAACACTGGGGACTTCGCCTATTGTAGGAACGACCCCACGTGTAACAACAGCTAATGTCAATTCAGGGTTAGGTATTGCATTAGATAATACTGGTGGCACATATCTGGGTAAGCAACTTGTGCATCTTAGTCCCTTAGTGTGGCTGATGATAGCCTGCTATTGCCTCTCAATGATATTACTTGGACTTGCTGGAGTTCTGCATAAACGTCATTGATGATGTAATGAATTTCATGTCGATGCACTCCATGAAAAAGGCTTAGGACTTTCTTTTCAAATCAAATTGGTACAAGGGTAGTCTCCAAAAGAGATGGCTCTCGTTCCTATTTCATTTGGTTGATGTGCAAAACCTAATTATTGTCTGAATACAAGTTTCTGAAAGTCATGATTTCCCTCAGGTCTGTGACACAGTGGGTAAAAAATGCCTGAAATGCCTGACAAAAGTACTGTATGGATGACGTAATAGTTGAATGATGCTATAACAGTGACGCTGTCTGGACTATAAAGGAGATCATATGATTTCGATTAATAATAGTAGTGGACGTTTTGAACTTGTAGCCGATGGCTTTTCGTTTCCCACCAGCCTGACATTTGATAAATCCGGGGTTGCGTATGTGGCAGAATCAGGTCTACCATTTGGAGGTGCACCCGCAGGGGGCCGTATCTGGAGGCTTGATTCCGATAGCGATCGCACGCTTCTAATAGAGGGTTTGAGACCACCCGTCAATGGTTTAACATTTCATCAGGGAAGTCTCTATATATCTGAAGGAGGTCATCCCGGGCGTATCAGCCGTTTGGATTTTGACGGAAAGCAATCAGTCATCCTAGATAACCTGCCAGGTCCAGGCAACTACCACACAAATATGGTAGCTTTTGGACCGGATGGTAAGCTCTATTTTAGCCATGGATCAATGACTAACACTGGAGTTGTTGGCCTTGATGCCTACGAATTGGGTTGGTTACGAAGATTGCCTCATGCTCATGACATACCTGGCTATGAAATTGTGCTTGCGGGCGTCAATTTTGAAACGTCAAATCCACTTGTGGACATACATAATGCGCGTATAAAGACAGGTGCATTTGCTCCATTTGGCACTCAATCAGAACCCGGGCAGCGAATTGCGCCACAGGTTCCTTGTACCGCAGCTGTAATGCGCTGCAACCTCGATGGCAGCGACCTGGAGTTAGTTGCCTGGGGATTACGTAATGCATATGGGTTAGGATTTTTGCCCGATGGCCGATTACTTGCTATTGACCAGGGAGCAGACGACCGAGGAAGTCGCCCCGTTGGAAATGTGCCGGATTTACTGTTCGAGGTGCGTGAAAATGCATGGTATGGGTGGCCTGATTATATTAGTGATGATCCAATAACTGATCCAATGTATCAACCAACGAGAGGCGCAGCCCCCAGATTTATTCTGGCAAACCATGACGAACTGCCACCTCCCGAAAGAGCATTATTGCATTTCCCAACACATGTAGCTGCAGTAAAATTTGATGTGGCACCATCAACACTTCAAAATTGGTCAGGGCATATCTTTATTGCGCTTTTTGGCGACGAGGCTCCTATGACTGCACCTCAGGGTCCACAAGTAAGGAGATCAGTTGCAAGGATTAATCCTGTTAATTGGAGTCTGCATCCATTTATCCAGGAACCTCTTGCACGACCAATTGATGTGCGTTTCCATCCTACTGATGGTGGACTCTATATGCTCGACTTTGGGAAATTCGAAATGCATGCTGAGCGGGGAGTTATTGCCGAGGCTCAAAGCGGGAGGCTCTGGCGTTACATGCTACGTTAACAATCGAGTGAACGTAGCAAACTAGGATGTATTACCAACCCAAAGACCTGATATGAGCATTAGACGATATGCTTACAAGAAAAGTCCTTTCTTGTAAGCATATCGTTCTTTTTCGTAGACTTGTACATTGCCTCGTGATACAATGCATTGGATTAGACCTGGAAGTACATTGTCAGTGTATAGTCCTGAATTTGCAAAGGGAATGTCGTATGTCACGAGGACGTAAAGGACCTCCACAAGAAAATATTGATAGTATTTTGCTGTCAATGAGTCGCCGCATGGATATAGATCCTGTCACACTCTCGCATTATTTCGATCGCCTGGATGAAGAGTGGACACATGGCGCACGAGATAAAGTGTTACACTTGCTGCGTACGAATGACCATACTGTGCAAACTGCTGCAGTGCAGATTCTTTCTGAACTTGCTACTGACTTTGATTTGGAAGAACTCGAAGATTTTGTAGCTGATCCCACCGTCGGCGACCTGACAAAACTCACATTGGTTCCAGTATTAAACGAATTGGGATCAGAAATGGCAGATGAGGGGATTCTTGATTACTTGAACGATCCTGAAGCTGCTATGCTGCAAATGCAGATTCGCTTGTTAGATTTGATGGGCCAAAGTGAAATTGGAGTGGAAGCGGTTCTGGAAGATGTACTCACTATGCCTATGGATCGGCGTCTTGGTTTTATTAACTGGTTAGGAAATAGCCAGGACCCGCGCGCTATCAAATTGCTCTTACCATTACTTGAGAATCAGTCAAGTAAAATCGTGACTGCAACAATTGATGCGCTTGAACAACTAGGGCCAGTGGCGGCTTCTCAGTCGATACCAGCATTAAACTATTTACTAAACAACACTTCCAATCGCCAGTTGAAACAGCTTGCAAGAGCAACTTTGGGGCGGCTGACAAAGTATTTGACTTCTGACCAGGAAGTAGCACCCACCGAACAAATCTTACCAAAACAAGAACTCCTGCACGAAGCGCGAGTCAGTTTTATTGATGGCTCGGGTACTCAGATGGTAATGATCGCGTGGAAGGGTAGTAATGATTTACTTAAAGGTGTCCATGTGCTCTTCCAGGATACCTGGGGTATCAAGGACTGTTATGGGACCGATGAAATGGAAGTCGATAGTTGGTCCGAACTGGTGGAGAGCATGGAAGAACAAGGATTAGGTAGTTATATTGTTAGTCTCGATTATTGCCGGGCTTTGATTGCTGATGCCCGTGCAATAAATAAGCGCACCAAGCATAAGTTGCCGATCGCTTATGCGATATGGAGACCCTTAATCGAGGGTAATGAGTCCTCAAGTAAGAATGATTCTACAGCTAAAATCATGTTAGATCCTGTTGAATTTACTCCTGATCTTTCGCAATTAGCGAAGCATGGTGATGAATTACTAAACATGCAAGAATTTGAAACGTGGACCTTCGAACCATTTGAAAGAATAAAACCTTATGTAAACTCTTATATTGAAGCAAGTGGTAAAATTAATTCCTCCAGATTGCGTAAACAAAGAGAGGAGCTTAAAGCCAACCTGGAAAAGATTGTGAGTGATGTGCTTGAAAAGGTAGTAGATGATAAATGGCGTTTACTCTATGCGTCTCGGTTGCGTCGCCAGGGAGCGCTCTTCCAACAAATTGGACGTGAAGATGATGCCCAATATGTAAGTGCTGTGAGTTCTGCACTCCATCCTGATTCCGGACTAGCTCCAAATGAGCAATCTTTTCTGCGGGCTTTTATGCATCGTTCATTGAGCAATGGCTTGCTACGGTTAATAGCTGATTCTTTCCAGGGCGGTTCGTTTGGCTCTTTCCAATCTGGTCCTTTCACAGAGAAGGACGATTCTTACTTTTAAAGCTTTGAAAAATATTGGTGTAACATCTTATATAGTTGTTCTACCAGAGTGAATTCATAACAAATCCAGTGAACAATTTTGGATAAAAATACGTAGACTTTTGTGGCATTCGATCATCTGCCATCGCTACATCACATATCTGCCTGACCCTTGTAGCATTTAAAATAAGTGAGGCCTGTGCTTCACCCGTTTGTACTGCATCTAACGCTTTTTGTGCATCACGAGTATATTGAATATGCGTTCCTGCAGTCATATCTTCTGCTTTTAGTCCAAGTGTATCTTCAAGAATCAGAGTATGCGCTATTGCAACATCTAGCTTATTCCAGGCGCTGGAATGACCGCTCGCTTCCATGCGCGTTTTGCCGGCTCCGTTCAAACTAAGTAGCCAGGTTTTCTGAGCCGTACTGAGCACGAATGAGGAATGGGATGCTCCTATTTCTGCCAGACGTTCCAGAAGCACAGCATGAGCAGCATCAACACCTTCTGGCTCGTATACGCTAAAATATCGAGCAAGATGCTGACTTGTGAGCTTTTTGAGCGTCTCTTGATTCAACCCAAAAAGGAGGCGATGCGTAGGTAATACCAGCAAACCTGGATCGTCAATATCAGTTAAAGCCATCAAAACGAAATTGGCACCATCTTTTGAGTCTAGTTTACGATGCAAGGCCCGCGTTTCTTCGCGGTAGTTCAGCGCCGTTTCGTAGCGGTGATGCCCATCGGCTATGTACAGTTGACGCTCAGAGAAGAAGTTTTGGATTAAGGCAATGTGGTTTTCGTTCGTAATTGGATGTAGACGGTGTACTTCATTCACTTCATCGGTGATTTGAACTTCGGCTGCCTCGCTGTATGAACTGAGTAGTCTGCGCATTCGGCCTTGAGGATCATCATACAGGCTCATGATGGGGCTAAAATTTGTAACGCATGCACGTAATAGTTTCAGCCGATCGTCTTTTGGTTTAGCCAGAGTGTGCTCATGAGGAAGTACAATTCCTGTACTCCACGGCTCCAAACGTACGCGAGCCAACAAACTGGTGCGAGTAAAAACCTGAGCATTGTATGTAAATATCTGTTGATACAGGTAATAACAAGGAGTATTCTCCTGCTGTAGGATTGAGTTCAAGCGCCATTCGGCAAATGTTGCTGCAGCTCGTGTGTAACGATTATTTAAGGATGTATCATCTGGTTCGTCCATCCCCAACTCGAGACGAATAATGTTATATGGGTTGCGAGCATAATATTTTGCTTGGGCTTCCTCTGAAATTACGTCATAGGGAGGGGTAATTATTTGCGCGAGATTATCAGAAACTTTATCATTATAACGTATTCCTTGTAGTGGTTGAACATCGGCCATACTTTCACATTCCTTCACTTTGAGTTATGTTGATTTTGTTCAAAACATATTCTACCACGCATGAAAAAGGCTGATATAGGCACACTTCTCATGAAGTAGACATACAAAACTTGCTCTTGAAAGTACCTCGTCAAATTCTAAAAAAAAATTAGAAAATACGTTCTAAAAACCACTTGACATTTCTAATGATCTATGGTACTATAGCTTTTGTTAGAACAAAGGTTCAAAACTTAATATGCTCTCTCAACCCCTATCTTTCCTCAATTTCACCTCTTTCGGCGGTCGGGTGCAATCTCCTCTCCCCCTCCCGACCGCTGTAGTGGAAGGATGTGCTTGATTTATTGTTGTTACTTTCATGTACATAAATATGTGGGGCTTCAGAAAATTTTTTGCATGAAGCCCCACTATTTGATGTCGAAATGTCAGGTGCTGCTATGCCATCGGTTATTCTAACATTTCTCCCTGTGTCAATGCTAAGCCAGGTTCGTGTCCGGTGATCTCTACGTTGGCTCCAACGCCTCTGCGTAGCATAGGCACTTTGTCGAGTGCTTCCCAGGGTGCATCAATATCTGTACGGCCAAAATGGCCAAACGCGGCAGTGGGTTGGTAAATAGGACGGCGCAGGTTCAAAGTCTGGATAATACCGGCCGGACGTAGATCAAAATGTTCATTGATCAATTGGATGATTTCCTCATCCGAAACTTTGCCTGTACCAAATGTATCTACAAAAAGAGATAACGGCCGGGCAACACCAATGGCATAGGATACCTGTAATTCTAGTCGTTCAGCAAGTCCTGCAGCTACAATGTTTTTAGCAATATAGCGTGTGGCATAGGAGGCCGAGCGATCTACTTTCGTTGGATCTTTTCCACTGAAAGCTCCTCCGCCATGGCGAGCCATTCCACCATACGTATCTACGATAATCTTACGACCAGTTAATCCTGCATCCCCCATAGGACCTCCAGTGACGAAACGGCCCGTTGGGTTCACGAAAATCTTGGAATTATTATCGAGCAGATGAGACGGTATAATCGGTTTGATGATGTGGTCGATTACATCCTGGCGAACCTGCTCATGATCGATGTAGTCAGCGTGTTGGGTAGAGATGACAATGGTGTCAACTCGAACAGGTTTACCATGTTCATATTGCACGGTTACCTGGCTCTTTCCATCGGGTCGCAAATAAGCCATTGGGCCAGCTCCTCCCCATGATCTGCGTCGCACCTGCGAGAGTTGACGAGTGAGTTTATGAGCCAGGCTGATTGGCATAGGCATATATTCAGGAGTTTCATTGCAGGCAAAACCAATCATCATACCCTGGTCACCCGCGCCAATGCGCTCTAACTCATCATCGCTGAGGTGCATCACACTGCCTTTGGTCTCAAGAGAATTGCTGACTCCCAGGTCAATATCAGGAGATTGCTTTCCAATCGAGGTGACTACGCCGCACGTTCTGTAATCGAAACCGTAATCAGCATTAATGTATCCTACCTGCTCGATCGTCTTGCGCACTACGGCTGCCATATCGATCCAGGCGCTAGTCGTGATTTCACCTGCAACAAGCACCAGACCAGTAGTAGTAGCAGTTTCACAAGCTACTCGAGACATCGGGTCCTGCACTAAAATCGCATCAAGCACCGCATCCGATATCTGATCACATAATTTGTCGGGATGTCCTTCAGTAACCGATTCGCTAGTGAAAAATGATTTTGGACTGTGTTTAAAGTTGCTCAAAAGTTAGTCTCCTTTCTTGAGCGAGGAAGGTGAGCGCTCTGCTTGGCTCGTGATTGACTACAAAGTATTCATGTGTAAGTTATATAAAAAAACCCCTGCGTTATTCAGGGGTTTTAGAGTTATATCTCGTTCCCCTCATCTTGCGGATCATTCCGCCGGAATTGGCACCCTTCCTGCACATTGGCAGGTGGGTTGCCGGGCTTCGTCGGGCCGTTTCCCTCCACCTCTCTTGATGAGAGCAGATCTGTCTGCACATCTGAAATTGTATAGGTGCTGGCTACTTGCTTATTTACAGTATAACGAGAAAAGAGGTTGCGTGTCAAGAAATTTTTATGTCCCCGATTCCCACGAGTTCAAGTATTTATCTTGCTCAGTTGAAAGCGTATCGATGCGGATCCCCATAGCATGGAGTTTAAGTCGCGCAATCTCTTTATCAAGTTCAGCCGGTAATGTAAAGACACGCGGCTGCATTTCTTTGGCATGTGCGAGCATATATTCAGATCCCAATGCTTGATTTGCAAAGCTCATATCCATCACGCTTGCAGGATGGCCCTCTGCCGCAGAAAGATTGACCAGACGCCCCTCAGCCAGCAAATGGATCTGGCGACCATCTGCATAGGTATATTCGTCTACGAAATCGCGTACACGGCGTTTTTTCGTTGCTAGTTTTTCTAATTCAGGAATATTGATTTCATCGTTAAAGTGACCAGAATTTGCAATCAACGCGCCATTTTTCATCCGTTCAAGATGTGCACGGTCGATTACGTTGACATTGCCTGTAACGGTAATAAAAATGTCACCGATTTCCGCGGCTTCAATTCCAGGCATCACACGATAGCCATCCATCGCAGCTTCTAATGCGCGCGTTGGATCAACCTCAGTGATGATTACGTTCGCACCCATGCCGTGAGCACGCGAGGCAACGCCGCGTCCACACCATCCATAACCGAAGACCACCAATGTTCTACCTGCCAACAAAATGTTGGTCGAACGTATAATCGCATCAATTGAACTTTGACCAGTGCCGTAACGATTATCGAACATATGTTTCGTGTCAGACTCATTGACTGCTAGTACGGGAAAGCGTAAGACGCCGCCTTTTTCCATACTGCGCAGGCGAATAACACCTGTTGTAGTCTCTTCCATACCCCCAATAATCGCAGGTATCAGTTCGGTGCGTGTCGTATGGAGAGTAGAAACAAGATCGCAACCATCGTCCATAGTCATGTTGGGTTTGTGATCGAGCACGGCATTGATGTGACGGTAATATGTTTGATCATCCTCACCTTTGATCGCAAAGGTTGGAATGTCATATTCACTTACGAGTGCGGCGGCTACATCATCTTGAGTTGAGAGTGGATTTGAAGCGCACAACATCAAATCGGCGCCGCCTGCCTTTAATGTGATGGCAAGATTTGCTGTTTCAGTGGTTATGTGCAAACAGCCTGACATTCGAACGCCTTTCAAGGGTTGATCCTTGATAAATCGCTCCTGAATAAGTCGCAATACTGGCATTTCTTTGGCTGCCCACTCAATACGATCTTTTCCACGTGGGGCAAAAGAGATATCTTTGACATCTCCTCGGGTTGAAGTCGTCATTAATTGTGTAATCCTTTCCTTAATTGAGAACTTTGACTGTCTTATAGTATCATGTTTCGAAATGTATTTACCTGGAACGCCAGTTGACATCGAAATGTGAGTATTCAACAAGACTTTGATAACGTCTTGCAACATCATCTATAGTCAGAGAACGCAAGCGACCAATACTAAAGTCTTCACAGACATATGATCCGATGATGTTTCCATGTACGACACCACGCTTTATCTCATCAATAGCATATTGACCATCTTGTTGACGTTCAACCCTCGAGAGGTATCCAAGGAAGCCACCCGCAAAGGCATCACCAGCGCCCGTAGGGTCTATCACTTCTTCGAGGGGGTATGTCGGAGCGCTAAAGAAAGTGCCGTCGGCACCAAAGAGCAAAGCTCCGTAGCTTCCTTGTTTAACTACAACATATTGCAATCCCATATCTAGCAACTGGCGCACACCTGCTACAATGCTTGGGCGATTGGTATATTGGCGAATTTCTTCTTCACTCATTAAAAGTACATCAACACGCTGCATGACTTCTGTCAATTGCGGCCGGGCAGTCATAATCCATAATTCCATCGTGTCAAGCACAGAAAGCTTCGCACAAGGTACCTGTTCCAGTACCTCTATCTGCAACTCGGGCTGGATATTGGCCAGAAAAAGCAGTTCGCTCGAACGATATTTCTCGGGTATAATTGGGTGAAAATCTGCGTACACACCTAATTGGGTATCTAGTGTATCACGCGCGTTCATATCCATGTGGTAACGCGCTGTCCAGCGGAATGTTCTTCCCTCTTTGATCTGTAAGCCGTCGAGGTTTACCGTGCGATTACGCCAGAAGTCAAGGTGTTCGCGAGGAAAATCACTTCCTACAATGGCTACCAGATTGACCTGATTATAGAGCGAAGCCGCAGTAGTAAAGTAAGATGCAGCCCCGCCCAGGGTTTCGTTGGCGTTTGAAAATGGTGTTTCGACACTATCAAGTGCTACTGAACCAACAACTAATATGGACACTCCTCCATCCTCCCTTTCAGAATGCTTAGAAAAATATTATACAGGCGTTGCATCGCTCAGATGTTCGATCACGCCATCAAGAAAAGCCAGGGTATTGCCAAATTTTTCTTTAGCTAGATTTTGTGCTGGAACTGTATTGAGGGATTGATAAAGATCGACGAACCGCTCCTCGATATGGCGAAGGATGGCGGCAAGGATTTCAGCGTTAACGGCACGATTAGGGTAGCGTGCTCCAAATTCAATTAAAGATGTTACAACAGCCAGGCCACTCAATCGGCCGATTTTATCGGCATCGTATAAGATACGTCCTTCAAGAGGAACCGATTTCTGCTCGTTGGGAACAACGGCACTCGTATGGGTCAGAATGATCTGCTCAACTTTTGTGATGCACTGTTCCGGCGCATCAAGCTTACGCAAAAACTCAACAGCCAGCTCCGCAGATTTCAGATGATGGTCGGGAAAACCGAACTCCGCAGTTGAGATGTTATGCAGGTAGGCTGAAATGATCAAGGCGTCCATGTGCAGGGCCTTTGTACCTTCCTCTCCCTCATCCAGTTCCGCTGCAAGCATCCTACAATTTGCGACTACTGCGCTAAGATAATGGAATCCTTCTTTGCCCAGCACTTTTTCTGCATAGTCCGCGGCAGCTTGCGCAATTGCATTGTCCATTAATTGCTGTCCTGCCTCTCAATATCATGATAACCTAAACAAAGTTCGTATAATGAATTGTTAAACGGTGGTCGAGCTATACCTGCCTCGGTAATAATTGCACTCACATAGAAATGAGGTGTGATATCAAAGGCAGGGTTTGCGACATGTATCCCAGCAGGAGCAATTTCTATCCCACGCATGCTTGTAATTTCATCAGGGTTTCGCTGCTCTATAGGAATCTGTTCACCAGATGAAAGTTTGAGATCAATCGTGGAGCGAGGAGCTACTACGTAAAATGGTATAGCGTGTGCTTTGGCCAGTACAGCAATGCTATATGTCCCGATTTTATTAGCAACGTCTCCATTAGCAGCAATTCGATCAGCGCCTACAAAAACTGCTTTAATCCCTCCATGGCGCATGAAATAGCCTGCCATGCTGTCAGTGATCAATGTTAATGGGATCCCTTCCTGCTGAAGCTCCCACGCAGTCAAACGTGCTCCTTGCAGCACGGGACGTGTCTCATCAACAAAAACATGTAGGTGTTTACCAGCTCTATGCGCGACATAGATTGGCGCCAGTGCGGTTCCCCAACCTGCGGTTGCAAGAAATCCCGCGTTACAATGAGTCAGCAGAATATCGTCACTGGAAATCAATTCTGCTCCATATCGACCCATATTCAGGCAAGCTTGAAAATCTTCATCTGCAATAGCCTGAGCTTCGTCTCTCAAAATCTGGGCCAGATGCCGCATTGAGCAATGTTCGCTAATAGCTCGGTCAGCGCAACCTAGCATACGGTCAATAGCCCAACGGAGATTGACTGCTGTAGGACGGGTGAGTACTAACATCTCCCCAACGGCGTGTAGATGCTCTCGGGCCTCCACAGGTGTTAACTTTTCATTTCGTTCGTGGAGTAGACGAGTAAGCGCCAGCGCCATAGCGAAAGCAGCGGTAACGCCAATGGCCGGAGCACCTCTTACTTTTAATGTAGAAATAGCTTCTGCCACCTGCTGCTCGTGGGTAAGTGTGAGATTGACTATCTGCCCCGGTAAAAGCGATTGGTCGATCATACATACAGCTTCACCGCTGGCATCTTCCTGCCACCACACTGTACGCATATCATGCAGATGCTTTTCTTCAGCCATAAAAGGGATTGCTCCTTAGTTGCGGTTAGATTACTTCGTGTATGGTACCATACCTGGTGGATTTTGGGCAAATGAATGGGACTCAAATTCGCTTCCCCCATTAGTACTAACTTAACGACTGTTGATATCAACGATTCTTACAAATATGCTACCATGGTAAACAATAAATCACGTAAACGCTGTTATCATTAACTATCTTCATTCATCATGTTACTGAAAGCGTTGATTGTCCGTTCCACTACACAGAAGGATGAAAAGCCTTTCCGCACCCGTAGAGGTATCAATATGATATCAGCACGGCCCGGAGATGTGCCCTATCGCTTGATGGAACGGACAAGTCGATAGCTGTAGTCATTGAAGGGACGTAACGCATGGCCAGGGCGGAAACCAAGGAGAATTCTTGGTCCTTTGACCAGATTTACGATGAATATAAAACGCCTATTTATAATTACATGTATCATCTGGTAGGGGACCGAGAGCAGGCAGACGATCTGACACAGGATACATTTTTGAAAGCGTTTCGTGCGCTTCCAAAAATGGACGCGAACTTAAAGCTTTCCGCCTGGTTATATCGCATTGCTACGAATACGGCGTATGATGCGCTTCGTCGTCGCAAATTAATCGCCTGGCTTCCCTGGCAAGACCTCGATCATGAGCCAGCGGATGTTGAGAGTGCTGACCCTCAAGAAATTTATGGTACAACGGAACTTGTACGTGCAGCTCTTCGTCGAATGCCCCAGCAATATCGGGCAGCATTATTATTATATACTCAAGAAGGTTTCTCATACAATGAGATTGCCCAGGCTTTGAATATCGCCGAGAGCGGCGTCAAAATGTATCTATCACGTGCGCGTCAATCCTTTAGAGAACATTACAGGGCCTTAGAACAAGGAGGAGGCACAAAATGAACTGCGAGCGAGTCGAGGATTTGCTTAGTGCTTACCTTGACAATGCACTCGCATTCGAAGAATGGCGAGAGGTGAATGTTCACTTACAGAATTGCCCGAAATGTAGCGCTATGCTCGCCGAGTTTAGCCGTAACGATGCTTTAATCGCACGACTTCCCCGTATTAGCCCTGATCCAGCCCTGAGCAATCGTATTTTTTCCTCACCTGAATTTTTAGAACTGACAGGTACATTTGATGTCAGTAGTGAAGCTCAAAAAAATTGGACGGTACCTAAGCTTCCCGCGAATCATACCCGTCGCGACACTCCAGGACGTCCTCAGCTCGTTGCTATTCCTGGAGGTCGTAGCACTACTCCAACTCCATCAATACAACTACCACCACCTCGCCGAAGCCGAAATTTAAGAACTCTGCGTATATTGGTTGCAGTTCTTGCAGCTGCTATCATCCTGGCTATTGGCATTGGTAGTTTCTTTGGTCTTAATTCCTGGCGGCGCCAAACACAGGCAACAAACAATGGAGCTATTGCCCCACCTACGGGGCCACTTCAAAGCGGACCTCTTTCAGCCGGGATACGTTTTGTCTTTCTACGCGATGGCACACTTTGGAGCAAAGTGACGAATAGCACTAAACAGGCTGATCGTCTTACCCCTGGCAATGTAACGGTTGCTACAAATTGGGTGGTGAGTCCTGCGCAAGCGGGTCGTTTAGCCGGTGATATGCTTGCCTACATTGATCTACAGAAGGCTTTTGTGCATATCATTCGCAGTGATGGACAGCAAGATACCACTATCAAGCAGCCTTTGTTGAGTGCAACTATTCAACCTGCATCTGTTTGGGATACTGACACCGGAGCAACGATCTTAAATAGTCTCGCGTGGTCAAACGATGGAAGTATGCTAGCATTTGTAGCAGCACCCAACGACACGGGCCAGACCCGATTGTATATCTACTCTACTCAAACAGGTATTACACAGGTGGTGCCTATGCCTCTTTCGGCTAAAGGAAGCATTTCTCATCCGGTCTGGTCCCCTGACAGTGTACGAGTAGCTTTTGAGTTGATCAGCAATGGATCAATGAGCATTTTTGACTATAACACTCAGAACCATGGTTTATTAACTATTACCAATAGCTTAGATTCTCAAGCAGGAGATACAGTACTTTCCCTCAACTGGTCAGCGAGTCTTGAAGAACCGGCGATTACCTGGAGTGTGGGAGTGATTGGCCATATCCACAGTTTGTGGGTACGTCGTGTGGGTGTCGGTGGAGCGATTAAACCGATACGACTCTTAGCTGGTGACTATGTTCAAGCAATCTACAGTCGTAATGCTAACAATAGCACGGGAAGCTGGCTGGTCGTGACTTCAGTTGCAGGACAAGCTGGCGATCTCTGGCGGATCGATGTTGTGCCAGGTTCGAGTTTTGTACGCTTAACTTCTGGTAAGCAAGTGAATTTTGCGCAATGGTCAACAGATGGTATACATGTTGACTACCTGGATGCGCTTTCATCCGGCGTAGGGACTTTCCATGTTGTAGATATACGCTCCGGTGTTGACTTGCTGATCGCAACGGAAGTTGTCAATGATCCTGCTCCTGCCTGGTCAATTGATGGGCAAGAGTTGGTCTATAGTACGGGTACACGAATTGGCATTGTCAATCTTCAGGCAGGCACCAGGACGCTATTCCTCAAATTAAAAGGTGTGGCCTCCTCATTTGCCTGGTCGATTACCTCACCTCGTCAAGTAGTAGTCGCTCTACGCGATACGACTCAGGGTATTTACATGGTTGACACTTTGCATAACACCTCGTTGCCTATGGACAAGGTGGGAACTAGTGGGCCCATTGAATGGACAGAGATTCCGTAGTTCCTGTTTGTATTTTGCATGAAAGTTTCTCAGCCTGTAACTGCATGAAGTGCTAAAACGGGCAAAATTGTAAAATCTTCATAAAATCGGTGAAAATCTCTAATTGTTGAGAAAAATAAGCCCTTGAAGTGATATCAAAAGGTACAGTTATACGTTATAATACATAGGCCTGGGATGGAAGGCGGGATGTTCGTAGGCAAGCATATCCACCTCGACGAGCAAGCTTGTGGCGTACATCTGATTATTCGTGCAACCTTTTCCCCATGGGGTTAGCACGCGCACCTCCTAGAGTCGCGCGTTGCGTTTCGCATACGCGTGGTAAAGGGAGGACGAGCTGGCACCCCGTTCTCCCTTTACTTTTGCTAAGCCTATAGAAGGAGTGGCATGCGATTCACAGTGCGGTCATTGGGGGAAAAATTAGTAATTTGCGCGGCTTTGATGCTTTTGCTTTGTATACTCCTTTTTTCTGTAACCTCCTGGTATGTTTTGAAGTCCTTTTATGAACGTGAAGCAATTAGTGACGCAAATAGACATATAAAGTCCATTCAGAGCGCATACCAGACCAAAATTGATGCAATGAAAGAAGGTTTGATTACCGAAGCTTCTAAACCTGTTATAGTTGCCGCTTTAACCACTTCCAGACCAACATCTCAGACTTCCAAAGAGTTTGCATCAACTAAACAGAAGTATCATTTCTCGTCAGTTTCCATCATCTCTCTGCAAGGAGCAATACTTGGAGATATCAATCCTTTCAGGAATAATTCCTTGATAATTCAGGCCCAGAACGGAGAAACTGTCTCAACGCTACAGATGACTGAGCTAGAAATGGCTACTCCTGTTACAAACAGTGCGGGTGCAAATATTGGTGCGCTGGTTGCTACCCAGGACATCGATGATTTTGTATCCGACCTGTCTCAGATCGCATCTGATCAGGCAGGAAACAAAGGATTGAATGTAGCATTGTGCGAATCAAATCATATCGTGGGGACAACACTAAACAAAATTGATACGCTGGACCAGCATGTGTCAGCAAGAGACCTTTGTACGCCAGGAATCCATACTATTGATGGAAGCGAACGTTACCTGACTAAGTCAGATCACGTACTTTCTCAAAATCAATCTTATAATTCACCTTCATTGACAGTCGTGGATATTGAGCCGTTGTATAATCTTACAGCTCATACAGAGCGGGCACTACTGATTATGATCGGCCTGGCCATCTTTATCATCGCTCTAGGTGTGACGACTTATACTCTGATTGCAAGAACATTCTTCGTGCGTCCTATACACGAATTACAAAGCAAAGTAGCAGCTCTGGTTGCTGTTAATGGAGATTCACAACCTGCGACCTCGACAAGTGACGAATTGTCTATGCTATCTCGCTCATTCAGCCTTCTCTCGGAATCTCTTAGTACGCAAGAAAATGAAAGCGATGTTATCACGAGGCAGATGAGCGATCTGCTAGCCATGAGTGATGTGCTTATCTCGACCTTGAACCTTGAGGCTCTGCTGGGTGAGATTGTCTCTCGTCTTGGTCATATTATGCAAACGAAAGGCGTAGCATTGCTTTTATACGGGCGCGAGATGCAATCTCCATGGGCGGTTGCTCGTTGGTCAAATCAACAGAATCCTACAGGATCCATTTCAGTTGTAGATTCGTCATCGCAAAATGGGGCTGTTACAGTGCATATGGATCCCACTGGAGATATCACTATGACGGCAACTACTAAAATGGCTGCGATTGCCGTTCCAGCAAAACGTTCTGATCAAACACCGAGCGGAAAACGCTCAGCCATACGAGTTCCCAAACTCACTTCTCAATCTGAGCAAGTCGAGATGCGGGCACCGCGTATTCCGCGTCCAGCTTTACGTGAACTTGATATGATTCTGGCGCGCATGTCGATGCAAAAGCAGAAAATTGCTTGCGGTGAGGATATAGAAATGATTTACCAGGGGCGAGGTGAAGCATGGGCGCGTATGGCGTTGGAAGCAGGATATTATTCGGTTATTGCCGTACCTCTTTTATTGCAAGATCAGGTTATTGGAGCAATCGTATTGTATGGCGATAGACCTTACCAGGTGAGCCGGCGTGACACGTTCTTGTTGAGCACAGCAGCGATTCAGGCTGCAATGGCGATTCAAAATACGCTCCTTTTTGCTGAAGTGAAGGATAAGAATGCGGCTCTTGAGCGTGTAAATCATCTGAAGTCGCAATTCCTTGCTACTGTTACCCATGAATTACGTACCCCATTACATAGTATCATCAGTTATGGCGCGTTAATATTAGAAGGATTTGTTGAAGGAGAACTCACGGCTGAACAGGAAGAACATATCCAGTTTATCGTGCGTCGAGCGGAAGATCTATCACGCCTGGTAGATGATATGCTCGATCTCTCGAAAATCGAAGCTGACCGTTTGGAGGTCAAAATTGAACCACTTGTCCTGAAGACAAGTTTGACGGAGGTTATAAACCAGCTAAAGCCAATAGCAAGCAATAAAGGTCTACAACTAACACTCGAAATGGATGATGCGCTTCCAATGGTTCTGGCTGATAGCCAGCGTATACGCCAGGTCGTCATTAATATGATTTCTAATGCCTTAAAGTTTACAGAGAAAGGTGGGGTAACTATTCAATGTGCGTTACTCGATCGTTACGATATGCTGCGTATCTCGGTCAATGATACTGGTATTGGTATTTCACCAGCCTCGCTTGACTATATTTTTGCAGCATTTCGCCAGGCTGATGGCAGTACTACTCGTCGATTTGGTGGGACAGGTCTGGGGTTAACAATTGCCAGGAAATTGATCGAATTACAAGGAGGCGAAGTTTCTGTGGAAAGTGTTGTGGGACAGGGTTCGACCTTTGCGTTTACTTTGCCTGTAGCTTCAGCAGCCATGGTACAAGTTTGATAGTAGTGAGCTTCTTTAAGTAGTATATATTGCGGTTTCAATACATGAAGATACAAGAATTGGAATATGTGAAAGATGAACACACCAATGCCGCCGGTCAAAACACCTGGCACACGTCAGCCAACAATTCTCATTATCGAGAATGAAGTTTCGAACCGTCTACTGATTGAGCGGGTTCTCTCCACGCGTGGCTATCGCTGTATTACTGCTTCAAATGGGCAGGAAGCGCTGAATATACTCGATAGGGAACCTGCAGACCTGATTCTGACAGATCTCTCAATGCCTGTACTCGATGGTTATCGTACGACACAGTTGATCCGTGAACGTCCCGCAATGGCGAATGTTCCCATTGTTGCTGTTACTGCATACGCCTTGAATGATGAAAACGAGGCCGCAATGCAAATAGGCTGCAATGAATATTTAACAAAGCCATTTAAGCCGCGTCAATTGTTAGAGGTGGTGGATAGATTACTGCCGCGCGAGTAAATATATACATTTCTGCTAAATGTAGCGCAATTTACAAGAATTTGCTATGATTGAAGGCACAAAATGTGATCCCTGGCCGGTCATCCTGATTATATGATCGGTCAATCTCTTTTGGAAAAGTATTGTTGAGAATGAACTGGGAGATTGTTTGTTATGGACGTTCGCTTAATTGAACAAACTGTAAAAGATGTGCAATGCGATGCGCTGGTGATAGGTGTATCCTACAAAGAAGTAGGACAACAAAGTAGAGAGGTTATACTGGCTGAAAAAGCGAAGGAAGTAAATAGTCTGTTGGGTGGCCTTTTAAAGACAATGTACGATGATGGTGAATTCAAAGCCGAACTAGGAGAGATGATTACCGTACATCCCCTAAGTAAATTGGCCGCGAAACGGGTTGTCGTGATGGGTTTAGGGTCGCAAAAGAAGATGAACGCGCAATCAATTCGTCGTGCCAGTGCCATAGCTTCTCGTCATGCGCAACAAACTGGAGCGCAACAGATTGCTCTTGCACTACACTCAGAGGAGTGGAGTATCGATCTGGACAACAGTATACAGGCAGAAGTAGAGGGAGCATTATTGGGCCTGTATACTTTTAAAAAGTATAAACATGCAAATACCAACGGTAATGGACAGACCATTACCAGAATCAATCTACTTGCAAATCATACAAACGAACTTGGGCTTTCCCTGGCTGTGGATCAGGGTATTGCTCTGGCGGAAGCCACAAATTTTGCGCGGGACCTCGTGAATGAGCCACCCAATGTATTAACCCCATCGGAACTTGCTAATCGAGCCAGTGCTATGGCGCAGCGATTCGGGCTTGAATGCCAGGTGCTGGATCGACCTGAGATGCAAGAACTGGGAATGGGTGGATTGCTAGGTGTTGCGCAAGGGAGTGTTGAACCTCCTAAATTTATTATCCTGCGCTATCGCGGCGCTCCTGGAAGTGAAAATCAGGGCATTGCTCTGGTGGGCAAGGGCATCACATTTGATACAGGCGGTATCTCTCTCAAATCCCCTGAGGGTATGCACCAGATGAAGGGTGATATGGCGGGAGCGGCAGCTGTGATTGGCGCAATGCATGCTATAGTCGCCTTAAAACCAGCCATGAACGTCACGGCTCTGGTGCCAACAACTGAGAACATGCCGAGTGGAACCGCTTATCGGCCTGGCGATATCTTGCGTATCATGAATGGAAAGACGATTGAGATCGTCAATACAGATGCCGAGGGACGACTGGTGCTGGCCGATGCATTATCCTATGCTGTAAAAAATGGCTTATCGCCAATTATTGATGTTGCAACATTAACCGGTGGTATCGTAGTCGCGCTTGGCTCTGTTATGTCGGGCATGTTCTGTAACGATAAGGAACTCAGCAATGATATTATCGCCGCTGGCCAGATTGCCGGTGAGAAATTCTGGCCCATGCCCCTGGATGACGAGTATAAAGAAGCTATTCAGAGTGATATTGCTGACATCAAGCAGACCGGAGGAAAATACGCTTCAGCGGTGACGGCTGCCAAAATTCTTGAGCATTTTGTAGGCGATGCACAATGGGCTCACCTCGATATAGCGGGTACCGACTTTATTGATGCGAAAAAGCCGTACCAGGAGCATGGGGCTACAGGAGTAGCTGTACGTACACTGGCTGAATTTGTTCTTAGGAGAGCGGAGTAATTTCCCTCGATTCGCATGAGAAAGGTTAACAATGCTTGAACAGGAAACGATGATCCCCCCTTTCACAAAAGGGAATGCAGGCATCACTGAATTACTGGAATACTTACATGAAATAGAGGATCTCGAAGCTTTAAGTAGCCTGGCAGAGTGGGATCAAAATACTGAGATGCCAGAAGGGGCTGGGGAAGTGCGTGGCTACCAGTCGGCAACTCTGCAAGGCGTTTTACATGAACGCTGGACAAATCAGCGCCTGGGTACCCTGCTCAATAAGCTGAATGCTGTAATCAATGGATCAGGCTATACTGATGCAGATCGTGGATTGGTGCGAGAGGCACAACGTAACTATGATCGCGCAATGAAGTTGCCTCGCAAACTGGTTGAGGAAATGGCTCGCGTACAGGCAAGTAGTTTTGAAGCATGGAGACGAGCCAGGGAACACAACGATTTCGCCAGTTTCGCGCCCTGGCTTGGTCGCACTGTGGCTTTGCAGCGAGAGGTTGCGGATCACATCGGCTATACTGAGACCCGTTACGATGCGCTCCTGGATTTTTTTGAACCGGGAATGACAACCAGTGCGTTAGATAAACTGTTTACTCCTGTGCGCGAAGTAAGCACGACATTATTGCGGCGTATTGAGGCAAGTGGCGTTATTGTTGATGACTCCTGTTTGCAAGGAGAGTTTTCAGAAGAGAAGCAAGTAGCATTAAGCGATGTCTTGCTGCGTCGTATGGGCTATGACTTCTCCCATGGTGGCATTGCTGTTTCACCACATCCTTTCACAACGAGCTTTGGTAGTCCTTTTGACGTGCGTCTCACAGTTCATCCGGACATGCATTTCATCCAGTCATCGGTGATGGCTGCAATACACGAGGGTGGCCATGCCGTTTATGAGCAGGGTAGCGCGCCAACACTTGTGCGCACTCCTCTTGCGGGGGGAGCTTCGATGGGAGTGCATGAATCGCAGTCACGTTTGTGGGAAAATGCCATAGGACGTTCAGAGGCATACTGGAAGGGTCAGTTTGCTGCTGTGCAGCAGGCTTTTCCAGAACACTTTGTTGCAATTGATGCCGCTACATTCGCCCGCGCTCTGAACAAGGTCAAACCTGATCTCATTCGCATAGAGGCCGATGAGGTAACCTATAACCTGCATATCATCGTGCGTTATGAACTGGAGAAGGCAATGATTAATGGCGATCTTGCGATTGAGTCGCTACCAGGGCAATGGAACGCAATGTATCAAGAATACCTCGGTATCGAGCCTACCAGCAATTCAGAGGGCGTGTTACAAGATATTCACTGGTCTTCTGGATTTGGCTACTTCCCGAGTTATACGCTTGGTAATCTCTATAGCGCGCAAATTTACTCAGCGCTTCGCCAGCATTACTCGAATTTCGATGAGCGGCTGGCAGGCGGCGATACTGCGTTTATACTGGGATGGCTGCGTAAAAATATATACGCCTTTGGTGCAATCTATCAGCCTGATGCCTTGATGAAGCGCGTGACAGGAGAGGTTCCCAATCCAGCGTTCTTCACACGTTACCTGACCGGCAAGTTTGAAGCAATCTATCAATTGCAATAAGCTTGCCGATTAAAGATGATAAATGTAGGGGCGCAATTTATCGCGCCCTGAAACTTCCGTTGTTCTTTCATGCAGACACTTATAAACTGTTCCTTGTTATCTTGAATCTTTCCATTATCATTCTGAGCCTTTCCATTGTCATTCTGAGCGATAGCGAAGAATCTCTCTCGACGGATAACGAGATTCTTCGCTACCGCTCAGAATGACAAACGGGTACACTCCATTCTGAAATCACGATCTCTTGACGAGCTTCTACAAGTAAACTAGAATAACAACATCCTCAACAAGGAACGCAAGCAGTGGGGGATGAGAGCGCCGTCTGGTATGATGTGCTGGGTGGACTGCACGGGGGCGATAGCTGGTGGGAGAAGATTGTAGAGGAGTTGATTACCCGCAAAGTATTTATTGTCGTGCTATCGCCAGAAGCTGTAGTCTCTCCTTGGGTAAGAGATGAGATCAACCTGGCCTGGAGCCAGAAGAACTCAAAGGAAGGAAAGCTCATCATTCCACTGCTGTACCGGGAGTGTAGGGTACGTGCCGATCTCAATACCCTCCAGGTCATCTCCCTTCTCAGTCCAAATACCTACGTAACAGCTTTCAAAGAAGTGCTTTTGACACTCGGTTTATCAACGGCAGAAGTAGAAGAGCCAGTACAAGTTACTCCTCAACCAGTAGATATCGGAACAGCACTGGTACAGCAGATGGAATCGTCCTTTGCCGCTCAAGATTGGCCTGATGTGCTTCGCAAAGTCGACTATATCATCAAGCGCTTGCCAGGGAGCGCTACAGCAACAGTCTATCGCTTGCAGGGATTGGCTCTCTTAGAGGAGGGCGAAATGAAGCAGGGACAGGAGGCATTGGAAACTTCCCTTGCCTTAGTGTCTGATCGACAGCTTCGGCTCACATTGCTCGGTGACTATACCACGTTGCTTGCCGGTCAGAACCAATGGGCAAAGGTGCTCAAACAGGCAAAAGAAGCCCTTCGTCTTGTCCCTAACGACCCTGGATGGCTGGCAACGCAAGAGCAGGCGCAAAGTCAACTTGCGAAAGCATCTCCTGTCCAGTCAAAGCCTCAATCTCCGGTTCAAACCAGGAACAAAGAGACATCCTCTGTTCCACAGAAGACCAAAGAGGAATGGCTCCAGGAGGGAAATAACCATTACAACGCTAAGGAATACCAGAAATCGTTAGCCGACTACGATCGAGCCATAGAACTCGATCCGCAGTATACCGATGCTTACAACAACCGGGGACTTGCTTACGTTGGCCTCAAGGAGTACCAGAAAGCGCTAGCTGACTATGACCGCGTCCTTCAACTCGATCCCAACGACACTCAAGCGAGGGAGAATAGAGAAGAGGCTTATCGCTTGCTACAAGGAAAAAGATAAAGCGAACGAGATGAATGGGCATGCTACGCCACTCTCGAGCTATGCTATAATACTTCTATGAAGATTCACTTGCGTTTTTTTGCATCGTTTCGTGAAATTGTCGGGCAAAATGAGGAAATGTTGACGGTGGATGATGGCGCTAGCGTTGCCGATGTACGCGCATTACTCCTTGTTCGCTATCCTCGTTTGCAGCCTGTCATGGAACGATCTGCCTGCGCCGTCAATCATGGCTATGTTCCCAGAGATGCAACGCT
>WNFW01000216.1_pt1 | contig 39656 bp, 41 predicted proteins | sample 5400131 | NCBI WGS metagenome assembly WNFW01 (sample SAMN13153362, study PRJNA577476) | soil metagenome | isolation source: 20 cm soil or saprolite under grassland replicate 1 | place: USA:California | collected 2016-06-15 | reverse complement strand
CGGCGATTACGGGCTCGAGATCTACGCGAATTCGATCGGCGCTGGCGAGGATTTCCTCACCAAGAACCCCGACGTGGTGAAGAAATTCGTCCGCGCCGCGCTCAAGGGCTGGAAGGATGCGCTTGCGGATCCGGAGGAGGCGGCGCGCATCGAAATCCAATACGTAAAGGCGCTCGACCCGGGGATCATTGTCGAGGAACTGCAGATCCTCAAGCGGATCGCGATTACGCCGGACGTCGAGGCGAACGGCTTCGGCTATATTTCAATGGACCGCATGAAAAATACGGTCGACTTCATCAACAAGAACATCGAAGTGTCCGGCGACAAACTCACCGCGGAGCAGATCTACCGCGCGGGATATCTGCCCGACGTTCCGATCAAGCCGTAACGCTTAGGCCATCCACTCGGTGCATTCCCCTCCACCGCTTGCGGGGGGAGGGATAGGGAGGGGCATGCAAAAGAGGGAGCAGACCGAGTTCGCGGCTAGCGGTGATTCCGATAAGGCGGCGGACGCGCTTCAGAAAAACGCGAGCGTGCGGATTTCGATGCTCTCGCGCGGGCGCGCGTTGGGCGGCGAGGTGGGATCCTCGAACGCGGTGTGCGCGGACCAGCGGGCGCGGCCGTCCTTTGCCGAATCGTAGACCTTGAATACCAGCGCCTCCTCGCGCCGCATGCGCGGCAGATAGTACCAGCGGTGCTCGGGATTGAAGGTGATGGCGTAGGTTTGGCCGATGCGATTGGGGTAACGGCGTTCGCTCACCAGGAAATCGTCCGGCGAGATCGAGCGGGCGTCGCAGATCGCGAGCGGAAAGCTCTCGACCGGATGCCGGATCGGCCGCCATACCTGCACGATGGCGAAGCGCCGCTGCAGGAGGTCATCGGCCTCGTCCGGGAGCAGGTCGCGCACGCGCTGGGGTCCGGACCACTCGGTGTAATCGTTGTGGACGCGGCGCACGACCTCGCGAATCTTGCGCGCCTCGCGCTGCTCGTCATCCGCCGTGCGCAAAGTGTGATCGAAGACGACGACGCGCGAGGCTCCGCTTTCGGTTTTCACCAGCGCTTCCATTTCTGGATAGTAAACCCTGCGGATCTGGTGCTCGTCGAAGAAGTCCGCGACTTTCGTGTCGTGACGCACAAAGCGAAAACCGTCGCGATCGAGCACGAAGGGCTCCTTGCTGAGCCGCGCATTGCGGATGGTCACGCGATGCGGGTCGAAGGTGCCGCCGCTGCGCACGTCGGTCGCTCCCAGCGCCGCCGTCTGCGTGAAAATCTTCTCCCCGTTATCGAGAACGTAATTGACCGTGGCCTCGATGGCTTCGTTGACCGTTTCCCGTTCGATAACCTCGACCATAGGAAGCTCCCTTGGCGTTGCAGCTGCGCGGCGGCGCCGTCCTAGGCGGCAGCGGGTGGTCTGATATAGGTCCGCCTGGCGGGCAAGACAATCCGCATAGGATAGTCGCTACTCCGCCATGCCGGCGCGGCAGAGCTCAAATCAGCGAGCCGTGGCACGGCGGGCAATATTGCTGCTTGAAGGGGCGAGCGCGCAATGTTCTTCTATGCAAACGCGCTGCCCGAGAGATCTTTCGTGCCACGCGGACGCCGCGCCAAGGAGGGAAGCGCCGATGACCGACTACACTTACGATTTCGTGAACGTCAGGATGGGCGACGGCATTGCCTGGGCCGCGCTCAACCGGCCGGAAAAGCGCAACGCCATGTCGCCCGCTCTTCATTACGAGATGGACGACGCGCTGGCGCGTCTCGAAGTCGACGACAACGTCAAAGTCGTGGTCGTGACCGGCGAGGGCGGCAATTTCAGCGCCGGGCAGGATCTGAAAAAATTCTTTCGCGAATTGGAAAACAACCCGGCCGAACGCAAGAAAGCGGCGGCGGCGGCCAATCGCTGGCGATGGGAGCGGCTGTACGGTTACGACAAGCCAACCATTGCGATGGTGCACGGCTATTGCGTCGGCGGCGCGTTCATGCAGCTGCTCGCCTGCGATTTTGCGATCGCGGCCGAGGACGCGGCCTTCTCGCTCTCGGAGGTGAACTGGGGAATTCTGCCCGGCGCGCTCGTCTCCAAGGCCGTTGCCGATGCGGTGCTGCCGCGCCACGCGCTCTATTACGCCTGCCTCGGCGAACCGTTCGACGGCAAGGAGGCCGCGCGCATCGGCATGATCAACTATGCGGTTCCAGCTGAGAAGCTCGAGGCGGCGACCATTGAGCTCGCGCAGAAGCTGATGAAGAAAAGCCCCGCCGTGCTGCGCGCGACCAAGCAGGCGATCCGCCACGTGCGCACGATGGACGTTCCGCAGGCCTACGATTACCTCGCCGAAAAAGGCAAGGCGATCAAAGCGGCCGACAAGGAGGACTCCTATAATACCGGGCTGCGTCAGTTCCTCGACGAGAAATCCTACAAACCGACCTTCGAGCCGTTCCGGCTGGCGACGAGCGACAAGCCGTCGAAAGCGGGGGCGAAGAGATAACGTTCTGTCGAGCGGCAACGCGAGTCGAATCCATGACGCAAAAAGGTTTGATCCTGCTGGTCGCGCTCACGGTGCTTGCTGTCGCAGACGGCGCGCAGGCCCAGTTCTACAAGGGCAAGACCATCACCATGATCATCAATTACCCGGCGGGCGGCCCGACCGACATCGAGGGGCGCATTGTTGCTCAACATCTGCCCGCGCACATTGCCGGCAAGCCGAACATCATCATCAAGAACGTCGGCGGTGCCGGCGGCGTGGTCGGCAGCAATCAGCTCGCCGAGGCCGCGCCCAATGGCGATACCATGGGCTTCTTCACGATCGACGTGATCGCGCAGCTCCTCGGCAATCCGGCGCTGCGCGTCAATTATTCCGATTTCGCGATGATCGCCGGGGTGGAGGAGCCGCTGGTCGCGTATGCGCGCAAGGACACGCCGCCTGGGCTGAAAGTCGCGACCGACATCATGCAGGCTAGCGAATTCAAAGCGCTCTCGCTCAACGCGCAGAACAGCAACACCATCAACCAGGCGCTCTCGCTCGATCTCTTGGGTCTCAAATACCGGCCGATTCCCGCCTATCGCGGGCTGAAGGAGGTCGAAACCGCGATCCTGCAGAACGAAGGGCAATTTGCCAACACGTCGCTGCCGGGCTGGACCGGCTCGGTCGAGCCGACCATGGGCGACCTCGTTCTGCCGCTGTGGCAGCTTGCGCCGCGCGGCAAGGACGGCGGTTATCCGCGCAGCGCCGCGCTTCCTGACTTGCCGACATTCGAGGAATTCTACGCGACGGTGAAGGGCGGCGCGCGGCCCATGGGCTTCACCTACGAGGTGCTGCGCGCCGCGAGCGACCCGATGGTGGCGATGTTCCGCACCGCATTGATGCCGCCGAAGACGCCGCACGAGCCCGTGATGCTGATGCGATCAGCCTTCGTGGAATTATGGAAAAACCGCGACTTCATCCGCGACTATTCCAACGTGGTCAAAACCAAGCCCATCCTCGTGACCGGCGAAGAGGCGCAGGAGATGGTGGCCGCGCTGGGCAAGGTCAAGCCGGAGATTAAAACCTTCCTGCTCGATTACAGCAATCGGCTGGTCAGGTAGTTCACGCGCCGCGGCGCCGATCGACCGCGGGCTAGCGGAGGGGAACGATGCAAACGCCAAGGCGGCGGTTGTGCATTAGCGTGCTTCTGCTCGTTTGTGGCGTCGCGGGATATGCGGCGCAAGCCGAGGACTACCCCACACGATCTGTGAAGCTGATCACCCAGGGCGCGGCGGCGAGCGGCCCCGATGTCGTCGCGCGCATCGTGGCCGAGCCTCTCGGCCGGCTGTGGGGCCAGCAGGTGGTGATCCTCAATCATCCCGGCGCGGGCGGCAGCGTTGCGGCGCGCCAAGCGGCATCGGCCGCCGCAGATGGCTACACGCTCTATATGCCGGCGACCTCTGCCTTCATCGTCATGCCGGAAATGTTTCCAAACCTGCCGTTCCACCTCGATCGCGATTTTGTGCGGATCGGATTTGTTGCCGAGCAGCCGATGGTCATCGCGGTCGCGCCTTCGCTCGGCGTCAATTCGCTTCAAGATTTGATCGCGCTGGCGAAGGCACGGCCGGGCCAAATTCTCTACGCTGCCAATGCGCGCGGCACGCTTCCGCACCTCACGGCCGAACGTTTTCGAAAGGAAGCGGGCATCGAGCTGCGCTTCGTTCAAGCGCTTGCGGTTGCCTCCGCGCAGCGGCTGCCGAACTTTCCGGACCTGCCCACGGTCGGTGAAACAATTCCCGGATTCATCGCAACGGGTTGGTTCCCGCTGCTCGCGCCGGCCGGCACACCCGATTGGATCGTGCGCAAGGTGGGCGAGGATCTGCGGACCGTGCTCGACCAACCGGCAGTGCGGCAAAAGCTTGCGCAGCTTGCCACCTTTGCGCGGCCGATGTCGGGCGCCGAGACAACCGAATTCATCCGCCGAGAACAAGAGCTGTGGCGGCCGGTGGTGAAGCAGATCGGCGTCACGCAGTAGCAGGTCGTTCGTTTAAGTTGCTGCTAGTCAGCGCGCCTCCTGTTACTTCTCCACTCCAATAACCTGCCTCGCCAGCGGGCCCCACTTTTCATTTTCGGTCCGATAGAATTCGGCGAAGGCTGCGACATCATACGCCGGAGGATCGATGGCATCGCGCGCCAGGCGATGGCGCGTATCCGGCTCCTGCCAGGCTTGCACGAGCGCCGCGTTGAGCTTGCGCACGATCTCTACGGGGATGCCCGGGGGCCCCGAGAGCGCAAACCAAACTTCGGCAACGAGCGCGGGAAAGCCCTGCTCTGCGAAAGTCGGAATGTCGGGGAAGTCGGGAACCCGCTTGCGCGAGGTGATCGCGAGTGGGCGCACCTTTCCACCCACAATGGTTCCGGCTGCCGAGGTGAGCGCCGTAGAGGTTGCGGCAATGTGTCCCCCCATGAGGTCGGTCATCGCTTGGCTTGCACCGCGATAGGTCACGTTCTGCAGCGCGATGCCTATTTCTTTCTGGAACAGCGCGAAGGCAAGATTGGCCAGAGAACCGGGAGACGGCGAGCCATAGTTGAGCTTGCCGGGATTTGCCTTGGCGTAGGCGACGAACTCCGCGAGATTACGCGCCGGTATGTCTTTGTTGGCGACCAGTACAGCCGGAGGACCGCCGAAGTCGGCGATATGAGTATATCCAGTCACCACGTCGGCGGGCGGATTGGAGCTGATGGCGGATGAGATGATAAGCCCGCCCACGCCGGAGACGAACAGCGTATAGCCGTCCGGTGCGGCGTTCGCGGCATCAGCGGCAGCAATCAGTCCGCTGGCACCCGGCTTATTCTCGGGCACGAATTGTTGACCGAACGCGGCGGAGAGTTTTTCCGCAGCCAGGCGGCCCAGCATGTCGGCCGTGCCGCCGGCCGTGAATGGAATGAGTACGCGCACCGGCCTCGTTGGCCAATCCTCAGCGCGCACCATGGATATGGTTACAGGGCTGCTGACGAATGCCAGCACGACTGCAGCCATCATCCGGGCTGAGACAACGCGTTTTCTCATTTGCGCTATGGCAACCCTTTCAGGCCTCGCCGTCAATCGCGTGGGTACGGCGCGCCAATATGCCTCGCACTGACACGCCCGCACCGCAACTGCACTCTCACGCGCCTACTCGCCGATCAATTCCTTTCGTCTCAACTCCAGCTCTTCCGCGTAGCGGCGCAGCGCATGGGCTTCCGAAAGCAGTCCGACGACGCGGCGCCGTTCCGGTGACTGGATAACCGCCAGCGCCTCCGCCTCCACCTTATCGAAGATCGCGACCGCCTCGTTTACGATCATGGTCGGCAGCAATGTCGTGTCGCGATGGCGCAGAATCTCCCGAAGGGCGCGCGAATCGTCGAGCTCGGGCGCGTGCGCCTCTGCGACCTGGACGATGCCGGCGTATTCCTTCTCCTCGTTGAGCGCGACCACGTGGGTTGCCGACCCGGGCGGAAACACCATGCGAAAGCGCGCGATCGTCGTGTGCGCCGGCACCGTGCGCACGTCCGGCCGCATCATGCGCCGCACCGTGAGATCGCGCAGCCAGCCGACATCGGCGGCGCTGCGGATGGTTTCACCGCGCAGATGGAATCGCCAGGTCGCGAAGGAATAGCCGAAGGTTTCGCGGGTCACTTGCGCCGACACGATCACCGCAATCAGCACCGCCGTCGTCAGCCAAAGATCGCCGGTCGTTTCGAGGGCAATGAAAGTCATCGTGAGCGGGCCGCCGATCACACAGACCGAGAGCGCCCCCATGCCGATGATGGCGTAAATGTGCGGGTCAAGCGCCAGCCTGGCGGGCAAGAGCGCCGACAGTGCGTCGGCAAAAACGTGCCCAGCGAGCGCCCCCATGAGCAACGAGGAAAAGAACAGCCCGCCGCGAAAGCCAGTTCCTAGCGAAAGGACCGATGCCAATGCCTTGAGCAACAACAGTACGGCAACATCGCGCAGCGGCCGCTCGACCACCGAGGCCAAACGCAGTGCGCCATGGCCGGAAGACAGGATCTGAGGCGTGATCAACGCCAGCGATCCGACCACGAGACCGCCGAGCGCCGGCCGCACGAACGGCGGCAGAGATATCCGATTGAGCAGCGTCTCGCAGAAAGCAACGCCGCGCATCAGTGCAATGCCGACGGCTGCGGCGAAAAGCCCGACCGCACTCGCCATCACGAGATCACGACCGGTGATGCGCGAGACGTAGAGCGTTCCGATTCCCATCGCTGTCGGATCGAACAGATTGGCGACGATGTAGCCGACCAGCGCAGCCAATCCCACGGGAGCGAGGCTTGCGACCGAATAGCTTCCGATCACGATTTCGAACGCATAGAATGCTCCCCCAAGTGGCGCTCCGAATGCACCCGCGATCGCGCCCGCCGCTCCGCACCCAACCAGTACGCGCAGATCTCGGCGCCGGAGGTGGAAGGCACGCCCGACCCACGACCCAATGCCGCTCGCCAATTGCGTGTAGCCGGCCTCGAGACCGACCGAGGCGCCAACTCCACTCGACCACACGGTCTGCAGCGCCACGCTGATGCTTCCGACGAGCGACATACGCCCACCGTGCAAGGCGTTGGCCTCGATCGGATCGACCTCCCGCGTCGGCCGCCATCGCGCGAGTGCCATGAGCGCAAGGCCGAAGATCAAACCGCCAACCAGCGGGACCATGACGGCGCGTAGCGGCTCAAGCGAGGTGAGCGCGGAGAGCCGTTCGCCGGCGGGCACGGCGAACAGCCACCGATGCAGCTCGCTTACCCCCCATGCCATCGCCGCCACGACGAGACCCGCCAATGCACCAATGGCCCCGCCGAGCAAGGCAAGCCCCGATTCCCGGGCGCGCACCAGCGCCCGCACCGAGCGAGGGATTTCCAAGCTTGATAGGCGCTGCCAGCCTGATACGGCGGGTTTCAATGAAACGGACATCACAACAGCTTTGCAGAAATATCGGGAGTCTAGAACAAGTTGGCTTCTCGAACCTGCTGCGCCCCCTCGCCGCAAGCTCTGCTCCGGGGAACGCTGCGCTGTGGCTGACAGATTAACCTTTAATAATTGAACGCCAACCAAGTCAGGGTTGTTCCGGAAAATGCCATTGCGGGCCGCCGCACCCGCGGTGCTCGCACGGTCCAGGCTTCGGACGTGTACGCGAACTGAGTCATGTAGAGCGCCATCACCGTCCTCCCTTTCGATTGGGCCCGTCAGCAAGTGACGTGGGCAAACAACGGTGTGCTTGCGCCCGTCCGGGTGTCAAGATTTTGGAGAGCACAATGGAAAGCCGCGCATGCGCGGGGGCCTACGCCGCGTCGGTCGCCTCTTCAATCGGCTCGATGGGGTCATCGTTTTCCGGCTTATTCACCCGCGTCGAGATCGGCCACATGCGCATGAGGCCGGCCGGGAACGGACGCATCAGGTGGCGCGGGTCCGCCTCCTCGCCGAGCCAACGCGCATAATCGTCCGGCGCCAGGATGAGCGGCATGCGGTCATGAATGTCGGCCACGAGCTCGTTGGCGTCAGTGGTGATAATCGCAAAGGTGCGAATCCATTCGCCCGACGCGGGCTCCTTCCAGTTTTCCCAGATCCCGGCAATCGCGAACGGCGCGCCATCCTGCATGGCGATCGCATAAGGCTGCCTGATGCGCCCCTTGATTGCCTTCCATTCGAAAAAGCCGTCCACCGGTACGATGCACCGCCGCCTGCGATAAGCCTCGCGGAACGTGGGTAGATCGCGCACTGTCTCGCATTTCGCGTTGATCGGCTTGCGGCCGCCCTTGGGGTCATCGCACCAATACGGGATCAGGCCCCACCGCAGCGGATCGAGCGATATTTCACCGGTGGCATGATTGCGCCGGATCACCAGCAAATCCTGGCTCGGCGCGCCGTTCCAACGCGGCGGATAGTTGTGCAGGCCCTCGCGCACGCCCATGCCATCAACGATGGCATAGCGAAGCGGCCCGCTGCTCTGGATGACCCTCCCACACATGAGGTCGATATAGTCATCTCTGCGCGTGCGCACTAGCGCGATCGCACGCGGCCGTGGCCGCGCTCGCGACTTCGCGGGATCCCTCCGTTACGCCGATTGCTCCCGTTTTGGGCGTCCCATTCGTTCCGCTGGTTCGCGCGCCGGATAGTGCCTTGAGGGGTACTGAACGGATAAAAATGGTATGCTTCGTTCAACCGCCGAAACGGCGGCGGACATCAGGGGAGGAAATCGTGACGAACCGTTTTTTGAGCTGCGCGGGCTACGGCGCTGCGCTCCTCGCATTTACGCTGGCTGCGGCACCGGCCGCCCACGCCCAGGGCAAATGGCGCGCCGGCGCGCCTATTCCGCAAGGCGCCAATGAAGTCATCGGCGCCCAAGTCGATGGCCAGATTCTTGTCTACGGCGGTCAAGATCCCGGAAGCAATGCGATGGGGATCTTCTGGAAGTTCGATCCGGGCAAGAATGAATGGTCGAAGCTGCCGGCCAATCCAGTGCCAGTGCATCACGGCGCGTCGGCAAGCGTCGGCCGCAAATTCTATGTCTTCGGCGGGTTCCGGCTACCGGACACAGGCAAGGTGGGGTGGTATCCGGAGAATAAAGCTTGGGTATTCGATCTCGATACGCAAACGTGGTCGGCCCTTCCGCCGATGCCGACGACGCGCGGGGCGCTCGCGGCAGTGGCGGTCGGCAAGAAAATCTACGTGAGCGGCGGCGGCGGCATCCCGCAGGGGATGCAGCTTCCCGATGGACTCGTCGGCGGCGGACCGGTCGAACTCTACGGTACGCTCGAGGTCTTCGACACCGACACGAACAATTGGTCGAAGCTTGCGCCGATGCCGACGCCGCGCAACCACCACAGCATCGCCGCTGTCGACGGCAAGCTCTACGCCCTCGGCGGGCGGGTGGGCTCCTGCTATTCGGGCGGTTGGTCGTCGAACGTGTGGATGAACGAAGCCTATGACATTGCCACGAACACGTGGACAACGCGCGCGCCCATGCCGACCGCTCGCTCCGGCACCGGCATCGCCGCGCTCGATGGGAAGATCTATGTGCTCGGCGGCGAAGGCTGGATCGACGACTTCGGCGGCGTATTCCGCGCCAATGAGGTCTACGATCCGAAGAGCAATACGTGGTCGCGTGCGGCGCGCATGATCACACCGCGCCACGGTTTTGCAGTCGCACAAGTCGGCAACGCGATCTACGCGGTCTCCGGCGTCAACAATGCCGGCGGGGCGGGCACCTTATCGGTGGTTCCCGTCAACGAGATCTACGAGCCCTGACTGCGCAGATCGAGCACGACGCGCTTCATGCCCGATCCTATCTCCTCGGCGCGGAAGCCGAGCTGCTCGCACATCTGCAGCATGCTTGCGTTTTCGGCCAATACGTCGCCATAGATGCGCCGCAGGCCTGTTTGTTTGGCGTAGTCGATGGCACAGTGCATCAGCACCCAGCCGAGCCCGTGACCCTTGAGGCGCGAGCGCACCAAGATCGCGAATTCCGCGGTCTGTTCGTCGAGCTCCTCCTTCAAACGCACAAGCCCGAGCATGCGACCCGTGTCTTCGTCGAGCCCGACGAAAGCGACGTTGTGCCTGTCGAGATGGCCGAGCTTGTCCATCTCCTCCGCACTGAGCTCGGCAATATCGGCGAAAAACCGAAGCCGCAGATCCTCGGCGCTGACGTCGGCTAGAAAATCCCGATACAGCGCCACGTCTTCCGCCTGCGCACGGCGGATCTGCACGCGCTCGCCGCCGCGAACCGTCTCGTGCAATTCGTTCAGGCCAAGCTCGCTCTTCTGCGGCATCAAGCGCTCTTCCCACGCGCATTCTCAATCAGCGTTATGCCCATTCGCGCGGATCTCTGCCAGCATAGACAAAGGCCAAGGCCTGCCGACCGCACCTGGTGATCAGGGAGATACATACAATGCCCGCCCACGTCACTCTTCGGCCCCCCGACGCAACCTACGGTGATCCGGGCCGGGACGAATAGCTACATCCTGGCGCCGCAATGCTCAGCATGAGGGCGCCATGGACGCCGTCGGGACGACGTCGCGCCGCTCCACCTCGGCGCAAAATTCATATAGCCTCGGCTCAAAGTCGCCGATTTATTCCAACTCGCACACTGCACTCGTTCGTGAGAAGCGCGATGAACCGTCGCCGACTTCTGCAGCTCTCCGCCGGCGCGGCCGTATCCGGGGCGCTGCCGGGCTTTGCCTTCGCGCTCGATTATCCTGCGCGGCCGGTGCGCATTATCGTCCCCTACCCGCCCGGAATTGCCCCCGACATCGTCGCGCGCCTGGTCGCTCAGGCACTCTCCGAGCGGCTCAAGCAGCAATTCGTCGTGGACAATCGCTCTGGCGGCGCCAGCAACGTCGGGACCTCGATCGTCGCGCACGCGGTGCCCGACGGTTACACCCTCCTGGTCGTGACCACGACCAACACCATCAATACCTCGCTCTATGACAATCTCGATTTCAATCTCATCCGCGATATTGCACCGGTCGCGGGACTCGTCCGGCTGAGCCTCGTTTTGGCGGTCAATCCGTCGGTTCCGGCGCAAACGCTTCCTGAATTCATCGCCTACGCGAAGGCAAACCCCGGCAAAATCAATTATGCCTCGGTCGGCAGCGGCGCCGCAACCAACGTGGCCGGCGAGTTGTTCAAACAAATGGCCGGCATCAACCTGGTCAACGTTCCCTATCGCAGCAACTACATGCCCGATCTGATCAGCGGGCAAGTACAGGCCGCGTTCACTCCGATCTTGCAATCGGTGGAATACATCAGGGCAGGCACGTTGCGCGCGCTGGCGGTGACGGGCGCCACGCGGTCGGAGTCGCTGCCGGGCATTCCCGCCGCGGCGGAATTCGTGCCGGGCTACGAGGCCTCTGTTTGGGACGCGCTCGGCGCGCCCGCGAACACGCCGGCGGACATCGTCGAGGCGCTTAACATGCAGGTCAACACGGTTCTCTCCGACCCGGCGCTGAAGGCGCAGTTTGCCGCTTTGGGCGCCGAGCCGATGCTGATGACGCCCGCGGAATTCGGCAAATACATTGCTGCCGAAACCGAGAAGTGGGGCCGCGTCGTCAAGACCGCCCGCATCAAGGTGGACTGACCAAGTCGCCACCAAGGCCGAGGACGCGGCGCTCACGATCTATCAATCTAGCTCCATCCAAGCCGGGTGAGGATCGCGCGCCCCATCACCCAATCCTTGTCCTCCTCCGACAGAAAGCTCAGTTCCTCGGTGAAATGCGTGATCCGCTGCCGGTAAGTGGATTTTGCGAAAGCATTGGTGAGGTCGGTGCCCCAGTAGCAGCGCCGCGGGCCAAAGGCGTCGAAGCAGCGCTTCAAATGCTCGGTCATGTCGCGCCACGGATAGTCTTCGAACGAATATGTAGGCGCCGAGGAGAGCTTGACGGATACGTTGGGATATTTGGCGAGCGCCACCACGTCGTCGATCGCGCTCTTGATCGCCCCTGCCTTGGCGATCTCGAGCGTCAGATTCATGTGATCGATGATGAGCGGCAGTTGCGGGTGACGTTCCGCGATGGACTTAAACCTCGGCGCATTTCCGGGGGCCAAAAACATGACCGGCAGCCGCGCCTTCTCGGCCGCCGGCCAGAACCAGTCCGCGACCCCACTCTCGAGCAGCGCGCTCTGCGCGCGGTGCAACGTCAGCCGCACGCCCAGCATTCCTGGCTGCTCCCTCCACTTCGGAAGAAGTGCGGCCGATTCCGGCTTCTCCAACGGAATGCGGCGCATGACCGCGAAACGGCCGGGATAACGCTTGACTGCCTCCAGCGCATAATCGTTGCGGTCGCCTGGCCACGAGGGCGGCACGATTACCGCGCGATCGACGCCCGCCTCATCCATCAGCGGCACGAGCTTCTCTATGGTGAAAGGCTCGGGCAGCTGCGCCACGCGGCCTGGGACCCAGCGCCAGTCCGGCGTTTCCGCCTTCCATAGATGTACTTGCGAATCGACGATCATGTTGGCCCTCCGCACAGCCGCCGTAAACCGCTTCACTCCAATTCGGCCCACATCCAACTTCTCGGATCGGCTGCGGTCATCGCACCTGCCCTTTCGAGTTCTCTCGTTCAAGCCTTAGATATTCCACCGCATTGTATCAAGCTCACCGGTCGCGAGCGGGTCGGCGGGATCAGCGCACGTTGTCGTGAAGACGCGTGTCGCGATTGATGAAGGCCATTTGCGCGCGCGGGGTAAAGCGTGTACCGCAGGCGAGCCTCCCGAGCTGGAGTGAGCACGCGATGCCTCGGTATTATTTTCATGTGACGAATGGGCGAGAAAGCTTGGAAAACCCGAAGGGAATGGACTTGCCGGGCAACGCCGCGGCGCGTGAGGAGGCGGTGGTGCTGGCGAAAGAACTCAGGCATGGCCAGGCGATGCCGGGCCGAAGTTGGCAGGGATGGTTCGTCACGGTCATCGACCAGCACGGGCACCAGGTGGATTCGGTGCCGATCGCCGACATGCCGGACGAATAAGCGGTTAGCGCGAGCGGCCCCGCATCGAGCGAAAATACGCCCACTCGTCCACCACGCGACCGTCGGGAAGCCGGCACACGCCATATTGGCCGCGTGGACCTTTTCGGATCTCGCTCTTACCACCGCTCTTTGCACAGAACACCGAGGCCGGATTCGCAAGCCCCCAGGCGCTCCCTGGGCTAATCAGCAACACGGCAAGGAAGATCAACACGCTCGCCCGCCACATCTTCTTTTCCCGTTCGGCGTCGTCGAGACCTTATCACATCAAACCAAACGCCAATCATCGCCTCACCTACTGAGGCCGAGCACACGTGCGCAATGAGTGGTCTACGTGATCGCGGACAAGGAGCTCAGCAATCGCGGCAGATGCGCAGCTTCCTGTCGATTGCCTCGTCCTCGGGAGATCTCACTCCGAGATTTTGATCGACACCCGGCGGTACGTCTTTGGCCCTGGGCTGGCGATGGCCGATCGGCGCCTGCCTGCCGCTACTTGCTTGCCCGGTCGCGGGATCGGTTTGGCCCGTCGTTTGGGCACCGCCGCTGGAGCGGGGTAGCGATTGATCCGGATTGTTCTGCGCCACGGCAGCGCCGCACAGGACGACTGCTGCAGCAACAGCGTAAGTCACTGCAACCACACGCATGGCATCACCTTTAATCTGACCTTATTTTCAACTTTTCTCCAAAGCGTTAGTTCCGCTCATGCCGTCAACCCGTGCATCCCTCGGAGAGGAAGACGCCGTCGCCGGCTCAATGGCGCTTGAAATACTGCACGGCGCGCTCGTGCTTCTCGGCCGCTGCGCGCGTCTTGAAAGTGCCGAGATTCCGGCGGCGGCCGGTCTTCGGGTTGACTTTGCGTGAATAGAGCCGGTAACCGCCCGATTTGAGCTTGCGGATCATCGTCGCCTGCCTTCCGCTGATGGTGCGGCTACAGGGCATACGCCTTCACCGCGCAGCGGCATTCGCGTCTCGCTGACACCAACCGTCCGCTGCGCACGAAAGTTCCGCCGCGGGATGGGCGCCGCTAACGGCGAAGCACAACAGGGAAGGGTTGGCGCTTTTCCCAACCCTTTCGCGCCAAATCAGGGGAGTCATCCTCCGACTGCGCAAATCCAAGACAAAGATACGCGATGAACTTCCAGTCCTGAGGGACCTCGAGAATTGTTCCAACGGCGGCAGGCTCGAGGATCGATACCCATCCCACGCCGATCCCGTCGGAGCGCGCCGCAAGCCAAATCGTGTGGACGGCGGTCACCGCCGAATACTCGATCATCTCGGGCATCGTGTGACGTCCGAGGCCATGCCCTTGCATGGTGGAGCGATCGGCGAATACCGCGAGCTGAGCGGGCGCGTCATCCAAGCCGGCGAGCTTGAGCCGGGCATAGGCAGCTGCTCGGTTCTCACTTTGCGCCGCCAGTGCGTCGGCGTTGCAACGCTCGAAATTTATCCGAATGGCGGCGCGACGGGCCGGATCATCGACGATCACGAAACGCCAGGGCTCGCTCAATCCAACCGAGGGCGCTAGACACGCGAGACCAATCAGCCGCTCCACGCTGCCCGCCGGCAGCGGATCGCGGCGAAAGCGTCGAACATCCCGCCGCCAGACGAGCAGATCGCGCAACCGCGCGCGAAAGGCATCATCGAAGGGCATTGCCTTGCCGCCGTCCGCAATAAAGCCTTCCACCATCATGCAGGATTCCTCGCAGCGCGCCGCCGTCAGTCTCCGACGCTCGCCGTCGCGACGAGTAGGATAACAATCTCCTCAATTTGCTCCAGGGCACCTAAGACATCGCCGGTCTGCCCCCCGATCTGCCTCATGCACAACCACCGCAGGAATCCGAACGCGGCTGCCATGAGCGCGACCGCGCAAACGCCGGCTGCCGGCCCAAGTCCGATGCCGAGCGCTGCGATGCCGATGATGCCCGCGGCAATTGCAGTGGCGCCTGAAGGCCTGCCGACTCCGACGGAAAGGCCATCCTGTCTCGCTGGCGCAACCAATCGCATGAACAGCGCCATGTTGGAACGGGCGCCCATATGCGCTGCAACGATAACGGGTGCAGCGAGCACCGGATCGGCAATGCTCGAAATCGCGGCGGATCGCAATAGCAGCGACAGGAGCAACGCGCACACGCCATATGTCCCGACACGGCTGTCACGCATGATCTCAAGCTTGCGCTCGCGCGTGCTGGCACCGAATGAATCGGCGAAGTCCGCCAGACCATCCTCGTGCAAACATCCCGTTGCGGCGAGGCTCGCCGCGATCGTCAAGCCGGCGGCCGCGAGCGGCGGCAGTCCGCTCACACGTGCGAGCCAGTAGACCAAGGCGGAAATCAGGCCAACGATGGCTCCCGCCACGGGCAAAGCCCAGCCTGCGCGGGCGATATCGGCACCGGTGATCGCGGACGCACCCGGAACGGGAAGCCGCGTAGAGAAAAGCAGGGCGGCTGCCACATCCGCCGCGAGTCGCCTCGGCGAAATGATCGCGGATGTCGCGCGATCCTGCATGGAGGCTCTCTTCTCCGCTCCGGCGATAGGCTCTATTGCGCGTTGCCGCAACTCAGCGCAACTTTACCATAGGTCCGCCATCACGACAGGAGTCTCGCCTGCTCCAGCGCCCGGCGAGCATGACCATGCGTCCACCGCTCGCCCACGGATCTGAATACCTGTTCGCGTCGCTCGATAACCTTCGTGCGGGGTGCCTGGATCTGCCGCCTGCAGAGATTGATGCCGCGGCGCTCGCAGCAGAGCGGCAAAGCCAACTCACGAAACCGCCGGGCAGCCTCGGTCGGCTCGAAGATATCGTTGCCTGGCTCGCCCGGTCACAGGGGCGAAGCATGCCGCGCCTCGACTGGGTGGAGATTCTCGTTTTCGCGGGCAATCACGGTGTGACGAAGCACGGCGTATCAGCCTATCCGGTCGAGGTAACCGCCCAGATGGTGGCGAACTTCTCCGCCGGCGGTGCGGCGATCAACCAGATTGCTCGAACCGCCGGCGCAAACCTCCATGTTGTTCCGCTCACGCTCGAACATCCCACGGCGGACTTCACGCAAGCGCCGGCCATGTCCGAGGACGCATTTCTCGCCGCGGTGAGGACGGGCTATGAGACCGTGCCACCAAAGGCGGACCTCGTCTGCCTTGGCGACATGGGAATCGGAAACACGACGGCAGCGGCGGCGCTCGCGGCGGCGCTGTTCGGCGGCGGGGGCTCGCGCTGGGCCGGTCGCGGCACCGGCGTCGACGATGCCGGGCTGGCGCGAAAACGGGCCGCAATCGACTTGGGTCTCATCCGCCATGCGGCGCTGCTGCACGATCCCCTGTCGAGCGCGGCCGCACTCGGCGGGCGCGAACTCGCTGCCATCCTGGGCGCGGCGCTAGCGGCGCGACACCGCCGCATCCCGATACTGCTCGACGGGTTCGTATGCGTGGCCGCGGTCGCTCCTTTGGCAAAGCTGCGCGCAGACGCACTTGAGCATGCGCTTGCCGCACACGTCTCGGCGGAAGCGGGGCATCGCATGTTGTTGACCGAACTGCGTCTCGATCCGCTGCTCGATCTCGGAATGCGGCTGGGCGAGGGAAGCGGCGCTGCGGTAGCCGTGTCGGTTCTTCGTGCTGCGCTCGCTTGCCACTCAGGAATGGCTACCTTCGTCGAGGCTGGCGTTGCCGATAAGCCGCGCTAGCGCAGCGACAGTCGTCTGATCAGCCGATCTCTCGCCGCGCAATCGCGTGAAAGAACGTGCCGGTGACCCACCCACGGCGGCCGCCATCGCTGCCGATCGGCTGTCCCTGCGCATCCGCCAGCTTGACCAGCGGCTCGTCGTCTCCCGCCGCCAACACCGTGGCGTAATGAAATTCATGGCCGCGAACGATGGCCCCCGCCGGGCCGATCGGGCTATGTGCACGAAGGCGTGCCTCACGGTATCCAAGATGCAGCTTGCGATTGACGAAACTTGTGCAATGTCCGAGCAGACCGGCCATCCGATGGCGCGCGCCGCTCGCGTCCTCGATAGCTTCGCCGAGCACCATGTAGCCGCCGCATTCGCCGTGCACCGGTCGCGTCTGCGCGAAACGCGCGAGCCCTGACCGAAATTTCTGCGCAGCGGCGAGCACAGCGGCATGGAGCTCAGGATAGCCGCCGGGCAGCCAACAAACGTCGCAACTCTGGGGCGGCGGCTCATCGGCGAGCGGTGAAAAGGGCACGATTTCCGCGCCCGCTTTGCACCAACACGCGAGCAGATGGGGATAGACGAAGCTGAAGGCCGCATCCCTCGCGAGCGCAATACGCTGGCCAGGCGGCGGCAATGCGACAATAGGGCCGCTCGCCGCGAGTTCGATAGGCCGAGCGATGGCTAGAGCGCCGTCCAGATCGATGTAGCGTTCGGTGAAGTCCGCAAGCGCATCGAGCCGCGCGCGTAGGTCTCCATGCTCGCTCGCTTGGACAAGCCCCAGATGCCGTTCCGGCAGAAGGGCTATGTCGCGCGGCAGCGCACCCAGGACGGGAAGGCCAAGCTCTCCTATTGCATCGCTCACCAAGCCGCGATGGCGTTCGCTAGCGACGCGGTTCAGGATCACGCCAGCAATGCGGACGTTGGCATCGTGGCATGAGAATCCCCGCACCACAGCCGCGGCGGATTGTGCCTGCGCGGCCACATCAACGACCAAGACGACCGGCAACGCATACCGTGCGGCGAGGTCGGCCGCTGCGCCGGTGCGGCCGCTGGGCCCAGGGGCTCCATCGAACAAACCCATGACGCCTTCGATCACCAGCAGGTCGCAATCGCGTGCGGTTTCGCTCAGCAGCGCGTCCAGAAGCGACGGCGGCATCGCCCACGTGTCGAGATTGAACGCGTCTCTTCCAGTAGCCGCGGCGTGAAACGCCGGATCGATGTAATCGGGCCCGGCTTTCGCCGCCCGCACCGCGATGCCCTTGCGCTTGAGCGCCGAAAGCAGACCCAGCGTAATGGTCGTCTTGCCGGCGCCGGAATTTGGCGCTGCAACGATGAGAGCGCACGCGGTCATGGCGCGGTTTCCGCCATGGTATCGAGGAGCTGGTCGCGGAGATTCACGATGTTGCCGATCACGATGATCGAAGGCGTACCCAGCTGATGGTTTTCCGCTTCGGACGCCACACGATCGAGTGTCGATACGAGGACACGTTCGGCCGTGGTCGTTGCACTGACGATGATCGCCGCGGGTGTGCTTGGCGCCAAGCCGCCACGCATCAGCGCTTGGGCGATCGTTGCAAGATTGCGCATCGCCATGTAGAGCACGATCGGCTGGCCGGTTCGCGCGAGCGCGCTCCAGTCGGGGCAATCGTCGTCTACGCCATAGCCGGCGGCAAGGATCAGTGCCCGGTTCAAGCCTCTGAAGGTCGCGGGGATAGCGGCGGCCGTTAATGCGGCGAGCCCCGCCGTCACGCCCGGGATGATGCGAAACGGCACGCCCGCGCGCATGAGCGCCAAGGCCTCTTCCCCGCCTCGCCCGAACACACAAGGATCGCCGCCCTTGAGCCGCAACACCCGGTATCCGCCCTGTGCGAGCTCGACCAAGCGGTTCGTGATGTCGCGCTGCTCGGTCGACGGCCGTCCCCCGCGCTTGCCAGCGAATTCGAGCCGCGCCTGCGGGCCGGCGAGGGCCAGCACGCGATGATCGACGAGCGCGTCGTGCACGACGACGTCGGCTTGCGAGAGACCCGCAAAGGCGTCGCGCGTCAACAGGCCCGGATCTCCGGGGCCCGCCCCGGCTAGCCAGACATGCCCGGGGCTTAACACTGGGGTACCCGCGCGGACGCCGCCGACTACTCGTTGGTCGTTCATGGAGGACGCCTGCGCAAGTGACGGCACGACGGAGCTGGACTATACCGATGGTGATGGACGCTACCCCGCTCCGTCGCGGTTGGACCACGGGCGCCTGCGCCGCGGCGGCGGCCAAGGCTGCTTATTCGGCGCTGCTCACCGGCGAATTTCCCGATCCCGTGGACGTGACGTTGCCGAAAGGTCAGCGCCCGTCCTTTGCGCTTGCCGTCATGCGGCAAGACGAACATTCCGCCACCGCAGGCATCGTCAAGGACGCCGGCGACGATCCGGACGTAACCCATGGTGCGCTGGTGCTCGTGACGTTGCGCCGGGCGACGCCGGGTGCCGGTGTCGTTTTCCGCGCAGGAGAAGGCGTCGGCACTGTGACCCGTCCCGGCCTGCCGGTTCCGCCTGGGGAGCCCGCCATCAATCCCGCGCCGCGTCGCATGATCTGCGCCGCCATGGCGGAAATCGCCGGTCAGAGTGAGGCTCTCGACGTCGAGGTGGAGATAGCGATTCCCGGCGGAGAGGCGCTGGCGGCACGCACGCTCAGTGCACGTCTGGGCATCATTGACGGTCTTTCGATCCTGGGTACGACCGGAATCATCATTCCGTATTCCTGCTCGGCCTGGATCCATTCCATCCACCGCGGCATCGATGTGGCACGCGCGAGCGGCATCGCCCATATCGCCGCTTCGACCGGATCGAGCTCCGAAGCCGCCGTGCAAAAACTTTACGGCTTGCCCGACGTCGCGCTCATCGACATGGGCGATTTCGCGGGCGGGACGCTGAAATATCTGCGCCGGCATCCGGTGCCAAGAATCACCATCGCAGGCGGCGTGGGGAAGATGACCAAACTCGCGCAAGGTCTGCTCGACTTGCATTCGAAGCGCGGCGCAGTGGACCTGAGCGCGCTCGCCGCGTTTGCGCAGGAGGCCGGCGCGCCGTCCGCCTTGCGCGAGCGGATCCTCGCGGCAAATACGGCGGCGGAAGCCTTCGAGCATGCGGTGCGCCACGACTTTCGGCTCGGCGACGCTGTTGCTCAAGCCGCGTGGCGCACCGCTGCGCGCGTGCTCGAGGGCACCGAAATCGCGCTCGAAGTCGTGTTGTTCGATCGCGATGGACAGCCGGTCGGCCGTAGCCCGTTCACATCCGCTCACGGCATCTTCCCGCGAAACCGACGTTGATAGCTCGGATCGTAAAGCGCACTCTCCCGGAAATCTTCCGCCGCCAATGCCCGCCCGATCAACACAATGGCGGTATGCTCGATTCGCTCTTTGGCGATCTTTGCGCCGATGTCGGCGAGCGTGCCGCGCAGGATAAGCTCGTCCGGCCACGTGGCGCGCGCCACCACGGCGACGGGACAATCTTCCCCGCAGACCGGCGTCAGCGCGTCGACGATCGTGTTGATTGCCTGAATTGCCAGGTGCAGCACGAGCGTCGCGCCGGTGCCGGCAAAATTCTGCAGCCGCTCGGCACCCGGCATTTGCGAGGCCCGCCCGGGCAGCCGGGTCAGAACGACACTCTGGGCAATCTCGGGCACCGTCAGCTCGCGGCCGAGCACGGCTGCGGCCGCTGCGAAAGCGGGCACGCCGGGAGTAAGGGTATAAGCAATTCCGCGCCGCTGGAGCCTGCGGATTTGCTCGGCGACGGCGCTGAACACGGACAGATCGCCTGAATGAAGCCGCGCCACGTCCTGGCCAGCCGCGTGTGCCGACACGAATTCGACCTCGATCTCGTCGAGCGTCAGTGGCGCTGTATCGACCAAGCGAGCGCCGGTCGAGCAGTATGCCAACAGGTCTGCCGGCACGATTGAGCCGGCATAAAGACAGACTGGACATCGTCCGAGGAGGTCGCGTCCACGGACCGTGATGAGGTCGGCGGCGCCTGGACCCGCGCCAATGAAATGTACCGTCATGCTCGTTCCTCGCTGACGGCCAAAGCGCAGGTGGCGATCCCAACGATAGTTCGGGGCACGAGAAGCCGAGCTGCGGGGCCGCCGACCGCCAGCGCCGCCGCTTCAGCAACCGAAGGAACCCCGGTCAGCGACAGGACGCGCTTGGAACTGGTTTGCGTGCGCGATCCTGCCGCCTCGAGCTCAGCCTTACCTACAAAAATGAGCGGCACACCCAGCGCGGCGGCAGCCGAGGCGACGCCCTGCTCGCCGCCCTTGAACTCGGGCGCCGCGACGAGGTCGAGCGCTTGCGCCGCCAATCCCGCGCGATTAAGCGCATCCTCGATCGCGGCGCTGATGTCCGCCGCCGACGCGCCTTTGCGACAGCCGATCCCGGCGACGATCATGGCTTGGCCCAAACCCACTGCGTCACTGGCAGCGCTGGACGCCAAGTCTCCCTCCCGCCTAAGGCTTCTACGCGCGAAATAGCGATGCGACGAAGTTCGCCGCCGAGCGTCGTCCGACGGTGCAGCAGCAGAGCTTCGGTTTCAGTCGTCACGGCGTTCACGACCAACCGTCCCCCAGGTCGAAGTGCGCGCACCGCGGCATCGAGCGCGATTGCCGCGCCACCGCCGATGAATACTGCATCCGGCTGGGCGAGCCCCTCGAATGCCGCTGGCGCCGCGCCTTCGATCAGGTCGAGTCCTGGCACCCCAAATGCGGCTGCGTTGCCTCGGATGCGGGCAGCGCGCTCGCTGCGCGCCTCGATAGCAATGGCACGCATCGAGGTATCAGCGAGCATCCATTCAATGGCCACGGAACCAGCGCCGGCACCGACGTCCCAGAGCAATTCACCGCGGCGCGGGAAAAGTGCGGCGAGCGTTATCGCGCGGATCTCGCGCTTGGTGATCTGCCCGTCGTGCTCGAAAAGTGCATCGGGCAGACCGGGCGCGCGCGCAAGGACGCGCGCGCCCGGCGAGGCTTCAACCTCGATAGCCACCGCGTTGAGCGGACCCACCTCGTCGAGATCGAAACGCGCCGCCGTCGTCGCGCGCACGCGTTCGCGCGGACCGCCCAAAGCTTCGAGCACGGTCATCCGGGAGCTGCCGAATCCGGAGCCGGCCAGCAGCCGCGAGAGGGCGGCCGGTCCTGCGCTGTCCGAAGTCAATACAACCACTCGCGCCCCCGGCTGCAGATGCGGACGGATCAGATCGAGCGATCGGCCGTGGAGGGACAGCTGCATTGTCTCCGGCAGAGACCAGCCCAGACGCGCGGCGACGAGCGTGAAGGTGGACGGCGCCGGCACGGTAACCGTTTCGCAAGGATCGATGTGCCGCAACAGAACCGACCCGACGCCGTAGACGAATGGATCGCCAGACGCGAGCACGCAGACGTGGCGACCGCGCAGTGCCACCACGTCGTTGATTGCGCCTTCGAAGGGACTGCGCCACGGCCGCGCGACTCCGCGGATGAGCGCGGCGGCGAGCGCAAGGTGGCGATGGCCGCCGAACACGATCTCTGCCGCTTGGACAAGGCTTCGAGCGGTCGGAGTCAATCCCTCGATGCCATCTTCGCCGATGCCAACGATGGACAACCAGCGCCGCGCTGCGGCAATCTCGCATGCGTGAGAGTCAGTCAACGTCATGCGACGCATCCTCATTCTCGGTGGGACCACGGAAGCGCGCCGCTTGGCGGAACGTCTCGTTGAACGCGTCGAGCTGAAAGTTACGGTCTCGCTCGCTGGCCGCACCACTGCGCCTGCCGCGCAATCCGCGCCGGTGCGGATCGGCGGATTCGGCGGCGCTGAGGGCCTTGCACAATATCTCGCAAGCGAGCGCGTCGATGTCCTTATCGACGCGACACACCCCTACGCCGCGGGCATCTCGGCCAATGCCGCCGCCGCGGCGGCAGCCGCACGCATTCCCTTGCTCGCGTTGCGACGCCCGCCCTGGGCGGCGCTTCCCGGCGATTGTTGGATGGAGGTCGCCGATACCGGCGCCGCCGTGCAGGCGCTCGGCGCGGAGCCGCGCCGTGTTTTTCTCACGCTCGGTAAGACGGAGATCCGAACGTTCGCTCGAGCGCCGCAGCACTACTATCTCGTGCGCAGCGTCGAGCCGGTGGATCCGCCGTTGCCGGTCCCACATGCATCCTACATCACCGGCCGAGGTCCGTTCACTGAGAACGCCGATCGGGTATTGCTGGCAACTCACGCCATCGATGTCATCGTCGCCAAGAATAGCGGGGGGGCTGCGACCTACGGCAAGATCGCGGCGGCGCGAGTGCTCGGGCTTCCTGTCATCTTGCTGCGCCGGCCGGCCTTGCCCGAAGTACCGGCCGTCGGGACCGTCGCGGAGGCAATGACGTGGCTTAATCATGCCGTCGCGCTTCGCGGCGTGTAGACGAGTGGGGCTTGGCCTGGGCGCGACACCAGCCGTGTCTCCGCTGTACCGACGATGACCAGGCTTGCCATATCTGCACCGGAGGGATCGGCAGCTTGCAAGGTCATGACCGCGATCTTCTCGTCCGCTCTGCCGACCGCACGGCCGAATACGATGGGCGTCGTCGCCGGAAGGTAATGTCGCAAGCGGTCGAAAGCCGCGGCGAGCTGCCACTGCCGAGCCTTCGAGATTGGATTGTAGAGCGCGATGACGAATCCCGCCTGTGCCGCCGCCTCCAGCCGTCGCTCGATGACGGACCACGGCTTCAAGTTGTCCGACAGCGAAAGCGCGCAGAAGTCGTGACCGAGCGGCGCACCGACACGCGCGGCTACCGCCAGCATCGCCGTGATACCAGGCACGATTTCGACGTCGAGCGCGCGCCAGACGGCAGGACCCGAGTCGATCTGTTCGCAAACCGTCGCCGCCATCGCGAATACGCCGGGATCGCCGCCGCACACCAACGCGACGTTCTTGCCGGCGGCTGCCCTTTCCAACGCGGCGCATGCCCGCTGACCTTCCTGCCGATTGTCAGACGGATGCCGGCTCTGCCCTTCACGAACGGGCGCGCGGTCGAGATAGGGTCCGTAGCCGAACAGCGCATCGGCGCCGGCCACGGCTGCCTCCGCCTCAGGCGTGAGCCAGCGCACATCTCCGGGCCCGAGCCCGACTACCGCAAGCCGGCCCCTCATATCCGTCGCTCCCACCCCGGCACCAGCACCACGGCAAAATAAGGTGCACAGTCGTCCGGTTTGGCCGCGAGCGGGATCGCCATTTCCCCTGTCATCGTGCCGCGTTCAACATAGACGGCGCGCTCGAGCCGGCCGGTACGTTCGAGCGCACGACGCACTTTCGGCAGATGGCGTCCGAGCTTGATCAGGACGACCGCGTCTGCCTCTATAATCCGCCGTTCCAGCTCGTCTTGCGCGAGCGTGCCGGGAACGACCGAGAACACGTCGTCTCCCTGCGCCATCGGCGTCCCGACTGCCGACCAGCACCCCGACATTCCACTCACGCCAGCGACAATCTCAGTCCGGAAGCGGGATGCCAAGCGTACGTGGAGGTGCATGTAGGAGCCGTAGAACAGAGGGTCGCCCTCGCAGACGACTGCCACTAGGCAGCCCTCGTCCAGGTGTGCGGCGATCTCTCCGGCAGCGGTGTCGTAGAACCCGCGAATGATGTCGCAATAGGTAGCTTCGTGCCTCGGTAGCTCGGTCGTCACCGGAAAGACTAGGCACAGTTCGCGGACGGCGGGTTTGAGGTACCGAGCAGCGATCGTCCAGGCGTTCCCGCGTTGCGCGGCTTTGGCAAAATGCGCCACCAGATCGGCTTGCTTCAGCACGCGCACTGCCTTGATCGTGATGAGCTCGGGGTCACCCGGTCCGACGCCAACGCCGACGAGCTTCCCGGAGACAGTCATGTTCCGGCTCTCGCCAGCGCATTGACGGCGGCCGCCGCCATCGCGCTTCCGCCCATGCGCCCCAGCACGGTGAGGAATGGAATGCCGCGCGAGTCCGCCGCCAACGCATCTTTTGCTTCTGCCGCGCCGACGAACCCCACAGGCACGCCGAGAATTGCCGCCGGCTTGGGCGCGCCTGCGTCGAGTATCTCAAGCAAATGAAACAAGGCGGTCGGCGCGTTGCCGATGGCAACCAATGCTCCATCAAGGCGTTCCCGCCACAGCTCAAGTGCGGCGGCCGAACGGGTCGTGCGGAGCTCGTCGGCCAACTGCGTCACTCGCGGATCCCGCAAGGTACACACTACGTCGTTTTCGGCAGGAAGGCGCGCGCGTGTGACGCCGTGCGCCACCATCTCCGAGTCGCAAAGAATTGACGCACCGCCGGAGAGCGCTGTCCGCGCAGCGCGGACAAGGTCCCCGCCAAACAAAATCCGGCTCGTAATCGCGACGTGACCACAGGCATGGACCATGCGTACGACGATCTCGGCTTCCTCGCTCGAAAAGCCCGACAGATCGGCCTCCGCGCGAATGACCGCGAACGAGCGCTCGTAAATGCGCGCGGCGTTGCGCAGATAGTCGATCCGTTCACGCATCGCTCGCCCCGCCGAGAAGCAATCGCGCGAGCCGTGCACGGCCGAGGCGTGACAGGACCTCCCCGGCGCTTTCGTCCGTTGCACGCATGTCCCGCACTAGATCCGCAATTCGCGAGAGCGCGCCCGGCAGAGCCTCGGGCGGGAAGGTCGCGAGAAGCTCGTCATGAGCAGACCCATTCACCACCACGCCACAACGGCCTCTCATCCCGACAATGGTCAACGGCGTGGAGCGCGGACAGGCGCAGCCCTTGGCGCACCCGGACACGTGCACCATCGGCTCGGTGGCGCCGGAGATCGCGCCCTCGCTCGCGAGAAACGACGCAAGCGCGCGGGTCCCAATCTCCGCCGCAGCGCACGCCGGCGCGCCGGCGCAGGCAATAATCCGGCGCCGCGGATCGGCCGCACGGACGATGAACCCGAGCCGCTGGGCGATGTCGGCCAGACGCGCGGCGCCACGTCGGGGCACGGCTACCAGCAGAAGTACATGGTCCGGAGCGGTGCGCAGACCCCTCGCGCCTGAAATCGCTGCCGCCTGCGCAAGCTCCTCGAGCGCCGCCGCATCCGTATGTCCGAAGGCGAGACCGAGCCCGATCGCCACGGTACCGTCGCGCAGCGGGTGCGTGCCGATAGGCTCGGCCGCTGGCCGCCGCGGCGGCGGCGGCACATCGATGTGAATGTCGGCAATCGTGCGCCGAAAAGGCTCCGCACCATTCGCCGCGACCATATCCCGCGCGCGTGCCGCAGGCCCCGCTGCCGCGAGTACGCGCATGATGTTCATCGCGGCCTCTACCGCGTGCTCGACTCTAACCGCACCGAGAGATGTCGCGTCCTCGACATCGCCTCCGAGAGCGACGTGAAGGCATTCTGCATCTGCCCGCATCCGCACGTCGGCCGGAACCGCGTCGAGGTGAAGCGCACCGCCACCATCAAGAGCAACGGAAACTTTCGCACCGATCTGGGCCGAGAAAGGGGCTGCTGCAATCGCGCGACGCAGCTCCACGGCCGTGACGCTCGTGTCCAGCACTTCATGCGGATCGAGCCCGGCGAGAGGAGCGTTCAAGATCGGAGGTCCTTCGAAAAATGCCACATCGGTTCTGACGACTGCAGCTGCTAAGTCTTTTGCCGATGTTTTGGTCAGTCCTCGGATCTGAACGCTCCCGCGCGAGGTGACCTCTATGATGCCGTTCCCGCGGCGGCGCGCGGCCGCGCATAGCGTCCGGAAGGCATCGCAAGACATCGTTGCGCCTGTCGGCGTAATCCGCACTAGCAAACCGTCTCCGGTCACCATGGGCTGCGAGAGACTAGGACAGGTGCCGCGCCGCCGCGGAGCGTTCATGATGCCGCCCCGTTCACAAAGGTCGCCAAGCCCGCGTCGACGTCATTACGCCGGGGATGCCAGAACCCTCGCCCGCGCGCCGCGTCGAGGCGAGTCGCGATGGCCGCCGCAGCCGCGGGATTCTCCCGATGGAGGAAAGTCCGAACTACATCGTCGGCGACATAGGCGTCGTACACGAGATCGAACAAGTGGCTGGGCACGACTCCGGTCGTCTCGGCGAAATCGACCAGCCGGTCAACGGTTTCCGCCAGCTCGGCTGCTCCGCGCGGGCCATGCCGCAACTGCCCCGCGATAAACTTCGGGTTCGTTGCGCGCGCGCGCACGATGCGAGCTAGAGCCACAGACAAGGAACGCGCGCGCGGCCGTGCGGGCTCGGTCGTGTCGAGAATAATCAGATCGGGCGCATGCCCGAGCGCGAAGGCGGCCGCGGCAAAGCCGCCGACAAAGGCAGCGTCTTCCGATCCTTCCAACAGGTCACGTATAGGATCTTCCGTGCAATGCACCAGCAGGTCGGCGGCGACGAGTCGCGCTTCGAAGGCGCCGGGAGCGGGTGTCGCCGTTCCCTCGGAACCGCCATAGGAATGCGAGACGGCGGCAAGGTAGGACCTTCCAAGTTCCTGGCGATCGATGTCGCGTCCCAGAAGGTCCTCGACACCGGCACCATAGGCTCCGGGCGCGGTACCAAAGATGCGCGCGATCGATCCGGCTGTGCGCGAACATTCCCGCCAAGCGGCGCAAAGCGGGTTCTCGTCGGCTGGGTCTTCGCGCGCTGCAACCGCGCGCACCGCTGCGTCGATAAGCGCGATCTGGGCGGGGAACAAGTCGCGGAACAGACCTGAAACTCGCCAGGTCACATCGACGCGAGGCCTTCCGGTGGTTGCCGTGGGTAGAACCTCTATTCCGGTGACGCGACCGGTTGTTTGGTCCCACGTCGGACGGCAACCCATCAAGGCGAGGCCCTGCGCGATTTCCTCCCCGCCCGTGCGCAACGTGGCGCTGCCCCAAAGATCGATCACCGAGGCGCGCGGCATCTCGCCATGGGTCTGCATATAGGCGCGAATCACCTCATCGGCTGCCAGTCGCCCGAGATCGGCCGCGGTCGGAGTCGGCAGCATGCGCGGATCGGCGGCGAACATGTTGCGACCGGTCGGTAAGACATCGCGGCGACCGCGCGCAGGGGAACCGGCCGGCCCCGGCGCGATTCGGCGACCGTCCAAGGCGGCGAGGATCGCAGCCCGTTCCGCTGCGGCGCTTGCGCTCCATGCAGCATCCCCAACGTTGGCGGGCTCGCGCCCATACACGTGAAGCCCATCTTTGATCGCGATCTCCTTGAGGTCGCACAACCACGCATCGATGCGCCGCAATGCGTCGTCGGGATTAGCATCGGGCTGCACGCGCGCCTCCACCGCAATCCCAGTGCGTTCGGCCTGTTCAAGGATCAACCGCGCCAGGCGCTCCCGCCGGCGTCGATCAAGGCCGTCCGCCTGCGCGTATTCATCAACAAGACGCTCGAGATCGCGGGTCTCTCCCGCAAGCTCGCCTTGCACGAGCGGCGGTGGCAGATGGCCGATAGTCAAGGCAGCGATCCGCCGCTTTGCCTGCGCGGCTTCTCCGGGGTTGCTGACGATGAATGGATAGATGACGGGCAGACACCCGACCATCAATTCTGGGAAGCACGACGCGGTCAGCGCAACCGCTTTGCCAGGTAGCCACTCGAGGGTGCCGTGTGCGCCCATGTGGATGAGGGCGTCAACTTTCGCAACGTGCCGAAGCCAAAGGGCGAACGCGAGCAATGCGTGACGCGGAGGCAAAGTCGTGTCGTGATAGGTTGTTCGGCGATCAGACGACCGGCCCCTGTCCGGAGGGAACGCGACGACAACGTTACCGAACGTCCGCGCACGGAAGTAGAATGCGCCGTCACGCACATCACTGTCGTGTTCGACGTCGCCCCATGCGTCCTGCACCCGCTCGCGTGCGTTAAGGGGAAAGGCGCCAGCGAGCTCGCGATATTGATCGAGCGGGAGAGCAGCGTCGATCGATGGGTTGAGCAGGGCATCCAGCAAGGCACGCGAGCTTCGGGGCGCGCCAGCAACATCATAGTCCGCGTTCTGCAGGTCCGACAGCAACGCAACCATGCTCGCGGGCACATCAAGGCCTACGGCGTAACCGGCGCGACCCGCCGCGCCCGGATAATCGGGCAGCAATACTGCCACCCGGCGTTCGGCACGCGGTTTCGCCCGAAGCTTGACCAGCGCCGTGATCCGGTCCGCGAGAATGGCAACGCGGTCGAGCTCCGGCAAACTTCCGAATGCGGTGAACCAAAGGTCATCGTCTGTTGGCAATGGCTCCTTGAACGCAATCACGCCTTGTAGCACGCGACCATCAATTTCCGGGAGGACGACATGCATCGCGAGGTCGGCAGGACCGAGGCCGCGCGGACTCTGTGACCATGCCGAACGCCGTGTGGTTGCGATTACCGCCTGCAACACGGGCGCGTTGGTGTGATCGAATGGCGTCGACGCGCCGGCTGCCGCAGCAGCGCTGAACCCCGTCGCGGTGACGATGGCAGCCGGCTTCAGTCGTGCAACCGCAGCGCACACGAATTCCGCCGCCGCCCGATCCTTCAGGCTGGGAACCACCAGCGGCGCAGGTGCCAACTCACGTTCTGTCAGTGCCCGCGCTAATGCATCGATTGCTGCCGTGTCGGCTGCTAGCAGCATCGCGCGATAGAAGATGATCGGAATACAGGGCCGTTCGGGCGGACAGAACGCGGCCAGACGGTCGAGATCGACCGCTCCTTCGCCGGGAATATATCCGGCCATGCGCGCCACGGGACGCGGCTCGCAGATGTCGATCGGTGACCCACAATATCGCGCAAGCTGCCGAAGCAGCGCCGCCAAATTCTCTTGCCCGCCTTCGCGAAAGAAATGCAACAACGTATGCAGCTCATGCGCCGGCAAGGTGGAGGCTTCGGTGAGGCGAGGATCGTCGCGATCTTCCCCCGGCAGCAGCGCAAGCGCAATCGAGCTTTCCCGTGCGACCGATGAGAGGCGCTCGACGCCATAGCGCCACCATTCAAGACCTCCCAGCAGCCGGACCACAACGACCTTGGCATAGCGTGCCACGCTGTCGACCCAGAGATCGACAGAGAGGGGGTGCCGCAGATCACGCAAGTTTGCCAGTCGCAGTTTAGGCAGCACATCCCGCTGTGCTCTCCAACCAGCGGCAAGGGCCGACAGATCACTGTCGGCAAAAGACAAAATCACAATGTCTCCGGGCGCCTGGCGCAGATCGATGGCCTCGACCAACTCGTCGATGGAAGCCGAGGTGGTCGTTAGCAAATGCATTGCTCACCCTGAGAGGGCGCGTTTGATGCCGTCGCGGTCGAGCCCCTTCATGCCGATCACGACAAGCCGGCCCTGGCGCTTCTCTGCGGCGGTCCAGACACGGTCATAGTGATGGCTCACACGTGGACCGACGGCCTGTACGAGCAGGCGCATCGGCTTGCCAACGACGGCGGCAAATCCCTTCACCCGCAGAACACTCGCGCCTGCCGCCGCGGCCGCTATACGGCTCGCGAAGCTCGCCGGATCAGCGATCTCCGGCAAGGGAACGACGAAACTTTCAAAGTCATCGTGGTCATGTTCTAGTTCGGCGTCGTGGCGCGTTTGGCGGTTGGCAATATCGTCTTCCGCTCCGATGCCCAGCCCGAGCAAGGCTGCCGGATCAACTTTGCCATGGGTCACAGGCACAATCTTAACGGCACGGGGCAAGGACCTCACAATCGTCTCGGCTGCCTTCTCCGCCGCGACGATATCTAACAGATCGCGCTTGTTGAGCACCACGAGGTCAGCGCACGCGATTTGATCCCCGAATACTTCCTCGATCGGATCGTCATGATCGAGCGCCGGATCGGCCTGGCGCTGACGCCTCAGCGCATCCAGATCGGCTGCGAAGCGCCCCTCCGCGAGCGCGGCACCGTCGACAACGGCAACCACCCCGTCGACGGTAACGCGACTCTTTATCATCGGCCACTGAAACGCCTGAACCAATGGTTTCGGAAGCGCGAGCCCGGATGTCTCGATCACGATGTGCTCGACCAGCGGTTTCCGCCCAAGGATCGTATCCAACGCAGGTACGAAGTCATCAGCGATGGTGCAGCACAGACACCCATTGGCAAGTTCGACGATGTTTTCTTGTGGGCAGGACGCGTCGCCGCAAGCTTTGAGAATCTCGCCGTCAATACCGACGTCCCCGAACTCGTTCACGATCACGGCCAATCGGCGCCCCTTTGCAGAGGCCAACACGTGTCGGATCAGGGTTGTCTTGCCGGCCCCGAGAAAGCCCGTCACGATGGTACAGGGCACGCGCGCAATCGAATTGTTCATTCGAGTTCCTCAAAATTGATCGGGGGTACCCGAGCGATGAGGCCCCGCTTGAGCGGCTGTGGTCTTCCGCGCCATGGCATGATGCCGTCGCTCGCGCTCGCCAGAAGGCGGGCGCCCTCGACGAGTGCCGGCCCGCAGGCCGCGTCGAGACCGCCAAAAACGTAGGTCCAAGAGCCATTGCAACGCACGGCGGCGCTCAAGCCGCGCGTGCAATTCGCCAAGCACCGAATGGGCTTGACTATAACCCCACTGCCTTCGGCAGCTTTCGTCGCTGCCGCCGCTAGGACCGCGCCGGGCCGTGGCTCGCTATCTGTTGTGCCGGCATGTTGGCAGGTGACGCACACATACACCGTCGTAGCGTCGGCGGACGCGAGCATGTCGGTCTCGTGTGATTGCCCAGAGCCCACTCGTGCCGCTCCGCAGGGGCGGTCGCCCGAATCCGGGTGCTTGGTGCGAAGCGACCGACCCCGGAGCGCCCCGCCGGGTCACGACCGAATCAACGGCAGGTCTCCTGGCTCGCGGGTCCCCGCCCGTGACCGCCTTCCCGGGATTGTTCCCAGTGGCAATATGGCACGGGCTCGCCGCTTACAGTTGCGGGGGCAGCTGCGGCTTTGGAACAATCGTTCCGCACCGCATTCCCTGTTCGCTCTCGGATGAGAGACCGTCGATCGCGCCCAGTTAACGGTTGCCGTGCACGCTTTGTCAATGCCGATGCGCGGCCTTGCGCTTGCGGTCGATTCTCCGAGAGCTATAGTCCTGCAGGTAGACGAAGCTCGGCCCACTAGAGGGCGAGCAATGGGGGAATACTATGGGTGTACGTCTGCTTTGCCGCACGGCGCTCGTCGCGGTTCTTTTTCTCTTCACAACATCAGCTTTCGCCCACCATGTGATGGGTGGCGCCACTCCCTCGACACTTGTTGAAGGTCTTTTGTCCGGCATCGCCCATCCGGTCATTGGTCCGGACCACCTGGCCTTTTTGTTGGCGATCGGCATTGCAGTCGGCATCGGCGGCCTCAATCTGGCGTTACCGGCACTGTTCGTGGTTGCTTCAGCAATCGGTGTCATGTTGCACGTCAACGGCATCAACCTCCCCGGGGCCGAGATTGTCGTTGCATGCTCGGTTTTGCTGGCAGGGTTCCTGATTGCGCGCGGACGCGCTCTCTCAGTCTGGTTGTGGGCGGTGCTTTTCGTGGTTGCCGGCCTCTTTCATGGCTACGCGTTCGGCGAGTCGATTGTCGGCGCGGAGACATCCCCCCTTCACGCATATCTTGTGGGACTCATTTTTGTCCAGAGCACGCTCAGTGTCGGAACCGCGCTGTTCGCGCGCTGGCGAGGCTTAGGTAGCTCCGAACTCATGCCGCGGCTTGCGGGCGCAGCGATTGTCGGAGTCGGATTAACTGCTCTGATCGGCCAACTCATACCCGGCGCGTAGAAATCTTGGTCGCGTCCAATGTGCCGAGCCGCGCGCCGCTCACGCTCGTCCTCGGCGGCGCTCGGTCGGGCAAGAGCCGCTATGCCGAGAGCTTGATCACCGCGCTGCCACCGCCCTGGACTTATTTAGCAACAGCCGAAGCAGGCGACGCCGAGATGGCAGAGCGCATTGCCGTCCATCGCGCACGGCGTGGACTAGCTTGGAAAACTCTCGAAGCGCCGCGTGATCTTGCGGGGGCGTTCGCCGCCCACGCGGGGACGCCCTTACTCGTCGATTGTTTGACGCTGTGGCTATCAAATGCGCTGCTAGCTGGGGCGGATATCGATGCAGAGATCGAGCGGCTTGACTCCGCGGTGGCACGAGCCGCCGCACCGGTTGTGCTGGTCGCCAACGAGGTGGGCTTCGGCATCGTGCCCGATACCGCTCTCGGCCGCCGTTTCCGCGATGCACAGGGGATGCTCAATCAGCGGATTGCCGCGCGCGCAAATCGCGTTCTCCTCGTCGTCGCCGGACTGCCGCTCACCATAAAGGGGTAAACATGGGCAAACCGATCGACGAACTGGAGGTCGAGCGCCATCGCGCCAAGATGGCGAAGCGAAAACGCGTGCAGGATGCAGAGGTGGCCGGAAAGACCACCGAAAAGGGCCTCCTCATCGTTCACACAGGACCCGGCAAGGGCAAATCGACGGCCGCCTTCGGGCTCGCGCTGCGCATGCTCGGCCGCGGGCATCGCGTCGGCATCGTTCAATTTATCAAAGGAGCTTGGCACTCCGCAGAGCGCGACGCTCTCGCCGTGTTTGGAAACCAGATCTCCTGGCACACAATGGGCGAAGGTTTTACATGGGAAACGCAGGATCTGAAGCGCGACGTTGCTGCCGCAGAGCGGGCTTGGGAGAAGGCGCTCGAACTCATGCGTGACCCGACGTTTGGGCTAGTGATCCTCGATGAAATCAATATCGCGCTCCGCTATGCTTATCTCGACGTGCACGCTGTCGTGACCGCATTGAACGCACGTAGAACCGGGCTTCACATCATTGTGACGGGCCGCAACGCTAAGCCTGAACTCGTCGCCGCGGCCGATCTCGTGACCGAGATGACGCTCGTGAAGCACCATTTCGCGGCCGGCGTTAAAGCTCAACCTGGTATAGAGTTCTGACCTTGACCGCCCGCGCGCTCATGTTCCAGGGCACGGCATCCGATGTTGGGAAATCGCTGATTGTCGCTGGCATGGCGCGGGCGTTGGCAAATCGCGGGTTCAAGGTCCGGCCGTTTAAACCGCAAAACATGTCCAACAACGCGGCGGTGACCGTCGACGGTGGCGAGATTGGCCGAGCGCAGGCTCTGCAGGCGCGAGCTGCACGCGTCTCGCCGAGCGTGCACATGAATCCCGTGCTGCTGAAACCACAGAGTGAGGTGGGCGCTCAACTCGTGGTACAGGGTTGCGTTCGAGGAACCGCAAACGCCGGTGCTTATCAGCGCATGAAGCCGGATCTGGCTCACTTCGTGCTGGACAGCTACGCCCGCGTCAAAAGGGAGGCTGATATCGTACTTGTCGAGGGCGCTGGCAGCGCCTCGGAAGTGAACCTGCGCGGACATGACATCGCCAATATGGGATTTGCGCGCGCGGCCGATGTGCCGGTTATTCTGATCGGCGATATCGACCGAGGCGGCGTCATCGCCAGTCTGGTCGGTACTAAAACGGTGCTCGATCCCAGCGATGCCGCACAAATTCGCGGCTTTCTCGTCAACAAATTTCGCGGTGATCCACAGCTATTCGCCGATGGGGTGGCAACGATCGAGCGAGTCACCGGATGGGAGGCCCTGGGGGTCGTACCCTTCTTTCCCGGTGCTCGACTGCTTCCGGCGGAAGACGCAGTGGCACTCGAGGGTACTACCCGCATCAAGAAACCTAACGCGCGGATCAAGATTGCTGTCCCAATCCTTCCCCATGTGGCCAACTTCGACGATCTCGACCCGTTGGAGGCGGAGCCTGCGGTCGATCTCGTTCGTCTTCGTCCTGGCAACGCGGTTCCTGGCGACGCTGATCTCGTCATCCTGCTTGGCGCGAAGGCAACGATTGCTGATTTGGCCGCGCTTCGCGATGCGGGCTTCCATATTGATATCGCTGCGCATGTCCGGCGCGGCGGCACCGTCTTGGGACTATGCGGTGGTTACCAGATGCTGGGACGCACGATACGCGACCCAGTCGGACTGGAAGGGCCCGTTGGCGTGGTCGATGGTCTGGGCCTACTCGACGTCGAAACGACTTTGACTGCAGAGAAGCGCCTTGAGCGCGTATGCGGGACAACCGGCGACGGCATACCGTTCTCCGGATATGAGATGCATATGGGGCTGACCGAAGGGCCAGACCGCGCCAGGGCTTTCGCACGCCTCTCCAATGGATCGCTGGAGGGGGCAGTTTCGGCTAGCGGACGCATCATGGGAACCTACATCCACGGCCTGTTCACAGAGGATCGACAACGCTCTGCCTGGCTCGAGCGCTTTGCAGCAGGCCAGGCAGCGGTTTCCTATGATGCGCTGGTTGATGAAACTCTGGACCAACTCGCGGCCCATCTCGCCGCTCACGTCGATATCGATCGCCTGCTCAGCCTATCGCGATGAGAGCAGCGGCCATCAAAATAACGAATCCCACCAAGATTGCGTCGGCGCGACGGTATAGTGCGAGCGCAGCCCGAATATCCGTCGTTTTCGCCGCACGGCGACCGTTCCCCATAAACGCATCGTCGATCAGGACCCCGCCGTAGGCGCGGGGCCCTGCTAGCGAAAGGCTAAGCGCACCTGCCATCGCCGCTTCAGGATAGCCTGCGTTCGGCGAACGGTGATGACGCGCGTCCCGACGTACCGCGCGCCACGCTTCTGGTGCCGAAGCGCCTTGTGTTACGGCCGCAGCAGCGATGATAAGCAGAGCCGCGATCCGCGATGCCGGCAGATTGACCAAATCGTCGAGGCGGGCAGCGGCCCAGCCGAAGGCCTCATATCGCGGGCTGTGGTGCCCAATCATGCTGTCTGCCGTGCTGATCGCCTTGTAAGTTGCAGCACCAGGGAGTCCCGCGATGATCATCCAGAAGACAGGCGCGACCACCCCATCGGAAAAATTCTCGGCTAGGCTTTCGATGGCTGCGCGAGCGACACCTGCCTCGTCGAGGCTATGGGTATCGCGGCCAACGAGGTGCGACACTGCTTCTCGCGCGCTACGAATTCCTTCGTTCTCGAGCGCATCGGCAACGCGCGCCACGTGTCGGTGGAGGCTTCGCTGGGCGATCAACGTGCTCCCAAGAATGCCGGCACCAATCATACCGAATGGCAGAATTAGAAGCCCGCGCTCGATCACCAGGGCCGCCATAGCCACGATAACGACAAGAAGAAAAACCGTAACAACTCCAAGTGTCTGCCTCAGGGTGCGGCCGGCACTCCCATTGTTCCAGCTGCGCTCCAAGATCGCGATGAAGCGGCCCATCCACATCACCGGGTGCCTGATTGATCGCAACAGCCAACGCGGATAACCGACGATGATCTCGATCAGGACGGCCAAAGCGGTGAGCGCTACAGCCATGATCTCCCGTCCGGATCCGCGCCTCGAGCATGGCGGCGACCTCACCACGGCGCGGCAGCTGTTTCCTGAGGCGCCGCAACCTTTCATCGACCTGTCGACGGGAATCAACCCTGATTCTTACCCATTGCCGCCGCTGGGCCAGGACGTATTCGCGCGATTGCCTGATCCTGCGGCGCAATGGCGACTTTCAGCAATCGCAGCGCAAGCTTACGGGGCGCCATCGGCCGCGCACGTGGTGTGCGCGCCGGGGAGCCAGATCCTATTGCCGCTCGTGGCGGCACTCGCGCCTGCCGGTCGGGCAGTCATTCTCGGCCCAACTTATTCCGAGCATGCGCAGGCCGCTGCACATGCCGGACATGCGGTGTTGGACGCCAGGGAGGTCGACAAATTGCGCGGAGCCGACCTCGCGATTGTGGTCAACCCGAATAATCCTGACGGACGGATCATTGGCAAAGAGGAACTCCTTGAATTGTGCAACGAGTTGAATCCCCACGGCGGTCTTCTAGTCGTTGACGAAGCCTTCATGGATGTCGGACCGCCAGAAGCAAGCTTGGCGGGGGAGACAGAGCATGGAAACATTGTCGTGCTCCGATCCTTTGGAAAGTTCTTCGGGCTGCCCGGATTAAGGCTAGGATTCGCGCTCGCTGCGCCCCCCCTAATAGCAAAGCTCAAGCGCGCCATAGGCCCATGGGGCGTATCTGGTCCAGCGATCGCGATCGCCGAACGGGCCCTTGCAGATGCTGCCTGGATTGAGGCCACTCGTGTCCGACTGCTGCGCGCTGCGGAGAACTTCGATCGATCAGTAAAGAGTGCAGGCCTCGAGGTTGCCGGCGGCACATCATTATTCCGACTGGTTCGCGCGCGCGACGCACATCAGATATTTCAGCATCTTGGAGCCAACGGAATAATCGTCCGGCCCTTCCGCGAAGAGCCGACCTGGCTGCGGTTCGCTATTCCGAGCGAGTCCGACTGGCACCGCGTGGATTCGGTCCTGGCAGCGGTTGGCCAGCGTCTGCGCAAGGCGGCCGGATGAAAATTGAACGGGACCTGGGACGAATGCTTGACCCTATTGCTCGAAAAGCATCGAGCTTTGTTGGCGGCCATAGTCAAATAGTAGGCAGTTCGCCAAGAAACCGATAACATCGATTCGGATGATTCGTCGCTGTTGCGGCAGGGGCCGGATGAGAATGAGCACGATCATCACCGTAGCTACCATGAAGGGCGGCAGCGGCAAGAGTACGCTCGCAAGCTGCCTTGCCGTACATTGGCATCTTGAGGGCCGCCATCCGACTATCATCGATGCCGATCCACAGCGCTCGATCGCGCGGCTTGCGGCGCGCGACCGAGCGCTCGATGGCGTGCCGGTTGTTGAGGATGCGACTGAATACGCCTGCAACGCGGCCCACCGGCTTTCTCTCGGCGGCGGCCTAGTCATTATCGATACGCCGGGTTTTCGTTCAGAGATCACAACCAAATGTCTCACCGCAAGCGACTTTGTACTCGTGCCAGTCAAGGCCTCTCCATTCGACGTTGATCGCATGATCGATACCCTCAACATGCTCACCAAGAGTGCTGGGGACCGACGGCCGATGTTCCGTTGCTTACTTACGCAGACGACACGGGATTCCGTAATTGCCAAACACATTCGTTCCGAGCTGGGCGCGGCCGGCTTCCCCCTACTCGAAAGTGAGATGACCAACCGCGTTATCTATGCGGAAGCCGCACTCTGGGGGGCCACGCCGAGCCTCATGGAGCGTGCGGGAGCCGCCGCGCGCGACATTGCAGCGATCGCTGCCGAGGTCGACAATATCCTCGCCATTAGACAGGCGGCATAAGCGTGAGAAAGAAGCTTCCCAGCGCAATCAGCGTTACGATGCACGGCGTGGGCGAAGCTGCGGCCGGCAACGGCAATGAGTGGCGCCGGACGCCGGCGGGCATGATGGCGACGAACGAATTATCCAGCGGAACTAGTGCAGCGCCGGATTCCCACCCGGTGGCACACGCCACGGAGACGACGCGGCCGCCTTCAGTCGACCCGCTAACCCCCAACAGCGCACCCTCGATGTCCGCCAAAGTGGACATCGCGAAGCGATTAGCGCAAGCACGCGCGATCGTGGATCGTCATGCTACCTATTCGGCATTCGGCGGAGTTGTCCCGCTGCCAATCGCGAGTGTCGCCGGCATTACAACGATAATCATCCGCATGGTGAAGATCCTGAGCAACCTGTACGGCGTTCCCTTCGAACGTGATCGAGCTCGCGCCATAGTCGCAGGTCTGGTAGGGGGCGCCACACCTGCGGGCTTCGCAGTAGTTACGACTTCGACGCTGTTCTACGTCGTGCCGGCCGGTGCCCTGCTAGGAACTGTCGTCTCCACCATCTCTGCGATCGCCTGCACTCGGAGCATCGGCCGGGTTTTCATCGAGCACTTCGAAAGCGGAGCGACTTTGAATGATTTTCGTACGTCCAAAAAGAATTGATTATATTCGCGCTCGGACTGTGATTACCGCGCGGCTTTGAGCCCACGCGATTCAACATCTAAATTTGAACCAGCACGTATATACGGCCTGTAACTGGCCATGTCGGAAGCTTGAACGCCATTTCAGATTTGAACTCAACGCAACAACTAATCAGACGGATTGTCTTTTTGTTCGTTCGCGGACAACTGCTCCATGCTTTTGATTAGGCTCTTTGGGCGCATATCGGTCCAGTTTCGATTTATGAACTCGAGGCAAGCAGCACGGCTGTCGGATTTATGAATGATGGTCCAACCGTCGGGAACATCTACGAAGCTTGGCCAAAGAGAGTGCTGTCCTTCTTCATTGATCAAAACATGAAAGATGCCGTTTTCATCTTCGAATGGATTAGTCACGATGTTCTCCTTTTGATATGGAGTGTCATTGTCCTCCGCCGTCTTCCGAGCTCAGTCGCAAGTATACGTCCGATCCTCGCAGCTGGTAGAGGATCCATCATGGCGTCGTGTGTACAGTCGATTGAATGGACTTTGATCTCACCGCGGACATACGGCGCCCAGACCTCGTGCGAGGGTTTCGCTTCGCCCTGAGTCGCCACGAAAAGCAAGACATCGCCACGAAATTCTTGTGGCAAGTATCTCCTCATCAGCCGAACGCTGTTGTCATAGCCATCCATGATAGCTTCGTAGTGGCGCTCGTTGAGCATGGAGAGGAGATGTTCGTCGTGACGCAAGGTGTCGACCATATTGCGTATCGGATCAGCCGCTCCGGCGAACAGGACTTCTTCATGGCGTTTCTCCTCCTGGCGAGTCAGGGGTACTTCAGAGTTATAAGGATAGCTGTCGAGGAGCGCGAGCATTTCAACTTCTTCGCCTATGGACTGGAGGTGAGTGCCAATTGCATGCGCCACCAACCCTCCAAAGGACCAGCCGAGCAGGTTGTAGGGTCCATGAGGCTGAACCTCTCGAATAAGCCTTAGGTAATCCAGCGCCACATCTTCAATACTGGTGGGCAGCATCTTTGGTTGAGTAAGATTAGGCGCCTGCAGCCCGTAAATTGGATACTCCGGGGGGAGGTGGGTAATAAGTCTTGAGTAGGGCCAGCTGAATCCTCCCGCATGATGGATGCAGAATAACGGCTGCATCTTTCCATGCGGTCTGAGCGGCAGCAGAGGCTCGAGATCAGACCGGACTGGCACCCGGTCGGCCAAATGCGTAACGAGGGCCGAAACGGTCGGCGCCTCAAACAGGCTGCGGATCGATACCTCAACATCAAGGCTCGAACGGAGCCGGCTGATCAGACGCGTCGC